>Ga0210386_10004749_pt1 | contig 11166 bp, 14 predicted proteins | sample IncBWH32OmetaG_FD_160091 | JGI IMG/M metagenome (GOLD analysis project Ga0210386, IMG submission 160091) | Forest soil microbial communities from Barre Woods Harvard Forest LTER site, Petersham, Massachusetts, United States - Inc-BW-H-32-O ... | reverse complement strand
TTGTTGGACATGTATGCTTCGCCCATACGATCACGTAGTTTCGCAGAAGAAAACATTCTTGACCCGGAGGGTATACATCGGAAATACATTGAAGCTAACTTGGCTGAGTTGTCTATAAGCCTCTCATCAAGTACTCCACTTGGCAGAATGCTGAGACCCATCAAAGACTTGAATGAAGTCGTCGGTTAGCAGTAAGTGGTAGCCATGATGCTGGGCGATAGCTTCTAGGGCCTGGTGTTGGGGCGGGAGGGACTCGGTTAAAATATACAACGGCTTCTTGGATAGCTTGGTGATCTGCTGGAAAAGCTTTCGGTATACATCTAGGCCGTCAGGGCCGCCGAAGATGGCTAGCCGTGGTTCATGCGTGGCCGCCTGGTTAATTGTATAGCTATCTGGTACGTACGGTAGATTACAGAGTAGAACGTCGTAGTCGGCCGGTGATCCTGCCAGTAGGTCACTACAGATAGCGCTTATGTTTAGTGTAAATTTATCTACATTCTTTTTGGCTACTGCAAGTGCCTTCTTATCAATCTCTAGCAGGTCAACTTGGCTATTTGGCAGCTCTAATTTTGCTGTGACACCCAATGCGCCGCTCCCAGTGCCTACGTCTGCGATTCGTACCTCGGCGTTTAAATATGGTGCGGAAACAGACTGGTCAGGGGTGCTGCCGGTACTCTTCTTTTTTGGAGTGTCTAAGCCGGGTTTAGGTTGCCGAAAGCAGGGTAGTCCCTTCAGCAGGTCGATCATAGTTTCAGATTCGGGCCGTGGCTCCAGCACGGCGGGCGTGAGCACAAATTCGCGGCCATAGAATTCTGTCTTGCCGCGTATGTATGCCAACGGCTCGTGCCGTACTCGTCGATTGAGCAACTTTTCGAGCCTCGCAACTTGTGCTGACGATAATCCATGTTCCGGGTGCGCTAACAGCCAAGCCCGGTCTTTGCTGGTCATGTCTTCCAGCAGCACCAGTGCGTCCAACCGTGCTGTAGCGATATCGACAGCCTGGAGCTTACGTATAGTTTGTGCGAGCCATAGCTTAACCTTCATGAAGATAGTATAGACCACGCCGTAACAGAAGTTGATGAATTTGTATAAATATACTACAATCGCCTTATATAGTTGGCTAACAAGGAGTTACAGTATGAACAGAACAGGTGAAAAAGTTTTCGGAGATCTGACGGTGGAACAGGTTGTTGCTGGTTTACGTAGCGAGACAGCAGGTGCAAACGCCAGAAGATTCATGGCAGAATTGGATACTACAACTTCCAGCCCGCCTGAGATGCGACTAGCTATGCATGGCTTAATGCAGTCAATTGCACAAATTGATCTGATAGCTGGAGGTGAGCTGACCGTTGCCAGGCTTCAAGAAGCCCGCTTGCAACGCGAGGCAATCGCCGAGCAGACTATGGCCGCAGCGGCGTAGTAGTCACTGTATTACGCTTGTTTGAGCAGTTCATGCTCGGCGGCTTGGAGTTTTTCGATCAAGTCGTCGATGTCGCCGGCTAGGGCGGCGGGGATGTTGGAACGGGAGTAGCCGATGCGGTGGTCGGTGATACGGTCTTGCGGGAAGTTATAGGTACGAATCTTCTCGGAGCGGTCACCAGAGCCGATGAGTTTCTTGCGGGCATCTGATAAGGCTGAGGCCTCCTCGTCGATTTTCATCTGTAGCAGGCGGGAGCGTAGGACACTCATGGCCTTGGCCTTGTTCTTGATCTGGGATTTTTCGTCCTGGTTGGAAACGACCAGACCGGAGGGTAGGTGGGTGATGCGCACAGCCGAGTCGGTAGTATTGACTGACTGACCACCATGACCGCCACTGCGATAGACGTCGATACGGAGGTCGCTCGGATCGATTTCGATATCTGTTTCTTCGGCTTCGGGGAGGACGGCAACAGTGGCAGTAGAAGTATGGACACGGCCCTGGCTTTCGGTGACCGGTACGCGCTGGACGCGGTGGACACCGGCTTCGAATTTCAAGTTCTTATAAGCGTCAGTGCCGTGAACGGCGAAGGTGATTTCTTTGAAACCGCCAACTTCGTTAGGGCTTTCGCTGATAAGCTCGATCTTGTACTGGTGGTTCTCAGCCCAACGGGCGTACATTCGATATAATTCGCCAGCGAATAAGCTGGACTCATCACCACCAGCAGCCGCTCTGATTTCGATGATGACGTCACGCTCGTTGTTGGGATCCTGCGGAGTTAAGGCTTCAACCAGTTTCTGCTCGTTAGCGGCAATTTTTATAGCGAGGTTTTCGATCTCGAGTACTGCCATGTCTTGCATTTCGGTATCTGAACCATTCTTTAGCTCTTCGGCTGATTGCTTATCTGATAGCAGCTTGGTTTTTTCATCAAATAGGGCGAGAAGGTCATCAAGCTGACTCTTGCGCTTGGCGAGTTTAGGATAACTTTTGTCGCTGTAAATCGCCGGATCTTGGAGCTGCTTATCCAGTTCTGCCTGCTCGATGCGTAATTGTTGTTCTTTGTCGTCCATAGTATTTAATTCATTGTAACAGAGAGGTGAGTTTACTGACTGGTGAGTTGGGCGAACCACCTATCGGCCCGTTCTATGTGCCTGGCTTCTAAATCAGTATCTCGCTCAGGCCTGGCGGGTAATGCCGGTATACCACGGGCGCTACGTTCCTGCTCCCATCGATCGAACCATCGATCAATGTGTTGCATATGCGTGGGCTGCAACCCTATGTATTGATCGGTTCCGACGGCTAATGTTGCTATGCCGCGGTCCCTGCGTTCCCGGGCCCAGGCCATTTCGGGTCTCCGAATAAAGTCGTCAACCCAGACTAGTGGGCGGTCGCCGAAAAGCGCTGTAATGGCCAGGCTCCGCCGGGTGGCGGCCCTGCGCGAGGCGTAATGATCTGTATCAATCCAGTCGAATTCAGGTACACCAAGGTATTGGCCAATCGCCCAATGTGATAAGACTTTACTGTCGCTTATGTAGTATATGTCGGCTGAAGTCTCGTAAATGCGGTTGAGCCAGGGGCCATGCGCCGGATTATAGGCAGACAAAGTAAAACGCGGATGGCGGACGTAACCTTCTGACCTACTTTCGAAAGGCACTATATGCACGCCGTCAATATCGAGTATCAGAGCCAGGTGTGGCGACGCGGCGGCAGTTTCAACTTGGGCCATACGGCGCTATTGTTTTGGTTTGGTGTTTTCGGCTTTGGCCTCGGCCTTTTCGATCTTGGCCGTTTCGCGCTTGGATTGCTTCTGGGCAGCCGCGGCGCGTTTGTCTTTGGAAGCTTGGCCGGCTGCGGCCCGGGCCTTGAACTTATCGACGCGGCCTTCGATGTCGAGGATGCGCTCTTCGCCGGTGAAGAACGGGTGTGAGGCAGAGGTAATGTGAACCTTAATCAGGGGATATTCGTTGCCGTCGTCCCATTTGGTGGTCTCTTCGGCGGCAACAGTCGAACGCGTCAAAAAACGAAAACCATTATTAAGGTCTTCGAACACGACGAGCCGGTAATTATCGGGGTGCAAACTCTTCTTCATAATCGAATTACAAGTATACACATCTGTTAGCCTTTGGTCAACTACCACCCTAAACCTCTTGAAAATTTCTTCGAGTGAATGTTACAAACGAGACCGTCTGTGCCGAAATGGTGGTTTGGCGGCTAAAACTACCCGGACAGCTGGTGTATCGATGAACCGTCTATCTCCCCACGGTCCTTTTTCGCTGGGGTAACGTATGATGACCATACCTCGCAAATCTTCATTGGCCTCACGACCGGCCGCAGAATATACGGGCGGCCTGACATGACTAAGTGCATCTAAGTTGACTCTAGCGGCGGCTGTTTCACCTATAGCCTCGACAAGTTCATCGCGCACAACCGTTCGCAGTGATTCGACTCTAGTAACTTCAGTCTCCACAATAATTCTCCTCGGATTAAGCCTAAAACTATCCTCAAAACTTACTATACACTAAGAATAGTTGATATACGGGCCTTGAACAATAAAATTGACTTATAAAGTATAACATTCTATGATTGCGTATCAAGGAATATAGCTAGCTAGATGGGTTTTGTCTGCAATAATAGTTGATTTATGATTGAAAGAATAGGCGAGCGAGTCTCGAGATTGTTTGGTCCAGAAGCCCATTGGCGGGGCGGTTTAGCCGTAGAAAGCCTTGGGCTGCCTGTGTTTAGTATGGCCGAATCTTATGGCGCGATGGCTGAACTTGCGGATTCGTGGGCGAGGATTGAAGAACGTCTCAATACGCCTGAATTATTACCGGCGGAGAGCAATAGTATGTTACAGGCAGAACTAATCTCGTTCGTCGAGGCCGGTTTGACGGCTCACGAACAAAGTCGTTTATCTCACGAAGAACTTGGCTGGGTCGGCGCCAGCGGCCTACGTTTCCTGGCAGAAATTACCGACCAGACGCCTATCGGTTCAGAAGATTCTCGCGTTCCCGGTCAGTTTTATGGGTTTCATAAGGCTATGCCACCGCTTTTGACCTTGTTCGATCGCTTAGATAGTGTCCAGCCAGCCGATCTGGAAGTGGCGACGGCAAGACTGCTGGTATTGTCGAGATTTACTAGCCCAGAAGTTGATGAGCTCCATGAAAGCTTCATTGATCAATATGGTGAGCAGCTGATTATGGAAGACAACATTCCACCAGCCGTGGCTGACGTATGGCAAGCGCCTCATTTTTTGGCCCGAATGGATGCCCGGATCAGGAGTAATCATGAGCGATACAGGGCTCCGGTGACTAAATGGCCAACAGCAGAGTGGATGTTATTGAGCAGGGCCTTTCAGGCCTTTGGATTCTCCGAAGCCGAGAGAAAAGATTTATTTTCGGCCTGGGATTCATTTGAGTGCCGTCTAGAAAATAAGGAGAAGCAGCGGCAACTGGCGGGCCGTTTCGATCGTATGCTCAAAGCTTGGGAGGTCATGAGCACGCTTATGGCGAATGGTCCGGAAGTTACCCATGAAATTTATTCCCAATTTGGTATTCGGAACTTCGGCAGATATACAGCTAGTACCTTGTATAGGCAGTTGGAGTACTTCAAGCAGGCAGAGCAAAATGGCGGCACAGCTTCCGCCCGACCGCTGGTTATTGTGGGGGTTGGTGATTGGAATAACGCTTTGTGCGCACCCGAAACACAATTTGGGTGTATTGATCCCGTTTATATGGAAGTTGAGTCATTAGACGCGGTCATTAAGACTATTACCAAAACTAGAAGAGTCGCGCCCATCAGTAATTTAATTATTTCAGCCCACGCTAATAAAAAGGCCCTGTGTTTCGGCGGTGACGAGAAAGTTACCAGCAAGCTGCTTCTTGAATCACGGGCCCTGGCTCGCCTAAGGCGCGAGGAAGGTATATTCACTGCGGCTGCCGGGATTGTGCTCGCCTGCTGCCAGGCGGGTAAAAAAGGGAAAGATGTTATAGGAGAGGCAATTGCAGAGTATGCGGCTATGGATGTTATTGCCCCCACTGCCAAAACCCATAGCTATATCATGTCGGATCCGGCTGACAGCGACAGTTATAGGGTGATGTTTGTTCGGTCAAGAGAGGACTTCTTCGTTAGGCGCGGCTACAAGAACCTGGGTAGAGCGTGCGTTACCTTTCGGAATGGTGAGGTCAGCCGCCGCTCTGATAGCGCCCGACTGCCAGCTTAGTTGCTCACGGCCAACAGGGAGTTGACTTTTGGGGTAAATGGGGATATAGTCTGTGATATAACGGAGTTGTTTATGGCAGAGCGAGTAGAACATGCAGATACTTATGAAGCGCGTCCCCACGCCGCGTTTCCTGTTGCGGATATGTCGGGTGAAGTTATTGCAGGCTTTGATTATTTATTGGGCCAGATCATAGAAAGAAACTCTCTGGAACGTGATAGTTTTGGTGGCTTTTCTGGGTATACTGGCCTAGATGAGATAGTAGAAAAGAAATTTGAAGCTGTTGCGCCGCAGTGTAATGCAGAGAATTGTTGCCGGTCAATTGTACTTGATCGAGTTGGTGGGGGTAATGCTGCGGAAACTGTATTGCGTATTGCGTGCTCTCCAATAAGCGAGGTCGATCAAGAAGAAGCAATACGTCGTGAAGGTCGTTGTAACCGAACTATTCAGCGTGTTGGCAGAGATTTTCCGAAGTTTGTAACTGAACAAGCTGAAAAGGTCCGGCAATCACAAGCGCGCTTACAAAATCTAACGACTGAAGTTGCCGGTGAGAATACTCACTTGGACAGCTTGCTGAAGTAAGTCCCATCTGTTACACTCATTAGGTAAATATTAAACAGGTCGGGGTTTGATCCTCTTTCGCGGTTAGCCGTGCAGGCACGCGAAGGTTCCCGGCCGAAGAACAAGGAGATATCATGGCTACAGACGTAGATATTAAGCAGTTATTGGAGGCGGGCGCGCATTTCGGCCACAAGACCGAACGTTGGCACCCCAAGATGGCGCCGTATATTCACAGTAAGCGCGGCGGCACGCATATTATTGATTTGACCAAGACGGTCGCTAACCTTGAGGACGCTTTGGCGTTCCTGACTAAGACAGCTGGTGAAGGCAAGCAGATCTTGCTGGTTGGTACCAAACGCCAAGCCCAGGACATTATCCGCAAACTTGCCGAAGAAACCGGCATGCCTTTCGTTACCGAGCGCTGGCTCGGCGGTATGCTAACTAACTGGAACACTATCGGTGGACGGGTTAAGCACTTGCAAGACCTTGAAAACCGCATGGCCAGTGGTGAACTAGCCAACAAGTACAACAAGCTTGAGGTCCAACGCTTCCAAGAAGAAATCGATCAGATGAACGTCCTCTACGGCGGCATCAAAGAGCTCAATAAACGTCCTGGTGCAGTCTTCATAGTTGATATCATCCACGACGCCAACGCCGTTCGGGAGGCCAACAAGCTTGGCGTACCAATCGTCGCGCTAGTCGACACCAATGCCGACCCTAGCCAGGTAACGTATCCGATTCCAGCCAACGACGACGCCATCAAGACTATCCAGTTGATGGCTGATTATGTTAAGGCAGCTATCGAAACCGGCAAGGCCTCGGCCAAGAAAACCGAAGTTGCACCCGATAAGGACGAAGCTTAAAAGTAGGGAGGAACTATGGCAATTGATATAGCAGAAATTAAACGGCTCAAAGATCTGACCGGTGTCGGCCTAACTGATGCCAAAAAGGCGCTTGAAGAATCCGGCGGTGACTTCGATAAGGCGCTGGCTGCCATGCGCAAGAAGGGCCTGACCAAAGCTGAGAAGCGTGGTGAGCGCGAAGCGCGTGCTGGTCTGGTAGGCACCTACAATCACGATGGCCGTATTGGCGTTCTCGTCGAGGTGAATTGCGAAACTGATTTCGTGGCCCGCGGTGAGCTGTTCGGCGAACTGGTCAAGGAGGTGGCTATGCACATCGCTGCCAGCAACCCGCAATATGTCAGTGTTGACGACGTGCCGGTTGCTGATCGCGATAAGGTCAAAGCTGAATTCGTCGAGAAGAGCAAGGCCGAAGGCAAGCCAGCAGACATGGTCGACAAGATTGTTGACGGCCAGCTTAAGAAATATTTCGCTGAACGTTGCCTCCTGGACCAGCCTTTCGTGAAGAACCCCGACATTACTGTCGCTGACCACGTCAAAGAAAACGCCGCCCGCATGAACGAAAACGTTGTAGTTCGCCGTTTTTCCCGCCTCGCTCTCGGCGAAGTCAGCTAAGTACTAAGTAGCGATTTTCATTGATAAGCTTTGGCAACTGGTTTAGAATCATTGCAGAAGTAACCGGAGGATTTCAAGATGTCATTGGAGTTAAGTGGTGGCATAAATGTAAGCACGCACGCCGGTTGGGCTGCTACGAAAGACGGGCCTTTTCACGCTCTATGGTTGTTTGGGGGCGACAGGCACGTAGAAGTCGGTATGAGCACGGCCGTCACAGCTATTCAAGAAGTAATTAATGACCCCGCGCGTACTGATAACAGGACTATGCAAAGTCTTCAGAAATATGTGCGATCGTTACATGTTGAGAGTAATGATAGAGAAAGTGAGTGGATAGTACCAGACTCGCTTGGTCAGCAAGCACTGCAAGGCGCCCTAGCTAGTGCTGAAGATCAAACATATTTAGAATTTCTAGGAAACAATATTGCTGAGACAGATTTTGTTCACTTGGTAGATTACGTGATGACCAATACTTCGGTGTGGTTAGAAATGCCTACCGATACCGAAGATCCTCACGTTGCTACGATCCAGGCTATGCGGAGCGGTAATTAGTGATGAGCCCGGATCAAGTTATCGCAGACGCTCAGACTAAGTTCGATCAAGCAGCGGAGCGCTTTAAGGATAATTTGAAAAGTTTGCGCACGGGACGGGCCAGTGCCAGTATGTTGGATGGAGTAACGGTGGAGGCCTATGGGACGCCCATGCCGCTGATACAGGTGGCGACGGTGACAGCGCCAGAAGCGCAGCTGATTCAGATTACGCCGTTTGACCCGAATAACCTGGAAGCTATTACTACGGCGATTCGCAATAATCAAAGCTTGGGTTTGAATCCATCTGACGACGGCCGGGTTGTGCGGGTGCCGATCCCGCCTTTGAATGAAGAGCGCCGCCGCGAGCTGGCCAAGCAGGTAGGGCAGAAGCAAGAAGAATGCATGATCTCGCTGCGCGCTATTCGTCACGATGCATTGGACATTATTAACGAAGCCAAAAAAGACAAAGATATTGGCGAGGATAACGCCAAACGCCTAATCAGCCAACTGGAGAGTGCCATGAATAAGGTGCGCTCTGAAGCTGAGGTAGCGGCGAAAGCCAAAGAACAAGAAATCATGACGCTATGATTTGTTGGCCGTAAGGCGTGGCACAAATCACAATATAGATATTTGGCCTAAGCTACGAGCATGCTCTACAATAAGTAGTAATAGAAGCTTGGGTGGCAAGGCTGCTATAAAACGCGAACAAGGAGTTGCCACATGGCTGAGAGTGTTTTAGTCGAACGTTTAAAAGCTGAATGCGGCGATGTTGAGCCTCGTAGCGTTGGTTTGAGTATCGCGAGCGGCAGTACTGACCCAGCCTTTGCTGAAAAGGTTGCCACCGAACTGGGCGTTGATCCTGTAGAAGTTGAACGTCGCAAATTTTTGGACGGTGAGCTATTCGTCCGCTACGGCGATTCGTTGCGTGGGACCGACACGTTTCTTATTCAATCTCACTACAATAGATCAACCCGTTATCCGGATTGGTCACCTAATGATGCCATCCAAGAACACGTCTTTATGATTGATGCTGCTATTGGCGCTTCAGCCATGCACGTGAGTGCCGTTGCGCCGTGGTTTGGATATAGTCGGCAGGACAAAAAAGATGACGGCCGGGTTCCAATTGCTGCTCGTCGTGTCGTTCGCCAGCTGCTTAGTGCTGGTGCCGAGCGTTTGATTAGTATGGATTTGCACGCGCCGCAGATACAGGGGTTTACAGGTGATAACGAGCCGTTCGAAAATATCTTTGCCTCAAAAGTTTTGCTGGACCACATCAAAAACTGGGCCACCGACAAGGATCCTGAAAATATAGTCGTCGTGTCTCCTGACGAAGGACGTGTTAAATTAAATAATTTCTATGTGAGTGAGCTCAATGAACATTTTGGACAAATACTTGGCGAGGAAGATTTTCGTGGCGTTAAGCTTGCGATTGTCAATAAAGACCGGTCACCTGATTCAAGTCAGGTGCGGGCGATGAGCATTATTGGTGATGTAAGGGGTAAGGATTGCGTGGAGATTGACGATATGATAGACACTGCTAAGACGTTGTGTGCTTCGGCAGATGCGATTATGCATGCTGGCGCAGCAAGCGTTATCGCCGCGGCAACGCATCCGGTTTTCTCGGGTGATGCCGTTGAGCATCTGGCTAACTCAGTGTTTGAGCGTATTATCGTGACCGACACGATTTCGCAAGAAGCCATCAAAGACGAATTACCAACTCTGGAAATTGCCAGCGTGACAAGTTCCTTCGCTGAAGTTATATGGCGAATCCATCATAACCAGTCTGTTTCGAGTATGTTTAGGAAGCAAAGAGCCGAATACGAAAAGTAAGCTTAGGCGTGAGTGATGACGGTGGTGCCGATGGGTGCCCAATCGTAAATCCACTCGCCTTGGTCAACAGGTACGCTAACGCAGCCGTGGGAAGTGTTGACGTTGCCGAAGACACTGGCTGGCCGCCAGTAATTGCCGTGGACAGCATCGCCTGAATGGTCGAAGTAGTTAATCCACGGGACGTTAGGTTGGACATATTTGGTACCGTTGGGGTTGAAGCCAGTCATGGTTTGGGAGGTTAGTTTTTCCCAGATATGGAATTCGCCAAGTGGTGTCGGCGTAGCTGGCGCGCCAGCAGTCGTCAGGAAGGTATTAACGAGCTGGCCGCTTTGGTAAGCGTACAGCCGCTTAGTCGTGACATTGGCAACCAGTAATTTACCAAAAGCTGCTGGAGTAACTGCCTGGAACGGGACGGTTTGCAGGGGGGTGTTGAATTGCAGGCCTTTGGCATCCATGACAGTTTTGGCTGCCTGTTGGGCTTGAATCTTGAGGCTGCCCGGATCGCTCAATGTCGCGCCGTTCTGGCCGGCTACCACGACCTGATTGGCACCGGTTTCATTGACGGTGACTTGGTTGGTCGGCGCTGCGGTAAACTGGTTGGCTAGCTGGTTGAGCGAAGCAGTGATGTTGCCGGGGCTGATGTGGATGTAATCCTGGGACTTGTCAGCACTGGCAGTAATCTGTAGCCAACTATGAATGGTGTCGGCGCTGATAGGCACGGCCTGGGTGCCGACCGTCAGGGTGGCTGGTTGGGAAGTGATAGTGTGCAACTCGGTCTGCAGTTGGCTACTCGGCACTGTTAGATTAAGGCCGGCAATCGCACGTGAACTACTTTGGGGCGCTGCGGCTGGCTTGATAGCGTTCACCACATGAGCCGACCAGTACTTGCCGGCGACTTCGATACCGGTACTGCCAACTAATAAGAAAAGCAGGGCAAAGACCACCCAGCTATGACTGTGAAGTAATGTCATGAAACGTCCTGGCAGCGAAACGGCCGCTGCCGCGACTTCTTCAGCTGGCGGGCTTAAAGTCGCGCGGCTGGTGCGCGAGCGTAGCCTCCACGGCAGGTGCGACCGCCACCGGATCTATAGCTACCTCGGACGCCACAACCGGCGCCGCCATATCTACCTGATGCCGGCG
>Ga0210386_10004747_pt1 | contig 11166 bp, 7 predicted proteins | sample IncBWH32OmetaG_FD_160091 | JGI IMG/M metagenome (GOLD analysis project Ga0210386, IMG submission 160091) | Forest soil microbial communities from Barre Woods Harvard Forest LTER site, Petersham, Massachusetts, United States - Inc-BW-H-32-O ... | reverse complement strand
TTTCGTGCAGTGCCGTGTGTGCATACCGTCGGACCGAACCTCGCAGATTCTTGTTTGCGATGCTTTTCGCTAAGCGTTCGGCCCAATTCGCAAGAAGCGCCGGGTCGATACGGGGGAATTCTCGCACCGCCCAGTAGTGTGCGGCCTCAACGGCAGACTGTATGGCCGGCGGCAAAGGATCGTTGTTCTCGTCGACGAGATGCAGTCGTTGCCGCTTCATGCGAGAAAAGCTCCCACAAAAGGCGAACAGGAGACCCATTACTCGACGGCAATTTCAACCGCATTAATCCGCGGACTCCCATCTGAGTGTCGAAATGATCACCTGAGCCACTGCTGAGTTCACGCAGATAAGGTGGAAACGGCATTTTGATATGAAGCCTGGGGTTGGAACGTTTTATCCGCGTATCTTCCACACCCTTAAGCAATGTTGCTGCCTATCGATCGGACGGCCACAACCTCTCATCCTTGGAAGCAAACAGAACCGAGTTTGACCTTCTCCCGTTCTTCACATCTCTAAGGAAGCATTAGCATAGCAGCACAAGCGAATAAATCGGTGAAGGCGATGGGCATCCGTATGTTCCTCTAGAAACACCTGGCATCACTCGTCGATCCAATCCTCCGCAGCGTATCGCAGGTCTTTCCAGAGGTGTCCAAAGCTATGCTAACGGGCGCATCGGAATCCGCTTCATCCAGCAACAAGCCCGCCTTCGGTGGGCAGATTAACCCGCATTCGCACTCCTCCCCAAAAAAGTGCCTCTACTTATATATGGCTGTGGAAAACTGCGGAATCGGACATCTTCTTTTAGAAAATTCTAAGAAAATCGGTATTCCACTTTACGTTGGGATGTAGCTGGGTGCACTTCTGGGAAAAAATGCGGAATCGGACACGGCCGAAAAAATCCGCCCATAGGGCGTCCGCTTTCGGCGATTTCCACAACCTCTATATATAGAGGGCCTTTTCAGCTTTTTGCACGCTCCCTTGCTCGAGGCGTATATGACTGCCATTCAATCGCCCCCAAGGCTTCCTTCCCGATGGGCAGACGAGAATTGTTGTGTTACGCGCATTCACGGCAAATGGGCATTCAGGATTCTTACCCAGCTCCAGCATGGCCCAACTCAGTTAAGCCGGCTACGCAGCACGCTTCCTCCGGGGTCTAAGAAAAACCTCACACAATATTTGCGCGAGTTGGAGAGGGCCAGCCTAATCGTCGCCGTCGATCGAAGCGACAGAATGTCACAAGCCAGATATTCGTTATCAGATCCACTCGGCATCGCTGCAGTGCACCTCATCAACGCTTTGGCGGAATCCGAGGAGGCATTAGAGCCAGAGCCTAAGCATCGAGCGCGGCTGAACACTTAAGGTAAGCGTCCGAGCAACACACACCTGTTAGATCAGCGAAGTTTGGTCGGGACCGCTAGTCGAGCTTCCGTTCCACCATGTTCTCGGTTCAATCTATGTCGATTGTTCTTAGATGCCGTGCTCTGAGGGAGGGCGAGTGAAGAAGTTGATATTTTGGCTTGAAGCTCTTCTTCCGTAGTCATTCGCGAGAGGCCCGCAGAGCCCCCACCTTTCGAGCGGTTTACATGAAAGACAATAGGTCCACGAAAACGCTCTACGGGTTGGCGCTTACGCAGCGTAAGGTCGGTGCGGCGCCGAAAGACGTGAGAGAGTGTTCGGAGCAATGCGGCGGAGCCGAGTTGCGCCGCAAGGTGATTTGGTCGGCGCGCAGCGAAAAGGAAGTGTTACAGGTCGCTCCGGGTCGCGCTTTCAGATTGCTGGCAATTGGTTCGTCAGCAGGATTAATTCTTGGACTACTGGCAACCTGTCGACGGGCATATTGATAGCCTTAGAAACCTCGCACGCGATTCATATTGATTCGATTGATTCAACTATACGATCGATTCTAAAGACGTTGTCGAGGAGCCACGCCAGCTTTGGCCGGTCGAGCGCCACCTGGATGTTGGAGAGAGCATCGTCCGCGACTAGTAACAGTTTTTCTTCAACCACGTTAGTCAGTCCCTTGCTTTTCCATCCGCGATATAGATCCGGGCGATTTGATCTAACTTTAAGAGCGCCTCCTCAAAATCGAAGTCGCTGATGGCTATGCTGAGAGACTCCAGCCGTGACCTCTCGAGAGTGCCCTCGAGGATACCTTTGACGGCGAGAAATGCCTCGGCGGCATCGCCATCGCTCGACTCAAGGAGCGCCCTAAGGCGCGCGATCGCTGCCGATGCTGCGCCGGCGTCGTAATCCCTGCCCCTTACCTCGTCCACTGGCTGGTCCGGCGTGACCTCGCGCATTGCCTGGCGAATGGCCTGAACCTGGCGGCTCAGCACTAGAGTGAATTCTTCGAGCAGCGCCGGTTCCGCCGCCCCTGCACCGCGAATTGCGGCTTCGAGCTTTCCGGCCGCAGCGAACACCTGCCCGATTCCCATGTTTCCAGCGACGCCCTTTACTGTATGCGCGATGCGTTCAGCCAGTTTGAGGTCTCCACTTTCGAGCGCGGCTGAAATCCGCGCGGCTGCGTCGTCTTGTTTCGCGGCAAATTGTGCCAGCAGGTCGCGGTAGAGCCGCTTGTTACCCACAACGCGCTTCAGGCCATCGGCCTGATTGATTCCCGCGATTTCCGGAAGAATCACCTCGTCAGCCGCCTTTGCGGTTGCCGCTTGGGGCTCGACTGCCTGCCCTCGCCGGGGCTTCGCCCATCGCAGCAATGTCGCAAACAGGGCGTCCGGGTCGATCGGCTTCGACACATGATCGTTCATGCCAGCATCGAGGCAGCGCTGATGCTCCTCAACAAGGGCGTGCGCAGTCATCGCGATGATCGGCAGGCCTTTGAGGCGCTGCTGTGCCCGGATAAGCCTTGCAGCTGTATAGCCATCCATCTCCGGCATTTGCAGGTCCATGAACACCAAATCGAACGGCGGAGCCTGATCGCCTCCCGTCAGAATCTTTACCGCTTCGCCGCCATGGTTGGCAACAGATACGATCGCTCCGGCGCTCTCGAGCAGTTCCGTCGCAACCTGCTGGTTCATCTCGTTGTCTTCGACCAACAGAATCCGGATCCCAAGGGCGTCATGCACATGAGCGTCGTCTTTCTTCGCGCGGGAACGGTGGCCCTCGAGTCCGGCAATGCCGAACAGGTCCACCAGAGTGTCATAGAGCAGCGACGAATTGACAGGCTTCAGAAGATAGCCATCGATTCCAATCTCCTCTGCCTTCGTCCTGATATCTTCTCGCCCGAATGCGGTCACCATCACGATTTTTGGAATGTGCTGAAGGCGATCATCCCGTTTGATGATGCGGCTCGCCTCCAGGCCATCCATTCCCGGCATATGCCAATCCATCAACACCAGCCGATAGGGATCCTGAGAATCTGCCGCGGCTATTTCTCGCACCGCGTCCTCCCCGGAGGAAACGGAATCGACTCTGAGCGCAAATACCCGGAGTGCATCGGCGAGTATCTCTCGCGCCCGTGTATTGTCATCGATAACCAGGGCCCGTACGCCCGCCAGATCTGGGATGAAACGCTTGTGCTCCGGTTCCGGCGACCCGATCCCAAACCACGCGGTGGAAAGGAATGTACTGCCCAGACCGTACTTGCTCTCGACCCAGATTTCGCCCCCCATGAGTTCGACCAGGCGTTTGGAGATGGAGAGCCCGAGCCCCGTGCCCCCGTATTTTCTGGAGGTGGATGTGTCGGCCTGGCTAAATGGCTGAAACATACGCGCCGTCTGCTCCGGTGTCATGCCGATACCACTGTCACGGACGGAAATCTTCAGCTTGACCTGCTCCGAGCCTTTTTCTTCAAGGGCGACGGTCACCACCACCTCACCACGATCAGTAAACTTCACTGCGTTATTGACGAGGTTGATAAGGATTTGACCGAGACGCAGCGGGTCGCCGATCAGATTGGGGCGGTATGTCATGCTGCGCTGCAATCAGAAACTCCAGGTTCTTGTCTTGAGCCTTCTGGCTGACGACGGAGGAGAGGTTGTCCAGCACCTGATCGAGACGGAATTCGATGGTTTCTACGTCCAGCTTGCCAGCCTCGATCTTCGAAAAGTCCAGGATGTCATTAATAATGCCGAGCAGGGCCTGGGCAGCGCCTTTTGTTTTCGTTAGATAGTCGCGCTGCTTCGGCGTCAACTCCGTCTTTAGTGCCAGGTGCGTCATCCCGAGGATCGCATTCATGGGCGTGCGAATCTCATGGCTCATGTTGGCGAGGAAGTCGGACTTGGCCTGCGTCGCAGCCACAGCGGCTTCTTTCGCAGTGACCAGATCCGCTTCCGCCTGCTTGCGATCGGTGATGTCTTTCGTCGTGTTGAGGAGATACTGCGGGTTTCCAGCAGGGTCCCTGATCATCGTAAAGGCGCCGTCTGCTATGACAAGGCGGCCATTGGGGAGAATAAAGTGTTGTTCCCACTCGTCGTAGTCGAACTTGCCTTCGAGGAGTTCGTGGTAGCGTTTTGCACCGGATGCACGCTGGTCCGGGTGGATTATCTGATCCCACTTCGCCACGGAGCTCAAGTCCTCGTGACTGTAGCCAAGCATCTCGTGCAAGGTGCGATTGGTGAAGTATTGCGCTTTAGGAATGTTGTAAAGGCTGATGCCGACAGGGGCGTTCTCGAAGATGGTGCGGAAGAGTTGCTCACTTGCCTGCAGGGCCTCCTCGGAACGCTTGCGTTCCGTGATGTCTTCCGTCAGGGCGACGAGGTGTTGTGGCTTGCCTGTAGCGTCCCGAAGTAACTGGTATCTTCCGTTGCCAATAACAATGCTGCCATCACGCCGAACGAAGCGTTGTTCATAATCGTCGGTGTCCCGTTTTCCCGCGAGGAGTTCCGCATATCGGGCTGCACCCGAAGCGCTATCATCCGGGTGAACAATCCTGTCCCATTGAGCCAGCCCCCTCAGCTCCTCTTCGGAGTAGCCCATCATCTCTTGCAATGCACGATTGGTGAGATGCGCCTGAGTCTCTATTCCAAATATGCTGATCCCGATCTGGGCGTTCTCAAAGATCGAACGGAAGAGCTTTTCGCTCTGCTGGATAGCCTCCTGGGCATGCTTCCGTTCCGTGATGTCTTCCGTTAAGCCGACAATGTACTGCGGTTTGCCGGCTGCATCCCTGAGCAACTGAAACTTGTCGTTGGCAATAACAATGCTGCCATCACGCCGAACGAAGCGTTGTTCATATTCGTCGGTGTCCCGTTTTCCCTGGATGAGTTCGGTATATCGTTCCGCCCCGGAAGCGCGTTCCTCCGGAGCTACAATCTCATCCCATTGCCCGAGGCGGCCCAGCTCTTCTCCGCTGTAACCCAACATTTCGTGGAGCGCGCGGTTGGAGAGGTGTTCCTGGCTATCGATATTGAAATAAGCGATCCCGATCTGGGCATTATCGAAGATTGAACGGAAGAGCTGCTCATTCGCCCTCAGCTTTTCCTCGGTGCGCTTGCGCTCAGTGATATCAACAACTGTGACGACGGCCCCGGTGATTGTCTTGCCTTCAATAATTGGGAACGAGGAATATTGGACCGGGATCGGAGTGCCATCTCGTCTCCAAATCACTTCAGTGTCTATGCAGCAGCCTTCTCCCTTCTTGAACGCGCGAGAGACTGGACATTGATCCACGGGGTAAACGGAGCCGTCCGGCTTGTGGTGATGGATCAGGTCATGCATGTTCCGCCCCAGAGCCTCTTCGGGACGGTAACCGACCAATTCACAGGTAGCTCGATTGATGAATGTGCAGTTTCCTTGTAGATCGATACCGTAAATGCCCTGGCCGGTAGAATCCAGCAACATCTCCATCTGTTTCGCAACCTGGTTTCGCTCCTCTTGCGCTCGCTTCTTCTCTGTAATGTCTTCCATTAATGAAGAAACGTATTGCGGGTTTCCCGCGGCATCCCTGAGCAATGAGTACCGCCCATTCGCAATCAATATGCGGCCGTCGCTGCGAACGAAGCGTTGCTCCCATTCGTCCTGGTCACGCTCCCCACGGATGAGTGCGGCATACCGTTTCCCTCCAGCGGCAAGGTCATCCGGGTGAACGATCTCATCCCACTTTTCCAGGTGGCTCAATTCTTCTCCGCTGTAACCCAGCATCTCGTGCAATGCGCGGTTAGAGAACACTGCGCGGCCATCGATATTGAAGAAACTGATGCCGATCTGGGCATTCTCGAATATTGAGCGGAAGAACTGCTCGTTCGCCTGCGTGCTGTTCTTGACATGGTTTCGCACGGGTTCCTCTCTTCAATGAGCAAACACTACAGAATCATGCTAGACCTGATCGCGAACCTGCCGATACTGGCAGTTGTGTCAGCCTCACCGAGCTGGCACAACGCGATAGTAGACGCCGTTTGCGCCGTAAGATGGCTGAAACCAGGTGTTGCCGCACAAGTAGTACGTCATGCCGCCTACGGTGGGCGTTGCGCAACCGGCTGGTGTCGTCGCGACGATTTCTCCCATCGAATACGCCGCGCCGGCCGCCACGCCAGCGTTGTAGGCGTTGGCAGTAGCAACGGCGTATTCGCCGACGCCGCTGCCGCTCCCGTCGCCACGCCGGCCGCGTAGGCATTGGCGTTGGCTGCGCTATTATTGGCCGACGCGACTGTCGCTCCAACCGCAACGCCAACAGCGGCGCCAGCAACTGCTGCCCCGGCGGTGGACCAGCCTCCGCAGTTGTAGCAGCCCGCAGAGTAGGAGTTAACAACGACCGGCGGATGGTAAACCGCAGTTGTCCCACCGTAGTAATGGTCACTGGCGTATGCAGCCGTACCGAGGAGGTCGTTCCAACCGTGCCCACTCCCTGGTAGTGGGTCGCGGTACCGCCGTATGCACCCGTGGCGGTTGTCGTTCCTGATCCTTCGGCATGATATGCGCTGCCACCGTAGGCGCTTGTCGCAGATGTTTCCCTGGCCGGCTGTATGCGTCGCGGAGCCGCCATAGGCGTTACTGCCGATCGTAGTCCCTGACCCTTCAGCATGGTATGCGGAGTCGCGATATTTGTTGTTGTACGAGGTGCCCTGTCCGGCAGTGTGGGTCGCTTCTCCGCCGTAGCCGTTGGTGCGAGTGGTCGAATCGGAGCCCTGGGCATGTTAGGCGGAGCCGCCTCCGTACCGGTTCGCATGCTGCCCAAGCAACGCCGGCTCACATAACATGACGGAGACCATTGCACTTAGGAAATTTAACAATAGGTTTTCATGGCGTCCCCTCAGTCCTGTATTACGGGTTTGTCGGTGGCTTAGCTGCGGATTTCGCAGCAACATTTGGCCCGAAGCTGCCGGGGGGCCGGGCTGGGGAGGCAAATGGAATACGCTTTGCGCTGCCGGCCTTCGAGGAGCCAAAGGCGTCACCGGGAACCGTCACGTCAAGCTGCCAATTCGTGAGCACGAGGTTGTGGCGCGGTTGGGTTGGATCATCCACGTAAATCGCGCGAACCAATCGCGGCAATTTATCCTCTGCACCGATCCACGCTTCGATGAATACCCCTCCGCTTTCATAAGCCACGATATCGGTCGTCGTGTTCCCGACAATCTTGGACTGGCCCACGTAGAATGCCACGCTCATGCCTTCCGCGATGTCCCTGTAGGGGTCGGTCACGAGCATGTCGTCGAAGGCAAAATAGATAGCGGCGGAGTGGTAGGCGGTTCCGAGCATTTCGTCAACGGTGGGCGGCAGCGGCTATTACGGAATCATTCCACATTCAAACATCTTGTTGGCAATTGGAGCTGCCACTTTGTTAATGAACAGCGTTCGCATCTGCGGATCGCTCTTCAGAAACTGAATAGCCTTTTGTTCTCCCGGTGACGGCGGCTGTTTGTTCGCTTTCTCCGCCCACAACTGTTGGCAGCTGGAGGTCTGGTATTTCTGAATGACCTTGTTGGCAGCCTGGTCGAGAATTGGGTGCTGATCCTGGGCGTACGTTCCACCGGCAAGAGCAAGCAGTAGGGGTGAAACCGCTAAACAGGCGACCTTGGTAATACGGCGGAGCTTCATCATGCGTTTCTCCTCATCTCGGTACAAGAGTGCTCTGCAAGCAATGCGTTTACACCCTTGATCCAATTCGTATAACGCATTAGGAGCAATCAGCTGGCCAACCACGGCTACCGGATATCTTTCGCATGGGGCATTGTTGCCAATGGACTTACCTCGATCCAGAGTGTGGGAGTAAAGCTAGTCTGCAAAGGAGCGACTCCGATAGGTCGGAGGAGACTCCGAAGGGTCGGAGGCGGCACCTTGAGGTCACCTCGCTGTGAATGCTGGGCACCGGCTCTCATTAACTTGTGTCGAAATGTAATGCCTGCGATGTATTGGGCCACTCGTATACGCAACCAGGAAGACAGTGACATGGCCGCGACAGCTACCTAACAAACCCACGGCGAACACTTTCTGAACTACGCTTGTTCGTGGAGCGGAAAGCTAGCAAATCAATCGGCTTTAAGGGCTTGGATCACCAGCATCGTGCTCTCGAACGGAAAAGTAGAGATTGAGTATCAATCCCAGCTGGTTGAGTTGCTGATTCGGACTTTTGCCGGTGTTGTTCTGGTGCTCATAGTAAGGCGTAAAATCCGTGTGTTTACCGATAGGAAACGAACAGCCGGCATAGATTGCCGTGTCACTCCATTTACCGTATTGGCTTTCGTAGAAGAACTCAGCGCTGGCGTATGGCGCAGGATGATAGGAGCCGATCGTGAGCGTCTTTTCGATCTGAACACGGTTTCGGTAGCGCCACTGGAAGCTACCTTTCTGCCAGTCAAGATCAGCACGATTCCTGTCCGATAGCAGAAATCTGGCCGGTAGAGGGAAATGAAAAGTTACAACGGGTTCCATGCGATTTATCGGAGATGCTCCGTTTGCCTGCGGCATATAGCGATATCCGACGGAAAACACCAGCGGTCGGGTTTTGGCGTCGTCGAGATCGAACTCAGTGACGCTTTTTAACCGAATCAAAGGTTTTAGATAGAAGTCGAGACTCGGCCCTATTTCAGCTTGTTCGGGATCACCGCCTTCTCTTGTCGCCTTTGCCTGGAAAGTGACCCACAGATCGGAGCTCAGCTTAACGTTGGTGTCGATTTCCGGCAGTACCTGTGCCGTTTGCGCGCTTCCGTGCAAACACCAGAGGATCGCCAGAGGTGCGAGCACAAGCGACTTTAAGTCAAATCCACCCATTACTCGGGTCTCTGAGGACACAGGAACTGAGGACCGCTCGTTCTGGACGCTTCGTCACATCCTCTGATAGTTCGAATTCTGATTGTTCACCGTAAGCTGTTTGCTCTCCCCATTGATAAGTGTATTGGTCACATGATTGGTGCCGTCGGGCAACTGCGCGAACTCGGCGGAGATGGTGACGGCATCCTTGGGATCATCCAGGTACGAGGCTACGCGCACGTTCTGCAACTGTTTGGACTGGGGGTCGATGGTAAGCGTGACTGAGTCGCCCGGTTTTAGGTAGTTCTTGATAACCAGGCTCACAGCGCCACCGCCGGGTTGCAGCGAGATGTTGCCCGCCTGTTTGGCCTGCATCAGCCGGTCAGGATCAGGCGTGGTGTACTGCTTGGCGAGAGCGCCAATCGACTGGCCGTACTCCTGGTATTCCTGCTTCTCCTTGTCGACGACGTGTTCCTTCAACCGGCCCTGGCGGCCGCTCTGCTGGGCCTGCTGGTTGCTGGTTTCGGTCTTCTGCTGCTGGCCGTTGACCATCTGCACCTGGTACACCTTGGTATCTTTCACGCTGCCCTTGATGCTGATGGTTTCGGTTTCCTGCCAGGTGTATTGCGCGAGCTTTTGCTTGTTGGCTGCCTGGTTTTCCTTGAGGGCCATCAGTTTCTCTTCCATCTGCTGGCTCTGCGCCATTGCGATCGTCCCGCTCAGAAGAATCAGCGAGCAAAGGGCGATAATCTGGTTTAGCTTCACAAATTTGATTTGTAGCGGGGACGGGAGGGTCATGAAGTCCTTTCAATAGCGCGACGGATGGCGCGGTTTCTGGGTGAACGATACGTTGTCCCCTCGCGGATTGAAGTCCGCTCGGGGGATGAGCAACATTCCTTAACGGCACGACTGAAGCCGTGCCCTCTCTAAACTCGGCCCAAATCCATCTTCGGCGACCTGCTGGATCTTTCGCGCAGCTTTGTGAACTCCCCACTTCCGATGAACTGTCACAGCTTCGCCCGTTGAGGTTTGAAGTTAGAGGCATCTGCCTTGCATGCGTCGCGTTCTTCTAGCTTCCACTCCTTACGTTTTGTCACCGGCCGTTCCAGCCCAGATATGAGAGCGGAAGCCGTTTGCTGCCGACACCTATTTGAACTTGTAGGTTGCGCCGATAAGGATCCCCTGAATCGATGAGTTGAAAATGTTCCCGTTGTTGCCGTAGTGAACGGTGAGGTATCTCCAGCCTCCCTGTAAGACCAGCTTCGGCTTCACCTGATAATTCAGGAGTCCGCCCACCTGGTAGTCCAGAGTTGCCCCGCCCTCCCCTGCATCGCCGAGCACATCGACCGATGCCTTCGCGCCCAGCGGCATGCTGAATCTGGCCCCCAGGACAAAATCCGTCCAGGTGACACTATGGGAAAGGTTGTTGCCGAAAATGGTTGGTACCAGTTGAAGTGTGGTGGACTCATGCCAGATGCGGGGCCCGGCCGTGCCGTAGATCTTGATCTTAGGATTGTTCACCAGCAGGTAGTTGACTTTGGGGGTGATGATGGTCATGCCAAGGTCGGCCCGCACCGAATAATTGGGCGCAAACGGAATCGCTTTACTGTCCCTGAGCCTCATCCACAGAATATCCGTAGGCGCCGAGAAGCGACCGTACGTGGGGATGAAATCCCCCAGGAATCCGCCCCTGAAATTCGAAAAGATCTCGCCTGCGGTCACGTGGACGCTGGTGTCGAAGCCGCGAATCCCGGCCGTGCCATGGATTCCCGGGAACCAGATATACAGCATGCCGTAATAGTGCCATTGCTTATCAGTAAGATCGGCATCAGGACCGGACGATGTCTGCGCCGCAGTTGCCGTCTGCGGCGCGGGAACGCTCCCGGCCGCGTCTGGCGAAGTTACGTCAGGCGAGACAAGATCTGCTGATTGCTGGGCAATCGCAGGCACGCATATCGCCAGGGCCAGCGTACCTGCGAACGTCAAAAGACAAGTCTTACCGTACGAACTCATAGCGCCTC
>Ga0210386_10004745_pt1 | contig 11171 bp, 12 predicted proteins | sample IncBWH32OmetaG_FD_160091 | JGI IMG/M metagenome (GOLD analysis project Ga0210386, IMG submission 160091) | Forest soil microbial communities from Barre Woods Harvard Forest LTER site, Petersham, Massachusetts, United States - Inc-BW-H-32-O ... | reverse complement strand
GCCGATGCCGGTCAATGCGGTCTCCCGGGCGACCTATGATCCTGTATTGAGCCTCGTGCGGAGTACACATGACCACCGCGCTGCATATCGTCTGCCCGCACTGCGATGCGATCAATCGTTTACCACGCGAACGGCTGCGCGATGGCGCCAGGTGCGGATCCTGTCACCGGCCGCTTTACGAAGGACGGCCGGCAGCGCTGGACAGCGTCGCCCGCTTCGACCTGCACGCAACGCACAGTGACATACCGCTATTGGTTGATTTCTGGGCTATCTGGTGCGGTCCCTGCCGGGCGATGGCGCCGATCTTCGAACAGGCGGCAACCCAACTGGAGCCCGATTTTCGACTGGTCAAGGTCGACAGCGACGCCGTACAGGAACTGCTGCGGCGGTTCTCCATCCAAAGCATACCGACGCTGATGCTCGTGCGCCACGGCCGGGAGATTGCGCGCAAGTCCGGTGTCATGCCCCTGCCTCAACTGCTGGCATGGACCCGCGAGCATCTCGACGGCATGAAGGTGTAACAGCGCGTCGCCCGATTCGGCCGGATCATCGCCGAACAATCGGGCGGCCCAGCTTTTTGCAAAACGCGTTCGACTCGTTTTTCCGTCCGGGAGGTGAACGACGAGTTTGGCCTTGCGCTCTTGGGCGATCGCCTGCGCAACCAGTTCGGCGGCTTCTCTGGTCGGCTAGTGGCCGAATTCCTGCCCAATGTCGGCGCGTACGACCCAGTCGTCAAAGTTGTCGTCCGGGACAACGTGAATAGCTGCGGCTGCCATCGCTTGAGCTCCGCGAAGCGCGACGATTGGCAGAGGATCGGAGAGGGCGCCGTGACGAGCGTCAATTTCACCGACATTGAAAAATCTGGGGAAACTGACAGCCGTCAATGGGTGTCCGCTCCGGGCGCGGCACGATGGCGCTTGAGGATCCACAAGCCATGATCGCTACGGTGCAATCGAATAAGGGGCCCACCAGCCTGTCATGGATACTGGCAGCGGTGCGTCCGCCTTTTCGATCTGCTGATGTAGGACGGCCCGGATGATCAAGGATATAATGGTTTGGTTGGACGGCGGAATTTCCGACGAAATGCGGCTGGCGGCTGTCGCCGACATCGCCCGATGGCTCGACGCTCAGGTGGTCATCGGCCTGTTTCTCAATGTATTGCCGCTACCCGGTCGGATCGAGGGGGACGCCACGGCCGAGGTGATCGACCATGCGCGCGAGGCCGGCGATCTAACTGAGGCGTTGCTGGCGAGGCGGCTGCAACAGCTTGAGCGCCCCGTAGAAATTCGGCGCTTCGATGTGCTGGCTGACGATATCGCCAGGATTGCCGCCCGCGAGGCGCGCTCCGCCGACTGCTTTGTGAACTTGCGTCCCAACGGCGCAATGGATCCCGAGCGGCTGATCGAGGGCGTTCTGTTCGGATCGGGCCGGCATCTCTATTTGGTCCCCGAGACGGAGCGGCCCAAGATCGCCTTCGATCGCATCCTCATCGCCTGGAACGGCGGCCGGGAGGCGGCGCGAGCCTTGGGCGAAAGCATGCCGTATCTGCACAAGGCGGAGGAGGTCGCGGTCGTGGTTGTGACCGGCGAGCGCCCAACCGAGGAAGAGGCGATCCTCGGTGTCGATGCGCTCAACCATCTCAAGCATCATGGAATCGACGCCGTCCTTTATCGAGTCAAGAGCCGCCGCAGCGAGGTCGGCGCCCGGTTGATGGCAGAAGCTGAACGGCGAAAGGCTGACCTTATCGTCATGGGCGGATACGGCCATCTCCGGCTGCGCGAATGGTTGCTAGGCGGCGTGACCTACAATCTGCTGCACGAGGCGCCTGTTCCGCTCCTGATGGCTCATTAATCGATTTCGTGCCGGGGGCTTGAAATGTCGACGATCGATAACCGCAACGAGCAGATGTTTCCAAAGCTGACGCCGAATGAAATCGATCGGCTGCATCGTTTTGGGGAAGTCCGGAACTACGCCCCCGGCGAGGCGCTGTTCGTCACAGGAAGCGTCGCTCCCGGCATGTACGTGCTGATCAAGGGCTCGGTGCGGGTCACGCGACGCGATCCCCTGGGGCACAGTGCTCCGATCGCGGAGCAGGGGCCCGGTGACTTCGTCGCCGAAGTGGGGCAATTGTCGGGTCAGCCGGCGTTCGTCGACGTTCACGCGATCGATGATGTCGAAGCACTGTTGATTCCGCCGGAAAATCTGCGCGCCCTGATGATTGAAGAGCCCGAACTCGGCGAACGGATCATGCATGCGCTGATCCTGCGTCGCGTCGCTCTGATCGAGGCCGGCGCCGGAGGTCCAGTGCTGATTGGCGCCGAAAACAGTCCGGACGTCATTCGTCTACAAGGCTTCCTGGCGCGCAATGCCTACCCGCATCAACTGCTCGACCCGGCACAGGATCAGGACGCAGCAAAGCTGGTCGAGCAATATGCCCCGAATCCTTCGGACCTGCCGCTGGCAGTGTGTCCGAAGGGTACCATCCTGAAAAACCCGAACGAGACCGAATTGGCGCGCGCACTCGGAATGGTGCCGATCGACGAACGCGATCGGACCTATGACGTCGCGGTCGTCGGCGCGGGACCCGCCGGGCTCTCGACCGCGGTCTATGCCGCATCGGAGGGTCTCTCGGTTATCGTTTTCGATACGCGCGCATTCGGTGGACAAGCCGGAGCCAGTGCGCGTATCGAAAATTATCTCGGTTTTCCGGCCGGCATTTCCGGCCAGGCGCTCACCGGCCGTGCTTACGTCCAGGCGCAGAAATTCGGTGCCAGGGTGATGATACCCAGCGAAGTGGTACGGCTCGACCCGACTGAAACGGTGCTTGGGCTTCATCTCACGGATGGCCGGCGCGTCAAGGCCGCGACCGTGGTCGTGGCGACCGGCGCGCGCTACCGCCGCCTTGGCGTTCCAAACCTCAGCGATTTCGAGGGGCGCGGAGTCTGGTACTGGGCTTCGCCGATCGAGGCGCGGCTTTGTCGTGATGAGGAAATCGTTCTGGTCGGGGGTGGCAACTCGGCGGGCCAGGCCGCGGTCTTCTTGCGCAGCTTCGCTAAAAAAATCTGGATGCTAGTGCGCGGTCCAAGGCTGGCGGAGAGCATGTCGCAATACCTCATCGACCGTATCAAGGCGATCGACAATATCGAGGTGTTGACCCAAACGGAAATCGTTACCCTCTACGGCAGCCGCGAGATGCAACTGGAGCGCGTGCGCTGGCGCAACAATGTGACCGGCGAGGAGACGGAAAAGCCGATCCGCCATGTCTTTTGCTTCATCGGCGCGGAACCGGCAACGGGCTGGCTCAGGGATAGCGGGATCGCTCTGGACGGCAAGAATTTTGTCTTGACCGGCTCGGACGTTCCCTCCGACGCCCGCCCGTCGAACAACGGATCCGGCCGTCCACTGCCGCTGGAAACCAGCGTGCGTGGCGTGTTCGCCTCCGGCGATGTGCGGGCTGGATCAGTCAAGCGAGTCGGAGCCGCCATCGGCGAGGGGGCTGTCGTTGGGGCGGAATTGCACGTGGCTCGCGCAGATGGCGCGGCTGAATCGTCGGGCGACGCGGAAAAGGATTCGGGGACGGGGAGCGTGGGTACGATGGGTATGCGGTTAAACCCGCACTGCACGGAGAGAGCGCATCAAGAGGCGACTGCTGAGCTCGGTGGCGGGGTGACCTAGCCTGCTCGGCAGCCGGTTGGGATAGAGGTAGACGATCGGCGTCGCCGCGATCAGTATGGAAACAACGGCGCCGACGGCGCGCCGCTCTCCTCGCGAAAGCTTCTATCCAGGGCCGATTGCTGGTGTTCGCGAATCCAGATTTGACGAACGTCAAGGCTGGTGAAGATGTAGCTGATACAATCAGCGATACATTCACTACCTGTGTGATCTTAATGGGTGTCTTACCAGGCGGCGAACATGAGCAAGAAGATCCCTGTCCTCGGCTCCGCCCTCGGTATTAACGTGGCGGCATTCATCGGTGCGGTGCAAGCCCGCGACGACGGCCGCTATTCGCTGTCGCCGCTCAAGCCGTGGTTTGACAGCCTCAGGTTTGGCAAGGGACCGTGCTGTTCGGATGCGGATGGTTTTGCTGTTTTGGACCCGGATTGGGAATCCAAGAGTGGCCATTACCGCGTACGCATAGACAATGAATGGATCGACGTCGCTGATGAAGCCGTGATTACAGAGCCGAACCGGACGGGCAAGGGGATGGTATGGCCCATCAAGGGATCTCTCGGAATCTCCATTCGCTGCTTCATGCCGGGCAGTATGACATGAACGCGACCCTTCGATCTCTTCCATACTATATGGAGCGATTTCGTTCGCGATATTTTGACATCGGTCAACGCAGCGCGCGTCTCCTCACGATACAGGTTCTTGAACACGTCGATCAGCGGAGAAATCCCATGTGTGATTATAGCCCGCACACTGTCGTATTTCGCCCGGCCAAGGTTGGCGAGACGCTTGTTACGACCAGCTTCCACGGTACATCCACCCACGGCTTTGCCACAAAGCGAGAGCCGAATGTCGCGGTATGTCTGCTTTCCGGAACCGAACTCGCATTCGAACGTGACGTCAGATATAATCGCAATTGGCTTTCGACTAGGAGCACAGGCTTTAGCGTCGCCAGATTTTACGCGCTTGAGTCGGGCGCCTCGCATCAGCATCACGATGCCCTCTCGTTTCCGGACGGAAAAACGGTTCTCTTGAATCTGTTGTCGGAAGACCAGCACGCGCGGGTGCTTCAACTGCCTGTCATTCCGCGCGAACAGAGCTTCGATGGTAATGCTGAGAAGACAGTGATCCTTGCGGTCGATCCTGAGCTTACGGCCTGATCACTTCGGCACGAAGTGTATCTTCGCAATAGGTTCGGAAGTAAGACAAAGCAGAGTGCAGCGCATTCTGCGCGGCAGAGCAGCGATGCATGCTGGGGTCAAGCGGAGGGCGGCAGGAAAACATGGCGATATTTTGCAAACATGCCTCAGCAATCCGCGACGTTGTTCCGAGCGCGCCGGGGTGTGAGGAATGCCTGAAATCGGGTGACCCCTGGCTGCATCTGCGGATCTGCCGAACCTGCGGCCATGTCGGTTGCTGCGATCAGTCGCCAAATCGGCACGCGACAAAACATTTTCACGCGACCAGGCACCCGATCATCGAGGCCTATGATCCGCCGGAAGGTTGGGGCTGGTGTTACGTCGATGAAGTGATGTTCGATCTTTCGGGCCGGCCCACCCCGCATCTTGGTCCGATTCCCCGATTTTACTGAGGTGCTCGGATGCGGTTCGGGACAATGTGCATCGCTCTCGCAATCGTTGCGGCTTCGCCGGTCGTCGCGCACGCCGGCCGCTATGAACTGATACCCGAACCGGATGTTCGGCAAGCATCCACCAACCGGGTTGCATCAGCCTTCGTCATCGACAAGAAGGCCAGCCAGTTCTGGATTTGCACGGCGCGATATAATTTTCAGGATCTCACCGCGAACAATGGCGACTGTGTCAGGCTTTCGGCCGATATCGGCCGGCCCTCGCTGACCGAGACCTCGGATGTGCGCGCGGTAACAGGGACCACAGCTATCGGCGCTTTTCTTCCAGTATTCTGGTTCATCGAACCGACCAGCGGTGAGGTTCAGTTTTGCGCCGTACGTCATGCCGGATTATGCGTGCGGATGAACCTGCCCTGACCGCTCCGAGACCCAACTGCCAAACACTTGGTTTACCGAAGCCTTGGAATCGGCATTCGCCGCACGATAATCCCAATAGCGAATTCCTCGCGGTTTGGGCAAATGGGGGCTTGACATGAAAATTGGAATCGTCGGTGCGGGAAGGGTTGGGTGTGCTTGCGCGCTTGCCGCCGTCATACGCGGCAGTGCCCGGACGATTGTGATCGTGGACCGAACGCCCAAACGCGCCGGGGCGGTTGCGACCGACCTGCGTTACGGCGCCCCGCTTTGTCCCAAGACCACCGTTGTCGACGGGGATTACGAGGATCTCACCAATTCGGAGCTGGTGATGATTACCGCCGGTATCAACGAAAAGGCCGGTGGGGCCATTGACCGCAGCAACCCTAAGGGCAGGTTGCGGCTATTCGATACGAACGCCGAGATCTATCGCGACGTCGTTCCGCGCATTGTGCGGGCGGCGCCTCGCGCGGTGATCCTGGTTGTCACCGATCCGCCGGATCCCCTCGCCGACACCGCCCGCACGAGTGCCGGGCATGATCGCGTGTTGAGCACCGCCACCTTCCTCGACAGCCTGCGCTTCCGCGTTCACTTGGCCGAGCATTTTGATGTTGATGCCAACCAGGTGGAGGCGCAGGTAATCGGGGAACATGGCGTGTCGCAGGTCTTTCTCTGGTCTGCCGCCCGTATTGCCCGCCCGTATTGCCGGCGTGCCGATCGCCAACTCATCGAGGCGCGCGGCGAATCGCTCGACGGGAGGCGCAGGAAAATCGAAAACAGCGTTCGCTACGCGAACATCACCATCATCGAAGGTAATGACGCCAGTCAGTGCGGCATTGGCATTGTCGCGGCACGAATCACGGAAATGGTGCTTCGCGATGAGCGGACGGTCGTGCCGATCGGTAGTTTCAAGAACTTTGGCGTCACCCTGTCCTTCCGAGCGTCGTCGGACGCGGAGGCGTCATCCGGAGTTTCGAGCCGGAGATGTCAGGCCAGGAGTGGCAGGCGCTGGAGGCGGGCGCCGCCAACCTGAGGAAATCGGAGAACCGGACCTGAGTCATTGATCACCACGATCTCCGCTTACCTGTCGCGGCTCAACGCCAGCGCCGGTCGACACAGGCCTTCGGTTGTTCGCCGCGATCCTGCGCCAGAGACGGGTAGTCCGTGTATCCCTTCTCGCCGCCACCGTAATACGTCGTCGGATCGTCGGCATTGAAGGGAGCGCCGATGCGCAACCGCTCGGGCAGATCGGGATTGGCGATGAACTTGCGGCCGAAAGCGATCAGGTCCGCCTTGCCTTCACGAAGCCACTGCGCCGCGGTGTCGGCCTGGAAGCCGCCCGTCACCATCAGGGTTCCCTTGAATTTCTTGCGGATCGTCTCGACCATGGCCAGCGCCCGGGGATCCGGCGTTTTACCGTTTTGCATCTGCTCCAGCGCCGGATTGACGATATGCAGATAGGCAAAGCGGTACTCGCTGAGGCGCGCGGCGATATAGCCAAAGGTTGCTTCCGGATGGTCGTCGTGGATGTCGTTCATCTTGCCTATCGGCGACAGCCGTACGCCAATGCGATCCGGCCCCCAGATCCGTATCAAGGCCTCTGCGACCTCGAACAATAATCGCGTCCGGTTCTCGACCGGGCCGCCATAGGTGTCGGTGCGTCGGTTGGTGCTGGTCTCGATGAACTGATCGAGCAGATAGCCATTGGCGGCGTGGATCTCGACGCCGTCGAAATCGGCGGCCCGGGCGTTTATGGCCGCGCGTTCATATTGCGCCACGACGTAGGGCATCTCTTCAATGTTAAGCGCGCGCGGCCGTACGAAGGGAACAAGTTCGCCTTCGCCGCGCTCGTTCTCGATGAAAGCTTTGCCCTCCGGAATAATGGCGGAGGGGGCGACCGGGAGCATATTGTCGGGCTGCAGGGCAGGGTGCGAAATGCGCCCGACGTGCCAAAGCTGATTGAAGATCAATCCGTCGGCCTGATGCACCGCTTGGGTGACCCGATGCCATGCCTCGACCTGTTCACGGCTGTGGAGGCCAGGCGTCCAAGCGTAACCCTGGCCCTGCATCGAAACCTGCGTCGCTTCGCTCACGATTAACGCTGCGGATGCGCGCTGCGCGTAGTAGCAGGCGGCAAGGGAGCTTGGCACGTTGCCCGGCTGGCGTGCGCGCGAGCGTGTCAGCGGCGCCATGACGATGCGATGCTGGAGGCTGAAGGGGCCAAGCCGGTACGGCACGAACAGCACGTCTGTCTTCGGCAACTGAGGGGCACCGGGTGTCCGCACAATCGTGGTTGCGTCGTTCATAATCGCTCCTGCAGGTGGGACATTGGCGGCCCTGGACCGTCCAAGTGAAGATATTAGGAGCGAAGCGATCCGCCTCAATTGACTGCCGTCAATGCGGAGCAGGATTAGAATTTCCCTAATAGGCCGGCGCTTGTAAGGCTCGTTTGCACGGGCGGGCGTGACGGAACATGTGACCAAAATGAACGCAACCGACACCGTCACCCTGATTGAGGGTTATGACGCGATGCGAATCTTTCTCGAAACGGTTTCGCTGCGGCTTGGCAAGACGGACGCGGAGATCGACCTCATCGTGGCAGGTTTGAAATGGGCCGACGGTGCGCCGGTCGATCCGGTGATGTGGCAGGACTGGCTGGCGGCCGTGCAACTTACATGCGGCGGACGGGGCGGTGAGACCGAACCGCCGACAGGACGCTAGTCGGTGCGCAACCCTTCGTGATCGTCCTTCGCAAAAGCATGGCGATGGGCTCCTCCAAACTGCAGGCGAAGCCCTATTTCCGTCAAACCCTCGCTGGTGATGCCGTAGAAAACCGGCAATGCCAGAAAGATCAGCATGGCCAGTTTCGGTGTCGATAGCCAGCCGGCCAATCCCGCTATGGCGTACAAGACAACGCCAAGCGCGGCCCGAAAGCGTTCCTTTGGGAAAAAGTCCGGATCGACATCCTCCTCCACGAGGTATGGATGTACGCTCAGAACGTGAAACACGACGAGCCACGCCAGGCACATCGACCCGGCAATGCCTGCATAGAGGGTCGCCGCCACCCTGGCATCGAATTCGTTGCCGCTCTGGACGGCAGCGGACAGGATCGCCGTCGGAAACGGAATCAGCCCCGACGTCAACAGAAGAAAGAGGTTAGCCAGATGAAGACTGCGGTCGCAGTAGCGGACCCTTGCGAATACCGCGCGATGATTGAGCCAGATAACTCCGGCGTAGCAAAATGACGCAAGGAACGCGATATAGCTGGCCCACTGCGCGGTCAGCTTCTCCAACAGCTGGCCCGACGCATATTCCGGCCGTACGATTTCCGCCACCAGCAGCGTGATGGTAATCGAGAGCACGCTGTCGCTGAACGTCTCCAGCCGATCGGTTTCCGACAACCGGACGTGCGGCCATAGCGAATCCCGTTGGGGCTTGGCGGCCCGCCGGGTTTCCTGCTTGGTGGTGCTCATTGAATCTACAGGCAGGGCAAATCCGCTTGACCGCCATGATGGGCGTCAATTCAGGTCCAGGAGAGCCGTCCCGTGCCGGTTGGTCTCCCGGCCCCTTCGCCGTTACGTAATTATACGTAATCGAATTTGCCGCGGATGCCGTCAGACTCGTCCAAATCGGCCTTGGACGTCGAAGCCGATGTGACAGGGCGAAGTGCGTGCCAAGGAGCAGCTTTGTTGCCTGGATACTTCGCATTTGCGAGTTAGTCCGCGAATAGCACTCGCGCGGAATGGATCGAATGTTAGTCCCATGCAAAAAAGGGGGAGTAAGGTCATGCCGACGCCCATGGTTCACGGCGCTGCCGATATGGAGGCAGGTCATGGCATGACATCGTTTCTTTCATGGTTGATGTCGCCGCAGGACTACATGCCGCACGGCATGTGCTTTCTCTGGCAACCGGAACTGATAGCGCTCCATGTGGTCTCGGATTCGTTGATCGCGCTCGCCTATTATTCGATTCCGGTCGCCCTGGTTTATTTCGTATTGAAGCGCACCGATTTCGCATTCCCCAGCATTTTCGTACTGACAGGTCTCTTCATTCTTGCCTGCGGCACGACGCACGCGATGAGCGTCTGGACCCTTTGGTATCCAGACTATCGGGTCGACGGCGGCGTCAAAGCGGTCACGGCGCTGCTCTCGATCGGTACCGGGATCGCGATCTGGAAGGTGATGCCGCTGGCGCTGACGCTTCCAAGCACGGCGCAGCTCGAGCGGGCTAACGGACTTCTTGGCGCAGAGATTGGTCAGCGGCAACGCGCTGAAGCCGCCCTACGCGAGGCCAACGCGGAACTTGAGCGGCGCGTCGCCGCCCGCACCGCAGACCTTGAGGAAGAAGTGGTCCGGCGGCGAAATACCGAAGCAACACTACGTGCCAGTGAGGAGCGGTGGCGTAGCATGTTCGAAGCATCCGCGGTCGGCATCGCCGTCCTTGACGAGCAGAATCATTTCGCGGCAACGAACGAGGCGCTTCAGAAGATGGTCGGCTACAGCGGCGAGGAACTGCAGTCGCTCGGTCCGCTGGACATTACGCACCAAGACGATCGCGAGGCCACCCAAAAGCTGATCGAGGATATGAGAAACGGCAAGCGCCAGGACTTGCCCACGGAAAAACGCTATCGCCGCAAGGACAACAAAGTAATCTGGGTGCGCGTCAGCGCCGCGCGGGCCTTCGATTCGAGCAGTTCGCTCCAGGGCATTCCCGCCATCATCGAGGACATCACGGAGCGCAAGAGCGCCGAGGTTGCCTGGCACGACGCCCGGGATGCGCTGTCGCGTGCCACGCGACTAACCATCATGGGCGAACTCTCGGCGTCGATCGCCCATGAGGTCAATCAACCACTTGCCGCGATCATCACCAACGGCCAAGCGTGTGAGCGCTTTCTCGCCTTCTCGCCGCCCGACCTGGACGAGGTCAAGGACGCGGTCGGCGAAATCGTCCGCGACGGCAGGCGCGCCAGCGAAGTGCTCAAACGTGTCCGCGCGATGTCAAAGAACACCGCGCCGGAACGAGGGCAGGTGGATGTCAACCACGCGATCGCGGAAGTGCTGGCGCTTACCCGCGACGAGCTGCAGCGACATCGCGTCGCCGTCCAAACCGACCTGCGTTCAAAGGTTCCGACCATCATGGCTGACCGGGTCCAGTTGCAGCAGGTCGTTCTCAATCTGGTCATGAACGGCATCGACGCGATGCGTGCGGTCACTGACCGCCCACGTATCTTGACGGTCCGTTCTCAACTCAACGATCAAGGCAACATCGTCGTCAACGTGGCGGATTCCGGTGTTGGTCTTGACCCCGCAAACCGGGACCGCATCTTCGAAAGCTTCTTCACCACGAAGCCCGAGGGCATGGGAATGGGGCTGGCGATCAGTAACACGATCATTGAAGCTCATCATGGCCGCTTGTGGGCGGAATCCGGATCTCCCTTTGGGACCGTATTCGGCTTCACCTTGCCTTTGGCCGCAGGAGTTGGCCCATGACCGTCAATCA
>Ga0210386_10004743_pt1 | contig 11174 bp, 10 predicted proteins | sample IncBWH32OmetaG_FD_160091 | JGI IMG/M metagenome (GOLD analysis project Ga0210386, IMG submission 160091) | Forest soil microbial communities from Barre Woods Harvard Forest LTER site, Petersham, Massachusetts, United States - Inc-BW-H-32-O ... | reverse complement strand
GGGGCCAAAGGGATTCCATGGCAGGGCGCGCTGGGCCTGGTGTTCTATAGCGGATTGATTTTTCTCGCCCTCTCGGTCACCGGTCTACGAAAGAAACTGGTCGAAGCGATCCCGATTGAGTTGAAATTGGCCATCACGGCAGGGATAGGCTTCTTCATCGCGTTTATCGGTTTGAAGAATGGTGGAGTGGTGGTGGCGAACCCTGCGACATTCGTGGGCTTGGGCGATCTGTCGAAGCCGGCGCCGTTGCTAGTGATTGCCGGGACTATCGCCATCGCGGTGTTGGTCACCCGCAAGATCCCCGGCGCAATTATTCTGGTTATTTTGGTGCTCACCGTCGTTGGACTGATCGTTCCAACACCCGACGGGAAAGGGATGCTCACCGCGATGCCGGGTGGGATCGTCAATTTGCCTGCGTCTTTGGCGCCCACCTTCCTAAAACTGGATCTGACCTATTTCTGGAAGAATTTCTTGGGCATGCTGCCGGTGGTACTTTCCATTTTGTTTGTCGATCTATTTGACAATATGGGAACGCTCATTGGAGTTTCCAAGCGCGCAGGCTTACTCGACAAGGACGGGAACTTGCCAAAGATTGGGCGAGCGTTCATGGCCGACTCCGCAGCGGCCATGTTTGGTTCAAGCCTTGGAACCTCAACCGTTACCAGCTATATCGAAAGCGCGGCCGGGGTCGAAGCCGGCGGACGAACCGGGTTGACCGTAATAGTGACTGCTCTTTGTTTTATTCTGTCGCTTTTCTTCACGCCGTTGATTCTGAGCATTCCCGCGGTCGCGACGGCACCTGCTCTAGTGATTGTCGGCGCGTTTATGATGCAGGGTCTCGCGGAGCTTGATCTAAAGGATTTTGAAAAGGCGGTTCCCGCATTTATCACTATCCTGGTCATGCCGTTAGCCCTCAGCATCACCGAAGGGATCGCCTTCGGGTTGTTGGCTTATGTCGGACTGAAAGTCGGGAGCGGAAAATCGAAAGAAGTCGATCCGGTGACCTACGTTTTGGCAGTGCTTTTTATCCTCCACTTTTTGTTCGGGAGGTGAGGGAAACGGGTTCGGCGTGTCGGCGAAGGATGTGGGTCCGTCTTTATTCAGGCTAAAACAAGACCGGACGGTTCACGTCTTTGTAGTAAAGATATCTAGCCGGTGATTTACCCATCGCGGTAAACCATTGAGGACAGTAGGGAGCCATCCAGATGCAGTCCCCGGCAGCAACTGGATACCAGCGATCTTCTAGTCGATAGATCCCCATGCCATCCAGCATCAGAAGGCCGTGCTCCATGATGTGGGTTTCGACAAACGGCAGGCAAGCACCGGACTTGTAGTTGAAGATATTCACCGCCATGTCGAACGACGCATGCTCTGGCAGGAGGATTTGGAGAAGTGCATCTTCGTCACCGAGAAAAGGTTGGCCGGTTACCTGGCTCTCGTGCCCCGCGCATACCTCCGGAGGTATCGCGCCATCAAGGAGTACGTACTTCTTGAAAAACAGATTCAATTGGGTCCCCTCGGAAGGGCCGCTCAGATTCCAAACCTGACCGGCAGGAACAAACAGATAGCTGCCCATCTCGAGGGAATAGCGGTTCCCGGAGACTTCCGCGTGCACCGAACCGCGCAGGATATACGCGAAAGCCTCGGTATCGTTGGCCGGAAAAACTGCGCTGCCATCCGTCTGAAAGGTCAACAACAACTGAGTCAAACGGGCCCCCATCTCCCTGGAGATGAGCACCACAACCGTCGCCTTATCGATACCGGGTAACCGGCTAGGAATATGACCGTCCGGAGCGATCAAGGCATGTCGCGAACCGATATGGGTGCGGGAATCTCCGAAAACTGACAGTGTGGTGGTCATTACAATCAATGAACCCTGTGGCCTTTGTTTTTTTCCCTAATGCGAGATTCTTCCCGTCCAGATCAGATAGACAAAGAATAAGATGATCACGAAAGCGCACCCGGTTTTGTATTGCTTAAAAAAGCGGGACAAGACGTAGCCAAAAACAAAACATTCTAATCCGCTTCGAAAGGTGTGTACGATGAACAGTAAGAGCCCGCTGCTTGCGGGTGACGTGGTCGGGACGGGTTTAAAAAGGTAGGTGACGATCGCAGCGATCCAGGCGAAAACGAAAAGGACCAAGGCTTCAAGAAGCCGTTGCTGGCGCGCCGCTTTTCGCGCAGATTTACTTTCCTCGTTCTCGGTCACAATGTAAGAATGGACACTGTTTTTAGGGGGAAATTGCCTCATAGGTGCGCCTGGATTGTCACCAGAACGCCAACCAGGATAGCGAGGGCGATGCTATGGAAAAAGACGAAACGAAGAATTTCGCCTTCGTGCCCGTACCAACGCGTCGCCGTCGAAGCGACCACGATGCTTTGCGCGTCGATCATTTTGCCCATCACGCCTCCGCTACTATTTGCGGCGGCCATCAAGACTGGATTGAGTCCCAATTGCTGGGCAGTGATCTTCTGCAGACCCCCAAACAACACATTGGAAGAAGTGTCCGAACCGGTGAGTGCCACTCCCAACCAGCCCAGCAGCGTGCCAAACATTGGATAGAACACTCCAGTCTGAGCAAAAGCGAGTCCTAACGTGGCGTCGGTGCCGGAGTACCGAGTGACGAATCCGAGAGCGAGCATGCAGGCAATCGTCAGCAACGAGAAACGCACCAATTTGAGCGTCTGCCAGTAGACCCGCGCAAGACCGAAGGGCGAAAAACCCATGAGAAACCCGCTGAGAATTGCCGCGGGAAGGATACCCGTGCCGGTGGCCGACAATAGACTCAAAGCAAAGACCGCCGGTTCAGGCCGTGGTTCCGGTACCAAGGGCGGAACTCGGAAGACAAGCTTATCCAACCCGGGGACCGAAAGTCTCGGGTTAAAGAGTCCGTCCAGAAACGTCCTGAACTGTGGTATTCCCCAGAGGAAAACAAAAACGCTGAGGATGGCCAGGGGGATCCAGGCTTTCACCGTATCGGCCCGGGTAATCTGAGTTCCGTTTTCCGGGCGATACCGGAAGATTGTACTGATCGGTTCGGCATCGGTGGCCTTCGTATCTGCATTCTCGGTTGGATACTCACGTGACATCGACAGCCACATGGTTTCCGGTTGCCACACTCGCAAAAAAAGCGTCAACGCCGCCATGGAACAAAGCGAGGCAATGATATCAACGAGCCACGGCCCGTGCAGAGTCGAGACGAGAAATTGAGGGATCGCGAAGGAGGCGCCCGTCACCAGGATTGCCGGCCAGATCTGCATCATCCCACGAAAGCCGGCAAAGGCCCAGATCAGCCAGAAGGGGATGATGAGAGAAAAGAATGGAAGCTGGTGACCAATTTGCTTTGAGAGCTGTAGTAAATCCAGACCTGTCACTGCCGCAAGTGCAATGACCGGCGTGCCAATCGCTCCGAAAGCCACCGGAGCGGTGTTAGCAATCAGGCAAAGGCCCGATGCTTGGAGGGGCGAAAAGCCGATGCCGATCAGGATCGCGCCAGTCACCGCTATGGGTGTACCGAAACCGGCGGCTCCCTCAAAAAACGCCCCAAAGGCAAACGCGACCAGGAGGAGTTGCAACCGGCGGTCTTCCGTGACGTTGGCGATGCTGTTTTGCAGAACCTTGAAGTGCCCTTTTTCCAAGGTCAGTTGGTAAAGGAAGATCACGTTCAGGATGATCCAGCCGATTGGCAGCAGACCGTAGGCGGCTCCGAATACCGCAGCCATCAGCGACTTCTGAACAGGCATGCCAAACTCGAATATGGAGATTAGGAGTGAGGCGGCCAGACCTAGTAATGCGGCAACGTGAGCCTTCACATGGAAGACACCGAGAGCCCCGAGTAGCACGACCACGGGTACGGCAGCGAGCAGAGCCGAAAGGAAAATGTTATTGAGGGGGTCATAAACTTGCGACCACATAGAGCAACCGAGTCTGACGGAGCAAATTTGGCCTGTCGATTCTGAAACAGCAATTCTCTAAGTGGCGTCAGGCGAGAACCACGCCAAAAGGACAAAGGCATCATCGCGGTCACAGAGGGGGACCGTGGAAACCCTTTACCTGCAACCTAGTGCATCGTCTCATATGTAGCTGGCATATGGTTGCGTTCAAAATGGACCGTCGGCAAGGGGCGAGGAGGGCGCATATCTGAATCGATACGTAACCGACGAGCAACGCAGCCGCCGCCCATTTTCAACGCAACCCTCCGGACCGCGGGCAGTTGGCTGTTTTTCCGTGTTGCTCGCTCGACCGTTATGATTCAGATATCGGCGCTTCGCTCGCGCCTTGAAAAACAGCCAACTGACCTGCGGCCATATGCCCAGCTACATACGAGACGATGCTCTAGTGCGGCGGCAACTGCGAGGGTGATCTGGAAATTCACGCGTCTTCCCTAAGAGGATCGCGACACAAAGCTTGGACCTCGGCTGATTGAGGCGGCAGCAGCAGGAAGAACTAAGTCGATCAAGGACGCTGGAGCGCTAGTGGTCCTCGCACGGCGCATTGCTCCAACCGGAGCGAAACGGTTCCGTACGTCCGCTTTCGGGATCGAATTTCTGTCGGACCACGCAGCCGATGTCGTTCGCCAATAGATGCAAGCTGACGGATGGTCCGGGTGAAATCGTCCGGACTCGATGAACGTCGTTCCAGGGCGGGATAAGTTCGTAGAAGTCACCCTTCTTGAGAACACGCCTCTTTCGTAAGTTCAGCGGCCGTAGGTTCGCTGCCGTTTCGTGATCATGCGTTTCGTACTCTTCTTCCTCCTGGTCGCCTTGGTAGAGCCCGACCAAGCCCCAGGCCAGATGGTTGTGAATCGGTGTGGCGAGTCCCGGCGCGACGACCAATGTCGACAACGAAAGATCCTTAAGTTCTGATCGATACAATAGCAGGGAGGCGATCCCGTGTCCCATCGTGGTGTTCCCGGAGGGTTGTTGGAATTCTGCCGGCAACCAATCCGGATCACTGAGCAGAGCTTTGTATGGCGCTCGCAATTGACGCAGTTTAGTCGCCGGGTCGTCGCCTCCCCTGACGATTTCGGTAGCTACCGCGATGAATCCACGCAGGGTTGGATGCTCTAGAAAGTATTCTCCACCATTCATAGCATCGGAAAGAAAGCCGCTTTGGACGATTCGCCAAGGGCAATTGTGACGCGATTTGTGAGAGCGGATCGGCGGATGGGAAGAAAACTCACGGAGGCAAGAGGAATGAATTGGGGTTTGAAGGTCTGCATCGTTGCCTGCCTCGATCATTTTTGTACCTCACTGGTCGCCAAAGCTTGAATTTCGTGACGCACCAGGGTCAGGAGTGACCACCCGCGCAAGCGAGCAAGTTCTGTCACCGGGTGAATAGCTGCCAAGCGCCTGGCAATTTCGTACCCGATCAGATAACCCATCCGGGCAGGAATTAAGCCGCCGCGTCGATAGGAAAGATAAAGGGCTGTAGTGGGGTCGTCTGTCGATTCAAGTTGTGACAATAAACTATGAGCGACCATTGGAACATATTTCGGGCCTTCTTCAGCCAGTCTCGCGTCCAAAAGCACGTCGGCTAAGGATGCGTCAGGGTTCAACATCTGACTGACGTAGGTCGCTAGTCCTTCCTGCCAGATCAGGCGATAGAGTTGGATCTGGTCGATGTCGGACGGTAGTGGGTTAACCTGGAAATGGTAGACATGAAATAACTCGTGAGAAAGGATCACCGGCAGACGCACATCAGCTCCGTGAAATTTAGCAAGGCCATCCAATCCGAGGAGGAGCATGCGAGGATTGTCATGCGGAATCTTTCCGTCAAAACGGAACAGGGAAAGCATTAGGTAGACTCTGGCTCTGGCAGCATCGAAGTCGGGAAAGGCATTCAGAAATTTTGTCTGAATGGATGCACGTTGTTCTTCGAACCGCTGATGAATATGTTCTATCGCCGGGAGATAGCCGTTGAGATCCTCCAGGTATCGTTCCAACGTTCCAATATCTGTCTTGAATATCTCCGGTCGATCGTAGATTTCCGGGTGCGGACGGATCATTGTTTGCGCGAAAAGTTTTGCCCGGTCTTCCTTCTCTTTGGGAGCCGCTCGCAAAAAGTTGTTAAGATCCGGGACCAGATCGTAGACGATCAAGTTGTCCGTGGACTTGGCGTTCGCGCACGAAAAAATGGAGACCGCGCAAATCAGGAAAAGCCGTGTCAGGCGCCGAGCTTTTTTGATTGGTCGGCTTTTTTCCATCGTTTGGTGTCTTGTTTCCCGCCCAGCTTTTTGACCATGTTGCGCAGCCGCTGTTTCAAAGAAGCCGGTTCAATGTCGCTTCGGATCACCATCACCGGGCGATCCGTTCGATTGACGATCTCCCGCATGACATTTCCGATCGCGTAGTTGCGCAACGCATCGCGGACCGGCCAAGATCCAACGACGACGAGATCGTGGTCGCTTTCCTCAATTTCAGCGAGGATCTCCTGGATGACGATTCCGTGCCGGATCCGCACGACCGCAAATACTCCGGCGGTTTCGATAATCTCTTTCTCGGTTCGTAAATTGCGAGCCAATGCGGAGTTCGAATTCAGTAAAACGGCCTCATCTTCCTGACGCCGTAAGATTGTCCCGTGCATCGCCGCCGGCAGAGGTGTGACATTCAGGAGCGTGACCTGCGCCGAGAGATCCTTAGCTATTTTGCTGGTGAATCTGACCGCGTTTTCGATATAAGCGCCGCCACCGCTGCAAATCAGGATTCGTTTGATATCCGGGCGCAAAGCGGGAACCACCAGCACGGGCGGGACAATCGCCTCTGTAATCGAATAGGCCTTGGTCGAAGGAAGAAAGAATCCCTGAGCGCCTTTGCGTTCTGTCCCGATGACGACAAGGTCATAGACCGTTTCCCCGGTACGGCGGATGATTTCTGCCACCGGGTCGCCGAATTTGGTAACGATCTGCAGCCGAACGTTCTCCTCATGAAAGATTCTTGATTCCGCGCGTAACGCCTCCAGCAGTCTAGGTTCGTCTGCCTCGGCTTCGATGATCCCAAAAATCGTCGTCTCGGCCTTGGTAGCGTTGGCAATCGTTGCTGCGGAAGCGAGTGCCCTGCGTGCCCGCTCCGAACCGTCACTGCAAACAAGAATTTTCATAGCAATTTGGTTAAGGTTGATGGCTGGTGAGAAGTTTCTGAGCAATCACGATAGCCCCTAAGAGCGGAAGCGGGGCAAACGCGAGCCGGATGCGCGGCCCGGTGAAATATTGCGTCAAGTTGGCTCCGATCCGGGCGCCAAGAGCGGCCCCTGTTTGCATGACCAGGGCAATGACGATATCGACATTCCCATTCATCGCGTGCCGGATGGTGCCGTAACTGGCGGAAATAATGATCTCGAATAGATCCGTACCGACCGCGATATGAGTTGGAATGCCGAGAAGATAGACCATGGAGGGCATGCGAATGTAACCGGCGCCTCCGCCGAGAAAACCGCTGAAAATTCCCCCGATGAACGAGACGAAGAGGATCGCCCAGAACGAAATAGAATCGATTCCCGAATGCGGCAAACTGACTTGCGGTGCTAGCTTGATCCGCTGAAGAGCCTTGGCAAAACCATCGATGGCCGTGACATCCTCTTTCCGGTTTTGAGTCGGCTGGTCCTTGCTCCGATTCATTCGCAACGCCATCCAACTTTCCCAAGCGCAGAAAATAGAGATCCCGGTGAACACGATAATCGAGACGGTTCCGACCACCAATTCAACGTGGGCACCCTTTTTCAAGATTTCGATCGCCTGCACACCGGCTTCAGACCCGCCGATCGTCCCAATCACCATGATGGAGGCCAGCTTCATGTCGATATTGCCGAGAACACGATGGGTGCGCGCGGCGACAATCGACTTCCCGACGATATGGGCAAGGTCGGTCCCGACGACAAAATTCATCGGAAGTCCCGCTGCGAAGAGTGCCGGAGCAGTGAGAAAACTGCCTCCCACCCCGAAAAATCCCCCCAGAACTCCGATGATAAATCCAACGAAGATCAGGTAAATCGGATTTAGGTGAACTCCAGAGATCGGAAAATACATTGGCTTAGGGCTCTCTCCGTCGTCTGGTGACATGGACCAGAGTGGACACTAGTCGCTCCAATCCGACGGACTGAACGAGCATCAGCAAGATCGCTACGAACGCGTAAGCAACGCGTTGCTTGGCAAATAATTCGTGAAGCCAGCTCACCAGAAAATGCAGGACCAACGCCAGGTAAACCGAAACCAGCGCGGTGTAGATCAGTACTTCGATGATAAGGCGAAAAACAGTCTGTTTCGTCACACTCATGGTTGGGCGTGTCCTAGATATCCAATTTACAAATCCATCCGTGAATTCAAACGGATGGTTCGCAGGAGAGACAGGATAATCATCCCGCCCGACAAAAAACCTACTAGTTATCAACCGGCGGTGCCGCGCAAAAGACTTCCACCAATACTTGATTATTCCGGTCAATCGGACCACCGGTGAGATACCATGCCGGAGAAAATCATTCTCTCAACGGTTAGTGCCTGGGAATTGGGAGACAAATTTGAAGTCACCAAAGCTCAGAAGAACGACGCTCTTCGGGAAGCCAAAATTGCCAAGCAGGATGGCGACCTAAGCGAAAACGCTCCCTACCAGGCGGCCAAGGAGAAGTTTCGAACGATGGGTCGCATCCAACGGCGGCTGACCGGGGAAATGAACCAGCTAATAGCGCAGGGCCATCTGGTGGTCGATCCCCTGTCTTGGGCGACGGAGAAGCCGGTCGTCGCGATCGAATTGGGAACGGTGACCGAAATTCAACTTGGCGGCGAAAAGCAGACCGTCTTGATCGCGGGAGCAAGAGATCATCACTTTCCCGAAAAAGGGGAAGTCATACCCATCCCCTATAATTCTCCTCTTGGCACCGTCTTAATAGGTCACCGGGCCGGCGATCATTTCACGGCGCAGATCAACGGTAACCCGCAATCTATTGGGGTGATGTACGTAAGCCGGCCGACATTGATCGATATCTTCAACATTTTCCCTGCGCTTCGGGAGGATGAAAAACCCTAATGGGCTCAACCTGTCATTGGTTTTGCCTGTCAGGGACGTGCGCGTATTCTTCGGAGATGTCCTTGTGCGAGTACTCCGTCATGAAAAGAGTCGCCACAAATCCAATCAGTGCGCAAATGGCGATATAAATGGCGATCGACGAGCCGGTTTTGAAGATAGAAAAAAGGTATGCGGCGACAATCGGGGCGGGGCCGCCGGCGATGAGCGAAGCGAGTTGATACCCCATCGAGGATCCACTGTATCGCATCCGAGGCGTGAACTGTTCGGCAATCAAAGAAGCCTGGGTTCCGTAAACGATGGAGTGCGGAATGGCTCCGAACACGATACCGAGGATGATCAAGGCCGGATTGCGAGTGTCGAGTAACCCGAAGAAAATAAAACCGCTGACGACCATCAGCCCTGCCCCCAGCAAGTAGGTTCTTTTCCGTCCAATGCGATCCGAGATGTACCCGGAAAAGGGGATAGCAAAAAGCTGGAATGCCGCGAACAGCAGAACCGCGTTGAGCAGGAGACCTCTGTCCACTTTGAGAGCCGTGGTTCCGTACGAAAAGACAAAGGCCGTGAAAATGTAAAAGGGAGTTTGTTCCGCCAGTCGAATCAAGGCCGACAGGAGAATCGATTTCGGCTGTCGCTTGATGACTTCCAGCACCGGAGCTTTCTCGATCTTGTTTTCGGCGATCAGTTTGGCGAAAACCGGGGTTTCCAGAATCCCGAGACGAATCCAGAGGCCGATGATGATCAGGATGGCGCTGAGGACAAATGGCACCCGCCAGCCCCAATCGAGGAATTTATCACCCGAGATGTTGTTGAAAACGATCACCGCCAGGTTTGCCAGGAACAAGCCTGCCGGCACGCCAAATTGGGGCCAAGAAGCGATAAATCCGCGATTGCCGTGGTTTTTGGACCATTCCATGGCCAGCAAAACAGATCCTCCCCACTCGCCTCCGACGCCAATACCCTGGACAAAGCGCAATACCGTCAGAATGACAGCACCCCAGATCCCGATTTGTGAGTAAGTCGGCACGAATCCGACCAGCACCGTCGCAATGCCCATCAATAGCAACGTGGCGACCAACGCTGCCTTGCGCCCAATTCTGTCTCCATAATGGCCAAAAATTGCCGCACCCACCGGGCGCGCGGCAAACCCGACGGCATAGATGGTGAAAGCTTGCAAGGTACCGACTAACGGATCCGAGTTTGGAAAAAACGCTTTCGCGAACACCAGTCCAGTGACGATGCCGTAAAGGAAGAAATCGTACCATTCGATCGTGGTGCCGACCGTGCTGGCGATGACCGCACGAAAGAGCATTTTCTTATCTGTTCGGTCCGATTCTGAGAAATTGGGTTTACCAGCCATAGATTGTTCTCGGGGGGGAATTAGCCAGATTCCGAACTTGCCATCGAGGCCCGACTATCCCCTGATTTTCGGATTCCAAGCTAAGTTAGGCTCAGAGTACGCGGAAAGGCTCCCTGGCGTCAATTCAGCGTTCTGCCCCTGTATGCGAAGTGCTCTGGACCAATCAAGTCCGAGAGCGTAATGGAAAAGCATGGCTAGCCTTACGAGCCGCTGGCTCGGTAATCCGGAAACCGCTGTGCGCGCCATTGTTTTCGACACCTTCGGAACGATTGTCGACTGGCGCCGGAGTTTAATTGTCTCGCTGCGAAATTTCGGAGTGGAGCGTGGTCTGGAGGCGCCCTGGGAGAGGATTGTAGACCGGTGGCGTGCGGCCTACGCACCCAACATGGATCGAGTCCGCCACGGTGCGCTGGAGTGGACCATCCTGGACGAACTTCACTATGCTGCGCTGGTTGAACTCTTGCCGGAATTCGGTATTGCCTCACTGCCGGAATCCGACCTTCGCTTCTTGACGTCTTTCTGGCACCGGCTTTCTCCTTGGCCTGACGCCGTTGAAGGGCTTCGTCGCTTAAAGAGGAACTACATCATTGGGCCGCTCTCTAACGGAAATCTGTCCCTCTTAGTCGATCTTGCGAAATTTGCTGAACTTCCCTGGGATGTCGTTTTTGGGGCCGACCTGTTCCGGCACTACAAACCTGACCCTGAAACGTATCTTGGAGTTTGCGGTTTCCTCGGACTGCGGCCCGAACAGGTGATCATGGCTGCAGCCCATAACTATGATCTGGCAGCGGCGAAAGAG
>Ga0210386_10004741_pt1 | contig 11177 bp, 10 predicted proteins | sample IncBWH32OmetaG_FD_160091 | JGI IMG/M metagenome (GOLD analysis project Ga0210386, IMG submission 160091) | Forest soil microbial communities from Barre Woods Harvard Forest LTER site, Petersham, Massachusetts, United States - Inc-BW-H-32-O ... | reverse complement strand
GTCTTCCCAGTCGGCATGGCTTTCAGCCTGGCCGCTCTTGTCGCGCATGGTGATCGACGCCATGGCATTGCTGTGCTGGGCCAGTTGCGACGTGCTGTAGAGCCCGCCCGGCTCCCGGGTGAGCTTCTGCTCGCTCTTGGGCGTGAACTGGTACTCGGTATTTGGAGCCGCGATGGCGGGGGCCATCATGCAGGCGCCTGCCAGGATCGTGATCAGAATTTTACGCATAGAATGCTTCTCCCTTTAAATTGCCGCTCGCCCATGCGTGCGGTTCTTATGACCACCAGACTTCGTCCGGCGCCAGGTGCGCCTTCACCACATCCGGATTGAGATCCACGCCCAGGCCCGGCTTGTCCTGGATGGTGAAATACCCATCCTTGAAGAAGGGCCCTTCATGGGTGACCATCTCGAAGGTCCAAGGGTCACGCCCGCCGGCCAGTTCATGGACGCGGAAATTCCTCACCGAGGCGGCGGCGTGGGCGCTTGCGATGGTGCCCACTGCGCTCGCCGGATTGTGGCAGGCGGTCCAGATGCCATAAAGGTCGGCAAAGTCGGATATGCGCTTGGCCTCGAACAGCCCGCCGGACTTGGGGATGTCGATATGAACGCCGGCACAGGCCTGGCGCAGGATCAGCGGCGCGAATTGCGACAGGCCATAGAGATTTTCGCCGGTGCAGATCGGCACAGTGGTGGCGCGCGACACCCGCTCCATGGTCTCGACATTTTCCGGCGGCGTGGGGTCCTCCACCCACATGGGATGGATCGGCTCCAGCGCATTGCAATACTGGATCACGTCATTGACCGAATATTTCCAATGGCATTCCACCGCCATGTCGATGTCAGGGCCGATCTCCTTGCGCACCAGCTCCATGCGCTCGACCAGGCGCCGGATGTCCTTGTTGGTGAGCTGGTTGGTGTAGCGGTCGTGCCCCGGCTCGGAGAAGTTCGGATCGGCGGTCGTCGGCACGCTGTCGCCCTGGAACTTGAAGGCGGTGAAGCCGAAGGGATTGTCGGCCAGCGCGTCATGCGCCTGCTTGCGCCAGGATTCCGGCAGGGCGGGATCCTTGTCGGGCGGCGCCGACAGGGTACGGTAGAAACGCACCTTGTCGCGGAAACGGCCGCCCAGGAGATCGCACACCGGCACGCCGATCAGCTTGCCCGCCAGGTCCCACAAGGCGATTTCCAGGCCTGAAGCCGCCTGCACCGTCACGCCGGCGATTGCCGCATAGCCGCCGTTGAACAAAAGGCATTTGGTATAGAGCTTGACCACATTCAGCGGGTCCTCGCCGATCAGGTCGTCCTTGAGCCGCTTGAGGATCATGTCCTTGACGCCGGGACCCCAATAGGCCTCGCCGATGCCATGCACCCCCGCATCGGTCTCGATCTTGATCAGGTTCCAGTCCCAGGTCGGCCCGCGCACGATCATCACCTTGACGTCGGTGATCTTGACCTTCCTGCGCAAGGCCTGCGCGCGCGCCTGGAACGGCAGGGCGAAACAGGAAACCGCGCCCAGGCGGGCAAGCAGCTGACGGCGATCCATCGTGAAAATCCTCTGACCTGAAATTCAATTTCCGGGGGCTTGGTCGACCTGGAAGTAGTGAAGCTGGCCTTCCTTGTTGCGGGGGGTCATCGCCCAGCGCGTACAGGTGCCGGCCCCCGGCGCGCAGGTGGCGCGATGCCAGCGCCCCTCATTGGCGTTAATCACATCACCGGTGTCGCCATGCACCAGGCCAACGCCGGAGATCAGCACATCCAGCTTGCTTTCGACCACCACCCAGGCTTCCACCATATTCTCGTGGAAATGGCCCCAGCTTTTGTCGGACGGCAGCGCATCGATGCCCTTGGCGCGGATGATGTGGGCGGCGGTGTGGCCGTCGAACGCGAAATCGCGGCTCTTGCCGCCGCCGGCGGCATAGGCATTGAAATCCAGATAGGGCTGGTTCACGCCTTCGTATCCGCCGGTGGACCTGCTGAGGTCCTTTTCATAGCGATAGCCCTTGATCGGGGTCGGCGTCTCGCTTTCGTAATAGGATGGCACCTGACCGGCCGGCGTGTTGCGGTAGAACACCACAGGCTCGCTGCCGGTATTCTCGAAGCAATAGGACAGACGGCCCGGCACGTCGAACATGAAGCCCTTGGTGGCGGTGAAAGGCTCCTGGCCGTCGATGGTGATCTTCATCTGGCCGCTATAGATCCAGCCGAAGCTGCGATCGTCGGCATAGAACAGGCACTTGGTCTTCTCACCCGGCGCCAGCGAAATGTAGTGGCCGTCATAGTCGCGGGTCAGCAGCACCGGCTGGTCCCAACTCGCCTTGCCCTGATGCGCTTTCAGAATGTCGGCGATGTGCCAGATGGGCTTGTTGGGCGCCAGGTAAGGTGTCTCCTTGATCTTGTGCGCCGCCCAGACCACGCGGGGCGGCCCGTTTTCGCCGGCATATTGCGCCAGCGCCGATGTCGCGGTCAGCGCGCCCAGCGCCAGAATTGCAGCTGCCAGTGATTTCATAAAGTCTCTCCCCACCGAGGTTTTTTATTGCCGGGGAGATTGCAGCGGCGCGAGAGACGCGTCAACGTCGCCGCCAGAACGATAAAGGATGGGGAGATATTATGAGCAGGTGCAGCATCGCCGCGCTTTTGGGCATCGTCGCCTTTTCCGCCAGTGACGTTTCGGCGCAGGACCAGAGCGTCTGGAAGTTCAACAACCTGTCGCATATCGGCGGAATGACGCCGAAGGTCGAAGGCGATCCCAAGCTGGTGGATTCGCCGGTGGGCAAGGCGGTGCAGTTCAATGGCAAGGATACCGGCCTCTTCTTTGCCGGCCGGCCACTGGTGGGCGCGAAATCCTTCACCATCGAGGCAATCTTCCGCCCCGAAGGGGGCGATTTCCAGCAGCGCTGGATGCATATCGCCGAGACCGATCCCAAGACCGGGCTGGATGCCAATCCGGGCGGGACATCCGATCCCAATCCCCGCTTCATGTTCGAAGTACGGGTGGTCGGTGACCAGTGGTATCTGGATGCCTTCGTCAACAGCCCCGCCGGCAGCAAGGCCCTGATCGATCCCAAGAAGTTGCACCCGATCAACCAGTGGTACGCTGTCGAGCAGACCTATGACGGAAAAACCTATCGCTCCTATGTCAATGGCGTGCTGGAAAATGAAGGCGATGTCGCCTTCACGCCGCACGGTCCCGGGCATGTGATGGTTGGCGTGCGCATGAACCATGTGAATTATTTCAAGGGCTCGGTGGCGGAAGCGCGTTTCACCACCCACGCGCTGACGCCGGAAGAATTCCTGAAGATACCAATGCCCAAATGACCCAACTTGTCATGGCCCGCAACTGCGGGCCATCCAGTCGGCGCCAGCGCTCTACCTTCAGGAAAATCGATACCCCAACTGGATGGCCCACACGGAGTTTACACTCCGGCCGCGCTCTCGCGCGGACCGGGGTGGTGGGCCATGACAATGAGACTCAACGAGCCTTCAAAAAATAAATCCCCCCCGGCGTATTGATGGGCGCGGTCACGCCGGTGGGCGTCAGATGGCCTGTTGTCCGGTCGACCCTGAACTCGGTGACATTGCCGCCATTCTCATTGGCGGCGAAGAACCAGTTGCCGGTGGGATCGATGCGGACATTGCGCGGCGTCTTCCCGCCCGAAGCAATGTTCTCCTTCAGGGTCAGCATCCCGGTCTTGCGATCGATGGCAAAGACCGAGACGCTGTCATGGCCGCGGTTGCCGACATAAAGGAACCTGCCGTCGGCGGAAATCACCAGCTCGGCGGTGGTGTTGTGCGCCTTGGCGTCATCGGGCACCGTGCCGATCACCTGGATCTCTTTCAAGGTGCCGCCATTGATGGAATAGACGCCAACCTCGGAATCGGTCTCGTGATCGACATAGAGGAACTTGCCGTCGGGCGACATCTGGATGCGGCGCGGGCCCGCGCCGGCATGGGTTGAGACATAGGGTGGATCGAAGGGCGCGATCGATGGCACGCTCGCGTCAAAGCGATAGCTGTAGACCCGGTCCAGCCCCAGGTCGGTGATGAACATGAACTTGTCGTCCTTGCTGAACTGGATGCCATGCTGCTTGGGACCGGGCTGCTTGGGCGACAAGGGCTTGCCGGTGTGCTGGTCCACGTAGAAAGCCTCGCCCAGCTTGCCGTCGGGCTCGAGCTTGTAGGCCGTCAGCGTGCCGCTGGTGTAATTGACCGTCACCGCGACGCGTCCCGACGGATCCACCACCACCTGGTTGGGCTCGGCGCCGTGTGAAGAGGTCTTGTTGAGGAACGTCAAAGCGCCGGTGTGCGGATCGATGCGATAGGCACTGACGCCACCGGCATGTTCCCAGTTCACGGTGTAGAGCGTCTTGCCATCGGGCGCGATCCACACATGCGCCGGCTGCGGCGTTTCCGCCATCAGGCCCAAGGATTTCAGGCTTCCGTCCTTGCTGTCAAAGGTCCAGGCATAGATGCCCTTTGATGTGCCTTGCGTATAGGCGCCGACATACATGAAGTAGTTGGCGGCAAACGCCGGCGCTGGCGCAAGCAGCGCGGCGAGCAGACTTGTCGCTAGCATGTGCTTCAGGCGCATGACGTTTCCCCCTTTTTGGTTTACTAGAGCAAAAAAGCTTTAGCGTGTGAAGGCAATGACCTGCAAAATCCTGCTGTTCGCGCTCGCAATCTTAGCTGCCGCGACCGCGCCGGCACTGGCCGCGCCGCCCGAGATTGCCAATGTCATCAAGTCGGACAAGCCCTTTGGCGAGGGCCATATGAATTTTCTTTTCATCAGGGCCTATAACGCCAGGCTCTGGATGGATGCCCCGAACTGGTCCATGGACGCGCCCTGCGCCATGGAGATCACCTACGGCATGGGCTTTGACACCGACGACCTGGTCGAGCGCACCATCAAGGAAATGAAGAATGTGGATCCGGGACTGAGCGACGCCGACATCGCCAAACTGACGCCGGAACTGAACAAGGTTTATCCGCCCGTGAAGTCCGGCGACCGGCTCGTGGCGCTCTATGTTCCGGGCAAGCCGGTGATGTTCAGCCACAATGGCGCGCCAACCGGCAGCATCGCCGGTGACGGCTTTGCCAGGGACTTTTTCGGCATCTGGCTGTCGCCCAACACTTCGGCGCCCGGCCTGCGCAAGGACCTGCTCAGACTGAGATAGGACTCTTTCCGGAAAGCCGCGCGCCCAATCCCATAAGGCCCGGTGCGGTGCGCAGCACGGCCAGGCTGGCGGCACGGGTGGGCGCGCGCATGGCCAGTTGCGCGAACACCGCGGCGGCGTGGATGCGAAGTGCAAAGCGCCCCTTCCAGGCCCGCGCATAGCGTTCACCGCGATCCGCGACCAGAAGCCCGGCCAGCAGACCCGAGGACTGAATCGCCATGCTGATTCCTTCCGCGATCACGGGATGCGCTTCACCGGCCATATTGCCGGTGAAAAAAATGCCGTCGTTCAGGCGTGGGTGGATGCCGGGATGGATCGGTCCGGTCGAAAGGAAATGGCCGTCCAGCACGGCGCTTTCCAGTGCCTGCCGCGCACCTTTCGTGGTTTCCAGAATGTGCGCCAAGACGGCCTCCGCCGCCTTGCCGCCATGGCGCTGACGGACGCGCGTCAGGACATCGCGGCGAATGCAGCATGACAGAGACGTGCGCCCGCCATCGCTTTGCACCAAGCCGCCGTAACCGCCGGGGAACGCCAGCAGCGGCATCAGTCCGGCCGGCAGCCGGCTGTTGGTGAAATGCGCCTTGAAGGCAAAAAGATCGGACGGCCTGGGCGGATGCGAGGACAAGGCGAAAATGCCCCTGGTATTCCAGGAGCCGCAGGCCACGATCACCAGGCGCGCGGTGATCTGCCGGCCGTCATCCAGATCGCAGACAAAGCCGTCCTGCCGGCGCTCTACCGCCGTCACCTCGGCCGGCTGAATCAGCAGCGCGCCGGCGGCCACCGCCGCGTCGCGCAGCATCACATCCAGATGCTCGCGCCCCAGCGCACGGCCCCACACTTGTTCGCGCGGCGCGCGCAAGATCGCATTGCCGGCATAGATGCCCAGCCGCGTCACCGGCGGCCCGGCCGCAGCGATGAAAGGTGCTTCGATGCCGCAGGCTTTCAGCACCGGCATGGTGGTGGCGGAAAGGAATTCGCCGCAGACTTTGCGGCGGGGAAACGCGGCCTTCTCGACCAGTGCGACGGACCAGCCGGCGCCGGCCAGCAGCCTCGCCGCCGCGGAACCCGCCGGCCCCGCGCCAACGATGACGGCATCATGGCCCATTCTTTTGACCCGCTGCAGGGCTATCCAAAGCCGTGGCATGAAACAGATGGGTAAAGGGAAATACCCCACGCTCCCTCAACCGCCAGCCCGGCGCACCCGGCGGCCACAAGCCGCTGATTTCCCAGCCTAGAAAACCCGCGCGCACGCTGGCCACCGCATCATGCCGGGTCACGTCATTAGCGCCCAAGGCAAACACCATCCGTGCACCCAACAGGCCGAAGGCGGAGCGCCGCGGCTCGCAGGCGACGAAGCCTTTCGACCGGCGCGCCACGAGCGCCAGCAAATGGGCCAGGGCGGTATCATCCAGGTGATGCAGGAAGAGGTTTGCGGTCACGATGTCGGGCCTGATCAGCGGCAGGGTCTCAAGCACATCGCCCGTGAGATACTCGCAGCGCCAGCCCAAGCGCGCGAAACAGGCGCGGGTCTCCACGCTGATAATGGGCTGCCGGTCGGCGATCATCACCGTCACACCCGGCCAGTCCTTGGCCATGCGCCTGGCGACCCGCAGCATCAAGCGCCCATCGCCGCCGCCCAGATCGGCAATCAGCTTCGGCGCCGGAAAGGCCGACAAGGCCCCCGCCATGATGCGGCCCTGGCACATCGCGGCATTGATCAGCGCGAGGTCGCGGCGCGAATGCCGTGCCCGGGGATCGTCCGGCGAAAGGACGTCCAGAATCTCGGACGTGAGCACCCGGCCCATGGAAGGTCAGGCCGCCATGCGGAACATCATGGTCTCGGCGACCAGGCCGGGGCCGAAGGACATGGCGCAACCGCGCTGGCCATTCTTCGCGTCCCGCATGATGCGATCCAGCACGAACATCACCGTGCCCGACGACATGTTGCCATAATCGTTCAGCACCGAGCGCGAGGCGGCCAGTGCTGTGGGCTCCAGCGCGAAGGCCTGCTCCACCGCGTCCAGCACAGTGCGGCCGCCGGGATGCACCGCCCACAATTCGATGTCATTGGCGCCGCCCAGGATGTCGTCGCGCGAGCTGGTCAGGGCGTTTCGGATGGCGCCGGGCACGCCGCCGGACAGCACCATGTCAAAGCCCTGGTTGCGAATATGCCAGCGGATCAGCTCCCTGGTATCGGGCACCAGCGCGGAACGGAAGGAGTTGATTTCCACCCCTACCGGATCGGAACTGACCAAAGCGGCGGCGCAGCCATCGGCGAAAAGCAGGAAGGAAAGAATCTCTTCCAGATTGTCGGTCTCATGCAGATGCAGGGTGCACAGTTCGAGATTGAGCGCCAGCACCCGCGCGTCCGGTTCGGAGCGCACAATATGACGGGCGAGCTTCAGCGCATTGATCGCGGCATAGCAGCCCATGAATCCGACCATGGTGCGTTCCACCGTCGTGGGCAGCCCGCAGCGCTCCACCACCGCCAGGTCGATGCCCGGCGCGGCAAGGCCGGTGCAGCTTGTGACCACGACATGGGTGATGCGGCTGCGGTCCTCCCCGGCCAGCAATTTCTCGGCTGTGGCGACCGCCAGTTCGGGCGCACAAGCCTCGAATTTTTTCATCCGCTCCGTCGTGTCCGGAAAGGCGCCCTGGCGATAAAAACGGTCTGCATCCACCACTTCGCCGCCAGGATCCGGCCGCAGAAAAGAATAGCGATGGGCGATTCCGCTTCTTTCGGACATGCGGTTGAACAAGGCGAGGCGGCGTCTGTCCTTCTCGAGCATGCGTTGTCCGAACCGCAGGAAGACATCATGGATGTCGTGCGGCGGCGTGGCGGTGGCAATCCGGTTGATAAAAGCATGAGGCATAGGTTCATCCGCATTTGAAACAAGCAGAGCCTAGCCCATGCGCTGAGCTTTACGCCGTCTTTTATTGACCCGCGCGCGCGGACCATTCATCCGGGGTTCAGCTTCACCAGAGGTGAACACGCTCCGCCGGCGCCAGATAGTATTTTTCATCCGGCTTCACGCCAAAGGCGTCATACCAGGCATCCTGGTTGCGGGTGGGTCCGATCACCCGGAAATCCGCCACGGTGTGCTCGTTCGACATGGTCTGTGTGCGTACCGCGCTGTCGCGCATCTTGGTGCGCCAGACCTGGCCGAAGGAGAGGTACAGCCGCTGGTCGCCGGTATAGCCATCGATCACCGGCGCAGGCTTGCCGTTCAGCGAAAGATGATAGGCCTTGAGCGCGATCGCCAGCCCCGCATTGTCGGCGATGTTCTCGCCCAGCGTATTGGCGCCGATGACATGCAGCTTGGGATCGGTTTCCGGCAGCGGAAAATAGCCGTCATACTGCTTCACCAGGGCTTGGGTGCGGGCATCGAAATTGGCGCGGTCCTCCTTGGTCCACCAGTCCTGAAACACGCCCTTGCCGTCATACTTGCTGCCCTGGTCGTCGAAACCGTGGCTGATCTCATGGCCGATCACCGCGCCAATGGCGCCGTAGTTGACCGCGTCATCGGCGCTGGCGTCGAAAAACGGCGGTTGCAGGATGGCGGCGGGGAAGACGATCTCGTTGAAGGACGGATTGTAATAGGCATTGATGGTGGAGGGCGTCATCCCCCACTCCGTCTTGTCCACCGGCTGGTTGATGCGGACGAGCTCGCGATTCCATTCGAACATACCGGCGCTCTGGGCATTGGCGACGGGATTGTCGCGCACCACGCGAAAGGCGGAATAATCCCGCCACTTCACCGGATAGCCGATCTTGGGCGTGAACTGATGGAGCTTTTCCAATGCCTTGGCCCGTGTCGCCGGGCTCATCCAATCCAGCGTCCTGATGTCGGCGTCATAGGCTTTGAGCAGATTGGAGACCAGAAGATCGGCCTTGGCCTTGGCCTCGGGCGGGAAATAGCGCGCCACATAGAGCTTGCCCAGGGCTTCGCCCATCTGCTGGTCGAGCAGATGCATGGCGCGGGTCTTGCGGTCGAGTTGCTGGGTGCGTCCCGACAGCACCGTGCCATAGAACGAGAAGTCCAGGTCGTCGAAGCGCTTGGGCAGATAGGGCGAAAAAGTGTGCAGATAATGCACCACCAGATAGTCGCTCCAGGTCGAGACCGGCGTGTTCTTGAAGATGGCGGCCAGCGGGCCGAAGGCGGTTTTTTCCGCCACAATCACATAACGTTCGTTGCCGTCGGGGCGCTTCAGCGGGATCTGGCCCTCCGACAGGAAGGCATCCCAGGCGAAATCGGGCGCCAGCGTCTTCAGCGCCGAGGCCGGCATGGGATTGTAGACCTTGTCCTCGTCACGGCGGTCGGCCCGGTTCCAGGACACTTTGGCGATCTCGGTTTCCACCGCCAGCACCCGGTCGGCGCGGGCCGCCGCGTCGCTCAGGCCCGCAAGCGTCATCATGTCGGCCAGATATTTGCGATAGGCCTCCCGCGTCTTCACGATCTGGGGATCCTCGGAGAGGTAATAGTCGCGGTCGGGCATGCCCAGGCCCGCCTGGCCGAGATTGACCGAGTAATTGTCCGGTTGCTTGTCGTCGACGCCGATGCCGATATTGTAGATGCTCATGGTGGACAGCTTGATCGAGCCCATGGCATGGCCGACATCGTCCAGCGTCTTGAGATGTTCCAGATAATCGAGATCGGCCCGCACCGGCGCCAGTCCCCGTGCCTCGATGGCGTCGGTGTCCACAAAGGCGTCATAGAGGTCGCGCAGCTTGCGCTCTTCTTCGCTCAACCGCTGTTCCGGCGTCTTCTCAAGGTCGGCGACAATGGTCTTGAGCCGCTCTTCGCTCAGGATCTGCAAATCCTGGAACGAGCCGGTGGAGGAACGGTCGGCGGGGATCTGCGCGGTTTTCAACCAACCGCCATTCACATGCAGAAAGAAATTGTCGCCCGGCTTGACGGATGCGTCCAGCGAGGTGAGGTCCACGCCCCATTTGCCGAATTTGGGCGCCGACTGCGCCAGCACAGGGGTCGCGGCCAGCAGGGCGCCGCACAGGAAGGCCAGGATACGGGACATGCTTTTTTCTCCGGAAAGCGCGGACGAGATTAGGGACAAGATTGGGGCCAAGACTAGGGTGAGGCTTGCGGTTTTTCCACAGGCGCGGGCGCGGGCTTTTCCACCACCACCCCCGGGCTGGTGCTCTTGCCGTCGGCGGCCGTGACGATGGCCACGGTGACCATGCTGCCCGGCACCAGCAGGCTCCTGTCGCCCTCGCTCAGGGACGAGACCGGCGTACCGGGCAATAGCTCGACCACTGCGTCGGCTTCGCACGCCAATGCACTGGCATAGGCCGGCGGCGAGGCCCTGCCTTCGCACAGGGTCTTGCCGCGGCCAAGCCCGGTCAGGGTCGAGCCGTGATAATGCAGTGTCAGCGTGCCGGCCTGCTTGTCTCCCGGGGGCATCACAGCGGCAACCGTGCCGTTGATGATCAGCCTGTCGCCTTCGGGAAAGCGGCCCTGGCCGGTGCCGCGCAAGGCTTCGGCATAGACAAAGACTTCCTGGGCGCGCAGGCGGTCGCCGGACGAAGGCGCGAGTGCCGTGCCCGCATAATCACCGGGCTTCATGTCGGCAAAGACGCCCTTGCTGGAGCTGACAAAGCGCGTGACCGGCGTGATCGAAACCGTCAAGGGCGCGGGCTTGGCGTCCGGGGCCGGCGGCGGCTGCTTGCCGGAGGACGATGGCGGCGGCTGAGACACGGGATCAAGCGTCATCACCTGTCCGTCAAAGGCGGTGAGCCGGGCCTTCACGCGCGTCACCGGCTGGGCAAGTGCGGAAAAACACTGTGCCGCGGCGCATACCGCGGCACAGCACAGCAAAACCTTCCGGCGTGGTGTCAATGACGCGGCTTCTGGAATTTGAGCATGAACTGGTTGGTCTTGCCGCGGACGTCATTCTCGAACACGCGCTTGGTGCCGTCGTCGGCGGAGTTGTTCAGGTCATGGCCTTCCGCCACCAGCTTGAAGCCGGCCGCTTCCACTTCCTGCTTGACCG
>Ga0210386_10004739_pt1 | contig 11179 bp, 10 predicted proteins | sample IncBWH32OmetaG_FD_160091 | JGI IMG/M metagenome (GOLD analysis project Ga0210386, IMG submission 160091) | Forest soil microbial communities from Barre Woods Harvard Forest LTER site, Petersham, Massachusetts, United States - Inc-BW-H-32-O ... | reverse complement strand
CGCGTCGTTTGGAACCCTAAGTCGCAATTTAGCCTCGTTGAGGGCGGCCACAAAACTGCAACAACCCAGCGCGCGAAGGGAAAGCCTCCGCGCGTTTCCGCGGCGGGACGGGATAAAATCGCTGACCTTTGTTCTTCCTCTTCCATGGGGTGCTTCCAGCGGCTAGCATAGGTGCGCAGTAAAAACTCGCTGGAGATGTCTCCGCCAGCTTTTACGCATTTGATCAAGACGGCCGTCATCAAAACGGCCGTTCAAGGAGAAACCTATGCGATTTGGTCGCTTCACCTCAGCAATTCTGGGATTGGCCGCATGCTCTCTGCTTAGCATCTCCCCCGCAAGTTTCGGACAGTCCACCGCTTCCAAGCCGCCGGCCACTGCCGGGGCTCCGGCAAACCCTGTCGGTGGTCTGGTCGACATCAACTCGGCGACGGCCGCACAGCTCAAGGCGCTTCCGGGAATCGGCGATGCCTATTCGCAAAAGATCATCGCCGGCCGACCCTATTCCAACAAGGCCCAACTCCAGAGCAAGGGAATTGTTCCGGCCGCGACCTATGACAAGATCTCCAGCCTGATTGTTGCCCGGCAGCCGAAGAAGCAGTAGTTCACTGGGGTATTCGCACTGCCGACAAGATGGGACGCATGAGCGTCCCCTTCGGCATATGCCGCAATGTGAATCCGCAGAGACTCGGAAGGAAATCAGAAAGCCTTCACGGCTTCCGCGAGGGACCGTTTGAGTGCGGCCCATGCGAGCAAGCGGGTGGAGTCAAGTACAGGTAGAGGCGAGTTTTTGTTGCTGATGACGAGGGGAATCTCGGTGCAGCCGAGCACTACGGCATCGCAGCCTTCATCCTTCATGCGGCGGATGACCAGCTGAAGGTAGGTCACCGACTCTGGCCGGAAGATGCCGTAGACCAGCTCGTCCATGATGATGCGGTCGATCTCCTTGCGCTCCTCGTCGTTGGGGCGCTGGTATGCGATTCCATGCATCGCCAGCTTTTGCGGATAGACGTCGCTTTCGACGAGCCAGCGGGTACCGAGCAGGCCCAGTTGCCGATAGCCGTGCTCGACGGCCTCGTCAGCAACCACCTCGGCAATGTGAAACCAGGGCAGCGGGGATCGCGGCTCAACGATGTTCATTGCCCGGTGAATGGTGTTGTCGGGACAGATGAGGAAGTCCGCGCCGGCATGTTTCAGCTTGACGGCCGAATCGAGCATGAGGCTGGCGACGCCTTCCCAGTCGCTGCGTTCGATGCACTCCACATACGCCGCGAGCGAATGGGTGTGCATCGTGATCTCAGGATGTGCGTGCGGGCCAAGCAATTGAGCGCCTTTGGCACAGATGGTGCGATAGCACAACGCGGCGCCTTCGGCGGAACAGCCCACAATCCCGATATGCAGCGGCGATTGCATCCCATGATTCTACTGATTCGAAAGCACGCAAATCTTCCTCCTGGTTGAAACCGTCTGTGCCTGTAGGCGGGACAAAATAATGTACCGCCTGAAACGCAGCGTTTAGCATGTTCCATGCGCGACCGGCATCGCCCCGTCGGGCTTCGAGCGCGGACGAAGAGCATTTTTGGGGTCTGCTTCAGAGGAGACTGAATGGTCACCAGACGTGAATTTCTTGACACACTTGCCGTGGGAGCGGCCGGCCTCGCCATCAGTTCGACAGCCAAGAGCTATGGCCAGATCATGGGCTCCAACGAACGCCTTAACTTCGCCGTCATCGGCCTCAACGGCCGTGCCTACGCGCATCTTTCTTCGCTCAAGGCCAACCAGGATGCGGCGCACATTGCTTATGTCTGCGATGTAGAAAGCAACATACTGGCCAAGTTTGCCGGCGCTACCAGCAAAATGATGGGCTACGATCCCTCGACAGAAAAAGACTTTCGCAAGATTCTGGAGCGCAAGGATATCGATGCCATCACCATCGCCACGCCCGATCATTGGCATGCGCCGATGGCCATTCTCGGACTCAAAGCGGGCAAGCACGTGTATGTCGAAAAACCCTGCGGCCACAATCCCGCGGAAGGCGCGCTGCTGGTGGAGGCGCAGAAGAAGTACGGCAAGCTGGTGCAGATGGGGACGCAGCAGCGCTCGTCTCCGCACACCATCGAGATCGTCAACAAGATTCACTCGGGGGCGATCGGCCGCGCTTATTTTGCGAAGTGCTGGTACGACAACACGCGCAAATCGATTGGCGTGGGCAAGCCGGCGCCTGTTCCGGACACGCTCGACTGGGATCTGTGGCAGGGTCCGGCGCCGCGCCAGCCCTACAAGGACAACGTGCAGCCGTACAACTGGCACTGGTTCCGCATCTGGGGCACCGGCGAAACGCTGAACAACGGCACGCATGAGGTAGACGTTTGCCGCTGGGCACTGGGCGTCGATTATCCCAACCGGGTGACCGCATCGGGCGGCCGCTATGCTTTCAAGGACGACTGGCAGTTCTACGACACCATCGTCACCAGCTTCGACTACGACGACAAGATGATCTCGTGGACGAGTGCGAGTTGCAACGGCATGCACACCTACAATCGTGGCCGCGGCTCCGTGATTGAAGGAACCGAAGGCAGCGTGCTCGTCGACCGTGACGGCTACGAGATCTACGATCTCAAGGGCAAGAAGACCAGCGAGTTCAAGGTCGGTAAACAGACCTCGACAGAGGACCTTGTCGGCGCCGATTCCATGACCGATGCTCACTTCGCGAATTTCATCGCCGGTATTCGCAAGGGGGAGAAGCTCAACGCGCCGGTCTCGGTAGGCAATGTAGCGGTGACCATGCTGCAGCTTTCGAACATCGCCTGGTTCGTCAACCGAGAACTCAATCTGAACCCGGCTGACGGCAAGATCAAGAACGATTCCGAAGCGATGAAGTATTGGAACCGCGAATATGAGAAAGGATGGGAGCCGCGCATATGATGCTCGCCGGGACTAAAGCCCACTGATTTGATGACCATCGTTCGTGGGGCTGAAGCCCCACGCTCCTTCCCTTCCGTAAAGACCTGAGCGCGTTTGAAAGTCGTGCCCTGATACCAGACTCAGGGTCTTGCACGGCATACCGCATATGAGGAATTTGTAGAAATGAAGAACATCTCACGCCGCACATTTGTTCGCTCTTCTGCGCTGCTGGCTGCTGCGTCTACTCTGCCAATTGCGCGGCCCGCAATTGCTCAACTGACTGAGGCGGGTGGCGCGCCTTCGCCGATCCGGCTGGGCCTTGCAAGCTACACGTTTCGCAACTTTCCGCGCGCGCAGATGATCACGTGGATGAAGCAGCTCAACATCACCGGTCTCAATCCCAAGGACGCGAAGGACCACCTGCCGATGGATCCGACAGCGGAGGCCCAGGCCATCTCCGACTACGAGGCCAACGGTATTCATCTGCATGCGGTGGGCGCGATCTACTTCCAGAAGGACGATGACGATGACATCCGCGCCAAATTTGAGTACTGCAAGCGCGCAGGAGTCAAAGTAATCGTCGCCGGAGATCCCGCACCCGCCACGCTGCCCCGTGTCGAAAAGTTCGTGAAGGAATATGACATCAAGATCGCCATCCATAACCACGGGCCTGAGGACAAGATCTTCCCGTCGCCGCTCGATGTGCTGAAATTCGTGAAGAACATGGATCCGCGGATGGGATGCTGCATCGACGTTGGACACTGTGTGCGGGCGGGCACCGATGTCGTCGAGGCGATTAAAGCCGCTGGTCCGCGCCTGTTCAACATGCACATGAAAGACCTGACCAGCTTCACGTCGAAGGAGAGCCAGGTTGCGGTCGGCGAGGGCAGGATGCCCATCCGCCAGATCTTTGAGGCACTCATTCAGATCAAGTACCCCGGTTGGGTCGATCTGGAATACGAAGTGCACGTCGACGACCCGATGCCGGGCGTGACCGAGAGCTTTGCCTACATGCGTGGCGTTCTTTCTGGCATGGGTTACAACCCGCGCGCTTAGAGCAGATTCGGATGACACGTATATCTTGGGAGCGCATTGAGGGTAGCTTGATGAAAAGAACCACTTGAAAGCGTGCCTTCCTTCAGGCAATTTCGGTACTGCAACCGATCGCACGAACCCGCGCTGCGCGCCACCACCTGCGCTATTCAGGCCCGTTATACCGACGTCCCCGCCCATTTCGTAACTACGGCCGGTCTCGCATTTTGGACGTGACGGAAAAAGATCGCTTAGAACTGAATCAGGGCATATAGTGAACCGAACCGCAAAATGGGACCGGTATGATTGATGCTCCATGCTGATGCGCGAGCGTTACTCAGATTTGGAGAATCGCGATGAGAGAGCGTCCGGGATCGCATAAAACTCCACCCGATTCGTATTTTGCTGATTTTTCTTCCTCTTACGGCGAAGACGTCGATCTGTTTCTCAGTCGCCTTCTGCAAGATCATCCGCGTATGGGTGACGATATTTCAGAATTTGCCGATTCCTTCTACAAGCACCTGAGCGATCGAGACCAAAGCTCGGCGATTCTGTCTCGTTTGAGTCAGGACGAATTTCTTCATCTCAAAGAGAAACAGGCTCAACATCTGCAAATGCTGCTCTCCCCGGGAGTCACCCCGCAGGCGCAGTACGAAAAGGCGTTGCTGGTTGGATGGATACACGAAATGGTCGGTGTCGGCCTGCCAACGTTGATGGAAGCCTACCACCTGTATCACGCAAAGATCGAAGAGATCGTGAACAACGCGGTCTTGGGCGTCAATGAAATCGACCGGCTCAAGAGGGCGCTGCATCAACGCGTGCAACTCGATGTGGAGGCGCAGATCGCCAGCCACGCCCGCTTTGACGGGAAGATCGCTTCAGTTCTCGCGATGCTGGATGAAGGGATTCAGAAAGCCAGCAACCTTGCCGACATGTTGCGGTACACGTTGCAGGCGCTGGGAGACTTCGAAGGTATCGCGGCTTGCCTGTTCTCGCGGCCTGACGCTTATGGCGTGATGCAAATCGAAGCCGAAGGCGGGAAGGAGGGTTCGCTCTATGCTGAAGCATTGCGAACACGGCGTGTGCCTTTGTTCGAGACGCAGACCACCAACGACGCCGGAAATGGCCCCGCAGGACGCTCCTGGCGTTCCGGACAAATTCAGATCAACAACTCTTTTCAGGAAAATGCGGCGGTGCATGCGTGGCGCGATGAAGCCGCGCAACGTGGATTCCGTTCTTCCGCGGCAGTTCCGCTGCTCGACGAGTCGGGTCAATCGTTCGCAATCCTGAACCTCTACAGCTGCTGGCCCGGATTCTTCAGCGCCGTGACGCGGGAAACCATGCTGCGGCATATCCAGCTATCGATGAGTCGGGCCATCTTGCATTTTGAACAGACAACCGTGGTTTCCGCAGACTTGGGCAGAAACTACCGGCAGCTTCTCGAAGAGGGCGCGGTGGAGATGCTGTATCAGCCGATCATCGACCTGCGCACCGGCGAGCTGGATAGCCTGGAAGCGTTGGCACGGTTGCGAGGCGCGGACGGACAGTTGATTTCGCCCGCGGCATTCCTGCCGGCGTTTGGCAATACAGGCTTGCTGCGCCTGTTTCAACTTGGTCTCGATCAGATTTGCCGCACAATGCGATCGTGGCGGGACAATGAGTCCGAGATGGTTCTGTCAGTAGGGCTCAATCTTCCCCCCGATGGCCTCACGCAAGACGCATACCGGGATTGCGTCTTCGAGACTCTGTCGCGCTGGGAATTGCCGCCGAGTACCCTGACTCTGGAAATGCTGGAGAACAAGGAGTCGCTCGATGTCGCCCGGCGCGATGAGCGCATCGCGGAATTCCAGCGAGCCGGCATCCGCATTGCGCAGGACGACCTGGGCTCAGGTCATAGCTCCCTGCTGCGCATGGACCGTGTCGCGTGCGATCGCGTGAAAATCGACCAGGGGTTGGTGCGCGGCGCTTTGAAAAGACCCGTTCGCGCTCTTGAGTTCATCTATCACCTGACGCTGCTGGCACAGGGCTTTGGAGCCCCTGTAACCGTCGAGGGCCTGGAGGATATCGGCTTGATGGAAGCGGCCGCCATTCTGGGCGCAGACTACGGCCAGGGATACGGAATCTCGAAGCCAATGCGCGCCCAGGACGTGATGAGCTGGAGCCGGGCATGGACGTTCCCCATCGATCCGGAACACCCCCGCACCGCGCTGGGCGCCTTGGCAGGCTACCTGCTTTGGGATCACAAGCTGGGCATGTTGTCGGATTGGCCGGAACTGGCCGCGAGCTTCATCAAGGAACCGTGGCTGGTGCATCGCTATCTCGAACGGGGGGTAAATACCGATCCGGAACTGCCCTCCATGCTGGAACGCACGCAGATCCTCGCGCTGCATGGGAAGAGAAGCCCCAAATACGCGAGGATGCGCAAGGAGCTGATCGAGCGCCTCGGCGAAATCTGGCTGCAGCAGAGAACGTAATTGCGATCGTCGCTTCACTATGCGTCGTCTTGGACAGCGAATTCTTCGATGATGTTCGCATTCTCTATCTTGAGACCTGCCCGGTTCTTGTTTGATTTGCCTGGCGCGTCCTCGTCTACACTGATAACGCCATGAATGCAGTTTCGATTCGCGGCGACTGGGTTGGCCAGGTCATCGACGGGAGATTCTCGCTCCTCGAGTGGCTGGGCGGATCCGGCACCAGTAGCACCTTCGTCACCGAGCTTGATGGCCCCGGATCCCGGAGAGCCGCCATCAAGCTGTTCTCTGCCCCGGCACAGGCTGAAGAGCGGCTCTCCACCTGGACGGCAACGACCTCTCTGTCGCACGTGCACCTTGCGCGCATCCTGCACTTTGGCCGCGCCAACATTGAAGGGGTTCACCTGGTCTATGTGGTCACCGAACTCGCCGAAGAGGTGTTGTCGCAGATCATTCCCGACCGCCCCTTGGCGCCCGATGAAGCCCGGCAAATGCTCGAGCCGGTTCTCGATGCGCTCGCTTACCTCCACGTCAACGGATACGTGCATGGCCACCTCAAGCCGTCGAACATCCTGGTCGTCGAAAACGAAATCAAGTTGTCAGCGGACGGTGTGCTGGAGGAAGACAGGCCCGCTCGCGAACTGCTCGGCAACGATCTCCACACGGCGCCTGAGACGACTACGGCCCCGGTGGCGGCCTCGGCCGACATCTGGTCTCTGGGTATGACCCTCGTGGAGGTTCTCACCCAGCAGTTGCCTGTGTGGGACTCTGCAAGCGAAACAGAACCGGTGGTGCCAGCGTCGCTGCCAAAGCCATTTGCCCAGATCGCGCGGGAATGCCTGCATCTCGATCCTGCGCGGCGTTGCACGCTGAGTGAGGTCCGCGCGCTGCTCCAGGGCAAGCCGGCCCGCGCTCCATCGCACCTGCCGGCGCAGATGCAGGTTCAGCCGCAAGTCGCCGAAAAGACTTCCCCGGCGCGGATACCGAGGGTACCGCTGATCGTTGCATTTGTTCTGTTGGCGGCCATCATCATCGGATTCGCGATGCGAAGCCACAAAACAAACACAGCACCGCTGCAAACAGAGACGACCCAACAGGCGCCGCCTGCGGAGCCCGAGTCGCAGAGAGCTGCGCCACCGATAGCGACGAACGGGACGGCCAAGGGCGAAGTGCTCGGTCGCGTTATTCCGGATGTTTCACGCAAGGCGAGCGACACGATTCAGGGCAGGGTGGGCGTTGCCGTTCGCGTCACTGTCGATCCGACCGGCGCCGTCACCAATGCCGAATTTGTAACCCACGGACCCAGCGCTTATTTCGCGCGCATCGCGATGGAATCAGCGCGGAACTGGAAGTTCAAACCAGCGATGCAGAACGGACACGCGATTGCCAGCACCTGGACGCTGCACTACGAATTCAAGCGAAATGGCGTGGACGTCAATCCCGTGGAGACGACCCCGTAGAAGAATGGCGAGATTGATATGCAACCTGGAAGTTGCATATCCACACGATGCAATTTGAGCCGAGCCACTCTGCGGCGGACGCGGGGCATTTAATTGCTGGCCAACTGCTCCAGGAGTCCATCGAAGTCGGCGATGTCGGCGTACTCGATGATGACTCGGCCGCGGCCGTTTTTGTCCTCGATGTGGACTTTGAGGCCAAGTGCGCGCTGCAACTGCTCCTCGACTTCTTTCACGTTGGGATCAACCGGCGCCTCGGGCTTGGGTTCTTTTTTGCTTTTCTCGGGGAACAGGATGGCTTGGACCAGACTTTCGGTCTGGCGAACAGAAAGCGAAAGATTCGCGACTCGTTGGGCTGTTTTTTCGAAGTCTGGATGTAACTTTAATCCTAACAACACTTTAGCGTGGCCAAAGGACAGGGCGCCAGATTCGACTAGCTTCTGGGCGCTCTCGGGCATGCTGAGTAAACGCATGAAATTAGAGACGGACACGCGGTCTTTGCCGGTGCGGGTGGCGATTTGTTCCTGCGTCATATGGAACTCGCGGGATAGACGTTCGAAAGCGCGGGCCTGTTCCATTGGGTTGAGATCGGCGCGCTGCAGGTTTTCGACAATGGTGATCTCGAGGGCTTGTTCGTCGGAAACCTGGCGCAGGATGGCGGGAATGGTCTTCTTGCCGGCGAGCTGGGAGGCGCGCCAGCGGCGCTCGCCAGCAATGAGCTGAAATCGTCCGCTGGCGAGCGGCCGGACGAGGATGGGCTGCACGACGCCGTTGGCCGTAATCGAAGCAGCCAGTTCGGCCAATTCAACTTCATCGACATGGGTGCGCGTCTGAAAGGGATTGCGGTCGATCTCTTCGATTGGTATTTCGCGTGGTTTGCCGCCCTCGGTTTCGATGGGGGGTGGCGCATGGGTCGGAGCGGGAGCTGGCTGGCTGCTGACGCGAGGCAGCAAGGAGTCGAGCCCCTTGCCAAGGGCGCGGCGTTTGTTATCGGTGGTGGCGATGCTCATCATCAAGTCCTCAAACCGGCTGATTTGCCGGCGAATCTTTCTTTAATTTGCGCAGCCCGGTAGGAGGCTCGCTTAGGAGTATGGCCAGAAGCGGACCTCTGCCTTGGGTCTTGAATTCGCGGCGACTTTGCGCTCGATGCTTTTAGGGCTCTCGATGCGATTGCGAGCCAGGTACTCTCCGGCCAGCTCAAAGTAGGCCTCGGTGCCGCGGGACCGTGAATCGTAAATTGCCACGGGCTTTCCGTGACTGGGGGCCTCAGCGAGGCGGATATTCCGGGGGATCACAGTGATAAAGAGCCGGTCGCGGAAGTGCTCGCGCAGGGTGTCGCGGACCTGTTGCGCGAGATTGGTGCGGTCGTCGTACATGGTAAGCAGGACGCCTTCGATCTCCACGTTGTGATTGAACGCGGCGCGGACGCGTTCGAGGGTGGAAATCAGCTCAGTGATGCCCTCGAGGGCGAAGTATTCGGCCTGCATGGGGACGATGAGGGAATTGGACGCGACCAGGACATTGAGGGTCAGCAGGTCAAGGGCTGGGGGGCAGTCGAGGATGACAACGTCGTATTTGTCTTTGACTGGAGCGAGGGCTTCGCGGAGGCGTACGGCGCGGTCCGCGGCGGCAGTGAGTTCAATATTGGCGCCCGTCAGGTTTTTAGATCCAGGCAGGATCCAGAGATTGTCGACCCCAGTGGGGAGGATGACTTGTGCAGCCTCGGAATCGCCGACCAGGACGTCATATATCGAGTGGCGATTGTCATCGCGGACAACACCGAGGCCAGAGGAGGCATTTGCCTGCGGATCGCAGTCGACCAGGAGGATTTTGAGGCCTTCCAGGGCGAGGCATGCGGAAAGATTGATCGCGGTGGTCGTTTTGCCCACACCACCCTTTTGGTTCACAACGCCGAGAATCTTTCCCATGGCATTTCAGGTTAAAGGAAGGGGCAGACAATGCGCCGAAGCGAATCTGTGGAGAACGTGTACCTGTTGTGGAAAGCTGCCCGATAGGTTTGTTGGCACGCTATCCAAACCTTTATAGATCATTTACTTCCGCAATCCTTGCGATTTATGCAAATTCGGGGCTGCAGCCGGGCAACCCGGTGGAAAACTGTGGCCAAGGGCTTGCCCTGTATTCACAATTGAGCGGCATTAGGGACTATGTTCCACGTGGAACATTCGAATTTTGAGGCGTGTATTCACGGGGGTGTTCCACGTGGAACACCCGCTTCAGGGGATCCCTTTGCTAGCTGAATTTTGATCAGGCCGCTGAGCTGATTTTCGATGCAAACGCCAGCACCTGCTGGTCCGAGCCTGACAGGTTGTGCAGATCGAGCCATTGAAAACCCTCTCCTGCGGATCTCTGCACACATGGAAGCTCGGTCGCGGTCGTTAGGACAACAAGCCAGCCTCCAACTCTAATCAGACTCGTTGCTGCTGCGACGGCCTGTTCCATACGGTCCACCGCGCGGAGTGTGACGCCATCGAATTGCTTACCCAGATTTTCGGCGCGGTTGGCAAAGATGTCGGTATTCAGTCCGAGGACGCGGACGGCCTCGTGAAGAAATGCCGCTTTCCTGCTTTGGGATTCGGCGAGCGTGATCGTGATATCCGGCCGGCAAACGGCGATAGGAATCCCGGGAAAGCCAGCGCCCGTTCCAAAGTCCAGCAAGGAGCCAATGCCTTGCGGCAACAGCTGGGCGCAAGCAATCGATTCGACGAAGTGACGGCTGAGAATCCCTTCGGCATCGCGGATCGCGGTGAGGTTCATGCGTGCGTTCCAACGAAGAATCAAGGCGAGGTAGTCATCAAACTTCGCAATCGTATTTGCGTCGAGGAGCTTCAGGCCAGCCTTGGAGAGAAGATGGTTGAGGCTGGATCCGGTGCTGGCGTGGGTCGGATCCTGATTCATGCCGTGGCGACGGAAGTTGCGATCGGACGTGGGCGCCACGTCTCGGCGGCCCGAACAAAGGATGCAAAGAGGGCGCGAGAGAGCGGGCTGACCGCGTATGTGCGCTCAGGATGCCATTGCACTCCAACGGCAAAGTGGTCTGGGGAGTCGAGCTCCACGGCCTCGATGACATCATCCAGCGGGCAAAAGGCAGTGACGCGAAGGTTATCGCCGACACGACCGATCGCCTGATGATGGCTGGAATTGCATTCCGTCTCCAAAACACCGTCAGCCGCTGACGCAAGATGCGAAGCTTCCGCAATGCGGATAGGGTGGGCATTCACAACATCTCTACCAGGAGCATGATTGACGGGAGTGTTCAGCACTGTTTTCAAATCTTGAATCAACGTACCATTCAACCAG
>Ga0210386_10004736_pt1 | contig 11181 bp, 10 predicted proteins | sample IncBWH32OmetaG_FD_160091 | JGI IMG/M metagenome (GOLD analysis project Ga0210386, IMG submission 160091) | Forest soil microbial communities from Barre Woods Harvard Forest LTER site, Petersham, Massachusetts, United States - Inc-BW-H-32-O ... | reverse complement strand
CTAAAAACGCCTGCCGCTCTTTTGGGGTACGAAGATAGTCAAGCCGCAACTCAAGAGTCTTCGTAGTGCGCAACCCCGCGCGAACCTGCTCGATCATTTCCCGCGAGGTTCCCGCGGCGACCACGCCGCACACCCGATCCTTGCCAAAAAAATGCGTCAATTCCCCTCCGCCGCCCGTAGCTGAGCTTTAGGCTTCTATCACGTGGGTGACAAATGTGTAAAGCGTCCCTCGACGTTTTCTTGACCCCCCAGGGACCGAATGCTAGCTTGGATGAGCAGGATTAACCGGGTGCGGGGATATCTTAAGACGCGAAGGTAAGGAGCAGTCTCCATGCACAAAAATATTGGCTATCACGTTCTAAATATAGGGCTTAGTATTGGTCTAAGTCTTTCAGCTGCGGGCCTTGCCATGGCCCAGCAGGCCAACACAAATACCCCGACTCAGAAGAATTTGTACTGTTCCGGCGTCATAACCGACAAACCGGTTTCGGATAAGCTCTACGTCATTTCTGGGGAAGATTCCAGCTATAAACTCATCTTTTCCAGCGGCGACACAATCTACATCAACGCGGGTGGCGAACAGGGAGTAAGAATTGGCGACCTGTTCGAGGTGGTTCGACCGGTCACGGACCAAATGGCCGAGACCCCTTGGTTTAAGTATCAAAAAATGCTGACCAAGGCTATGGGCACCCAGTACGCGGATATCGGGCGACTGCGTGTCGTACATGTGGACGCCAAAACTTCCACTGCTGAAATCGCTTTGGGGTGTGAACTCGTTCAAAGGGGCGATACAATTCTTCCTTTTGCGGCCCGCCCCGCTCCCCAATTCCGAGACGTTAAACTGGATCCTTATGCCCCGCCTTCGGGAAAGAAAATCGCCATGGTGGTCACGGCCAAGGATTACAACGCATTGAGCGCAACCGGCAATATTGTGTTCGTAAACCTGGGAAGCGATCAGGGCGTGAAAATCGGAGATTATTTCCGCGTTTTTCGGTATCAGGGTTCGAGGAATGAATCCATGTACCAGGAAAAAGATACGGCGTTCAAATTGTTCGGATTCGGAAGTGCTCCCGCGGCATATGAATGGAATAGCCTTCCGCGTGAAATCGTGGGCGAAGGAATCGTGCTGCGCACAGGACCGAATGCATCCACTGTTCTTCTTACGGATACGCGCAGGGGAATTTATTCCGGGGACTACGTGGAAGTGGAATAAATTTAACCAGACTTTTCAGTTATTCAAGAACTGTAAAAAGATCTGGTCCGAGCTTCGGGTCAGATCTTTTTTATTTCATATCAATTTTTATGAATCGCGGACTGGCTACCCTTCTTTTTCAGAATAAATATCCGCCGTAAATCCAAATACTTTCGTTTCAGGATCGCGCCAGGCATCTCGTGACAGGCCCGCTTTGACGCAGGTTTCCTCCAGAAATCGTTGTGCTGACCATTTCCGCTCCATGGCCACCTGAGGTAGAAGCAGCCCCTTGGAACGCTCGCGCATGACCAAAAGCCCATGCTTGCCCACTACAATGGCTTCGGGTGAAATACATTCCGGAACACTCAGGACGGAGATTTCAACTTTCAGTTTGGCAACATCATCGGAGGAAATGGGAGGAAAGCGTGTGTCGTAAAGTGCGGCGCTGATCGCGGATTGCGCAACCACGTCCGCAAGCGGTCCGGGATTTTCAACCTGTCCCACGCAGCCGCGCAGATCACCCCCGCAGTAAAGGGTTACAAAAGCCCCTCTAGGTTTGGAAAGCGATACCGAAAATGGCGGAAGGTCGGGTAAGGATTTTGTAATTATGGCGGAGGAAATCGAGCGATGGGCAATCTCTGCCAACGCCTGCCAATCGTCACTGGATAGTCGGGGCATCCTGAGCGTTCTTGCGCCGTTCAAGAATTCGCAGATGGCGCCGCTGCTTCACGCTGTCGTCCACACGGCCCCAGAATTTCTGGAAATATTGAAACGCGGAAACCACGGCGCTCCCCACCACCAGCCATAACAACAGAACACCCAGTGGCCGGATAATGGGATGTTTTGCCGCAAGGATTGCCGCGCAAACTGCGATCACCTGCAAAACCATCTTTGTTTTGCCAAGCGCGGACGCGGGAATTGTAAACCCTTCCGCGGAAGCAATATTGCGCAATCCCAAGACCACGATTTCGCGCCCGATGATGATGACCGCCATCCAGCCGTGAACGAGGTGCATTTCCACCAGCGAGATAAATGCGGCGGACATCAGAAGTTTATCGGCGATGGGATCGAGCAGAATGCCAAGCGTGGTGACTTCGCTGCGGCGGCGAGCATAATACCCATCTGCCCAATCCGTTGCCGCTGCAGCCAAAAGAATCAGCACGCCCCATTCGGCAAAATTAATGGTAAAGACGCCTAAAAAATCAATGTTTGGTTCGCGGGTCAAAAGGACAACGACCAGCACAGGTATAAAAAATATGCGTAATAAGGTTAGGCTGTTTGGCAGGTTCATGACGCACCCGGCGGGCTCCCTGCTCCTCTTTTGATGTACCCGCCTAGTCGCGAGGCGTAAACTACTATAGACGCACGCGCTCGGGCAGTCAACGACTGGTCAGCAGCACAATATCGGGACGCATTTTCTATTGCGAAGCAGGTGAGTGTGGAGCGCGGCCGCTGTATATCTATTGGAAACACTCAGCCGCAAGACTGTGCAAATCATGAGCTTACAAACATTGTTTTTCAAAATAGGCATTTTGCCAAGGAAATCACTAGATACGCTCGCAACCTACTGAAACTAATGCCATTGCTCCAAACGCCGCGAACGACGCCACATTGTCGCGCATAAATCTCTCAAATTGATGAGTGGACGGCAGGCCGATTTCCACAGACTTTTCCACTGCCAGATTTGCTTTGACTTCGCTTTTTAACAATTAAAATCTTGATTTTTTGAACGTTGTGGAGTCACGCATTTCATTGATTCTTGTGGGCTTCCTACTGAGATAGGCGCCCCAATTCCGTTTCGTTTTTTTGAAGCAAACAACATCAGGCAGGAACCGGTTCCGATCCGATTTTTAGTTGTCGAGCTACGGATTCTGGGATTTCCGCTTCAAAGTCCATCGCAGAATCTTTCACTTCGGAATGGAGCACGCGACCCAATGCGTGGACGAGAGCGATTGCTTTGCCGTTGGAAAGCGGAAGCGAGAAGCACAAATGGAGCAACGGATCGATGGGAAGTTCCTCATCGATACGCTTGAGGAGGTTTTCGAGTCCCTCTCCCGTTAGCCCGGACACTCGCGCGGAGTGACGATTTCCGTTTCCGACTGCGGCTTCTTCCGGAGTAAGCCGGTCAATTTTATTGAGCACGTGCAGGCGCGGCCGATCGCCAACACCAAGGCCCTTTAAAATTTTCTCAACTTCTTCGTCCTGCTCGGTATGGTGTGGGTTGGAAATATCCGTGACGAGCAGAAGCAGCGCCGACTCCTGCACTTCCTCGAGCGTAGCGCGAAACGCGGCGATCAATCCCGGAGGTAAATCGCGAATAAATCCCACGGTGTCTGAGAGCAGCACGCGTCGATTCGACGGCAGGCGCACGGCGCGAACGGTCGGATCGAGCGTGGCAAACATTTTTGAGGAAACGAGTACACCGGCCTTGCTCAGCGCATTAAACAGCGTGGACTTCCCTGCGTTTGTGTAACCCACGAGGGCAACGGTGCCGAGGGGCACAGCTTGACGCGTTTCGCGCCGCAGCGAGCGCTGCTTGCGCACCGCTTCGATGGCCTTCGTAATTTTGCTGATGCGATCGCGGATGCGGCGCCGGTCGGTTTCCAGTTTTTGTTCGCCGGGTCCGCGCGTCCCAATGCCGCCCGCTTGCCGCGAAAGTTCTTTTGAGCTGCCCGCCAGGCGCGGCAGAGAATAATTCAGTTGCGCGAGTTCCACTTGCAACTGGCCTTCACGACTGCGCGCGTGGCGTGCAAAAATATCCAGAATCAGTTGCGTGCGATCGATCACACGGCATTCCGTGCCTTTTTCCAGGTTGCGCAGCTGCGTGGGGGAAAGGTTACGGTCAAAAATAATGAGCGGTGCGTGGTGAAGATTCGCTTCGATTTTTAGTTCTTCAATCTTGCCGCGGCCGATCATGGTCGCGGGATCGATTTTGTCGCGCATCTGAAAAATGCTGCCGGCCACTTGCGCGCCCGCACTGCGCGCCAGTTCCGCTAGCTCTTCGAGCGACGCGCGCTCCACGTCTCCTGCATCAATCCCGGGCACGTGCGCAGCACGCTTCAGTCCCACGCCTACCAGGAAAACGCGCTCGTGGCTCTCTGTCGGACGTGTGGTTTTCATTCGGCGTTGACTATGCGGGGAAAAATAGAGCGAAGGAGAATCAATGTTTGTTGAAGTTTCACGGGACCATTATACACCTGAGGACACGCGGCAGATGACTAATCGCGAAAAACGAACTTCCCTTTACTTTCTACCGCGAAGAATTGCCGCCATGACGCGTGGGCGGCGACGACCATGCACCACGGCAATCACAAGAATCGGCTTTTCATCTGGCGCATACGCAATGCGAAAATCGCGAACAACCTGAAAACGAAGCGGACGCGAAGTAAGGTCAGGCCGGATATGATCCTGTTCAGGAAAATCTACAAGCTTGCGAATGGCATCTAGAATTCCTTCGCGAAAGGTGGAAAGCGGACTATCCTGCGCAATGAATTCCCAAATTTCTACAATATCCCGACCTGCTTCGGGGTGGAGTTCAAAACCCTGGTTGGTTGTCATTTTGAAGAGTTCTTCCGAAAGTGATCATCTTCGCGACGACGCAAATCTTCAAAAAAAGCTTCACCATCCAGGGGCTTTACTTTGCCATCCTTGATTTCGTCATAGCGATGATCCAGATCTCCAAGCAAATCTTGCAACTCTTCAAAATATCCAGACACTGCGTCCTCGATGAGATCTTCAGCCGCTCGGCCACTCCGGACGGCCAGTTCCATCAAGCGCGATTCTGTTTCTGGGTTTCATCGAATTTCCATGTACTTAAGTCTAAAGATAGCGTGTGAAACTTTCAAAACAATCGGAATGTTGGATCCTACCTCATTTGGCATGGCAAATCGCCCTCCCCGTCCCGAAAAGCACAGGTCAGAGAGGCCTCTAGGAAACCGCAGTGCCTTTGCTCTCGTAGCGGCCGGCCGTTTTTTGGGCGCGCGCTTTTTTGCATATACAACCCAACAGGTGCAACCCTGATTGGCGCACACTGAGCACGGGCTAGCCTTGCGTGCCAAAACGCATCTAGCGCATAATTAAAATTCACTTTCAAGAAACATTTTGCTTTCCGAACAATCTCCGAATCGAGGGCAGCTAATGGTCAAACTAAAAGTAAATGGAATGGAGCACTCCTTTGACGGAGATCCGTCCATGCCGCTGCTGTGGTACTTGCGGGATGAGCTGAGACTGACGGGCACAAAATTCGGCTGCGGGATGTCGCTGTGCGGCGCGTGCACGGTGCACAAGGACGGCAAGGCGGTGCGCGCCTGCATGACTCCGATGTCTTCGGTCGAGGGCGTGGAGATCACAACCATCGAAGGGTTGGGCGTGAACGGAATGCACCCAGTGCAAAAAGCCTGGATGCAGATCAACGTGCCGCAATGCGGCTATTGCCAACCGGGGCAAATGATGCAGGCCTCTTCCCTTTTGAAGACCACAAAGAATCCCACCGACGCCGATATCGACGCCGCGATGTCTGGAAATATCTGCCGCTGTGGAACCTACCAGCGCGTGCGCGCCGCGATCAAAACCGCGGCAAAGGAGCTGGCATGAGCGGAATACAGAACGTAAGCAGGCGCGGATTTTTGAAGGGCGTGGCCTCGGCCGGAGCATTTGTGTTGTGCGTGCCCATGCTTCCCGAATCGCTGCTCGCCGCGGGATTGCCGGGAGACGATAAAGTCGATCACGCCGTGTTCAACCCCAGCATGTACGTGGGCATCGACACGGACGGAACGGTTTACATCATCGCGCACCGCTCCGAGATGGGCACCACCAGCCGCACCTCCGTGCCAATGATTTTGGCGGACGAACTCGATGCGGACTGGAAGCGCGTGAAACTCGAGCAAGCCATCGGCGATGAACGCTACGGCTCGCAAAACACGGACGGCTCGCACTCGATTCGCGAATTTTATGAACCGATGCGCCAGGCCGGAGCCACCGCGCGCATGATGCTCACGCAGGCCGCCGCCGATAAATGGAAAGTACCTGCATCCGAGTGCGCCGCCGATCTGCACAACATCGTTCACACGCCGACGAAACGCAAACTTGGATACGGCGAACTCGCCGCAGCCGCCGCAAAACTGCCCGTGCCCAAAGTGGCTGACCTGAAATATAAACCCAAGACCGCGTGGCGCTACATCGGCAAAGGCTCGCCGAGCTATGACCTCGCCGACGTTGTCACGGGAAAAGCAGTTTACGGAATGGACGCGCAGATGGACGGCATGGTGTATGCAACCATACAGCGGCCTCCGGTTCTTGGCGGCAAAGTGAAATCCGTCGACAATAAAGCGGCATTAAAGGTTCCCGGCGTAGGGCAGACGGTTGCCATCGAGCCGTTCGGGGGACCGTGGGGATTTCAACCGCTGGGCGGAGTTGCTGTGATCGCGACCAACACCTGGGCCGCGTTTCAAGGCCGCAAGAATTTGCAAATTGAATGGGACAACGGACCGAACGCCAGCTACAACTCGGACACCTATAAAAAACAGTTGCAGGAAACAGTACGCAGCTCCGCGAAAGTAGTGCGCAACGTAGGCGATGTGGACAGCGCCTTCGCGAAGGGCGGCAAAGTCATCGAGGCTGAATACTACGTCCCTCATTTGGCGCACGCCGCGATGGAACCGCTCGTTGCCGTGGCCGATTACCGCGATGGCGTAGTGACGGCATGGGCGCCGACGCAGAATCCGCAAGCCGTGCAGGAAACTGTCGCAAAAGCTGTAGGAATCTCCAAGGAAAACGTGATCTGCCACGTGACGCTCTTGGGCGGTGGATTTGGGCGAAAATCGAAACCCGATTACGTCGCGGAAGCCGCGATTCTCTCGAAAAAAGTTGGGCGTCCCGTGAAAGTAGTGTGGACGCGCGAAGACGACATTCAATTCGACTTCTACCACAGCGTTGCGGCGATGTATATGAAAGCGGTTGTCGATTCCAAAGGAAAACCAACGGCGTGGCTGCAGCGCTCCGCGTTTCCTCCGATCGGATCTATGGGAGATCCCAAGTCCACCTACGGCGGGGATTTTGAAATGGGCATGGGCTTCACCGATGTCCCGTTCAACGTGCCCAATCTGCGCGTGGAAAATGGGCAAGCCACCGCACAGATCCGCATCGGCTGGCTGCGCTCCGTGGCCAATATTTATCACGCGTTTGCCGTGCAAACATTTGCGGATGAATTGGCGCACGCCGCCGGCCGCGATCCTCTGGAATACATGTTGGAATTAATTGGTCCTCCGCGCGTGGTGGACATGACGAATGTAAAAAATCCGAATTACGGCGGCAACTACGATCTCTATCCGAACGACACCGCGCGTTTGCGAAAAGTGCTTGAAATTGCGGCGGAAAAATCGGGATGGGGCAAGAAAAAATTCGGCAAAGGTTCCGGCATGGGCATCGCCGTTCACCGCAGCTTCTTGACGTATGTGGCGAACGTGGTGGAAGTCGAAGTCAGCGACGATGGAAAAATTCGAATCCCGCGCGTGCAGACCGTGGTTGACGCCGGACTCATCACAAATCCGGAAGCGGCGCGTTCGCAGTTTGAAGGGGCCGCAGTGTTTGGCACGAGCATCGCGCTGAGCGGCGAAATTACAACCACGAATGGCGCCGTGAATCAGACCAACTTCGATTCGTATCCTGTAGCCCGCATGCGCGAAGCGCCTCTGCAGACGAACGTGCATCTTGTGGAGAGCGACGCACCACCCGCGGGAATTGGCGAGCCCGGCGTTCCGCCATTCATTCCCGCGTTGTGCAATGCTATTTTTGCCGCCACAGGAAAACGCGTGCGCGAATTGCCGCTCAGCAAAACGAAGCTGGTGTAGGCGGCATTCTCAGCAACAGTTTTGCAGAACGCGTTTTTCGTTTCACCGGGATCTCTCATGACTCCGAGCGAACAACCGGAACCGTGGCTACGCGGCACGCTCACCGATCTACCTGCCGTTCCTCGCGCGGTAGTTCACGCATTGGAACTGGCGCGCGAAGACCTCGACAAATGGTGCGGCGATCTGAGCGATGCCGAATTGAACGCGCGAGTTTCGGGAATCCCTCCGGTTGCCTTCCAGCTGAAACATATTGGCGGCAGCATGGACCGGCTTCTCACTTATGCGGAAGGATCATCCCTCACACCCGAACAGATTGCGTCCATGAAATCGGAAATCGATCCGGTGATGAGCAGCAGAAATGAAATTTTCGTGCAACTGCATGCGGCTTTCGAGCGCAGTATCCAGCGCATCCGCACTCTAGCCGGAGCGAACCTGGAAGAGTCGCGCACGGTAGGCCGCCATAAACTTCCCACGTCGGTCGGCGGGCTTCTGGTCCACGTTGCCGATCACACGCAACGTCATGTAGGCCAAGCCATCACAACCGCGAAAATAGTTCGGGCAGCCCACAGCTCCTAAGAGTTCACGCAACGCACGTATCGACCTTAAAACTGACAGGTCATCTCCCATTCGGGTTCTCGGAAACCTGATTTCCAGTTGACGATAATCATATTTACAAATCATGTATATTAACAAACATAAAAATTCTGGAGCAAATGTGTCATCCGGTTCGAAGTCGAGACTCTAAGTCCGCTGGAGGGCCGATAAGCAATTAATGGTTCCAACAGGGCGCGGCGGGTGTAGCATGCGGGGGTTATGGGCCCGTACGCCTTGTCCCGAGGAGGGGACTGAAAATGAAACGGTTCACCCTTACCGCGCTAGCGCTTTGTACTGTATCCGCTGGATTGCTGGCTGCGCAGACTAGCAAGCCCGCCGAGGAAGACGCAATCGTGAAAGCTGATCGCGCGCTCGCAGCGGCTTATACCAAGGGAGACATGGCCACGATCAAGAAGATGCTCGACGAAGAGTTTACCTGGATCGATACGGACGGAATCATGTATGAACGCGCGGATACCTTCCGCGCAAATCTCAAACCGCTAGTTCCCATGACCGCCGACACGCAGATCACGGAACACAAATATGGCAAGGTGGTCTGGATCCAGGACAACGTGGGCCACAAGTATGCCGCCCACTTCTGGGTGCAGCGACCTGAGGGCTGGCGGCTCCTGCACGTGAATGAGATCGAGGCGCGTCCGGCGGTGCCGGGCGAGAACTCGCGGGCCACTTTTACCATTCCCTGCATCAACCCATGCAAGGAGCTGCCGTGGAAGCCGCTCTCGGCCAACGAAAAAGCGGCGATCGAGGGTTGGCAGGAGCAGGAGTCAGGAACCGGCCACCGCTTGATGCACATGGGCGATAACGTGTGGACCATCAGTTCGAACACCATGACTCCACAACAAACCAAGCCGTCTGACGGGCCGACAAAAGTGGATCCCCCGACTCCTGAGCGCCCGTTCATCAGCACGACCCCTGCTGTGTGGGTGCGCACATGGGACTTTGGCGACACAGTGGTGGCGGTCATGCTCCAGCCAACCTGGGGCGGGAAGCCCTATTGGTCGAGCCGTGTCTTCGGGAATCATAACGGCTTCTGGAAGATGGAGGAGAGCTACCACACCACGATTCAGGCCGCGCCCCGCATGCAGTATGTGCCGGATAAAGAGCAAAGCCCGAAATCCGGAAACTGACAGCCTGCGGAAAACGTCAAGTAACATAGGCACTCTTGCCTGTGCTACTTGAAATATCTCCGATTCGACTTTTTCCGCAGTCTGAATTCGGCGCGAGTTGGCAACTCGTAAGTGAATTGGCAGTGATGATCAAGCGCGTCTGTGCGCGATAGGCTTCATGTACAGCCTACATCGCACAATGGAGCGAAGAAAATAATATCGGAGGATTCGCCTGATGAGACGCCTCGCCTTTATCTCTACCTTGCTGGTTATCACTCTGCTTCCAGGTCGTCCTGCTTTTGCGCAGGGCACTGCAGATCTCCGCGCGTTTGAAAAGCGTTGCACGACCTGCCACGGCAACCCGACCGTGGCCCAAGCTCCTGACGGATTGGCTCTTCGTAAGCTGTCGCCGGAAGCTGTCTACGCAGCGATCACAACAGGAACAGCACACGCAAATCTCGCGGATGTCTCGGACGACGAAAAGCGCATGATTGCCGGATATCTTGGCGGCCGCAAAGTGGATGCGGCTAAGCTCACGGACGCGAAATTGATGTCCAATCCGTGCCCCGTAAATCCGGCGATCAAATCATTGACCTCCGAGCCGATCTGGAACGGCTGGGGCGCAGATCTCACCAATGCGCGCATGCAATCCGCGAAAGCAGCCGGGATGTCTGCCGATGATGTTCCGAAGCTCAAGCTGAAGTGGGCCTTCGGCTTACCCGCCGCGGAAATCATGTGGGCGCAGCCTACCATCGCCGCAGGCCGCGTGTTTGTGGGCGCCGATAGCGGTGCCGTCTACTCCATTGACGAAGTGACAGGCTGCGTACACTGGTCTTTTCAGGCGGACGCCGGAGTGCGCAACGCCATCACGATTCGACCCATCAAGGGACAGGGCGCCGCGAAGTTTGCCGTCTACTTCGGAGACATAAAGGCAAATGCCTACGCCGTGGACGCAGTGACCGGCAAGCAAATCTGGAAAACGAAAGTGGAAGATCATCCGGCAGCACGAATTACCGGAGCGCCGATCGCTTACGAGGACCGCCTGTACGTTCCTGTATCCTCGACTGAAGAGCGCGCCGCCGGAGCCAGCACCACCTATCCGTGCTGCACATTTCGCGGAAGCGTCGCGGCGCTTGACGCCAATACCGGCAAGCAAATCTGGAAGACGTACGTTATTCCAGATGCGCCCCAACCCAGGAAGAAAACCGCGACGGGCGTGCAACTCTGGGGTCCAGCCGGTGGAGCGATCTGGAATTCGCCGACGCTTGACCCTGCGCACCACGCGCTTTACATCGGAACCGGCGACGCCTACACGGAGACCGAGCAACCCATCAAGACGACGGACGGCGTCATGGCCATCAACATGGACACGGGTAAAGTCCTGTGGAGCGCGCAGGACACCCCGAACGACGTCTGGCTG
>Ga0210386_10004735_pt1 | contig 11182 bp, 9 predicted proteins | sample IncBWH32OmetaG_FD_160091 | JGI IMG/M metagenome (GOLD analysis project Ga0210386, IMG submission 160091) | Forest soil microbial communities from Barre Woods Harvard Forest LTER site, Petersham, Massachusetts, United States - Inc-BW-H-32-O ... | reverse complement strand
AGCCGGAATCTGCTTAGCCAGCGACCCCGAGGGGCAGACGATCGCCCAGGGCTATCTCCGCTACCTGCAGACCCTGGCCGCGCTGAAGGACATCCGCGACCACTCGACGCTCAATCGGCGCACGCCGATCGTCTCCGCCGGGCTCGCCGACCTCGACGACTCCGGCAAATGGCTTCGTAGCGTCAAGGCCGACGCGGTCAGCGTCGATGCGACGCTCCATTTCCTGCAGGCCCACGGCCTGGACCGGCTGGTCGACGGCTATGGCCTGCACTTCTATCCCCTGGTGGTCAGTCCGGGCACAACTGCGGGCCAAGCCGCCCTTCGCGCGCATCTCGACCTCAACGGCCTGACGGAATGCGGGCCGCCGGGCGCGGCGCAGGGAAAGCCGTGCTGGGTGACCGAATGGAACTTCAACGGCCTCAACGGCCTGAACGCCTGCCCGATCAATGATGCCGCCCGGATCGCCATGGTTCGCGAGATGCGCAGCGTGCTGCAGGGTCTGGCCGCGCAGCATAGGTTGGGCGGGTCGCTGTACTATACGTGGCAGGGCCAGATTCACGCGTCCAAAGAGGACCACGACAGCGCCTTCCTCTGCGGCGCTTTGACCGAAAGCGGCCGTCTGGCGGTGGCGCCGATGTGACGCTGTGTCTCGCTTGAAAACCCCGACCCTCGGAGTTGTGAATATGCGCCTGTCGCGTTTGCTTGGATTCGCTGCGGTTGGACTTGCCTTCGCCCTGTGGTCGCCCAGGCCCATGGCGGCGCCGATGGGACCTGCGACTTGGGGCAATCCCAACCAGTCCTGGGGAACACGCAGGCCCGTCGCTGCGGCCGACCGCGCTCTGGTCGCCCAGTATCGGTCGCATCGCCCGATTTTCGCAACCGATTTCGCCAATGCGGGCGTGCTTCGGTCGCAATGGACGCTGCAGACCGACGATAGATCAGATCTCAAGTCCTGCCGGCTGCCCGCCAATGTGGTCGCGGCTCCAGGCGGCCTGCAGCTCAGGACCACCGCCACATCGGCCTGTCATGCCAGATGGGCGACCGGCTCAATGATCAGCACGACCAAGCAGCTCTACGGCCTGTTCGAGGCCAGCATCCAGACAGCCGACATCACCGGACTCAACAACGCATTCTGGCTCGTCAGTGATGCTGGCTACGAGATCGACATTGTCGAGGCGCACTATCCCAACGACGTACACATGACCTTGCACGACTGGCATCCTGGAGGTGGCGCAGTTGGGTGCGACAGCAAGTGCGCCTGCAACCTGGCCGCCGGATTCCACGACTACGGCGTCCTTTGGACCCCGACCGACTTGATCTTCGAGATCGACGGGGAGCCGGTCGCCGCCATCACCGGCGTCGCTGGCATCAACCAGGCCGCCGACATCCGTTTCGCGACCGCTTTGGGCGATGTCGCCGGCAAGATCCCCGACAACCCCGCCGGCCACCAGATGGCCGTCAGAACTCTGCGTGTCTTTGCGAAACAATGACGGCCCGAGCGGACCGAGTGGCCCCTCGTGCTTCATCTGCTTCATCGAAGGAAGATCCGATGAAACCCTCCCAGCCCGCAGGGGCCGACTTCGAGTGTCCAAGGATTGATCCGATCCAAAGCGTGGCCCCCAAGAAACCACGAGCGCGGCGGATCATGGCTTTGGCCGCGTTGGGTACGCTGGCCATCTTGGCGACGGACGGTGCGGTCGCGGCCGCCGCGCCAGACGCGCGGCCGGTCTCGCCGGCCCCGCTGGCGTTCGGCGTCGATCGGTCGAACATGGGGACGCAATGGACGCTGTCCTGGCCTCAGGAGCCCAAGGTCTCGCCCTTCCTGGCCGCCGACTACAACAAGCCGGGCAATTTCGAGGCGCGACGGGTCGCCGTGATGGACGGGATCGCGCGGGTTCATGCGGGGTGGTTTCGCGACGGCTTCGGCGGCTCCGATCAGGCGATCGATTTGCTGAAACTGGTGCATGCCCGCGGCATGAAGATGCTGGCGATCGTCGGGCACGCGGCCTCCGACTATCCGCCAGGCGCGCAACTCAGCAAGGCTGAGAGCGGTTGCCAGTGGGGGACCTACCCCCTGAGCAAGATCAACATCGCCGCCTACCAGAAGCGCATCGAGGCGGAGCTCGCGGCCGTGCGCGCGGCGGGCGAGATGGTCGAGGCCTTTGAGATCGGCAATGAACTCGATCTCTATTGCAACGACGCCGACAATCCCACCGGCGCGGAATGGGCCAAGCACCAATGGAAGTGGTTCCTGAGCGACGCCCAGGTTCAGACATGGGTGCGCGGCTATGCGCCGTTCCTGGCGGCTTCGGTGGTTTCGATCCGCAAGTATTTCCCGCAGGCCCAGATCATCACCTACGGCAATTCCATGCCCGTTTCCGCGCCGCTGATCGAGGCTCTGGCGAGCGTGCGGGGCGCGGACGGCAAGGTCACCGACTACACCCGGCTGGTCGACGGCTACGGATCGCACCTCTATCCGACCTCGACCACCACCTTGAACCTGGTCCAGGACGCGACCAATTCGCTGCGCTACGAGGCGGCGCACTATCCGCATGCGAGCCAGAAATCCATCTGGATCACCGAATGGAACCCGGCGGGATCGAGCTGGTGGAACGGCCAGCCCTGGTATTTTCAATATGATGCGCGCGGTCAGCCTGGCGGGTATCTGAACAAGGCAGATGTCCGCGGCGTCTACAAGGCGACGGACCAGGCCGGCGCCATTCGCGCCTTCAACCACGATGTGGTCGAGACGCTCCGCTCATCGGCGACCGCGCCGGTGAATATCAGCCACGTCTTCTATTATTCCTACGATTCCGGTGGGCCGTCGCCGAAATGCGCTCAGGTCAAATACAGTTGGCCGACGAGCCTTCCTGCGGGCTTCTGCATCGACGGCATGATCGATCCGTCCACCGGCGATCTGCTGCCCGGCGTCGCTGCGGCGGTCGCCGGCGCGGCCCGCTAGGCGTGGCCATGGCGCAGAAGGTACGAATTCACCGGGGAGAGATCGGATAGGAGCCGCAAGCATGCGCCAAAGTTCAATCTTGTTGGCGACCTTCGCGCTGGCTCTTCCGGCCTTCGCCGGCGCGGCGGCCGCCAAGGACGCTGTCGTCGGCGTGAACGTCTATGACGAGGGCGCGATCACCCAGCCACAGCAGGATGCGGAGATCGATCGTCTAGCCGGGTATGGCGTCAAAACCATACGGACGGGCTTCAGCGATAAATCCGCCCACTTCATCACCCAGACTTACGGGTACGGCATCGGGACGATCGGCATCGTCTACCCGTCCGGCGGCGCGCCATGACCCTGTCGGACCCACCCTGACCCTTGCGGGTCGTTCGAGTGGCGTCTCCCGATCTGGCGCGCTGCCGCCCCCTGCCTGTATGACGGACAGGTTTTGCTGGGGAGGCTTTTGAATGGACGACGACTTCCGCCGGGCGGCGCTGGACTATCATCGCCTGCCGCGGCCGGGGAAACTGGCGATCGAGCCGACCAAGCGCATGGCCACCCAGCGCGACCTCGCGCTCGCCTACTCCCCGGGTGTCGCCGCCGCCTGTGAAGCGATCGTCGACGATCCCGACAACGCGCGGATCTACACCGCCCGCGGCAACCTGGTCGCCGTGATCTCCAACGGCACCGCCGTGCTTGGCCTGGGCAATATCGGCGCGCTGGCCGGCAAGCCGGTGATGGAGGGCAAGGCTGTTCTGTTCAAGAAATTCGCCGGCATCGATGTGTTCGATATCGAAGTGGACGCCCAGGACCCCGACCGCTTCTGCGACGTGGTCGCCGCGCTGGAACCCACCTTCGGCGCCATCAACCTGGAAGACATCAAGGCACCCGAGTGCTTCGCCATCGAGGCGGAGCTGCGCAAGCGCATGCGCATCCCGGTGTTTCACGACGACCAGCACGGTACCGCCATCACGGTCGCCGCCGCCGTCCGCAATGGCCTGCTGCTGCAGGGCAAGCATCTCTCGGACGTGCGCCTGGTGACCTCCGGCGCCGGCGCGGCGGCGCTCGCCTGCGTCGACCTGCTGGTCTCGATGGGCTTGCGGCCGGAAAACGTCACGCTGACCGACATCAAGGGCGTGGTGCGCAAGGACCGCACTGGTATGCTGCCCAACATGGCCCGCTACGCCCGCGACACGAACGCCGAAACGCTGGCCGATGCGCTGCCCGGCACCGACATCTTCCTGGGCCTGTCCGCCCCGCGCGTGTTGAAGCCTGAGATGTTGTCGCTGCTCGGTGACAAGCCGCTGATCCTGGCATTGGCCAATCCGGAACCCGAGATCCTGCCTGAACAGGCCCGCGCCCTGCGTCCGGACGCTATCATCGCGACCGGCCGCTCCGACTATCCGAACCAGGTCAACAACGTCCTCTGCTTTCCGTTCATCTTCCGCGGTGCGCTCGACGTCTCCGCCACCACGATCAATGAGGAAATGAAGATCGCCGCGGTCGAGGCCATCGCCAGCCTGTCGCGCGTCGAGGCTTCCGAGGTCGTGGCCGCGGCCTATGGCGGTGATGCGCCGGTGTTCGGCCCCGACTACATCATTCCGAAACCGTTCGATCCACGCCTGATCCTGGAGATCGCCCCCGCCGTTGCGCGCGCTGCGATGGACAGCGGCGTCGCGCGCCATGCGATCATCGATTTCGCCACCTATCGTCACGATCTCGAACGATTCGTCTTCCGTTCCGGCCAGCTCATGCAGCCGGTGTTCGAGGCGGCGCGCAAATCCGCCAAACGCGTCGTCTACAGTGATGGCGCGGACGAGCGAGTGCTGCGGGCGGCGCAGACTTTGGTCGACGATGGTATCGCGATCCCAATCCTGGTCGGCCGCCGCCAGGTCATCGCCCGCAAGGTGAAGGAGATGGGGCTGCGCCTCGATCTTGGCGGCGCCGTCCGTGTGGTGGATCCGATCGAGGACAACGAGGCCGTGCTCGCACCGCTGCTGCCGGAATTCCGCCGTCTGGCCGGCCGGCGTGGCGTCCCGCCCGGCGATGCGGCGCACTGGCTTACCACCCGTCGCACCGTCATTGCATCGATGCTGCTGCACGACGGCCAGGCCGACGCCGCGATCTGCGGCGGTACCGGCGACTGGTGGCGCCAGTTGCGCCTGGTATTGCCGATCATTCCGCGCCGTCCGAACGTCGCGCGCAACTACGCGTTGTCCTGCCTGATCCTGCCCGGGGGATCGCTGTTCATCTGCGACACCCACATGGTGGTCGATCCTACAGCGGAACAGATCACCGAGATGACGCTGCTGGCCGCCGCGGCGGTGAGTGGTTTCGGCATCGTCCCAAAAGTCGCGCTGCTCTCGCATTCGAACTTCGGCGCCAGTGATACCGATTCGGCGCGCAAGATGCGCCGCGCGCTGGCGATGATCCGCGAGCGCGCGCCGGACCTGGAAGTCGACGGCGAAATGCATGGCGACGCCGCGCTAGTGGCGGTGATCCGCGACCGCGCGGTGGCCGACAGCCGGCTGACCGGCACCGCCAATTTGCTGGTCATGCCGTCGCTCGACGCTGCCAATATCTCCTTTACGCTATTGAAAGCGGCATCGGACGGATTGCCGGTCGGGCCGCTCCTGCTGGGCATGTCGAAGCCGATCCACGTGGTGGTGCCCAGCGTCACCGCCCGCGGCATCGTCAACCTGAGCGCACTCGCGGTGCTGGAGGCGCAGGAACTCGACGCGCCGGCGGACTAGGTGATGCTGTGGCTGGTCCTGGGCGGGCTGATGCTGTTCGTCTTTCTGGGCGGACTGCGTGCGTTCGAAAAGGCCTCGGTCACCACGATCAAATCCCTGTTGGCCTGGATCGCCGCGTTGGGAGGGCTGAGCCTAGCCCTGCTGCTGATCCTGTCCGGACGCATCGGCGTTGCGCTCGGCGCCCTGACCCTGTTCGGCCCGTTGATCTGGAACTATTGGCGTGCATCCCAACTTGGCGGACGACATGGCCGCACCCAATCCGGGACCGGCGGCCAGGCTGGCGGGCCGGCGCGCCGTTCAGGCACAATGACGCGTGAGGAAGCCCATCAGGTCCTTGGCCTGCAGCCCGGCGCCACCGAGGCAGAGATCCGCGCCGCGCATCACCGGCTGATGCGCGCGGCGCACCCTGACGCCGGTGGGTCGGATTGGGTGGCGGCGCGCGTCAATCAGGCGCGCGATGTGTTATTGGGCGGTTAACGTTCGCGGGAGTAGGATGGCCGGTGCCACAATTCTGCCCGTGCCCCATGGTCGGGTCGTCGGAGACGCAGTGAGCGAGGACACACACTCTTGAACAAGCCACTTCGCAAGGCCGTTCTGCCCGTCGCCGGCCTCGGCACCCGGTTCCTGCCCGCCACCAAGGCGATGGCCAAGGAAATGCTGCCGGTGGTCGACAAGCCCTTGATCCAATATGCGATCGAGGAAGCGCGCGCCGCCGGCATCGAGCAGTTCTGTCTGGTGACCGGCCGCGGCAAGACCGCCATCGTCGAACATTTCGATATCGCATTCGAGCTCGAGGCGACGCTGCGCGAGCGTGACAAGCGCGATGCGCTGGAGCTGCTGAAGGCCACGCAGGTCGAGCCAGGCTCGATGGTGACGGTGCGCCAGCAGATACCGCTGGGACTGGGTCACGCCATCTGGTGCGCCCGCGCTTTCGTTGGCGACGATCCCTTTGCCATTCTGCTGCCCGATGACCTGATTCTGGCAGACACGCCCTGCGTCACGCAGCTTGCGCGGGCCTACCAGGAGACCGGCGGGAACGTTGTCGCGGTGACCGAGGTGCCGCGCGAACACACCAACCGCTACGGCATCTTGAAGGTCGGCCGCGACAGCGGACGGCTCGTCGAGGTCACTGGCCTGGTCGAAAAGCCAGCGCCGAAGGATGCGCCATCGAATCTGTCGATCATCGGCCGCTACGTGTTGATGCCCGAGGTGATCGGGCACCTGGCCCGCATGGAACGCGGCGCCGGCGGCGAAGTACAGTTGACCGACGCAATGGCGAAGCTGATCGGCGTGCAACCGTTCCACGGCGTGCGCTACGAGGGTCGTCGTTTCGATTGCGGTGACAAGGTTGGCTTCCTTGAAGCGCAGATCGCCTTCGCGTTGAAGCGTGACGATCTGGGACCGGCGGTGCGCGAATTCCTCACGCGGTACCGCTGATGAGATTCCGTCACGACTTCGATCCGACGATGCTGCGCGAGTATGATATCCGCGGCATCGTCGGCAAGACGCTGCACGAAGCAGACGCGTTCGCAATTGGCCGCTGCTTCGGCACCTTCGTCGCGCGCAGCGGCGGCAAGACGGTCGCTGTGGGCTATGACGGGCGGCTGTCCAGCCCCACCCTGGAAAAATCATTAGTGGACGGGCTGATGGAAAGCGGCATGACGGTGCTGCGCATCGGCCGCGGGCCGACACCGATGCTGTACTACACCGGCGCCACGCGGCAGACCGGCGGCGCGGTCATGCTCACCGGCAGCCACAACCCGCCTGATTATAACGGCTTCAAGATGGTGCTGGGCGGCAAGCCGTTCTTCGGTGCGCAGATCCGTGCATTGGGTGAGATGGCAGCCTCGGGTGATGTGGTGCCTGAGGCTGAGGGGCAGGTCGAGACGCTTTCTGTCGCCGAGCATTACGTCGCTCGCCTGCTACGCGACTACGATGGCACGCGATCCTTGAAGGTGGTGTGGGACAACGGCAATGGCGCGGCCGGCGAGGTGCTGGATAAGCTCGTCGCCAAACTGCCCGGTACGCACACCGTGCTATTTGCCGAGATCGATGGCCGGTTCCCCAATCACCATCCCGATCCGACGGTGCCCGCGAATTTGGTGCAGCTGATCGAAACCGTGCGCACGCGCGGCGCCGACCTCGGCGTTGCCTTTGACGGTGACGCGGATCGCATCGGTGTCATCGACGACAAGGGTCAGATCCTGTTCGGCGATCAGCTTATGGTGCTGCTGGCGCGCGACGTGCTGCGCACGCGGCAGGGCGCCACGATCATTGCGGATGTGAAAGCCAGCCAGGTGCTGTTCGACGAGATCGCCCGCGCCGGCGGCACGCCGCTGATGTGGAAGACCGGCCACAGTCTGATCAAGGCGAAGATGGCCGAGACCGGATCGCCGCTCGCCGGCGAGATGTCTGGTCACATCTTCTTCGCCGATCACTGGTATGGCTTTGACGACGCGCTGTACGCTGCGGTTCGCACGCTGGGAATCGTTTCGCGTTCGAACGAGAAATTGTCAGCAATCCGCGACGCGCTGCCGCACGTGGTCAACACGCCGGAGCTGCGCTTCGACTGCGACGATCGGCGGAAGTTCACGGTGATCGAGGAAGTCGCGGCGCGGCTGCGCGCCGATGGCGCGCAGGTATCGGAAATCGACGGCGTGCGTGTACTGACCGACGATGGCTGGTGGCTGCTGCGCGCGTCGAACACCCAGGCGGTGCTGGTGGCGCGCGCGGAGGCATCCAGCCCTGCGGGGCTGGAACGCCTGAAGGCGGCGCTGGTGCATCAATTGGAAGCCTCCGGCTTGGCGGCGCCGGATTTCGATGCGCCGCAGACAGGACATTAACTCTCATCGCGTGGAGCGTAGCGGCGAAGCAATCCCGTGCCGGGTGTGCACCTTCCATGAAAGTGCTTTGCCGCTACGCTTCTCGCAATGCAATGTGTGGCGTCTTTCGACGTCCTCCCTACTCCGCCGCCTCGGGCCGCCGCATCCGCTTGATCGTGCCCGTCGTGCTGTGCCCCTGCCGCAGATCCACCAGCACCACTTTGCCGCCCCAGCTCTGCACCTCGGCGCCACCCACCACGTCCTCGACGCGGTAATCCGACCCCTTCACCAGCACATCCGGCCGCAGCGCCTTTACCAGCTCCAGCGGCGTGTCCTGATCGAACAGCACCACCAGATCGACCGGTGCCAATGATGCCATCACCGTTGCCCGCGCGGTCTCGCTCTGCACCGGCCGTGTCGGCCCCTTCAGCTTGCGCACCGAGGCATCTGTGTTCAACGCCACCACCAGCCTGTCGCAGGCCGCCCGGGCCTCGGTCAGCAGGTGCACGTGCCCGGGATGGATCAGGTCGAAACACCCGTTGGCGAACCCCACCCGCAGCCCACTCGCGCGCCACGCTGCGGTGCGCGCGGCCGCTTCGTCCCAACTGTTGGCAACCTTCCGATCGCTCGCGACCAGCTCCTCCAGGTGCAGCACCCCGAGCAGTTCCTCGCCGCTGACCGTCGCGGTCCCTGGCTTGCCGACTGAGATTCCCGCCGTGACATTCGCCAGCGCTGCCGCCGGCGGCAGCGCGGCGCTCGCAGCCAGCGCCACGGCGAGCGCGGCCACCAGGGTATCCCCGGCGCCCGATACATCTGCCACCTCGCGGGCGCGTGTCGGCAGGTGCACGGTGGCCGCGTCCAGCCGCACCAGCGTCATTCCTTTCTCCGAACGGGTGACCAGCACCGCGTCGGCTTCGCTTGCCGCCAGGGCCGCCCGCCCAGCCCGCTCGGCGCTGGCGTCGTCATGCACGTCGATGCGGGTCGCCAGGCCGATCTCGGCCTCGTTCGGCGTGAGCAGCGTGGCGCCGCGATAGGCGGCGAAATCCGCCCGCTTGGGGTCGGCGATCACAATTTTCTGCCGCGCTGCCGCCAAAGCCAACACGTGCGCCAGCACCTCATCGGTCAGCACGCCCTTGGCGTAATCCGACAGCACGACGACATCGATCGTATCCAGCAAGGCCGTGACACGCGCGAGCAGCGAGGCCGTGGCGGTGGCGTCGATGGAGGCCGTCGTCTCCTCATCCAGCCGCAGCAATTGGTGTGCCCCCGCCATGAACCGCGTCTTCGCCGTGGTGGGACGCCCGGGCGATACGGTCAGGCAAGCGTGGATACGCTCCGATGCAGCCAGAAGTTGTGCGATCTCGGCGCCGGCCGCGTCATCGCCAATCACGCCCGCCAACCAGGCCTGTCCCCCGAGCGTGGCGATATTCAACGCGACATTCGCGGCACCGCCCAGCGTCGCCTGCTGTCGGGTGGGGCGCAGCACCGGAATGGGTGCCTCCGGGGACAGCCGATGAACGCTGCCGACCACGTACCGGTCCAGGATCAGATCACCCACCACCAGGACCCGCGCGTCCCTGAAGCCGCGCACAATCACCGCCAGTTCGGTGTCGTCCGGCAGCCGGTGCTGGTCCGCGATGCCGTGGTGCACGCGGGCGTTGTCCGTCATTTGCTCCTGATCCATCGCAAGCCCTGCCGCCCGGTCGTATCGTGAGCGCGTGGGCACGTTATACCCCGAACCTGCGGAAATCCGGAGAAATCGCTTGCCGCCGGCGGTTAAGGCGATTCTGCTTGATCGATGATCCGCCGTGGCTTGCTGGACAGCGAATCGCGCCGCGACCTGATTGAGCTGGCGCGCGACGGTTCTGCCGCGCACCGCCTGACGCGCCGCGCCAACGCGCTTGTGCTGCTGGACAACGGCATGAGCTGTCAGTCCGAGGTGCGTTGCTGGACAACGACACGATCCGAACCTGGTACCAACTCTATCAGGAAGACGGGATCGACGGGCTGGCGAGCTTCGGTCATGAAGGCGGCGCCTGCCGGCTGGCGGTGGAGCAGCAAGACAAGCTGAAAACCTGGATCGGTGAAACTCTGCCGCGCTCGACCCGCGCGGTTGGCGCGTGAATCGCGCGTGAGTACGGCATTGAACACCAGACCCGGTCCGGGCTGATCGCTCTGCTGCACCGCCTGGGCATGGAACACCGCCAGCCGAAAGCGGTCTTGCGCAAGCTGGACCCGGCGAAACAGGCAGCATTCATCAAGAAGTATGATGACCAGCTAAACCAGCTTGCCACCGATGAAGCAGTGATCTTCGCGGATGCGGTGCATCCAACCCACGCGGTGCGGCCGGTTGGTTGCTGGGCGCCGAAAGTAGTGCCGGTCGCAGTGGAACGGAGCAGCGGGCGGGACCGCCTCAACATCCATGGTGCGATCGACCTGGAGACCGGCGAGACCGTCATGAAAGATGTGCTGACGGTGGATGCCTCAAGCACGATCCTGCTGTTGATGGCGATCGAGGCGATGTATCCCGCCATGTGGTTGATCCACATCTTCCTGGATAATGCCAGATACCATCACGCGAAACTGGTGCAGGCGTGGCTTGCGCAGCCGGGCCGGCGGATCAAACTGCACTTCATTCCGGCCTACTGCCCGCACCTCAA
>Ga0210386_10004733_pt1 | contig 11182 bp, 12 predicted proteins | sample IncBWH32OmetaG_FD_160091 | JGI IMG/M metagenome (GOLD analysis project Ga0210386, IMG submission 160091) | Forest soil microbial communities from Barre Woods Harvard Forest LTER site, Petersham, Massachusetts, United States - Inc-BW-H-32-O ... | reverse complement strand
ACTGGCTTTGACTGTTGAAAAACTCGAGATTTTAGACGGTCCGGATTCTCAGTCTTTGTGCTTTGGGACCTTGCTGTCGAGCAGCGAAACCAGGGACTGGCCTCCAGGTGTGGCCTTCATGCTGTTAGCGAGCACGATGTCGCGCGCGCTGACCGCTTTCCCGTAGAGGCGCTGGTTGGCGTCACTGTCTGGAGCTAGCGAGGCGCCGCTCAGTGACATGCCAGCGAAGAGCCCCTTGGCACGGCCGTAGGTCAAAATGTCGGCCCCGCCGACCGAACCGGCGGAGGTGGCGCCGCTGGGACCCGCCGCTGCGGTCATGTCGCTTCCAACCTTGGTCTTGCCTGCTAGTAGCTTATCCACCGCCGCTGGCGCCATGATCAGGAGGACGAAATCGGTGGACGATCCGCCGATCTGAAAACCAGCGCTGGCGCCGCCAATGCTAAACATCGCGGGCGCTGACCAGCGGCCGCTGAAGTTTTTCCCTCCGCGGCAAGTCATTGGGCCGCGGCCGCCGGTTCCGCCAACGCCGAACGCGAACTTCTTCACGCTGGGCAGAACGATGACGCAATCAGCCTTTGCCAGTACCTCGGCTGGAACGTCCTTGCTCGCGAGCATTGCCTGTAATACCGTGGTGGCATTGCCGAGAGTCTCTTCATCGCTTCCCTTGTCGGCAGCCCACACGGGCAAAGTGGAGAAAATCAGAAGTAGGGATGTGAGCAAACAAAGCATAGCCGTCTTGGTGTGTCGCATAGCGATTCAACCACCTTTCTCGCGTACAGCATAACAGGCCGCAGACGATTTACGGGACACACGAGAGGAGACAATCCATGAGACTTTCGAGGCCGGCACTTGTGGTTGTAGCGGGGTCGATTGCGCTTGGCATTCCCGCGACAATTGCCGTCGGACAGGTCACGACATCGCAGTACGACAACATGCGAACCGGAGCCACGCTGAACGAGAAGACCTCCACAGAACGTGAACGCCGGGCAGTCGGAAAACTGGGAGCGCTCAAAGTCGACGGTGCAGTGTACGCGCAGCCATTGTTCGTGTCGGTCGGTCGAGATTCCGGGAAAAGGGAAACGTGATGTGCTCTTCGTCGCCACGGAGCGCGACAGCGTCTATGCGTTCGACGCGGATCGGCCCAATGATGCGCCGCTGGCCGTCGGGTCAGTGACCTGCGTCAATCAAGGGGTTGAGCCCTGGGTTTTGCAACGGGTTTTAGTTAGGGCGCATTTACATGTAAACTTGGTCCATCGAGCCTGACTTCCTGAAACTGAAAGCGCCGCTCTGGGTGACAGAGCCAACTTCCGGGGGACAATTTGAAACTCGTCGCTGCGATTCTCACACTGCTGGTTTCACTAAGTACAACCCTTGCGTACGCCCAAGCCCCACGAGATCACCACGGCGTTCAGAACGTGGTTGTAATCTTTCAGGAAAATCGCACGCCCGACAACCTGTTCGGGAGCAACCCATACTTCTTGCCGGGTGTGGACATCGCCACCAGCGGAGTAAATTCGCAGGGTCAGCAGATTCCCTTGACGGCGGTACCGCTGGCGAACAACTACGATTTGAGCCACGCACATGCGGCGTTCGTGGCGATGTACGCCAGGGGGAAAATGAACGGGGCCAACAAGATCCCGGTGTCCTGCGAGAAGGGTGCTACGGGTTGTCCGCCCGCCAATCCCCAGTTCAAATATGTCGACAATTCGACCGGGCTCCTGGATCCTTACTTCCAACTAGCTGAACAATACACTTTCGGCGATCGCATGTTCCAGACTAATCAGGGCCCCAGCTTCCCGGCCCATCAATTCATTATTTCCGGAACTTCAGCGCCAAACCCAGACAGCGATTTGTTCGCCGCGGAGAATCCGGCAGGGGTCACGAACGCTCTTAACAACACTGGCTGTACCGCTCCCGCAGCCGAATTCGTTAGAATGATAGACCCCAGTGGGAGCCAGTCGATGAAGATGTATCCTTGCTTCGAGCATCGAACGCTAGTTGATAATCTCGACTTCCAGGGGATCAGTTGGAAGTACTACACTCCATCGGCGGGCTCGATCTGGACTGGGCCGAATGCGATTTATCATTTGCGTTTCGGCTCGGATTGGGCCAACGACGTTATCCTTAAACCCGCGCAGGTGTTGACCGATATCAGGAAGGGTCAACTCCCCAATGTTAGCTGGGTGATTCCGACCGGGCAGGAATCGGACCATGCAGGCTTGAACCAGGGTTTGGGGCCGTCCTGGGTCGCGTCGGTCGTCAACGCCATCGGCAACAGTCAGTACTGGGACAACACCGTCATCATCATTACGTGGGATGACTGGGGAGGATGGTATGACCACGTTGCCCCATCAGTCATCAACTCTTATGAATACGGTTTTCGCGTACCGCTGATCATCGTGTCCCCTTTTGCGAAGCAGGGCTATGTCTCCCATGTGACCCATGATTTCGGCAGTATTCTGAAGTTCATCGAAGAGGTTTATGGTTTGCCTTCGCTCGGATATGCGGATGCTTTGGCCGATGACCTGTCCGATTGTTTCGACTTTCACCGGCACAATCGCTTTAAGACCATTCGAGCACCGCACGACGCGAAATACTTCTTGAACGACAAGAGCGCACCCGAAGACCCAGACAATGATTGAAATGATTGGCGGAGGCTGATAAGGGTGGACCAATCCGTCGCCGACTTGGTTGCGAGGCGCACGAAGGCATATCTGGCCTGTCAGGATTACCTCGTGCTTCCGCTGCTCGATGTGCGGCGTCTTACTATCGAATTCCCAACCCAGGGTTCCGCGTCCGCACTGTACCTGCTTGCAGTTCATGACCTCAATGCAGCAGCCTATGACGTGAACGGCTCGGTCTATGTCAACAGCGAGGACGGCAACCTGTACGTCCTCAATCCGCATGGGAAGATGGAGCGGAGGATTTTCCTGAATCGCGCCACCGACGCCGCTTACACACCCGTCTCCCTGGGGCCAGATGGAAGAATTTACGCCCTAAACGACGGCGTCCTGTTCATGCTCGGCAAGTGAGGATCACCAACGGTCGGACTTAAGTCCTTTTTTATGAGAGCGGGAGAGGAAGCAAGGTTGGCCGGTTCCCACCGTACCGGGCCAGCATCTCCTGCAGACGCCGTACCGCCGCCGGGGCTAAACTACTTGGCAAACTGCCTGCGAGACTCAATTCTCCTTTCAATGGATTTTGAGTTCAATGGATTTTGAGTCTTAACCAGTTGTCTCATTTTTACCCAACCGCAACCGAAAAATCTGCATCTGAATGCAGCATCCGCGAGTGGAAGGGACGGAATCGGGGTTTATAAGGACGTACGCGGCAACTGCCATCGGTATGAACAAGGTCGCGCTTCGGTCCGGGATGTTTCTGTTCTGGAGTCTGCTCGTCTGCAGCGCTGTCTTACTGTCAAGCCTGAGCAGCTGCGGAGGAGGAAGTTCTTCGACCAACTTGCCACCTCCGGCCCCGGGAAAAATTCAGCATGTGGTCGTGATTTTCCAGGAAAATCGGACTCCAGATAACTTGTTTCAGGATCAAACCCTGGTTTCAAGGGGTGCAGACATCCAGAACTACGGAGTGAATTCGTTGGGCCAGAAAATCGTGCTGACAGCCACCGCTCTGGGTACGGACTACGATCTGAGCCATCAGCACAAGGCGTTTCTTGACATGTATGACGGTGGCAAGATGGACGGCGCCGACAAAATTCCTGTGTATTGCGATACCAACGCTCCCCCCCCTTGCCCTCCGCCAAATCCCTGGTTCCAGTATGTCAATCCGAGTGAAGTAGCACCCTACTTCCAACTCGCCGAAACCTACACCTTTGGGGATCGCATGTTTCAGACTAACCAGGGACCGAGCTTCCCAGCACATCAGTACATTATTGCGGGAACCTCCGTGCCCAGCGTGGGCAGCAGTTTGTTAGTAGCGGAGAATCCGGTCGGTGGAAGTAGTAACCCCTTTCTTCACACGGGCTGCATAGCCCCTCCCGAGGAAAGAGTATCCTTGATAGATCCCAGCGGTTCAGAGGCCCAAACGATTTACCCGTGTTTCGAACATCCCACGCTGACGGACAGCCTCAACGCCGCCAAGATCAGTTGGCGATATTACTCTCCGTCCGCTGGCATCATCTGGAACGCTCCCAATGCGATCCAGCATATGTGCGTACCCAATGCAACTCCTCCCAATGCAACCATATGCACGGGCTCGGATTGGACCAACAACGTGGTGTTGCAGCAGACACAAGTATTAACGGACATCCAGAACGGCACCCTTGCCGCGGTCAGCTGGGTGATTCCCAACGGACAGGCATCCGATCATGCGGGGGGAAATGCGGGTTCTGGACCCTCGTGGGTGGCGTCGGTGGTGAACGCTATCGGGAACAGCCAGTATTGGTCTGATACAGCGATCTTCATTACGTGGGATGACTGGGGAGGCTGGTACGACCATGTTGCCCCGCCGATCAAGAATTCTTATGAGTACGGCTTTCGTGTGCCGCTGATCGTCGTATCGCCTTACGCGAAGGCCGCTTACGTATCTCACGTGACCCATCATTTCGGCAGTATTCTGAAATATGTCGAGGAGACTTTCAGTCTTAGTTCGCTCGGATACGCGGACGCAGATGCCGATGACTTCTCGGATTGCTTTGACTACAACCAAACGCCGCTAACTTTTCACACCATTGCAGCCCCAATGGACGCTCAGCATTTTCTGGAAGACACAACGCCGCCTACCGCTCCTGACAACGATTAGCTGCCGGGATCGACCGTTCTAGGTGATGGCATTTGGGAACCCATTTCTTGGAGCCCTATCTGCCCTGAGCAGCGACAGCGACTTCTCTGTGGAACGGGCAACTTGGTGCTGGTATGGACTGACGTAGGTCAATTGGTGATCGCGGTAGGGATACCAGTCTGCCCGGTACCCCCCGCACAGATCCGGACGGGCGCTTGTTAGCGCATCCGGTTCTTATCTCGGATGAGTAGCGGCAAAGCGAGCATCGGGGAAAGGATGGAGCACAGCCGGTGGGGGAAGCCAGCGCTTCGCCAGGGTGAGCATCCGCGTCCAGTTGATTCGGTGTTTCTGGCTCCGGCGGCGAATACTATGCCACCAGCAGACCAGCACCCGATGCCGGAACAGGGATAGGCTAGCGTTGTTTCCCGGTACCGCGTAGTAGTTGAAGTATCCCTGCACGACCGACCGGAGCCATTGGCCGGTTTGGCCCACGGGATCGTGCATGCGCTCGCGGAGTTCCGGTTTTATTTGCCGTAGCTTGGCCCGCATGCGTTTGCGAATCGTCGTGCGCCGTACCATGAATCGCCCCAAACTATTCTTCCCGCTAATGTGCGTGAAGCCTAGAAAGTCGAACGTCTCGGGTTTCCCTTCCCCTCTACGTCTCCGGTTCTCTTCGGCAAATCTGCCGAACTCGATCCGGCGCGTCTTATCTGGGTGCAGTTCCAGTCCAAACATGGCCAGTCTTTCCCGTAGGTTCTCCAGGAAACGATCAGCGTCTGCCCGATACTGAAATCCCAGGATGACGTCGTCCGCATAGCGGACGGCCACCACCTCGCCTTGCGCCCACTTATTGCGCCAGACGTTCACCCAAAGATCGAAAACGTAGTGTAAGTACACGTTGGCGAGCAACGGTGAAATCACCGAGCCCTGCGGCGTACCGGTCTTCGGTTCCGACCATTTGCCTTCCTCCATCACTCCGGCCTTCAGCCATTTCTGGATCAGCCGCAGTATGCGAGGATCGGCGACGCGATGCTCTAGGAACCTGATCATCCAGCCTTTGTCGAGAGTGTCGAAAAAGCTTCGGACATCAGCATCCAAAATGTAGTTCACCTTCTTCTTCAGGAGCGCGTACGACAACGCATCCAGCGCGTCATGCTGGCCGCGCCCCGGGCGAAAGCCATACGAGAATCCGAGAAAGTCCTCTTCATAGATCTGGTTGAGGATCGTGGTCACGGCGTACTGGACAAGCTTATCTTCCAGGGCCGCGACTCCGAGTGGGCGTTGCCGTCCATCTTCTTTCTTTATGTACACTCTTCTCGAAGGCAGTGCTCGATACGCTCCGCGATGAACCCGGCCATGGAGATCAACCAACCGATCTTCAAGTCCGGTCTCATACTCCTGCCAGGTGACCCCGTCCACTCCGGGTGCAGCTTTCCTCTTTAGTGAGTAAAAGCTTTCCCGCAGCAGTTCGACGGTCAAATGGTGGAGCAGAGCGGTGAACTTCATCTCCTTATTTTCCCGTGCTGCTTTCCGCACGCCTGCCAACCCCTGGGGCACGCCCTTCCCGCTCTGAGTCGGGTACGTGTGAGGTTGACCTGCGTTCTCCTTGATCGACGGGTTGGGATAGAGCTCCAGCGCGCCAGCTTTAGGTGGAGGGTTACCGTCCTCGCTCTTTCGATTGCAAGGCGGGTTCCCAATTCCACCATGGCCACGTTTCCGGAGGCCCCCCTATAATCCTGGACGGTCGGATCTCCCGAGTCCAGCTTGAAACCCTGGCTTTTCCTCTGCGGATCTTCCCAAGCGTAGCGTGGTTGAAGCGCTGGTTCGCAATACGCCCCGCCTTCGTTGGTTTACCCGCAGTCTCGTTCCACCGCAAGCGTACGGCTTAAACACCGGCTCTGAGTCCGGCCACCACGCTGCCGATGGAACCGCCAAGTGTCCAGAGCCCCTTTGCCCACTCCCGGTGTTGCCGAGAATTGGGGAGACATGAACTGCCCCCTGAGAGGACATTACTCCTCCGTCTTAGCTCATACGGGCTCATGCGCCAATCCCGCCGCCTCTCCTCTCCTTCGGCAATAGCCTCGTGCGAGGAGTCTACGCAGGTTGCTACCAGCCCCTGCTGCCAGCGGAACCTTCTCGACGTTATTCTGCGTATCTTTCCTTGGTTGCCTGGTCCCCTGCCACGGCGGTCCCATCGGGTGCATGTACCTGTTGACTTCCCCGATGTCATCGGCCTTCCCCCTAGGAAGGATGGGTTGGCTTCCCGCTTCATTCCACGAACGCGACTTTTCGTGGGTGAGTTTTCGAGACTGCAGACATTTCGTTATGTTCAGGCCCCCAAGTTTGTTTGCCTCCCAGATCGCTCCCACCGCTATGGCAATGCCACAGGGCGGCCGAGGCTTCTACATCCGGGCAGAACGTGCTTCGTTGCCTCCGCACGCACCGGATATGCTAGCCGTCCGAAACAGGCAATTGACGGCACAAGGACTTGCACCTTGCTAGATCCGCAGCATTGTCGACCGCTCCCCTTCCCTCCTCACTCTCCGCCAACGATCTTCTGTCTTTGTTCGAATGATTCATCGGTACTACACCGTCGTGTGACTCCTCGGGGACGTACATGTGGGCCGTGCGGCTATTGCCTTCGCCCACCGTCCTGCTGCCTGGTTTTGCCGCAGGTGTCTCCGAGGTCTCCCGGTTCTCGTGCATGAAGTTTCTAGGCGTGCCTGGGGTCTTCGACTACGCCGGACTGAGCAGGAACTCGCGCTAGCGCTCCTGCTCATGTTGCCTACCGCGCATATTTAAGACGGCGGCGTCCGGATTGTATCTTTTGTAGGGTCGAGGTCTGGCGCCATGCCTCTTAGGTCCCGCCTACCTGGGGCTCCCCGTTTCCTCTGGGAGTGGACTCACTAGCGGAACCGTAAACCGGTTTCCAGACCCCGCCACTTCGAACGTAGCGTGCGGATTTCCCGCACTACGCTCTCCTGTTGGCTTCAAGTCAAGGTTTATACGCCCTCTGGGACAGGAGCCGCTTTCGCGAGTGCTGGCCGTCTCAGCCTATAGTCGTTGTATAGTCCGAGCCTGCGATAGATCCACTCGCTACTCCACCGTTTCCATCCCTGGCCTTTGCGCAGTCTGGATCGCATCAGATGCCGCCGGATCTTCATTTCGACCCAGTCTCTGATCTTCGAAAAACAGCGACTCGAATGACCGATCCGAAAATAGTTCATCCAACCTCGAAGGATGGGATTGATCTCCTCAATCACTTCTCCCACGGGTTGGCTGACGTGTTGCCGAAAGACTTCCCTGAGCTTGGCAAAGAGCGCCGTTCGTTTCTTCATCTTCGGCACGAATTGCGGTCGCCACTTCTGGTTACGGCCCAGAACCAGGCGATATTCAAATCCCAGAAACCCGAAGCTTTCGCCTTTTCTCAGATCGATTGTCCGACTCTTGTCTTCGTTGACCTCGACTCGTAGTCTCGCCAGCTCCTCTCGCAATCGCTTGTCCACTGCCCTCATGAGCCAGTCATTCCGCGGATGGGAGTCGATTAAAATCACCATGTCATCCGCAAACCGCGCGTATTGCACATGGGTATATTTTCCGCGCCGCGTGGTGGCTATCGCCCTCTCCAGCATTCTGTCTACCTCGTTGAGATAGAGATTGCTGAGCAAGGGTGAAACCACTCCGCCTTGTGGAACTCCTTTCTTCCCAGTCGACTTCAGGATCCGATTGAGTAGTTTCATCACCATCGCGTCCTGTACCCGTCGAGCCACCTTCGCCAGCAGCAGATAATGCTGAACATTGTCGAAGTAGGCTCGCAAATCAAGATCGATGATGCGTGTCTTCTCTTCCATGATCGCTTGGTCCACTCGGAGCACCGCTTCTTGAGCTGTCCGCTTCGGTCGGTATCCGTACGACCCCGATTGGAAATCGGCTTCGAAGATCGGCTCCAGGATGAGCTTGAGCGCACCCTGGACCACACGGTCACGAATGGTGGGAATCGAAAGCACGCGGACCTTATTGCCCCCGTCCTTCGGGATCTCCTTTTTTCGTACCCGCATGGGTTGATACGTGTGCTGGACCAGTTCGTCCTGAATCTGTTTCAGAAAATTTTCCCTTCCGCTTTCCTCAATGGCTGCAAACGTGACCCCGTCGATTCCCGGAGCTCCGTCATTGCTTTTCGCCATCCAGTAGGCTTCCTGGAGCGTTTCCATCTTGCAGACATGAACGTACAGTCCCCAGAATCGCCAAGTCGGTTCAGCCTTCGCCTTGACGTATAGACTCCTTCTCAGGTCTTGCAAACTGCTGGGTGTCTTTGTCATTTCACCCTTGCCTTCCTTTTTGTTGGAGTCACTACCCACAGCAGGGCCTCTTCGCTCCACGGCCATTACGCCGTTTCCCCGCTACTACTGGCCCCTCCGCCACCCTCTCGCCATCCTTCCTTTTCCCGGTGTTGCCGGTTATAGGTCAGATCTGCTCCAGTGATTTCTCCCTGGGACGAGGAGGGCTTCTCCAGTTGCTTAATGTGTCCTTGCCATCGTGCTGTCGCTAATACCCCGCCAAAGTGGTTCGCCGTTTCAGTCAGTTTGCGACGCGCCATGCTGCCTTCATCCAGCTCCGAAGATTTCGGCCTTTGGGGCGACTATCTTTCGAGGCTACTTTGCGTTTACTTTCGTTACGGCCCGATGACTTGCTCACCATCCTGAAAGATGGCTTTGTCAATAGACTTAAGAGATTCGGTTTCCCTCCTCCCCTCTATCCAAGCTACGAGGTTCTGACTTTTGCCTCGGTGGGCTTACCTCCCACTGAACACATCAGCCTTTCTCTTTCTTTTCTGGACATGCCGGAGCTGGATACCCACCCCGCCTAGCCCCTGTCCACGCTTCACTGGGTCCCTCGCGGTATCAGTGCAAGACTCGGGGCCGAGCAGATCGCTAGTCTTTACTCGTAAGGCTCTTTCATCCTCTGCTTCATGCCGGTTTATCCCGGCGCACAAATATCGCGATTTCACTTGTTGACTTTTTGCGCTGCTACCATTCAAGTCTCAAGTCCCGCAGGCGCAACAGTACATTGAGACAACACAAAAAATATTGGAAGTGGGTCATCTCCGTCCCGTGGCTAACAGGCGTCGCCGGGATCGGGAGTCCACCACCCGAGTTTACATTTCCTTGACAACACCAGCTTTCATCTGGAGTAAGGTATTGGCATTTTCGAGAGAGCGGACTTGCGGGCCGTGCGGCTCGAAAGCTAGGTGAGGGAGGCAGCATGGCAAAGCTTGCGCTGGCACACACTTTCATTTGCATTGGTGCGGTGTCATTGGCAGCACTAACGCTAAGCGCCTCCGTTCCTGATGACGGGAGAATGATTAGTTTCAGGCCAAACGCGGCCCTGGCAACGAATCGCTCGGTAGCTCTCCGCATAGACCCAGAACCTGTTAGGCTCGCCACTATTTTTAGCAATTTTGGCAAACGACAGCATTTGTACGAGGACCATGTCGCATGGGACGTAGCCGGACCCAACTCGGGTGTCCAGGAACAATGGGTAGCGATGCCCTTTACACCCACGTTCGACGCTGAAGTGACTCAGATCTCGATTGCGGTCGAGCACAATACAGGATCGCCGAATTCGTTCCTCGTAAGCCTCAACGAGGATAATGGCGGCCAGATACCTGGAAGGTCGATTCATAGCTGGATCGTGACGAATGCACCGAAATTCGGCACCTGCTGTCTTCTTGATGTCGTGAAAGACGCCACGGGTCTGCACGTCAACAAGGGAACACAATATTGGGTCGTCGCTAAGACCAACGCTAGTGAAAAAGCCACGCGCATGGAGTGGGATCTCAGTCCAAGGGCCATTGAGGGGAATTTCGCTTTCAATAACGGACAGGGATGGTACGAGTACACTGCCTTCACATCCGCATTTGCTGTGTATGGAAGAAGGCTTTAGCACCTCCCGACGGGCGGCCATTTGCCCTGCGGATGACTGGCGAAAAATCTTAGTTCCTTATCGACAAGTGCACCGGCGCGGAACCTTCGCGTGAGGCGATGAAGCATCACGCCGGCGCACTTGTCGATAGGGGGATTTGTACGAAGCCGCTGGCGCGGCGGACGCGGTGGAGCTATGGGTTTTGCATGGGCGATTCGCGATTTGTTCGTCGAAGTGGAGGGTTGGACGGGTTGGCGAGGCGAGTCGGTAGCAACTTCGATAGCTGTAAAGGGACGATAAGGTGAGGATGATTTACGGAAGTTAGGGCGGGATGGAAGCGGACGGCAGTGAGTAGAGACACTACGTCTGGCGGAGCGGAAGCTCGTGCGGTGGAGAGCAGCATGGTGGGTTGATTAGGAAGAGTCAAGGAGCGCACTCCTGGGGGTGAGTTGCCAAGCCGTCATTACAGAAAGTGGTTCGACGATGACCATGGGAGTGGAACATTTTGGACAGCGGAAACAAG
>Ga0210386_10004732_pt1 | contig 11183 bp, 6 predicted proteins | sample IncBWH32OmetaG_FD_160091 | JGI IMG/M metagenome (GOLD analysis project Ga0210386, IMG submission 160091) | Forest soil microbial communities from Barre Woods Harvard Forest LTER site, Petersham, Massachusetts, United States - Inc-BW-H-32-O ... | reverse complement strand
CAGAAGCGCAAAGCTCACCGGATAGCGTTCCGCCGGCACCGCCCCGCCATGGATGTGCCACACCGGATTTTCCAGCCGTTGCTCCTCGCTGGTTTCCGGCGCGTGATAGGATTCCAGATGGGCGATATATTCATCCACCGCCTTGGGGATGACGTCGAAATAGAGCCTTTTGGCGGCACGCGGCTTCTGGAACATGAACAGCGCCAGGCTTTCCGGCGATCCATAGGCCAGCCATTCCTCGACGGTGATGCCGTTGCCCTTGGACTTGGAAATCTTCTGGCCCTTCTCGTCCAGGAACAGCTCGAACATGAACTGTTCCGGCGGAACGCCGCCCGCGATCCGGCAGATCGCGTCATAAAGGGTGGCGCTGGTGAGATGATCCTTGCCGTACATCTCATAGTCCACGCCTAGCGCGGCCCAGCGCATGCCCATGTCGGGCTTCCATTGCAGCTTGCAGTGCCCGCCCGTCACCGGCACGGTCTCAAGGCTGCCGTCTTCCTCGACATAGGTGATGGTGCCCTTGGCGACGTCGCGATCGACCACCTTGGCAAGCAGCACCTTGCCCGAACGCGGGCTGATCGGCAGGAAGGGTGAGTAGGTCTGCTGCCGTTCCTCGCCCAAAGTGGGCAGCATCACCGCCATCACCTTGTCGTAGTTGGCCAGAATGCGCAGCAGCGCTTCGTCGAAGCGCCCGGACCGGTAGGTCGCGGTCGATGAATAGAATTCATAGCGAAATCCGAAATGATCCAGGAAGCTGCGCAATCGCGCATTCATGTGATGGCCGAAGCTTTCATGGGTGCCGAAGGGATCGGGGATCGCGGTCAGCGGCTTGCCCAGGTTGGCGGCCAGCATGTCGGGCTGCGGCAGGTTTTCCGGCACCTTCCTGAGCCCGTCCATATCGTCGGAAAAGGCGATCAACCGGGTCGGTATGTCGCTGATGGTCTCGAAGGCATGGCGCACCCAGCTGGTGCGTGCGACCTCGCCGAAGGTGCCGATATGCGGAAGACCCGAGGGGCCGTAGCCGGTCTCGAACAGCACGCCATGGATCGGCTTTCCGGCCCGAATTTGCGCGTCCAGGCGTGCCAGGAGCTTGCGGGCCTCTTCAAAGGGCCAGGCCTTGGCGGCAAGCGCCTGTCGGGACAGCGGATTCACAGCAATTTTCACTTTCCGTTAGGGAAGACTTAAGCATTTCGAAAGGGCGCGAAAGCTAAGCTTTGGCAGGGATTTGCGCAATGACCGAGGAAATCTCGCCAAGTGGCAAGGAGGCGGAGCAGGCTTTTGCCGGCCGCATCGAGATCCTCTATGCGCTCGGCCGCCATTACCTGTCGCTGCCCTTCGCGGTGCTCTGCGTTCCCGCCACCGTGGTCGCGGGCCATGCGCCCGCCATTCTCTCCCTGATGCCGCTGCTGCTGCTGCTGGGCGTGGTGATCGCCGCCGAACAGCTCACCACCGCCTACAAGAATCGCCCGAAGTCGATTGGGGTCGCTCCCGCTCGCGCGGACGCTCCCGGCAGCGATCCACACTTCTGGGCACGCCGCTACACCTTCGTCTCGGCGATTTCCGGCTCGAGCTGGGGCGTGGCGTCGCTGTTCTGGTTCGTGCCGGGATCCTTCCCGGCCGAGGCCTATCTCAGCCTCGCCTTTCTGGGCATGACGGCAACCGAATTCATCGCCCGCGCGGCGCACCGGCCCGCCTACATGATCCACACCATCTGCGCACTGACCCCGCTGGTGGTGCTGCTGTTGCTGCAGGGCGGGCTCTATGCCGATTGCACCGCGGTGCTGGTCGTGCTCTTCGCCGGCGTGTTGATCAGCTATTGCAACGATATGGCGCGGCTTCTGGACGAAAGCGTCCAGCTGCGCAACGAAAACGGCGAGCTGGTGATCCGGCTGCAGCGCGAAAAGGGTGAGGCGATCTCCGCGCGCGATGCCGCCCAGACCAGCGCGATGGCCAAGTCCGCCTTCATCGCCAATATCAGTCATGAGCTGCGCACGCCGCTGAATGCGCTCCTGGGAATGGCGCAGCTTCTGGAGCGCACCGACCTTCCCAGGCAGCCGGCCGATCATGTCAAGGTGATGCTGCAGGCGGGCCGGGGACTTCAGACCCTGATCGACGATGTCATCACCCTGACGCGCGACGATACCGGCCAATTGGAGGACGAGGATTGCGACCCGTTGCAGGCCGCGCGCACCATCGTGCGCCTGCTGCAGCCACGGGCCTGGGAAAAACGCCTGCAACTCACCCTCAGCGCTCAATCCGGCATGCCCAGGGTCGCCGCCGACCCGCGCAAGGTGCGGCAAGTGCTGCTCAAGCTCACCGACAATGCCCTCAAGTTCACCGAGCATGGGCTGGTGGACATCCGCCTGGAAATCACCGAAGACGAACAGGCGGTGCGCTTCCTGGTCACCGACACGGGCCATGGCGTGGCGCCGGAAATCGCCCATCTGCTGTTCAAGCCCTTTTCGATCGGCGATTCCTCCTATGGCCGCCGCCAACAAGGCGCGGGCCTTGGCTTGGCGGTCGCCAAGCGGGTGATCGAACAGGCAGGCGGCGGCATCGGCTTCAACAGCGAACCCGGAGCGGGCACCCAATTCTTCTTTACGCTTCCCATTTCGGGCACGGCTGTGGGCCAGGGCCAGCGCCATGACGGCGAAAGCGAATTTCCGGCGCCGGCCGGCCTGGCCCTGCTGCTGTTTCTGCGCACACCCGCGATCGCAGATACGCTCACCGACATGCTGGAGCCGTTCGGAAACCGGGTGATCCGGGCCGAGAGCATGGCCGATGCGGTGGAGCGCGCCGGAAGGGAGCATTTCGATGCCATCATTTCCTGCGCCGGCGATGCCGACATGCTGTCGGCGGCGCCCGGGGTAAAAGCGCCGCAGATCGCGGTATTGCTGCGCGGCGACCGCGCGCCCACCGCCACCGACAGCGCGCTGCGTTGGCCGGTGGAGGCCTCCCAGCTCTACCGGGCCATCGAACATGTCCGCTCGCCGCACGATCGGCAAAATGCGCAAATAGACACGGACACCGTCGCCGCCATTGATCCGGTCACCTTCAGCACATTGGAAAAATCCGTCGGCATCAAGACGCTGACGGAAATCCTGCAATGCTACATCGTCACCGCCGAACATTTGACAAACGGGCTGGCACAGGCCTGCGCCGAGGAAAAATGGGACGAGGCCGCGCGGCTGGCGCAGGACATCGTGGGCGCTGCGGGCGGACTGGGGCTTTCCGCCATCACCCAAGCGGCCCGGCAGTTCGCGCAGGCCGCGCGCGAAGGTGGCAATGGCCACGAACTGCGCAATGCCGCCCAGGCCGTGGTGGGCGAACATATCCGGGCGCGCGCTGCGCTGGCGCAGATTTATCCGGAAGTGGCTTAGTTCAATTACCCCCATCCACCACAGCTCAGGTCGGCTTCGCCGACACTTCGCTGTGCCGTTCGCAAGGCTGGGCGCCTTGCTCGCTCCCCCTTCCTGGCGCTTCGCGCCGAAGGGGGAAGGAAGCTGGTGGATGCTGAAGGTCGCGTGGCGGAATGCCACGCTCGAGATTCCTGGATGCTCGCAAGAAACTTGCGGCTTGGAAGTTCTTCCCGCGCCCTTCAATATCGCGCGCCCATGGAATCGCTCTCAAACCTGATTGCCCTTGTGCCCGCGCCGCCCGGTGCGGTGATCGCGCGCGGCGATGGCGCGGCCGAGCGCATCGCCCTGCGTGATGCGCGAGCCCTGTTCGAGGGCGGCGACGTGCTGGTGGCGCACTCCCCCTTTGTCGCGGGACGGCTGGGGGTGCGTGCGCCGGTCATGCTGTTCGATGTGCTGGAACTGTTCGCCTTCGTGCATCCGGGCACACCCTTCGTGCCCAGCGCACTGGGCCTGGCGCGGGCCTTGGGTCTTGCGACCCTGCACACAGCCGAAGACGGCGCGCGCGCGCTTCATGCCATCGCGCAACGCCTGTTGAACGAGGTGGGCGATTGGCCGGCGGACATATGCGCGAGCCTCGCGCCGCTGGTGGGTACGCTGGACCGTTCGGGTTGGCGCTGGGCCCCGCTCCTGAAGCCTCTCGTGGGCGAAGTACCCCACGGCTCACCCATCGCGGGCCTGGAGGCTTGGCGCGGTCTCATCCCCTGGGAAGACCAGGCGCCCGCCGGCCAGCCGGGCTCGCTGCCCGTGGAGCCCGCGGAGGCGCGTGCGCGGCTTGCACAGATGGTGGGAAGCCTCAGGCCCGAGCAGGGCGCTTACGCCGACGCGGCGAGTTACGCCTTCGGGCCACGCGAGGATGGCGGCGCACCCCGCATCGCGCTGGTCGAGGCGGGCACCGGCACCGGCAAGACGCTGGGCTATCTGGCGCCCGCCAGCCTGTGGGCGGAGAAGAACGGACCGGGCTTGTGGATCTCGACCTATACCCGCAACCTGCAGCGCCAGATCGTGCAGGAGATCGCCCATCTGTGGCCCGATCCCATCGAGCGCGCCGAAAAAGCCGTGGTGCGCAAGGGACGGGAAAATTATCTCTGCCTGCTCAACTTTGAAGAAGCGGCAAAACGCACGGCGCTGGCGCCGGGCCAGCGCGCCGTCGCCCTGGGCCTGATCGCGCGCTGGGTGGCCGCCCGGACCGACGGTGATATCTCGGGCCTCGGCTTTCCTGCCTTTCTGGCAGCACATATGCCGCTTTCCGCCGTCACCGACCGGCGCGGCGAATGCATTTACGCGGCCTGCCCGCACTACCGCGTCTGCTTCATCGAGCGCGCCATCCGCCGCGCCCGCCATGCCAATATCGTGGTGGCCAATCACGCGCTGGTGATCGCGCAGGCCTCGCAGGACCATGCCTCGCGCGATTGGCTGGGCGAAGACGAAACCACCGATACGCCCAGCGAACAGCGCCTGCGCTATGTCTTCGACGAAGGCCATCACCTGTTCGATGCCGCCGATGGCGGATTTTCCGCGCATCTGTCCGGGCGGGAGATGGCGGAACTGCGCCGCTGGATCCGTGGTCCCGAGGGCCGGACACGAAGCCGCATGCGCGGCCTGGAGGAGCGGCTCAACGACCTGATCGCCGGCGACGAGGCCGCGCAGGAGGCGATGGAGGAAGCGGTCCAGGCAGCGAGCGCGCTGGCAGGCGAAGGCTGGACGATGCGACTAGGCTCGGGCCCGCGCGGACCAGGTGAAATCTTCCTGGCGGCCGCCTACGGCCATGTCAGGGCCCGCAGCCAGGATGCCGACGCCTTCTATTCGCTGGAAGCCGAACCCTATCCGATGGGCGAAAGCCTGCTCGAGGCCGTGCGCGGGCTTTCACGTGGGCTCAAGCGGATTGCCGAACCGCTCGCCGGCCTGGCGCGAGCCTTGCGCAAAAAAATGAACGACAAGACCGCGACCCTGGAGCCCTACACCAAAGCGCGTCTGGACGCGGCATCCCGCGGGCTGGAACGGCGCGCCAAGGCGATGCTGCCCGCCTGGATCCAGATGCTGGACGGCTTGGCCGAGGGCGAGATCGCCGAGGAGTTCGTGGACTGGTTCGCCATCACCCGCGAGGATGGCCGTGACGCCGATGTCGGACTTGAGCGGCACTGGATCGATCCGACCAAACCGCTGGCGGTCGCGGTGCTGGAACCGGCGCATGGCGCGCTGATCACCTCGGCCACGCTCAGAGACAGTGGCGGGGACGCCGATGATCATTGGGCCAGCGCCGAGATACGCACCGGAGCCGGCCATCTGCCCCAGCCGGCGCGGCGCGCCCATTTCGGCTCGCCTCTCGCCTATGAGGAGCAGGCGCGCATCTTCGTGGTCAAGGACATGCCGCGGCGCGATGCCGATGCGCTGGCGGCCGCATACCGCGAACTCTTCCTGGCCTCGGGCGGCGGAGCGCTGGGCCTCTTCACAGCCGTGCGCGCCTTGCGTGAGACCGGCAGCCGCATTGCCGAGCCGCTGGCCGAAGCCGGCCTCACGCTCTATGCCCAACATATCGACCGGCTGGACACGGGCGCGCTGGTGGACCTGTTCCGGGCCGAGGAGAATGCCTGCCTGCTGGGCACCGATGCCCTCAGGGATGGCGTGGACGTGCCGGGCCGGTCCCTCAGGCTGGTCGTGTTCGACAAAGTGCCCTGGCCCAAGCCCACCATCCTTCACAAGGCCAGGCGCGCCAGGTTCGGCAAAGGCTATGACGACCTGATCACCCGCTTTCGGCTGAAGCAGGCGTTCGGGCGGCTGATCCGGGGGCCGCAAGACAAAGGCTGCTTCGTGATCCTGGAAGGGGCAACGCCCAGCCGGCTTCTGGCGGCGTTTCCGCAAAAGGCGCCGGTCAAGCGCTGCGGCCTGGCCGAGGCGATTGGGGACATCCGGACCTTCCTGGGGCCGGATGCACCCTGTCCTCGCCACGGGATTTGAAAAATGCGCTCGCGGAAAGTTCCTTGATTCTGAAGCAAACGGCGTTCGCGTTAAGGGGCGTTCACCATGACGCCCTACCGATTGTTGCGGAAAGTCCACATTGCAGGTGCAAAGCATCTCAACGCGCCGCAAAACCATTGCGCCTGGACCGTTCTCCGGCACAGTTAGCGTCATTCGCGGATGGACGGTTTGGGGAAGCCCCGCGAACGTTTGGCACCGGTCGGGGTTCGGTCCAAAGGTCCTTTTTGAAGGGGGCATGAGAGGCGGTTACGGCGCGAAAGCTGCCGGCCGCCTCTCGTTTTTTATAATGATTCTGAAGACAGCGCGCTTGAGCCTCCGGCCCCAGCAGGAGAGCGATGCGCCAGCCCTGTTTACGATTCTTAACGACCCGGAGGCGATGCGCTTCTGGAGCCGTCCGCCTATCACCCGCCTCGCGGTGGTGGAGGAACTGATGCGGGAGCAGCAGGCGGCGATGGCCGATGGGCATTGCCTGTACTGGACCGTGCAGGAGGGGGACGACACCATCGGCAGCGTGGACCTGAGCCTGATCCAGGACGGCTCGGCCGAACTGGGCTTCCTGTTCAGGCCCGACCGTTGGGGACAAGGCCTGGCCAGCGAAGCCGTGGGGGCGTTGGCCAGCCATGCCTTGGGCCCCATCGGCCTGACGCGGCTGGCGTCGGCCATCCAGGCTGAGAACCGGCGGGCGGCCCGGGTACTGGAGAAAAGCGGCTTCGTCCTCGCCGACCGGCGCAGCGTGACCATTGCCAGCGGCCAAACGCGGGAGTGCGCCTTTTATCTTTTGCGGCGCGACCAGTCCAACACGGCGAACGGCAAATAATAGACCATCAGCGAGACGATGCCGGCCGCCACCAGTTCGGGGATATACCAGGGCCAGGGCGACATGAAGGATAGCAGCGTCGTCCCCGGCGGCTTGGCGCGCAGAAAACCGTAATTGGTGCCCAGCCACCAGTTCGCAATACCGGCCACCAGGGCGTAGAACAAAGTCGCGGCGACAACGCGTGCCAGGCTCGACGGCCTTGGCCTGAGGCCTGTGCCCAGGGTGAGATAGAGCAGCGCCGCAATGATGCCGCCATGCTCGACGAAGAAGAACAGGAACTGCGGATCGGGAAAGTCATAGGCCACATCCGGCGTGATCATGCCCTGCAGCGTGCCACCCAGGCCCCAGAAATAGCCCAGCTCATAGGCAAACTGGTTGCGGCTGAGAAGTGCCACGACCAGCGCGACACACGCCCAATCGCAGAGGTTGAGCGGCAGGGCATTGCCGAGTGTGAGCCAGCCGCGATACGCGAATAGCAAGAGCCAGCAGATCCAGCCGACAACGAGAAAAGCGGCGAGACCGAAGCGCACCATGCGGTCCAGCGCCGCGCGGTCGCGTGACGGCACCGCCAGGAGCAATGGCGTGGCCACGGTCAGGAACATCGCGGCCAGGTGCGCTGTGCCGAACAGAAGGAAGGGCGGTCTCACGGCCCCAGTATAAGCCGGTGCCGCTTAACGTTTGAGACCAAAAGCCCAGAGGTGGCCGGCATGATCCACCACGAACAGCTTGCCGAGCGCCACCACCGGCTGGGTGAAGTGGACCGTATTGCCATCCATCGTCTTCTTGCTGGACCACAATTCCTTGCCGGTCACGGCATCGAAGGCGAACAGGGTCATGGTGGCATGCGGGGTGATGATGCGTTCGACGGCGTTGCCGTTCACGTCGAACGGCTTGCGGCTGCCGTCGGGATTGAAGATGGACTTGGGTACCTGCACGGTGCTTTCGGCGGTCTGCAGGGCATAGACAACGCCATTGGCCACCACGGGCGGCGAAGCCATATTGAGGTCGCGCGACATCCATTGCGGGACAAGCACCGGCTTGCCGCCTTGGTCCTCGACCGTGAAGGCCATGACACTGCCATTGGTGACGTCGCCATAGGAGTTTGAGAATTTCGGGCCGGCCTTGGCGGGCGTGCCCCACATCGGTGTGTAAAGCCAGCGCCGGCCCTGATCGTCCAGCGCGGTGGCGAGGCTCCCCCACACACCCTGCGCCTGGAAATCCTGGATGTCATTGCCCATCCGCGGCGACTGATAGAGCGCGGTCGTGTGATCGACGCCGCCCAGATTGTCGGCATCCAGCAGATAGAGCACCGATTCCTTCGACGCGGTGGCGACGATGTTGCGTTTGCCCAAGGCAAACAGCAGCACCCCGCCCGAACCGAAGTCCAGGTCGCGCGCATAGACATAGCGCCAGCTCGTTGGCGTGAAACTGTCGTTCAGGCCCCAGGCATGCGGGCGCACTGCCAGCACCATGTCGCCGTAAATGCCGCTGCCCGGATTGTTGGGGCCGTCGGCGGTCGAGACATAGGCACCTTGCGGACCCCAGGCGACACCGGAGGCGCCCCACGGACCGGCGGGACGGCCCTTGCCGGTATAAAAGCGCGACAGCGAAGGATGGGCGGGGTCGGAGATGTCCATCGCCGCTACCGCGCCGAACTCCACCACCTGTTCCGGGCTGCCGCCACAGCCCCGCGCCGTGGTGGTGTAGATCACATTGTCGACGAGATTGAGGCTCCAGTTGCGGCTGAAGGGCTGCACCATGTCGGTGGGCGTCAGCGCCTCGCTGCCATCGCCAAGATGGGCACCGCGCAGCTTGCCGTCGCTGGTGGTGAAGTAGATCACGCCCTTGGCCTTGTCGATGACGGGCGTGGCCTGTTCGGTGTTGGAGCAGCTGATGGACGCGGGCCGAAGCGGCTTGATCGAATTGGGAAAGCGCTTCTGCCACAGGATGTTTCCAGTATTGGCATCGACAGCGCTCAACACGTCATCCATGCCGATGCTGAACACCAGATCCTTGGTGCCACCCGGCGTGCTGACGCCACCGGCGACGACAGGCGCGGTCTCCGTGGAAAGCACCAGCGCCTGGGAGGCGGTGGTGAGCTGCGTATTCCACAAAGGCTGCATCCGGCCCACAGTCTTGGGCGAGAGCGTGGTCTCGCCGCGATTCCAGCCGGTGCGCTCGCGGTCGTAATTATAGGCGAGCCAATCGGGCACGGCCGGGCCTGGAGCGATCAGCTTGATGGCCGCCGGCGGCTCGGGATGGGTGGGCGGGGGCGGCGCCAGTTGCGCCCAAGCGGAGCTTGCAGCCAAAACGGCCAGGACAACGACAGGCGTGCGCTTCATTTCCGTCCCCTTCGCGATGGTCAAAACCGCCATCTTGGACGGGAAGCGTCCCCTCTCCGCTTGCGGCTGTCAACCAAGCCGCGGTGCCGTGGCCTGGAAAGCCACATGCTTCGGGCGGGCCCGTCCGGGGCGGTTCCAGCGATCAGGATTTCGGATAATCCCGCCACAGCCATTCCAGTGCCGCCGGCAGCGTTTGTTTTACCACCCTGGGATCGACGTGATGGGCGTCCATGGCGAAGACATAGCGATAGTCATAGCCCTTCTTCTTGAGCGCCGCCGCCATGCGGTTGTTGGCCAGCGGCCAGTTGTGCCAGGTCTTTTCCGGATCGTCGAAATGCAGGTCCTTCTCGCCCACTTCCATCCAGATGCGGATCGGCTCTTTCGCCGCCTTGGGGATCAGAGTCTCGTGAAATTCCCAACCGCCCCGTGGCGTCTTGGGATCCTCCGGCGAGGCCTGGTTCACGAATGTGCCCGAATAGGACAGAACCTTGTGGTAGCGCTCGGGATGATACCAGGCCATGGTCCAGGCGCAGATCGCGCCCGAGGAGCCGCCCATGGTGGCGCGGCCTTCGGGATCGCTGGTGAAAGTCACGCCGTAGTTTTTCGATACTGCCGGAAGCAGCTCCTGCTCTACCCAGTTGGAATAGCGGTCCGACAGCGTGTCGTACTCCAGGCCACGCTCGGAGCCCTGCGCGTCGCTGCCGCCGGAATCCGGCGCAATGATGATCATGGCCGGCAGGCGGTGCGCCGCGATCATATTGTCCAGAACCGGCGCCAGGCGGTTGATGTAGGAATGGCCGTCCTGCACCACCATGAAGGGTGCCGCGTGGCCTGGCACATATTGTTTGGGAATATAGACATAGACATGGCGCTCATAGCGGCCGGGCTTTGACAGCTGATCCGTCGGAAACGGCAGTCGATTGCCATAAGCGTCGCGCTTGTTGGCGAGATCGCCCTCGATGCGCACAATGCCGGGATAGAGTTTGCTGTCGTCCGAATAAAGGATGAACTCGCGCACATCGCCCTGCGGCACGTTCGGATTGACGGTATATTCCGGCGCATCCGCGTAAGCGGGGCCGATGATGCTGGTGGCGGCATCGGTGGCCGGCGCCGGGGTGGGAAATTTGGGCAATGCCGGATCGGATGCGGGCTGTGCCTGAGCCGGCAGGATGGCCAGCAGGGCGCCGGCCAAAAGCGAGAATGCCAGCTTGCGATTATTCATCCTTCTCTCCTCATTGTCTTTTCGTGGCTTGTTCATCGCGGATAGCCGCGCCACAGCCATTCCAGCGCGGCGGGCAAGGTTTGCATCACCACGCGATTGTCGACATGGCCGGCGCCCAGCGCGAAGACATAGCGGTAGTCATAGCCCTTTTTCTTGAACACCCCCGCCATGCGGTTGTTGGCCAGCGGCCAGTTGTGCCAGGTCTCCTCCGGCACATCGAAACGGTTGTCCTTTTCACCGACCTCCATCCAGATGCGGATGGGCTTCTTTGCGGCCTGGCCGATAAGGTGATCGTGATATTCCCAGCCGCCGCGCGGGGTCTTGGGATCGGGTGGCCAGGCCTGGTTCACAACGGTGCCCGAATAGGACAGCACCTTGTGATAGCGCTCGGGATGGAACCAGGCCAT
>Ga0210386_10004731_pt1 | contig 11186 bp, 11 predicted proteins | sample IncBWH32OmetaG_FD_160091 | JGI IMG/M metagenome (GOLD analysis project Ga0210386, IMG submission 160091) | Forest soil microbial communities from Barre Woods Harvard Forest LTER site, Petersham, Massachusetts, United States - Inc-BW-H-32-O ... | reverse complement strand
GATTTTGGTCATCGCCTCGCGGAAGAGCTCGCGGTCCTCAGCCTTGTCGATCGCCTCCGCGCTGGCGCCGATCATCTCGACGCCGTAGCGGTCGAGCACCCCCATCTTGCGCAAGCTCAGCGCACAGTTGAGCGCCGTCTGGCCGCCCATGGTCGGCAATAGCGCAAAGCCGCCCGGGACCGCGTAGCGCTCCTTGGCGATGATCTTCTCGACGATCTCCGGCGTGATTGGCTCGATATAGGTCCGGTCCGCCATGTCGGGATCGGTCATGATGGTGGCGGGATTGGAATTGATGAGGACGATTCGATAGCCTTCGGCGCGCAACGCCTTGCAGGCCTGCGTCCCCGAATAATCGAACTCGCACGCCTGGCCGATGATGATCGGGCCGGCGCCGATGATGAGAATGGTGGAAATATCAGTCCGTTTGGGCATTGGGTTCCTGGGCTCGCCGCTCCGAGCCTGACTTAACGCGACCGCCTTCGCATGAAAAAAGGCCGCTTCGCGACCGAAATCGGTCGGAAGGCGGGGGGCTTCGTCTCGTGTGCTTCCGTGGAGCGGCTGCGCGAGGCCGTTATCGAGGCGACCTTAAGCGCGCTCCCTAGCCGAAATCCGCGCTGCGCGGAAGGGTGACGGGGGTCACGCATCGACAACTTGTTTCCGTGCACGAAAATTATCGACACCTGCTCTATTTCCGTGTACACAAATTCATGAGGCTCGTGTGGGACGCGGCCAAGCGACTAACGAACCTCGCCAAACATGGTCTCGACTTCGCCGATCTCGATACCGGCTTTTTCTCTGAAGCCGCGTTAGGCGCAACAGACAAAGGCCGCTTCGTTGCAATTGGTGAATGGGCCGAAATCACGATCACAGTGGTCTTCAGGCCGTTGGGCGCCGAGGCCATTTCGGTGATCCCCATGCGACCCGCGAGCCGAAAGGAGCGAAGACGATGACGTCGAAAAAATTCTGCGCAAAGCGGCCCCTGACCGATGATGAAGAGTCAGAAATTCAACGGATGATCGCCAGTGATCCGGACAACCCCGAACTGTCGGACGCGCAGATCGCGGCGTTGCGACCATTTGCCGAAGTGCTTCCAGCTCTGGCCGAGAGCGCGAAACGCGGTCCCGGCCGGCCAAAGCTCGACAAAACGCTTGAGCCCGTGACGTTACGCCTCGATCGATCCGTCGTGGAGCATTTTCGCGCTCAGGGCGCCGACTGGCGCAAACGCATGGCGCGGGTGTTGGCGAAGGCGGCGTCCTGAACCGGAGCAGAACGAATGACCAAAATCCAATGCCGCTGCGGAGCGACCGAGCTTGAAATCAGCGCCGACCCCATCGTGCAGTTCTATTGTCATTGCGACGACTGCCAGGCGGTGCACGGGGGCGCCTATGCGCCGGAATCCGTCTTCCCGCAGACGATGTGAAGGTCGTCCGCGGCGATCCGATGGCCTGGAAACTGAAGCGAAATCCCCGCGTCACGTGCCGCGAGTGCGGCACCCGTCTGTTTATCGATCTCGAAGCCCTACGACTGCGGGGTGTCAATGGATTCCTGCTCCCCGCGGCCGAATTCCAGCCCGCCTTTCATTCGCAATGCCAATTCGCGGTCCGGCCCATCGTCGATGACCTTCCGCATTATAAGGGCATGCCCAAGCGTTTCGGAGGCTCAGACGAGACAGTTGGGTGGTAGACGCCGGCTGTCATGCCCGCGGAAGCGGGCATCCAGCAAAAAGCTGAAAAAGCTATGGATTCCCGCTTGCGCGGGAATGACACTAAGACGGCTGTGATCGATCTGAAAGCGCGGCGTTTTAGAACTTGTAGCCGACGCGGACGCCGACATCGGTGATGCCGGGATCGATGTGGGTGCAGAAGGTCGCATGCGAGTTGTGCTCGACGCTGGCTATAATGTCGATGTTCGAAGTGAGCTGAACGCCGAAGCCGCCGGACTCCCGAAAGTTGATCGGGCAGCCCATGAAGATGCGGCCTTCCTCCGGATGCTCCGGGCCATTGTTGACGGAGCCGCCGAACTCGCCCTCGAAAAAAAACCGCCAGTAGATCGGAATCCGCCAGGTGAGACCGGTGAAGGCGTAGCTCGTCTTGCCGCCGGTGTTGATCATGCCGCCAATATTGATACGAGGCCTGAAAAACCAACCGAACCAGGGGTTGTCGGCAGGGCCGGGAAGCGGGAGCGCCGACGACAGCAATTCGACCGACGCGTCGACCGGGGCGCTTTCGTCGTGAATCCAGTTGTGGGCGAAGACGCCGACCCGGACCTCATCGACGATGTCGATATAAGTGCCAGGAAAAGTGAGAGATGGTGGGGCGATGACCGGCTCAGGCGGCGGCCCGGTGTCGATGCCCAGAGAGGACATGTCGGCCGCCGTCGCCGGCTGAGCCGCGAGCGCAAGCCACACGAGTCCTAAAAGAACGGCTAGCCGCCCCGCCCCCACTCCAACCTCGATTCCGCGTCCCTTGCAACCTGAATAAAGGCGCTAGTGGTCTGACGCAAGCACGCGAGGCTTCAGCTGACGGCCCGGTCGCATAATCAGAAGGAGTGTGGCGCCGGGGACATAGTAGCGGGATCGGCATAGCGCCGGCTGCCGCTCGAAAACGACGCGATGGACGGCCGCAATAGCGGCCATTGCCGAAGGGGACGTCGCGCGACCCATGGACTCCACATTTACGCGCTTCAAGATCGATTGCCAGTATGTTGTTCAGCCCCTCCAATCGGTCTCAACCATCCCTCGCGGCGATTCAACCAGAGTTCGTAGGTGGGGAGTAGACCAGACGGCGCGTTATCGAACGCCCCTGCGCGGATTTCGACCTCGTTAGTTCCATCCACGATGCTGTAAAGTGATGATCCGCACGTCGCGCAAAAGTGCCGGTGATCTGTACTATGTATCCAACTTTCTGTATCGCCGACAATAGTTACGTTTTTGGAGCTCCATACAGCGAAGAAGTTAAAAGACGATCCAGTATCTTTTCGACAAATCTGACAATGGCAAACGCCGACGCGGATCGGATCTCCCTCGACCTGAAATCTAACTTTGCCGCAATTGCAGCCGCCCGTCCGATTCCGCATCTCGAACTCCTGTATCCATTCATCATAGCAGTTCCCGAACTACGCGCGTCCACGATCGCTTCACGTCGAAACCAGTCAAACTGATTGAGTTTTGACGCGAGCGCGATCCCATCGCGCCTGGAGCCGCCGACCCTGCTTGCAGATCCTCCGGCAATCATTTGATTTATCTGCTATTTCTGGCGCTGCTGGGTCACCCGACGAGCAGCTTTCCGCAACATTTTCTTCACGAATTTCCGAACCTGTGCTATTCTGCCGCGTTTTCCCCTAGAGGCTCCGGTGAGCGCTCGCGGAAGGAGAGTTAAGGATGGTTCAGGAATTGGCGCCCGCGCCGCGCCCCCGGTTGGGCGCGCTCGGCAAGGTACAGCGTCGGAAGCGGATATTCGCCCGGCTCAGAGAAGGCGCAAGCTACGAGGAGATTGCGGGCGAGGAAGGCGTAAGCCCCGAGCGCATCCGGCAGATCGTCTCCGAGGTTTTGCAAAAGCGGTCGGTCGACAGCGGCGCCGATCATGCGAAGCTGCAATTGGATCGCCTCCTGCCGGCGATGCAGCTCGGGGCCGAAGCCATCGCCGCGGGCGACGTGACGGCGATCGCGCCTTATTTGAAGGTGCTCGATCGGCTCGACCGCTATCAGTCGGTCGCCGGCGCCCACCAGGTCTATGACGACGAAGCGCGCAAGAAGCTCATCGACAAGATCAACCGCATCGCCGCCAACCTTGGCGTCGACGAGGTCATCGCGACCGCGGTGCAGGAGCACCTGAAGAAGATCGGCGAGATTCCCGCTGACGAGCCCGGCGAAACCGATCTGGCCCAAGGGCCGGAGGGCCCGACCGAGACCGATCTGGTCCAAGGGCTAGCGAGCCCGGCCGAGGAGCAACAGGAGGGGCAAAGTGAGGCGCTCAACTGGATGTCCGTCTGAGCATTGTCTCGCAACCTGAGAGGCGAGTTGAGATGAGCTAAGATTTTTTTATTTGGATTCGCCGTAACCCTTTGAAAAGTCCCGATTCGGCCGAAGAAATCCAAGGGAATCCAAGGATTTTTCCTTGGTTTTACTTGGATTTTCTTGGTTTTCCTTGGACGCAACTCGCCCCCAGGTTGTGCCAGAGGCGTCTCAAGATCACGACTTGACGGCGCCTGCGGTCAAGCCCGCGACGATCCATCGCTGCGCCATCAGAAACATGAGGATCGCCGGCAGGATCGTCAGCGTGATGAAGGCGAGCACGAGCTGCCAGGAGGTCATGTATTGCCCCTGGTAGGCCATGAGGCCGAGCGTCCAGGGGTAGCGGGACTCGCTGTTGAGGACGATGAGCGGCAGAAGATAGCCGTTCCAGCTTTCGACGAACGAAATGACCGCGACGGTGGCGAGGATCGGCCCGGAGAGCGGCAGCGTGATGAACAGGAAGTAGCGGAAGTAGCCGCAGCCATCCATCATTGCGGCGTCGAGCAGCTCGCTTGGCAGTTGCTTGAAGGCGTTGCGGATCAGCAGGACCCCCATCGCCAACGAGAAGGCGACCTGAGGCAGGATGACGCCCCAATGGGAGTCGAGGAGGCCGAGGCCACGGATCCTGATGAAGATGGGCACGATCGCGGTGGCGAGCGGAAACAGGAGCCCGAGCTGGATATAGCTCATGAGGAACCGGTCGCCGAAGAAGCGCAGATGCGCGAAGGTGAAGGCGGCCATCGCGGAGAGAACGAGCGTCAGCGTGACGGTGAAAAACGCAATCAGGAGCGAATTCCCGAGCACCTGCCAGTATCGGTAGCCGGTCAGGATGTCCCAGTAGTTGCTCCACTGCCAGACGTGCGGCAGGCCGAACGGATTGGTGCGGAACTCGCTCAGATCCTTAAAGCCGTTGAGCGCCGTCGCAAAAACCGGGAACAGCACGGCGCCGGCGAGCACGACCAGCGCGGCGAAGGCGACGATCGAGGCGAGCCCGCCCGCACGGCGCCCCGGCGATCGAATGACGTCCGCGGCCTCAGTCATCGCGCATCACGATCCGTTGGTAGCCGAAGGCGAAGGTCACGCAAATGATGAAGAGCACCACTCCGACGGCCGAACTGAAACCAATCCGCATCCGGGTGAGCCCGAAAAAGTACAGGAACGAGACCATCGTGTTGGTGGTCTCGAACGGACCGCCGCCAGTCAGGGGAACGATGATGTCGAAGACCTGGAGCGCGCCGATGATCGAAAAGAAGACCGATAGCCGGATCATCGGGCCAAGCAGCGGAAGGGTGATGTGCCAGAACCGCTGCCATGCGCTGGCGCCGTCCATCTCCGCCGCTTCGAGCAGCGCGCCGTCGATCCCCTGGAGGCCAGCGACATAGAGCATCATGTGAAAGCCGAAATACTTCCACAAGACGACGATCAGCACCGCCGAGAACGCCCAGGTCTTGTCTGCGAGCAGGAAATAGGGCGGCGCCCCGAGCGCTGTGGTGACTGCCCCGACGACCCCGTAGTCGCCGTCGAACATGAAATGCCAGATGAGCCCGGCGGCGACAGGCGCGAGCACATAAGGCAGGAAGAAGATCATCCGGAACCAGACCGCGCCAACGATCCGGCCGGCGACCATCACCGCCACCGCCAGCGCAAGCGGCAGTTGGACGAGAAGAGAGAAGACGATGATGAGGCCGTTGTTGACGAGCGACCGGATGAACGTCGGGTTGCTGAACAGGTAGCCGTAGTTCTTGAGCCCGATGAATTTTTCCGGCGGTCCGTAGCCGTTCCAGTTGAAGAAGCTATACCAGCCGGCCTCGACGATCGGCAGAAAGACGAAGACCGTAAACAGGAGAAGCGCCGGCGGCAGAAAGATGACGACGACAGCCCAGCCGTTAAGGGTCATCCGCCGCGCGGGCTCGGCAAAGGCCGGTGCGGTCGGTTTAGCTTCGGCGTAGGTCACTGCGGCCAAGAAACGGCGCCTCGAGTCGCGTCATGCGGCTCGACCTCGCCGTCGAACGGCGAGGTCGACAGCTTGCGCTTTGACCTATTGCTGGTCGGCCGCTTCCTGGATCGCAGCGGCCGCGGCTTCCGGCGTCATCTGGCCCGCAGCCACCGCGACGGAAACGTCGTTAACCACCCGTCCGACCGACGGACCCAGGTCCTGATCGAAAAAGTTCTGATGGTAGGTCGTCTTGGAGAGATCGTCCGCCAAGCGCTTGAACAACGGATCGGTGAACGCGCTTTCCGAGCCCTTGACGACCGGAATATAGGCCGCCTTCTCCGCGGTCTCCTTCGCGTATTTCTGCTGGCTGAAGAACTTGAGGAAGTCGATCGCCTCGGGCGGGGCGGACTTGCTCACGAGCCAGCCGTTGATGCCGCCGAGCGTATCCGTCGCCTTGCCTTTGCCTCCTGGCACGACGGGGAACGACAGGATTCCGATGTCCTCCTCGGCCAGACCCTTGCCGCTGGTCGAATTCGGCCCCTGCATGCTGAGCAGCCATTGCCCCATCAGGTCCATCGCCGCCTTGCCGTCGCCGAACATGCCCGACGATTCGGCGTGCTTGGTCGAGAGATAGCCGGGCTGGAACGGTTCAAGCGCCGCGAGTTCCTGAAGCCGCTTGCCTGCTTCGACGAAGGTCGGGTTCTTGAAGCCGCCATCCTTCCCCGCTTTCGCGTCGGCGAGCGCGTGCTCGCCGCCGATGCGCGTGACGAGGTAGGAATAGTAGAAATGCATCGGCCACTTTTCGCCGGCGCCCACAACGATCGGCGTGATGCCGGCGGCCTTGAGCTTCTTCACCGCCCCGAGAAAATCGTCCCAGCTCTTGATCTCCTCGGCCTTCACGCCCGCCTTCTCGAAAAGCTTCTTGTTGTAATAGAAGGCGACCTCGCCCACCTCAAACGGCACGCCAACAACCTTGCCGTCGACCTTGAACGCGTCGACCGCGGTCGGCGCGAGTTCGGACTCCCACGAGGCGACGTCCTTGGTGACGTCCTTCAGGAATCCCGCCTTGTCTTGAGCCTGCATGACCCCGCCGCCCCAGCTGTAGAAGAGGTCGGGGCGCGACTCGTCGGCCTGCAGCATTGTGGGCAGCTTCGCCTTGAACGCTTCGTTCTCGAGATACTTGAATTCGACCTTCACCCCCTTGTGCTCAGCGTTGTAATCATTGGCGATCTGATCCCAGATGGCCTTTTGGGCGGCGTTGTCGCTGACATGAAGGACGGTGACGTGCGTTTCGGCGTAGGCTGGGGCGCTCAGAGCGGCTGCACACGCCGCAAGGAACGCGAGCTGGGCGAATTTCATGGGCTTCCTCCGGAAGGACACGGGCTGGCGGGATTTTTTTGTCCGCGATGCGAATTAAATCTGTCTCGGCTTTACGCGACTGTCAAGACAACCGACAGGAAATAGCTGGAAAGCCAGAGCCGCGCGGTTGACACGCCGTCGCAGACTTGAAATTAATTCCGCTTCCCGTAGAAAACCAGCGGCCAATCGGAAGCGCCGGAGCGATGAAGACCGCCGATCCCGAATTAATGCGAGCGATCAATCGCTTCCACGTCATGGATGCGATTCGCAGATTCGGTCCGGTGTCGCGGGTCGAGATCTCGCAATTGACCGAGTTGAGTTCGACGACCGTCTCCGCCATTACCGCGGCGCTGCTCGACGATCGGCTGATCATCCCATTGCAGCTCGGCGCCTTGCGCGACGCGGGACGCGGACGGCCGCGCGTCATGCTCAAGCTAAATCCGGGCGCGGCGCACGTGGTCGGCGTCAAACTCGCCCACGACCAGATCACGGTCGCGGTGACTAACTTCTGCGCAGACATCCTGCGCTCGCTCGCGCTCCCGGTCCGCATCGATCGCCAAACGGCATCGGTCATCGCTGACCTGGTGGAGGACGGCGTGCGCCGTTGCGTCGGCGATGCGGGCCTCGACATTGCTCAAATCTCGGGGGTCTGCGTCGGCCTTCCGGGCGTCGTGGAGCGGGCGGCGGGCGTTTGTAGACAAAGCCCGATTCTTCAGGAGCGCGACGTGTCGTTTGGCGCTGATCTCAGCCATCGCCTTGGCGTGCCTTCTTCGATCGACAGCGACGTCAATCTCGTGACCCTGGCCGAACACTGGTTCGGACAGGCGCGCGGTCTCAACGATTTCCTCGTCGTCAATGTCGAGCGCAATCTCGGCCTCGCCATTCTTCATAACGGCGAATTGTTTCGCGGCGCGAACGGCCTCAGCCCCGACCTTGGCGATCTTGTGGTCCGCTCTCCGGACGGCCACGAGCGCCGCCTCGCCGACGTGGCCTCGGAGGCGTCTGTACTGGTCGAAGCCGAGGCTCTGCTGTGCGAGGGGGAGCTAGACGCGACGTTTCATCGGGGACGCCCCATGGCCTTTTTGTTAAAACGCGCGACCGCCGGAGATAAGCGCTGCAGGCGCGTGCTCGCGGCCGCGGGCGAGGCCCTTGGCTTTGCTGTCGCCAGCCTCATCGCGCTGTTCGCGCCGCCAAAGGTGATCATTTCCGGGCGAGCCATGGCGACTAGCGACCATTTCATCGAGCCGCTGCGCAAGACCGTCGCCGCTCTCCTGCCGGCGAGCCTCGCGGATGTTTCCGACATCGTCGTTCGCGAATGGAGCGATGAAAACTGGATGCGGGGCGCCGCGGCGATGACACTCCGTGATCTCTACGGCGCGCCGTGGGGAACGACGGGACCAGCGTCGATCCGCGAAGCGCCCGCCCCACAGATCGGAGAATCGTGATGCAACCGGTCGGAATCGGCGTCATCGGTTGTGGAAACATCAGCTCCGCCTATCTGACCGCGACGAGGAAGTTCCCGATCCTCAACCTCGTCGCGCTCTCCGACGCCAATCCCGAGACCGCGGAGGCCCGTGCGGCGGAATTTGGCCTTCCGGCGCGTCCCGTGGACGCGCTGCTTGCCGATCCGGCTGTCGAGATCATCCTGAATCTGACGGTTCCGAACGCCCATGTCGACGTCGGGCTGAAGGCGATCGAGGCCGGCAAGCACGTCCACTCGGAGAAGCCGCTCGGCGTCGCTGTCGCCGAGGCGCGCCGACTGATCGAAGCCGCAGTTGCCAAGGGCTTGCGGCTTGGCTGCGCGCCCGACACCTTTCTCGGCGGCGCCCACCAGACGGCGCGGCGCGCCGTCGATGAGGGGCTAATCGGCCGGCCGATTGGCGGCGCGGCGTTCTTCATGTGCCCGGGCCACGAGCGCTGGCACCCCAATCCGGGCTTCTATTATCTCGCCGGCGGCGGACCCATGCTTGATATGGGGCCTTATTATGTCACCAATCTTGTCAATCTTCTCGGGCCAGTGGCGAGCGTCAGCGGCGTCGCCACCCGAACGAGGTCCGAACGCGTCGTCACCAGCCAGCCACTCGCAGGCGCTCGCATCCCCGTCGAGGTCGCCACACACGTCACCGGAACTCTGATGTTCGTAAGCGGAGCGGCCGTCACGATGACCATGAGCTTCGACGTCTCCCGGCACCGGCACGGTCCGATCGAACTTTACGGCGAGGCCGGTTCGCTCATCGTTCCTGATCCCAACTATTTTGGCGGCAAAGTCGAATTGGCGACCGCTGCCGAGGACTGGCGCGAAATCCCGACCGAGGGTCCCTATGCCGACGGCAACTACCGCATCGTCGGCCTTGCAGACATGGCGCAAGCGATTCGCTCGGGTAGGCCGCATCGCGCAAGCGGGGAGCTGGCGTTTCATGTGCTTGAAGTGATGGAGGCGTTCCAGACCTCTTCCAACACGGGCAAAGCTGTTGCGATCTCGACCCGCGCGGAGCGGCCCGCGCCTTTGCCGCCCTCGCTCCGCGTCGGCGAACTCGACTGAAGAATAAATCGGAGGAAAGGATGCGCGAAGCGCTCATTGTTTGGGGAGGCTGGAGCGGCCATGAGCCGGAGGCCGGCGCTCACATCGTCGGCAAGATGCTCGAGGAGCACGGCTTCAAGGTCTATATCGAGAATACCACTGAGGCCTTCGCTGATCCGGCGATTGCCGACATGAGTCTGATCGTGCCGATCGTCACGATGTCCAAGATCGAAAAGGAAGAGGTCGAGAACCTGACCGCCGCGGTGAGAGGCGGCGTCGGCCTGGCCGGCTATCATGGCTGCATGTGCGACGCATTCCGCGACAGCGTCGACTACCAATTCATGTGCGGCGGCCAATGGGTCGCCCATCCCGGCAACGTCATCGACTATCGGGTTGACATCACGAAGCCCGACGACCCGATCATGCATGGAATCTCGAGCTTCGCCTACCGGTCCGAGCAATATTACATGCACGTCGATCCAGCAAACGAAGTGCTGGCGACAACCACGTTCTCGGGCGAGCACGCCCCCTGGACGAAGGGCGTCGTGATGCCGGTCGTGTGGAAGCGGAGGCACGGCGACGGACGGGTCTTCTACAGTTCGCTGGGCCACGTGACCGCCGAGTTCGCCGTGCCCGAGATGAAAACGATTCTCGAGCGCGGCATGCTGTGGGCGGCGCGCTGAGCGGGCGCTCTCGCTATGATCCGCAACCCGATCCTGCTGGGCTTCAATCCCGATCCATCGTTTTTGCCGCGTGGGCGCGCCTTAACAGCGCGCCCATGGGAGGGGCCGCGTTGTCCCAAAATGACACGATCCGCCGAAATAAACGCAACTAAACGGCAATAAAAGCAAATAAACGAAAATAAAATTGCTTTCTTTTGCTTACGTTTATTTTTTCGAATCGGGACTTTTCAATGGGTTACGGCCGATTCAAATAAAAAAATCTTCCCCTCTCAGGCTCTGGGCCGAATCCCCAAGCGGGTTTGTGTCTCCTTCTCCCGCGTCAAGCGTTGGCGACGAATGGTTCGAGCCGGCAGCGTCTAATCAGATAGCATAGAATTCCGCTTTTCTCAAGAAATTGCGCAGCGGATTTTCTCGGGCCGCCGCGCTTCGAATCCGTGCGCGAGAAGCCCGCGCTGGCGTAGCGCCCGCTTTCGGCGCCAGGCAGAATCCCGCGTCGAGATGAGCAAAGTCGCGGTGGACGCCGAAACCTCCGCGAAGCCGGTCCGCCCCGCGCAGCGGGTTTCGCTGCGGCATAGTTGAACCGGATGCTAGCACTGGCGCCGCGGCGCTTAACCTCAAAATTTATCCATGCCGTAGAGATGTGCTTCACTACCGCTACGTAAACCTCGCGTTTCA
>Ga0210386_10004730_pt1 | contig 11187 bp, 10 predicted proteins | sample IncBWH32OmetaG_FD_160091 | JGI IMG/M metagenome (GOLD analysis project Ga0210386, IMG submission 160091) | Forest soil microbial communities from Barre Woods Harvard Forest LTER site, Petersham, Massachusetts, United States - Inc-BW-H-32-O ... | reverse complement strand
TCAGGCGCCGACACCGGGACCGTCGCAGCCAGGATCGCGGTGATGATGCCGGCGATCTCCTCGAGCTCCGCCGGCCCCATGCCGAGCGTGGTCACGGCCGGCGTGCCCAGCCGCAGGCCGCTGGTGTACCAGGGGCCGTTGGCATCGAACGGCAGCGAGTTACGGTTCAGGGTGAGCCCGCACGCCCGGACCGCCGACTCGGCCTGCCGCCCGGTGAGCCCGTAGCCTTGCGCCACGTCCACGAGCACCAGGTGGTTATCAGTCCCGCCGGTCAGCACCGGCGCGCCAGAACGCTGCAGCGCGGCCGCCAGGACCTGCGCGTTGTCCACGATCTTGGCCGCGTAGCCGGCGAATTCCGGCTGGCTCGCCTCGGCGAAGGCGACGGCCTTGGCCGCCATCACGTGCGGCAGCGGACCGCCGAGGATGGCCGGGCAGCCCTTGTCCATCGCTTCGGCGAACTCGCCGGTGCACAGCACCAGGCCGCCGCGCGGGCCGCGCAGCGTCTTGTGGGTGGTGCTCGTGACCACCTGCGCGTGCGCGACCGGTTCGAAGTCGCCGGCGAAGACCTTGCCCGCCACCAGCCCGGCGAAATGCGCCATGTCCACCATCAGGACCGCGCCCACCTCGTCCGCGATCTCGCGCAGCGCCGCGAAGTCGATCGCGCGCGAGTACGCGCTGTAGCCCGCCAGCAGGATGCGCGGGCGGACCTCCCGGGCCCGGTCCCGGATCGTCGCCAGGTCGAGCATCATCGTGTCGCGCTCGACCGAATAGGAATGCACGTCGAACATCCGCGCCGAGATGTTGTAGCGGTACCCGTGCGTGAGGTGGCCGCCGGAGTAGTAGTCGAGGGCGAGCAGGCGCTGGCCGTGCAGTTCGTCGCGGAGCTTGGCCCAGTCCGCGGCGCTGAGAGCGGCCAGGTTGCGCTCGCCCAGCCGTTCGAGGGCGGGTGACTCGATGGTGGCGGCGAGGATGCCGAGGAACGCCACCAGGTTCGCGTCGGCACCGGAGTGCGGCTGCACGTACGCGTGCTCCGCGCCGAACAGCGAGCAGGCAAGCTGGGCCGAGTAGCCCTCGATGACGTCCACGTTGTCGCAGCCCGCGTAGAACCGGTGGCCGGCGTAGCCCTCGGCATACTTGTCGGTGAAGAGCGTGCCCTGGGCCTGCTGCACCGCCGGGGAGCAGTAGTTCTCGCTGGCGATGAGCTTGATGTTGGATCGCTGGTCAAGCAGTTCCTGCACGATTGCGGCCGCCACCGCCGGCGTGGACTGCCTGAGCAGGTCCAGCGTCGCGTAGAAGGCCATCGGCGCCGGCTGGGGCTGGGCCGGCGGGGTCCGGGCCAGGTAGCGGGCGCTGATCGAGTTCGTGGCGGTAGGCGTCATGGCGGAATTCTCGCACGCTCAGAACACGCTGAGAACGACTCCCGCCGGCAAGCCCGACGGCCCGGTGCCGGCCGCGGGACGCCGCTGGGTGATCCTTGGATGATGAACGTCCCTGCGCCGGCCTGGGTAGTAGCCGGACCGCCCGGAGCGGGCAAGAGCACCGTCGCCGCCCTTGTGCTCGGCGCTCTCAAGCCGGCCCCGGCGCTGCTTGATAAGGACACCATGTACGCCCCGTTCGCGGCTGCCATCCTGGCCTCCGGCGGCCGCCCGCACGGTGAGCGGGAGGGGCCGTGGTACGACGAGCACGTCAAGGTGCATGAGTACGCCGGCATGACGGCCACCGCCCGCGAGATCCGGTCACACGGCTGCCCGGTACTGCTGTCGGGCCCTTTCACCACGCAGATCCACGATGCGCGCCGCTGGCAATCGTGGACCGCCGAGCTCGGCGGCGGAACGGTCCGGCTGGTCTGGGTCGCCTCAGACGAGGCCACCTTGCGTCAGCGGCTGGCCGCCCGCGGGCTGGCGCGCGATGCCGCCAAGCTGGCGGACTTCGAGCGATTCTGCGCCAGCATGCGGCTCGGCGCCGAACCCGCCGCCCCGCACGTCACCGTGGACAACCGCCTGGCGGCCGCCGCGCCGCTCGAGGATCAGGTCGCCGCCCTGGTGGCACAAGGTCAGCCCATCGGATAGCGGTGGAAGGCGACGGCGTACTCGCATCCGGCGCCCAGCCCGACGTAGCCCGCCATGTTCTTGAGGAACTCGTCCGGATCGAAATCGCCGCCGAGCCCCTCGAGGTAGGCACGGTGCTCGCGCAGCGACGCGACGCCCGCGTCGATGGTGGCGGTGACGTCGGCGAAATGAGTCGGCCTGCCGTCTGCCTGCACGTAGGCATCGCGGATGGTGTCGCACCGCGGCCCGGCCTCGGGGAACACCCATTCGTTCGCGGCGTCCCGGCAGGCGTCGAGGACGGCGAGCCCGACCGCGCGGTGGTCCGCGTGATTGACCGGCCCCTCCTCGCCCCAGGTGAGGTCGAAGCTCGTGGCGATGACCACCTCGGGCCTGAGCCTGCGGAACGCGGCCGCCAGGTCCCGCCGCAGCGCGATGCCGTATTCCACGAGCCCGTCCTGATGGTCGAGGAACTCCACCTCGCTGACGCCGACGACGGCCGCGCTGCGGCGCTCCTCCTCGACCCGCAGCGGTCCTACCTTGTCCGGTGACATGCCTGCGATACCGGCCTCGCCCCTGGTCGCGAGCAGGTAGGAGACGTGCTTGCCCTGCCCGGTCCATCGGGCCACGGCGGATGCCACGCCGTATTCAAGATCATCGGGATGAGCCACCACCGCGATGGCCCGGTCCCAGTCCTCCGGTATCGGCTGCATCTGCCTGACTCCTCAGCGGGCCATGGAGCGGTGCTGCTAAAGACGCTGCAGCGTGTAACGGACCGTCTGCAGCCGGATCTGGCCGTCACGGAAGATGAAGGTGTCGATGCCGTCGTCCACCCTGGTCGCGCCGGCGTCGGCGGCCCATTCCAGGAAGAGCGCGTCGCCGTCGAAGATCAGCGTCTTCAGGTCCCAGGCCGCGTTGGGCACGTCGGCGAGCAGCTGGGTAAATGCCTCGCGGACGCCGTCCTGGCCGCGCTTGACGCCGGCGGGGGAGATGAACACGGCGTCGTCGGAGTAATCGGCCACGATATCGTCCAGGTCGCCCGCGCCGAGAGCCTGAGCGTGGTGCTGGAAGATTTCTTCGGGCGTACGTGCCATCGCGCTTCTCCTTCGTAGCGGACCTTAACTTCTAACCCTATGACGCGCCCGGCGGCAATGCCGGGCGTCCGGCATTCTCATCGTCCCTGCCTGCGGACGGTGCCCACGACTATGATTCAAGGAGCTCATGACCGGGGCACCAGGCGGAGGCGGCGCTATGGACGACCAGAAGATGCGTGCCTCGGACGCTGACCGGCAGCGGGTCATCGACTTCCTGCGCATGGCCCTGGACGAGGGCCGCCTGAAGCTGGATGAGTTCCTCGACCGGATGGGACGGGCCGCCGAGGCGGTCACCTACGGCGATCTCGCTGCGCTGTACGCGGACCTGCCGGTAACCGGGACGGTACTGCGGCTGGAATCGGCGATACCAGCAGCCATATTGCGCAGGTCACCGCCGGGCGCCAGACCAGGCATGCCCGCCGCGGTCCGGATGCTGTGGACCATCTGGGCGGCCGCCGTGTCGGTCAACCTCGTTGTCTGGGTCCTGGTCTGCGCCACCACCGCGCAGCTGATCTATCCGTGGCCGCTCTGGGTCGCCTGCCCGCTGGGCGCGGTGCTGCTGCTGGTGTCCGCTTGCGCAGCGGACGGCCGGCACCGCGAGGCCGGGTCGCCCCGGCTGCCTTCAGGGGCACGTTAGAGAACCTTCAGGGTCACGCTGGAGAATTCGTCCTGTGGAAGGAAAGAGCACTGAAGTCCGCGTAGGCGCGCACCGGATCAGCGTCACCGTCTTCGGCAGCGGCGAGCCGGCCGTGGTCATCGAGCCGGCCTTCGGCGGCAGCGCGCAATCATGGCACGCCCTCGCCGGGACGCTCGCAGAGCAGACCACGGTGCTGACCTACGACCGGGCGCCCTACGGCACCAGCAGCCGCGCGGCCGATCACCGGACACCCGCCGAGATCGCGGCCGATCTGCACGGCGTCCTCCAGGCCGCCGCCGTCATGCCGCCTGTCGTCCTGGTCGGTCATTCGGCCGGCGGTGTCTGCGTCCGCGCGTTCGCCGCGCTTTACCCCGCCGAGGTCGCCGGGATGGTCCTGATCGACTCCAGTCACGAGGCGCAGGAACAGGTGCTCCGCGGCGTCCTGCCCTGGCGGACGAGGTTCCTCGAGGCGCTGACCGTGCCCATGCTCATGGTGCTGCCCCGCCGCCTGCGCAACGGCGCGGACCGGCGGTCCATCGTGCGGGAGTTCCGTTCGATCAAGGCGCTTACCGCGGCTGACCAGTCGCTAACGACCGGGGCGCTGGGCGGCAAACCCCTTGTCGTGCTGACCCGTGGCCTGGCCGATGGCGCCGTGGTGCCACCGGACTGGCGCCGCTGGCACGGCCTGCACGCCGAACTGGCCCGGCTCTCCGCCAACAGCCGCCACGTCATCGCCAGCCAGCCAGGCCATTACATCCACAAGAGTGAACCAGGCCTGGTCACCGCGGCGATCCAGGAGGTGCTGCAGAGCGCGCGAACGGGAACCTCGCTGGCCGGAACGGCGGCGGCCGAATCCGCCGGTTAAATGCGCTTAGGCTAGGGGAATCCGGAGTTATTAATACGGACCGGGCCAGCATTTAGTACATTCTGTAATAGTAAGCTCACGATAAGTAGTAAATGCTGAATTGAACTTCCGGCGTGCCGGGCCCGTAGGAAAGTCGTAAGGGCACGGTTGTGCGCCAACTGCCCAGGAGCCACTATTGACTTTTGGGGAGGGGAATTCTTGGCTCGGACGTCTCTTCGGGAGAGCGACCCCGCGCGGATCGGGCGTTATCGCCTGACGGCCAGGCTCGGCTCGGGCGGTATGGGGGTGGTGTACCTCGGCGCAGCCCCGGACGGCGGCGAGGTAGCGGTGAAGGTGCTGCGCCCGGAATTGGCCGAGGAGCCGGAATTCCGGCGGCGTTTTGGCCGCGAGGTGAGCGCCCTGATGCGGGTCAGGGGCGTCTGCACGGTCCGCGTCATCGAGGCCGACACAGAATCGGCCCGGCCGTTCATGATCACCGAATACGCCGAAGGCCCGTCCCTGGCCGAGTACATCGCCAGCGACGGGCCGCTGAGCGGCGACCTGCTGTACGGCCTGGCGACAGGGCTCGCGGAGGCGCTGACCGTTATTCACGCGGCCGGGATCATCCACCGGGACCTCAAGCCCTCCAACGTGATCCTGACCGCGGCCGGCCCGAAGGTCATCGACTTCGGCATCGCCCAGACGCTGGATACGACCTCGGTCACCAAGACGGGCATGATGGTCGGCTCGGCGGGGTTCATGGCGCCAGAGCAGATTTCCGGCCGGCCCGGGCCGGCCGCCGACATTTTCGTCTGGGGGATCACGGTCGGGTACGCGGCCACCGGGCAGTCACCGTTCGGCACCGGCGATACCAACGCCATCTTGTACCGGGTGCTGTACGCCGACCCCGATCTCAGCGCGGTCCCTGAGCCGCTGAAGCCGCTGGTGGAAACCGCGCTGGCCAAGGACCCTCAGAGCCGTCCCGCGGCCCGCGAGCTACTCGACCGGCTGACCAGCGCCGCGATCGGGCCGGACCCGGTTCGCCAGCGGCTGGCTGACAGTCCCACCCAGACGGTGCTAGCACAGACCTGGCAGCAGACCGGGCCGCGCGCCGTGCAGCCGTCATCGGGCCGGCTCCCGGCGGGCGCGAGCGGGCCCCAGGCCGGCCAGTGGTGGCTGGCCGCCCCGCCGCAGCTGCAGGCCGGCCACCCGGCGGACAGTGGCTCGCTCCTGCTTGAACCCGCGCCTGCAGGCGCCCGCCAGGGCCGCCGGGTCAGCCGTCGCGCGAAGATAAGTGCTTCGGCGATCGGACTGGTCCTGGCCGCCGGCGGCGTCCTGGCCGCGGTGGCCGTGCCGGGCCACAGCCAGAACGCCGGCCCGCTCGCCGGGAACGGCAGCAAACTGCGGACGGCCAGCGCCGTCGCGCTGCCCGGGTACGCCGGCCAGCAGCGGCGCGGCGTCTTCCAGCAGATCAGCCGCATCGTCTCCGCGGGCGACACGATGGTGACGACAGGCTCCCAGTCGGCCGAGAACGGGACCGTCACCCGCCAGCAGTTCTTCGTGTCCGCCGATGGCGGCCATAGCTGGCGGCTGGCGCCCGTGCACGCGCCGGGCGGCGGTCAGGCTCCGCTGGGGTATCCAGCCTCGCGGATCGCCGGCGGCGCGCACGGCTGGCTGGCCACAGGGGCGGATGCCACCTGGACCAGTCCCGATGGCCTGTCCTGGACGCTGGCGGCTGCGCACGGCATCTCCCCGGCCGAGTCCGGCGATTCGGCCGACGTCATCTCAAACACGGCCGATGGCTTCCTGGCCGGCGGGCACGAGCAGACCAGCGGCGGGCAGCAGGCGGTCATCTGGACCTCGCACGACGGCCTGACCTGGCAGCGACGGACTGCCTCGCAACTTGGGCTCACCACCTCGGGCCAGCCAGCGGGGAACATCGCCTACGCCACCACGCAGGGGACCAACACGCTGATCTCCGACGGCACGTCGGTCTGGCTGAGCGCCGACGGCGGATCGGCGTGGACGCAGGTCACCGTCCCGGTCGAGAACGGCGCAGCAAACAGCGTCAGCGGCGTGTCCTTCGACGGCTCCGGCCTGCTCGTGGTCCGTCCCGGCCGCACCGCAGGGGGCGCCAGCGACGGCATAGCCTATTTTTCTGCTAACGGGCTGACCTGGCAGTACGCCGGAACGCTTGATGCGGCCGGCGGCTTCAGCCCCGCGGTGGTCAAGGGCAGCAATTACGGCTTCGTCGTGACCGGGCAGGCCGGCGGCCAGCAGGTCGCTTACATCAGCACGGGCACCGGCGGCACCTGGCTGCGCACCGGGGGACTCGGTGACAGCTCGGCCGGAACAGGTCTCATCGCCACGGTCGCGCCGGACGGCAACGTCTTCGCCGTCGGATCCCAGGCCAAGACGAAGACCGGCCAGCAGGCCGTGTTCGTCAAGGCGAACACGGCGGGGAACGTCAGCCCGGTACTGATCCTGGTCGCGGGCGGTGGCGTGATCCCGCAGATCGCGGTAAACAGCAGCGCCAGCGCCGCAGCTGAGCAGATCGCCGTAGGCAGCGCGGATGGCTACCCGGCCGTGTGGCGAGAGGCCGCCGGCGGCCCATGGTCCCTGGTCACCTCCTTGCCGCAGGTGTCCGCCATCGCCGGGCTGGCTGCGCTCACCGGCGTGACCCACGGGCCGGCCGGATGGCTGGCCGTCGGGACGCCGGGTCCGGTCATCCTCACCTCGGCGGATGGCGTCAGCTGGCAACGCGCCCGCGGCGCCATCGCGCAGGACCTGGCCGGCGCGGCCTCGATCGCATCGGCGGCTGGTCCGGATGGTTACCTGATCGTGGGCAGCCTGGTTGAGCCGAACGGCGGCTCCGTGCCGGAAGCCTGGCGGTCGCGGAACCTGGTGAGCTGGACCAACGGACACCAGGTGAACGAGACAGGCGGTTCGAGCCAGGTCCTCGCGGTCGCCGCGGGCGATCACGGCTTCGTATCGGCGGGTTCGCATGACGGCAGACCGGTGGTGCGGGTCAGCGCCGACGGCCTTGCCTGGAAGGCAGTCAGCCTGCCGATGGCCGCGGGCGCATCGGCTGGCGTCATGACCCAGGTTGCGATCGACGGCAGTCACGTCGTCGCCACGGGTCAGCAGAGGACGAGCGCCGGCCTGGCCCTGCTGGTGGACATGTCCGGTGACGGCGGGTACACCTGGCACACCGAGCCGTTCGCCGCACCGGGGCTGGTCACGACGGTCACCGCGCTGACTGGCGGTACCGGCGGATTCGTGGCCGCGAGTCAGGTCAGCCCGGCCGGCGGTGCTGGCGGCGCGGCCTTGTGGACCTCAGCCGGCGGGGCGAGCTGGACGCAAACGCCGGTCAGCGCCCTGGCCGGCGGCGGCAGTCACGACATCACCGCGCTGGCCCGGTCTGGCCCGGACGTGACAGGGATCGAGACGTTCCAGACCCAGGCAACCCAGAAGTTCATCATCTTGCCGCTGACCGCCCGCTGAGGCTCCGGCCCGGTCCGTCCCCGGGAAATGCGGCGGCGGAGCTGAGCGAAGGCCCGCTCGCTATGGTGGGGGGCACTGGTATCGAACGGAACCCGGCACAAGGGCTCAGCACCGGATCGGCCGGGACAGCGCCATGAACCCTCAGGAGGAGAACTCTCGTGGCTCGCACGCCCCTTCGAGCTGACGACCCCAGGCGGATCGGGCATTACCGGCTCACCGCGCGGCTGGGCGTCGGCGGCATGGGCGTGGTCTATCTGGGCGTGGGGTGGGACGGCAGCCAGGTGGCGGTCAAGCTGCTGCGGCCCGAACTAGCCGGTGACCAGGAATTCCGGCGCCGCTTCGGCCGTGAGGTAGCCGCGCTGGTGCGCGTCAAGGGGGAGTGCACGGTCCGGGTGATCGAGGCCGACTCCCAGTCGCCCAGGCCGTTCCTGGTCACCGAGTACGCTGAGGGACCGTCGCTGGCCGAGTACGTCAAGACGCACAAGACGGTCGGTCCGGACATGCTGTACGACCTGGCCATCGGGCTGGCGGAGGCGCTGACCACCATCCACGCCGCCGGGATCATGCACCGGGACCTCAAGCCGTCCAACATCATCTTGACGCGGGCGGGCCCGAAGGTCATCGATTTCGGCATCGCGCGCAGGCAGGACACGCCCGCCATGACCAAGACGGGCATGGTGGTCGGCTCACTCGGGTTCATGGCGCCTGAGCAGATCAGCGGGCACGCCGGTCCAGCCGCCGACATCTTCGCCTGGGGACTGACGGTCGGCTACGCCGCCGCCGGCCAGCCGCCGTTCGGCACCGGGAACGCCCACGCCATCTTGTACCAGATCATGTACGGCGCGCCTGACATCGCCGCGGTCCCGGAACTGGTGCGTCCGATGGTGGCGGCCGCGCTGGCCAAAGACCCGGCGGACCGGCCCACCGCGCGGCAGCTGCTTGACCGGCTGACGAGCCTTTCCCCGCAGCCAGGCGGCGCCGGTGACGCCGCCACCCAGGTGTTCTCCTCGCTGACCTGGCAGACCGGACTCGACCCCGGGCTGCCGCCTGTCCAGGCGGCAGACGCTGCCGCCGGCCCGCTGCCCGGGGCAGACCTCGGCGACGGCCCCCAGCCAGCGGCAGCCGGTGGTCTCCTGGACGTGGAAACCATGCCGTCCGCGGCCGTGCCGTCCTTTCCCGCACCCGCTGCTGCCGCGCCGGCTGGCCCGGCCGCGCCGCAGCGGACGCCGGGAACCCGGGGCAGCCGGCGCGTGGTCACGATAGCCGTATCGGCGATCGTGCTGATAGCCGCCATCGTGACGGTCGTGGCACTGACCACGCACGGCCTTTAGCAGCACCCGGCCGGGCCTTTAGCGTCCGGGCGGCTGATCAGCCGGCCGGGCCGATCAGCGGTCCGGGCTGTCGTGGCTGGCGCCGTCCTGAGCCGACCACGGGAACGGAACCAGGTCCGGCTCCACCCAGCCGCGCCGGGCTGGCTCCGCGGCCAGGGTGGCCGACCGGTAGTGCCTGCTGAGCAGGCGCTTATCGAGGAGCGCGGGATAGCGCCTGGCGAAGGTGTCGAAGTCGGTGCACTCCTGGTCCGCCGCGACGTGCTGAGCGACGATCTCGACCCAGGCGCGGGAGACCGTGTGGTGATACTTCTGCGGTGCTCGCTCGTACGCGCTGATGTGCCGGATCCAGCCGCAGATCTTGCCGACGGCCGCGGGCATGCCGTAGCGCTGGATGGCCACGAAGGCCAGGTTGATGTGCTGGCGGTGCCGGAACTCGCCGCCGGCCCCGGTGATCGCGGGCAGGATCGCCGCGAGCTCGGCGCCGGCCGGGCTGTCCGGGCTGTCCGGGCCGGCCGGCGCCCCGCGGTGGGCCGGATGGCTCTGGCGTGCGGACATCAGCAGGCCTCCTGAAGTGCAGTGATGACGGCGTGATAGCCGGCCACCTGTGTGGCGGTCAGGCCGTCAAGCGCACCGCGTTCCAGGTCGGCGATCGCCGTGCGGATCCGCGCCGCGACGGCCTGGCCGGCTTCGCTTAGCGGCAGCCGGAACGAGCGGCGGTCGCCGGGATCGAGCTCCCTGGTGAGGTAGCCGCGGTTCGCCAGCCGGTCAAGCAGGCCGGTCAGGGTGCTGGCCCGGGTGCCGGTCCGCTCGCTGAGCTGACGGACGTTGACCGTCCCGCCGTCTCCCAGGTTCGCGAGCGCGTTGATCTCGGCGGCGCCCAGGTTCAGGTCAGCCAGTGCGGTGCTGAGCGCGTGCAGCGTGTGGTGCGTCGTGCGGTGCAAGGCCAGCACCACGTCCGGAAGCCCGCCATCGCTCCCAGGTACTCCATTTTCGGATATCACGGAAATGAACTATACGGTAATGGCGTACCGCGTGCCAGTCGGCGACGACTCGCTCGGAGTGGCGACGTCGTGCCGAGGGGCGAACGGCCTCGATGCCACCTCCACCGCCAGGCTGTACGGCGCCTACACCTGCGTCAGGCCGTCCCGGTAACGAAAACCTGGCTATCGGCGGTGAGTTGCGTGTAGACCTCCTGGTAGCGCGCCTGCGTCGCGGCCACGATGTCGGGCGGGATGACCGGGCCGGGCGGGCGCCGGTCCCAGCCGATCCCGGTAGACCAGTCCCGGACGAACTGCTTGTCCAGTGAGTGCTGCGGGCGCCCCGGCTGCCACTGCGAGGCCAGCCAGAAGCGTGATGAGTCCGGTGTGAGCACCTCGTCGGCCAGCATCAGCGACCCGTCGTCGGCCAGCCCGAACTCGAGCTTGGTATCGGCGATGATGACGCCGCGCGACGCCGCCAGGGCGGCTCCCCGCCGGTACACCTCGAGGGTGATCCGCTCGAGTTCGGCCGCCATCGGCTCGCCCACCAGCGCCGCTACGTCGGCGCGGGTCATCGGCTCGTCGTGGCCCTCGGCTTCCTTGGTGGTCGGCGTGAAGACGGGTTCGGGCAGTTGCGAGCCCTCGAGCAGGCCAGGCGGCAGAGCCACACCGGAGATCGTGCCGGTTTCGTTATAGGCCTGCAGCCCGAGTCCGGCCAGGTAACCGCGGGCGATGCACTCCACCGGCAGCATCTT
>Ga0210386_10004729_pt1 | contig 11187 bp, 10 predicted proteins | sample IncBWH32OmetaG_FD_160091 | JGI IMG/M metagenome (GOLD analysis project Ga0210386, IMG submission 160091) | Forest soil microbial communities from Barre Woods Harvard Forest LTER site, Petersham, Massachusetts, United States - Inc-BW-H-32-O ... | reverse complement strand
AACCTTAGGCGACTGGAATTGCCCGCAGAGCAGATGGCGGGCCGCCGTGCTAGAAAACTCCGATAAGCGCGGTATTCAGCGATATATCATGGGGAAATTCAGATGAGATCGATTGCCACTGCCTTAGTTCTTGCCGCCTTGACCGCTCCGGCGTTCGCCGCCAGCGATGTGGTGGTCGACGCGCCCCAGGCCTTTCCGGAAAGCCTGGGCTCGACCCCCAACGGCACGCTCTATATCGGCAGCATCAACCGCGGCGAGGTTTATCGCGCACTGCCGGGCCAGGCCCACGCCACGGTCTGGATCAGCAAACAGGCCGGCAATTTCGGCATCGTGCTGGGCGTTCTGGCCGACGCACGCTCGAACACGCTCTATGTCTGCGACGACAATGGCGACCACGCCTTTCTCAAGACCTTTTCGCTCAAGACCGCGGGCCTGATCAAAAGCTATGAGTTTCCCGGCGGCGGTCTCTGCAACGACATCGCGCTCAAGGGCCCAGGGGTAAAGAAAGACGCCTATGTCACCGACACCAAGAACGGCCGGGTGCTGAAACTGGCGGCCGGCAGCGATGCCTTCACCGTCTGGTATGTCAACGACAAGTCCGATCCCTCGCTGGACGGATTGGTGTGGAAAGGCGACACGCTCTACACCAACACCTACAACGGCAATCACCTGATCGCGGTGCCGATGAAGGCCGACGGTTCGGCCGGGCCGGGCGCCAATCTTTCCACCTCCATGGACATCTACCAGCCCGACGGCATGCGCCTGTCATCCGACGGCAGGATTTTGCTGGTGGAAGGGCGGGGCAAGGACGGCAATGGCCGCCTGGATGAAGTCACGGTGTCGGGCAACAACGCCACCATCCGGGTGATCAAGGATCACTATATGTTGCCAACCGCCGTCACCACCGTGGGCGCGACCGCCTATGTGCTGGAGGCCAAGCTCAACTACCAGCGTGATCCGGCCTTGAAGGGCAAGGATCCGGGAACATTCACCGCCTATGCCGTGCCGCTGAAGTAGTAATTGCGCGGGCAACACTCCCGTAAACGTTGCAAAGGGGCGGCGGCCCCTTTCTTTTGCCCAGTTTAAAGGCAGTTGTTACAGGTGGTTAACTCTTGCCTGCGACCGCAAATCCGTTGTGCGCAGCAGCGTCTTTGTCATTATGCGGTCATGATTTCGGTTGTCGTACCCACCGCGAATTCCGAGCGCCTGCTGCCGCGCTGCTTTGACAGCCTGATTGCGGGAGCGGTGCGGGGCGTGGTGCGGGAAGTGATTGTCAGCGACGCGGGCTCGACCGACGCCACCCTGGCGATCGCCGACGCGGCCGGCGCCCATGTGGTGCATTCCCGCAAGAGCCGTGCTGCCCGGATGGCGGACGGCGCCGCCACCGCCAAAGGCGACTGGCTTCTCTTCCTCCATCCCGAGACGGCACTTGAGCCCGGCTGGGAAATGGAAGCGGAATCCTTCATCGGCCAGGCGGAGATGGAACGTCCCCGCGCCGCGGTCTTCCGCTTCGCGCTGGAGGATTTCGGCGGCGAGGCGCGCCGCGCCGAAGCCAAGGCCGCCCTGCGCACCGCTTTGTTCGCGCTGCCTTATGGCGACCAGGGGCTTCTGATCCCCAAGCGCCTCTACAAAAAGCTGGGCGGTTATCGCGCCTTGTCCCACCTGGAAGACGCCGATCTGGTGCGCCGGATCGGCCGCCGGCGGCTGGTGTCGTTGCGGGCGCGGGCGGTCAATGTCGCGCGCCCCCACAAAGGCGCGCTGCGCGGCCTGGCGCTCACGCTGCTGCATACGCTACGCGTGCCATCGCGGCTGCTGGCGAACCTTTAGGGTTTGGATTCATTGGCAGCAAATAAGACTTGTCATGGCCCACCGGAGCGTGGGCCATCCAGTTGAAGCGCGAATAACTTTTGCAGAAACGTCTGCGTCATCTGGGTGGCCCGCATTCGCGGGCCATGACACTTAGGGGTGACTTTGCCAATTGAGCGCGGACCGGGGGGCGGGAATGACAATTCAATTCTGGGCGTTGATCTTCAGGCCATAGTCGCTGGCCGAGGGCGCGCCAGGAACCGTCTCCTGATAAGGCCGGTAGATCGGCCACTGGCCGCTGGCGGTTTCCTCCAGGCTCCTGGCATCCTGGCCGAAGCGGCGGCGATACAGCCAGTGATAGAGCATCAGCCGTTTGACGTAGGAGCGCGTCTCCGCCACCGGAATGCTTTCCACGAACAAAAGCGGATCATCGCTGCCGGCCTTGGTGCTGAGCCAGCGGTCCACGGCCTGGGGACCGGCATTATAGGCGCCGCCAAGCTCGATCAGGTTTCCGTCCAGCCTGAGCAGCAGCCGCTCCAGATAGCGCTGGCCCACTTCCAGCGACGTGCCGGGATTGTAGAGCGTGGCGGGATCGCTCACCCCGAAATGCGACGCGGTCTCGGGCATCAGCTGCATCAGCCCACGCGCGCCCGCCGGCGAGGTGGCCCCCGTCTGGAAACGGCTTTCGATGCGGGCAAAGGCCAGAACCAGGGATGAGTCGATGCGATAGCCGCCATCCGGGCCGTAAGGCGGCACCGGGAAAAGACCAGTCAGCACCAGGCCGCGCGCGGCCGCGGCTTCGCTGGCGCGCAGCTCCACATTGGGCACGCCGATGCCGCGCGCCAGCGCCGCCATGGCGGGATCGAGCCTTTCATTGTTGTTCACAAAGGCCCGGTTGAGTTCGGGTCCGACATAGTCGGTTTCCCCGATCTGCCACAGCGCCACCGCGCGATGCGCCGACGGCACCGCCATCAGGTCCTGGAAATCGGCCTGGTTGAGGATCGCGTCGGCAAAACCGGACTGGGTGTCGATGCCCAGCATGCGCTCGGCGATCATGCCGTAGAAGCTCGGTACCTTCGCGGCGGCGAAGTTCAACAGGGTCACCACCTTGAGCGGATCGCCCGATTGCATATGGGCGCGCGCGGCCCAGAAGGCACCCTGGGCTCGCAGGGAGTTCTGGGCCTCGGGCGTCTCGGCCAGCTTTTCCAGCTGGACTTCCGCATTGGCCCAATCGCCCAGGCGATAGGCGGCGAAGCCGGCATCCCACATCAACTGCGGCACCGACGGATCGGACACCGACATGGCCAGCTTATAGGCGTCGGCGTCACGGCCTTCGGCGCGATAGGAGGCGGCGATGCGATGCGCCATCACCGCCTTGTCGGCCTGGCTGCAGCTGGCCTCAACCGATTGCATCAGGGCCAGCGCCTGGTCGGGCTGGCCGTCCTTGATCGCGCCGAGAATGGCCGGCATCACCGTGCGCGCGGCTTCCGCGGATGGCACCGGCTCGGGCAATTCCAGATCTTCATAGCCGCCGCTGCGCCTGCCTACGCCACTGGGGGCCGGAATATTGGTCACCACCGCCACCAGGATGGTCTTGTGATGATGCCGGACTTTTCTGGTCGAATGCGCCACCGCGAGGCGATAGATGCGGTCGGCCACGGCCAGGTCGCGATATTGCGCCAGCCATTCCACCAGCGGCTTGGCCGTCAGGCTTCTGGGCGAGGCCGAAAGGAAGTGCTCGGCCTCGACATAGCCTTCCAGCGAGGTGTCGCTGACCTTGGCGGACAGTCTCTTGGCCTTGGAATATTCGCCGTTCTTCTCGGCCTGTATGACCTCCTTGTAGAGGGCCACGTCGCCGGGGCTGAGAACCTGCGGCGCAGGGGCTGCAGCGCCGGGTGTCACGGTCGCGGGTACGACGGTTGCCGGGGGTGCGCCCTGTGGCACGGCCGGCTGGGCAACCGCTGCAGATGTGGCGAGCAACAGCCCGATCAAGGCAAAGCGCGTGCGAATCTTTCCTGCCCTTCGAGACAAGCTGGGTTGTTAGCCCGCGTCGCGGGTTCCGGCAAGCGTTTCAATCCTGTCCCTGACTGACTGCAGGTCGCGCCAGGCCAGCTTTTTGTGTGACGGCTGGCGCAGCAGATAGGCTGGATGCAGCGTAGGCATCAAAGGCACCATGCGGTCTCCTACGCGATATTCCATCCAGCGGCCGCGCAATTTCATGATCCCGTCGGAAACGCCAACCACATGGCGCGCCGCCACCGCGCCCAGCAGGATGATGACCTGCGGAGAGGCAAGCTCGATATGCCGGCGCAGGAAGGGCAGGCAGCTGGCGGCTTCCTCGGGCGAAGGATCGCGATTGTCGGGCGGGCGCCAGTTGATGACATTGGTGATATAGGCGTTCGTCTTCCGGTCGAGGCCGATGGAGGCCAGCATCTTGTCCAGCAACTGTCCGGCGCGGCCGACAAAGGGCTTGCCGACGCGGTCTTCGTCACGGCCCGGCGCCTCGCCGATCAGCATGACGGGGGCATGCGCCACGCCATCGGCAAAGACGGTGTTGGTGGCGGTGCGCTTGAGGCCGCAACCGTCAAAGGCTTCCAGCGCGGCCTGAAGTTCCGCAAGGCTGGTGGCCGACGCCGCGGCCGCCATGGCGCCGCCTATCGCGTCACCCGCAGCCGGAAGCGCGGCAGGCGCGCCGGCGGGAACCGGGGGCCGCGGTTGAGGTGCGGGCAGAGGCTGCACGGCGGCTTTCGCCACCAGCCGGTTCACGGGCGCGTCGGCAATCGCCTCGTCAGCGCCGGCTTCGACCAGCCAGTTGAGTATCGATAAAGTATCTTGAGCCATCCGCCGGTATCATAGGCTTTCGGGACGGCACCAGGCCAGTTAGAAAAGAGCCGGATAGCAAGGCGATTCATGGCCGAGATCACCCGGGAAAGCATGGACTATGATGTCGTGATCGTGGGTGGCGGTCCGGCAGGGCTTTCAGCGGCAATCAGGCTGAAGCAACTGGATGAGGCAATCTCTGTTTGCGTTTTAGAAAAAGGCTCGGAGATCGGGGCCCATATCCTGTCGGGCGCGGTGATCGATCCCAAGGCGCTGAACGAACTCATTCCCGACTGGAAGCAAAAAGGCGCGCCGCTGGAAACCGAAGTGCGCCAGGACCGCTTCTGCTTTTTCACCGCCGGCAGTGCGATCACCATCCCGCACGTTCTGTTTCCGCCGCTGATGAGCAATCGCGGGAATTATATCGTCAGCCTGTCCAACCTGTGCAAATGGCTGGGCCAGCAGGCCGAAGCCCTGGGTGTGGAAATCTATCCCGGTTTTCCCGCGTGCGACCTGATCCTGGAAGACGGTGTGGTGAAAGGCGTGATCACCGGCGACCAGGGCGTGGCCAAGGACGGCCATCACAAGGATAGTTACGCGCCCGGCATGGCGCTGCGCGGCAAATACACGCTGTTCGCGGAAGGCGCGCGAGGGTCCTTGTCAAAGCAGCTGAGCGCGCTCTTCAAGCTGCAGGAAGGCCGCCAGCCGCAGAAGTTCGGCATCGGACTGAAGGAACTGTGGGAGTTGCCCGCAAGCCGGCACCAAAAGGGGCTGGTGCTGCATGGCATGGGCTGGCCGCTGGACGATGACACCGGCGGCGGCCTTTTCCTTTATCACTGGGGCGAGAATTTCTGTTCGGTCGGCTTCGTCGTCCATCTCAACTACAAAAATCCCTGGCTCGATCCCTTTGGCGAGTTCCAGCGCGCCAAGACCCATCCGGCCATCGCCCGGATTCTCGCGGGCGGCAAACGCATCGGCTATGGCGCCCGCGCCATCACCGAGGGCGGGTACCAGTCGGTGCCCAGGCTTTCCTTCCCCGGCGGGGCCCTGATCGGCTGCGCCGCGGGCTTTGTGAATCTGCCGCGCATCAAGGGCAGCCATAACGCCATGAAAACCGGCATGCTGGCGGCCGAAAGCGTGGCCGCGGCGCTGAAGGCGGGCAGGGCGGGTGACACTCTTTCGGACTATGATGCCGGCTATGCCCGAAGCTGGGTGGCCAGGGACCTCTGGCTGGTGCGCAACGCCAAGCCGCTCTGGTCGCGTCTGGGCACCCTCATGGCGCTGCCCTTCATCGGCCTGGACCTCTGGACCAACCAGCTCCTGGGCGTTTCCCTGTTTGGAACCTTGGGGCATGGGGAACCGGATTTTGCCACCCTGAAGCCGGCATCCAACAGTTCCAAAATCCAATATCCCAAGCCTGACGGTCATTTAACCTTCGACCGGCTGTCCAGTGTGTTCCTTTCCAGTACAAATCATGAGGAAGACCAGCCGGTGCATCTGCTGCTTGGCGATCCGGCCATTCCCCTTTCGGTGAATTTGCCCGAATATGCGGAGCCAGCGCAGCGCTACTGCCCGGCGGGCGTCTATGAAGTGATCGAAGGGCCCAGGTTTCAGATCAACGCGCAGAATTGCGTGCATTGTAAAACATGCGACATTAAGGACCCGTCGCAGAACATCACCTGGGTCCCGCCCGAAGGGGGCGGAGGTCCCAATTATGCAAATATGTAGGAGACGCATGCGCCGCTTACTGCCCTTGATTGCCGTGCTGCTTGCCGGCTGCGCCACCCAACCGCAAACCGAGGCCCGTTCCGACAGCGACGACAAGGCCTCCCAGGCCTTCTCGACTTATCTCTCGGCGCGGTTTGCCGCCAATGAGCATGACCTGGGCCAGGCGGCTCGCTATTACGGCCAGGCGCTGTCGGATGATCCCGGCAATCCGTCGCTGCTCGCCATGTCTTTCTTCTATTCCACCACCTCGGGCGATTTCGAGGCGGCGGGCAAATATGCCCAGGCTGTGGTTGCCACGGAATCCGATGACCGCGCGGCCCGGCTCGCGCTGGCGGTGGTCGCGTTCAAGCACCGGGACTATGGCGATGTGCGCAGGCAACTGGCGCAATCGGCCAAGGGACCCTTCACCGCCCTGACCCTGGCTTTGTTCGATGCCTGGGCCGCCGCGGCTCAGCATGACACCGCGGGAATGCAAAAGGATATCCAGACACTGCAGGAGCAAAAAGGCGCCGAAGGCATGGCAGCATTCCATGCCGCCTTGATCGAGGACTATCTGGGCAATGCCACAGCCGCCGACGCGGCCTACAAGAAGGCCCTGACAGCCGGCGCGCCTACGCCGCGCATCCTGGAGGCCTATGGCCGCTTCCTGGAACGGCAGGGCCGCGCCCCGGAAGCCGCCAAGCTTTATCAGTCCCACAGCGATGAAGGCGGGCTTTCCACCGTCACCGGCCCGGCCCTGGCGCGCATCGCCGCCGGCCAGAAGCCGGAGGGGCTGATCCGCAGTCCCGCCGATGGCGCCGCCGAGGCACTGTTCGGCATCGCCGCCTCGCTGACCGACGCGCAGAGCGCGGATGTCTCGATCCTCTACTTGCGCATGGCGCTTTACCTGCGGCCCGACCTGGCGCTGGCGCAGATCCTCCTGGCCGACCGTTTCGAAACCATGCGCAAGTTCGATTCCGCGATCGCCATCTATCATGCGATCGAGCCGTCCTCTCCCTATTTCCGCATGGCCCAGATCCAGGCGGGATTGGACGAGCAGCGACTGGGCAAGAATGACGACGCGGTTGCCGATCTGAAAAAGCTGGTCGCGGCCGAGCCTGCGGACAGCGAGGCCTGGGTGGCGCTGGGCGACACCTATCGCGCCTCGGACAAGTTCCAGGATGCGGTGGACGCCTATGACCGCGCGGAAAAAATCATTCCGGAGCTTTCCAAGCGCGACTGGCCGATGTTCTACGCCCGCGCCATGTGCAAGGAGAAGCTCAAGCAGCTCGATGCGTCCGAAGCCGACATCCAGACCGCGCTGAAGCTTTCGCCCGAGCAGCCGGAATTGCTGAACTACCTGGGCTACAGCTGGGTGGACCGCGGCCGCAATATCCCCCAGGCGCTTACCATGCTGGAGAAGGCGCGTTCGTTGCGGCCCTATGACGGCTATATCGTGGACAGCGTGGGCTGGGCCTATTTCCAGCTCGGCCGCTACGATGACGCCGCCAAGACGCTGGAAGCAGCCGTTCTGCTGGTGCCCGGCGATCCCACCATCAATGAACATCTGGGTGATGCCTTGTGGCGTGCCGGCCGGCATATCGATGCCCGCTTCCAGTGGAGCCATGCGCTGACGTTCGCCGATGACGACACCGACAAGGCGGCGCTGGAACGCAAGCTGAAATCGGGCTTGGGCGAAAAGCCCGCCTGAACCGGTGGCAGAACCAGTGATATGTGAAGCGGCGCCGGCCAAGATCAATCTTTTCTTGCACGTGGGGACGCGCCGCGACGACGGCTTTCATCCCCTGCAAAGCCTGGCGGTGTTCACCGGCCTGGGCGATGTGCTTGCGATGGAAGAGGCGGAGAATCTTTCCCTGTCCGTCCAGGGCCCTTTCGCCAAGGGACTGGACGGCGAGGACGACAATCTGGTGCTCAAGGCCGCGAGGTCCCTCTCGGACGATGGAGCAACGCGCGGTGCGCGCCTGACCCTGACCAAGAACCTGCCGGTGGCATCAGGCATCGGCGGCGGTTCGGCGGATGCGGCCGCGGCGCTCAGGGGCTTGAACAAATTGTGGAACACCGGCGACACAAGCCTGCACGAGATCGCCGCGACCCTGGGCTCTGACATTCCCGTCTGCCTGGATTCGGTTGCCGCCTTCATGGAAGGCCGAGGCGAGGTTCTGCACCCTGTCCATTCCATGCCGCTTGTGCCCATGCTTCTGGTCAATCCGGGCGTGCCGGTTCCCACCCGCGACGTATTTGCCGCGCTCGAAACGCGCAGCGGCGTGGATATGACATTGCCCGGCGGCCGGTTCCAGGACACCGCCGACCTGTTGCGCTTGCTGGATTCGACCCGCAACGATCTGGAGGCGCCCGCGATCAAGATTCAGCCGGTGATCGCGGAGGTGTTGAAGGCGATCGCGGCACTGCCTGGCGCCCTGATCGCGCGCATGTCGGGAAGCGGCGCCACCTGCTTCGGCATCTTTGCCGACGAGGATTGCTGCCAGCGGGCCGCCAAGACCCTCAGCCATGCCGCGCCAGACTGGTGGGTGGCGCCCACCTTTGTGCCGGAAAGCGGCATTGTGCATGAGACGTCCGGACAGGACATCGGCCCTTCGGACGCCGGTCTTTAGCATATTTGGAGAGTTGGTGGCCTATGCCCAACTTGTCATGCCCGCGAAAGCGGGCACCCAACTTTTATTCCAGCCGACGGTCTTTATACGAAGTTGGATTCCCGCTTGCGCGGGAATGACAATCGGGGGGGATCGCGTTAGTACGCGCGCTCGACGCAGAAATCAGCAATATCCGCCAGCGCGCGTTTGATGTCGCTGTCCGGCATCACCTTGAGCGCGCCCTTGGCGTTGTCGGCATAGGCGCGGGCCCTGGACATGGTCTCCTGCATCGCGCCTGTCTGCTCGATCAAGGTGATGGCGCGGTCTAGATCGCTTTCGGTCTGGTTGCCGGTCTCGATCACCCGTTTCCAGAAGGGCCGGTCACTGTCGCGCGCCCGGGCATGGGCGAGAATGATAGGAAGCGTCATCTTGGCTTCGCGGAAATCGTCTCCCACGGTCTTACCCATCAGCGCCTGCCGACCGGAATAGTCCAGCGCATCATCCACCAGCTGGAAGGCAATGCCGAGATTTTTGCCATAGGCGCGCATGCCCGAGACATAGCCGTCGTCCTGGCCCGAGAGCAGGGCGCCGGCTTCCGCCGCCGCCGCGAACAGGGCCGCGGTCTTGGCCGAGACGACATCAAGATAATGCTCCTCGGTCACCGACAGGTTGTTGGTGGATTTGAGCTGCATCACTTCGCCTTCGGCGATGATGGCGGAAGCGCCGGCCAGGATATCGAGCACCGCCAGATTGTCGGTCTCCACCATCAGCTGGAAGGCGCGGGAGAAAAGGAAATCGCCCACCAGCACGCTGGGTTTGTTGCCCCACATCAGATTGGCCGAGACCTTGCCGCGGCGAAGCGCGCTTTCGTCCACCACATCGTCATGCAGCAACGTGGCGGTGTGGATGAACTCCACCGCCGCCGCCAGCCGGACGTGATGGTCGCCGGAATAGCCGCCCGCCTCGGCAGCGGCCAGCGTCAGCATCGGCCGAAGCCGCTTGCCGCCGGAATCGATCAGGTGCCTGGCCAGGTCCGGGATCAGCGCCACGCCCGAGGTCATGCGGGCATGAATCAGCTTGTCGGTGGCGGCCATCCCGCCAGCGATCAGCGCATGCAACCGCTCCACCGGGGATACCCCAGCGTCGTGCTTCAGGATCTGAGCTTCTTGCCCACCCATCTTGCGACCAAGGATACCGGACCCCATGACGCCCGCCAAGCGGGCCTTGGCGGCGACAGAAGCGCGCGATTTGGCTATAAGAATCCCCATGCGCGCCGTGCTAAAAAGCCTCGATCCCGTGGTCCTGGACTACGCCGCCAACGTCCTGTCGCAGGAGGGCATCAAATCGGTGGTTTTTGATACCCATGCCAGTGTCATGGACGGCAGCATGGGCTTTCTGCCGCGCCGGCTGATGGTGCTGGACGAGGATTTTGACCGCGCCCTCAGGCTGCTCTCCGAAACCGTGCCGGACCAGTTGTGAGCGAGACTTTTTTGGACGGCCGGGTCAAGGCTGCTCAACCCGAGCAGGGATTCCGCTCGGGCCTGGATACCGTGATGCTGGCCGCGGCCGTGCCTGCCAAGCCCGGTGAAAGCGTGCTGGAACTGGGCGCCGGCGCGGGCACGGCCAGTCTCTGCCTCGCGGCGCGGGTAAAGGGAATTGCCATCACCGGCGTGGAAATCGAGCCCGGCCTGGTCGAGCTGGCCCGATCCAACGCGGCCGCCAATGGCTTCGATTGCCGCTTTATGGTCGCCGACATTTTCCGGCTGCCTGCGGAGTTGAAACGGGATTTCGATCAGGTCTTTTGCAATCCGCCCTTCCATGGCGAAGGCCAGGGTTCGCCCGATGCCGGCCGCACCCTGGCCCTCAGCGATGACGGCAAGTTGAGTGATTGGTTGAGGCTTGGCCTGCAACGCACTGTCTCGGGTGGATTTTTTACGGCCATTCTGCGTGCCGATCGGCTGGCGGAAGCGCTGGCGGCAATGCCTTTGGAAGGGGTCAGTGTCCTACCGCTTTGGCCGCGGCTCGGGGATCCCGCCAAGCGGGCGATCCTCCAGCTCCGCAAAGGGTCGCGCGCGCCCTTTGCCCTGCTGCCGGGGTTGGTTCTGCACAGGGGGGACGGCTCCTGGACCCCGGAAGCCGAGGCCGTGTTGCGGCGCGGCGCGGCGCTTGCCCTGCCGGGGACCCGCCTATAGGTTCCGGCCCACCCCAAACAGGCGGAATCGGTGGCCAAAGCCAGCACCTT
>Ga0210386_10004728_pt1 | contig 11188 bp, 18 predicted proteins | sample IncBWH32OmetaG_FD_160091 | JGI IMG/M metagenome (GOLD analysis project Ga0210386, IMG submission 160091) | Forest soil microbial communities from Barre Woods Harvard Forest LTER site, Petersham, Massachusetts, United States - Inc-BW-H-32-O ... | reverse complement strand
CGCCGGTGTCGCCGTTCGCCGGCTCGGTGCCGGTGACCTCCTCGGCCACGCGCCACTTGCGCCCGCCGCCGAACAGCTCCTCCCACTGACCCGTACTGCTCACTCAGCCCCCAGGGGGTCCGCCTTCTGGAACCGGGCGACGGACGCCGCCCTACGGCCCTGGGTATCGTCAATCCGCCCCCTCAGGGCGGCAGCGTGCTCGTCGGCCCGGTCCTGCTCGCGCCAGCGGGCGTACTCCTGCGCCGGCGGCAGCGCGGCGGCCGGGTTCTCGCGGTACAGCGCCGCCCATTTTTCACACGACAGGACGTGCCAGGCGACCTGCTTCAGCTCGCCGTTCTCAGCGCAGCCCGCGCACCGGCCCTGCTCCCTCACGACCAGGCACTTCCCTGGTCACCGAGGAACCCGGCCAGCTCGGCATACAGGTCCCCGACGCAATAGGTGAGGTGCCGTGGCCGGGGCAAAGGCGGGTCCTTCTGCTCCGGGGCGCCGTAGGGAATTCCAGCGTCAGCCATGTTGCACTGCTTATGCGCCGCACGCAGGTTGTCCCGGCTGTTTGTTCCCCCGTCGACCCGGCGCACCACGTGATCGACGCTCGGCGCCCACGGGCTTCCCGTACCGCGCAGCGCCGGGTCAATAACCCGTCCGTCCGGGCACAGGCACACGGGCATCTTGCACTGCCAGCCGTCCCGCTTGTACACCTCAGGCCGCCAGTTACTCACATCTCAGCCCTACGTCAAAAGAAAAGCGAGCGCCCGCGCAGGCTCGCGCTGCGCCAGGGCATCGTCAACGTGCCTGCACAGGCCGTCGTCCCGCGACTGGTAGTAGACGCCCTCGCAGTCACAGTCCAGGCTCCAGTCCGGCAGGAGGCGCACCCGGTGCCGGCGCGCCGGGTTCCTGGCTGAGGGGACCTCGGCCACCAGGACCGGGTCGCAGCCCGGCACCAGCGGCTCGATGAAGACAGACACCCTCACGCGAGGGGATGCGGCACGGGCGGAACGTACGCGACCTCACCCTGCCCCGGCGTGCCCGTGAAGTGCCCCGGCACCCCGGCCAGCGTGACGTTGACGACCGGCTGCCGGGCGGCGCGCTCAAGGTCGAAGCGGCGGGCCGCGTCCAGGCAGAGCCGCACCGTGTCCCCGTCCGGCCAGTTCGCCAGCATCCACTCGTAGTACGAGTCAAACGACGGCGCCTCGCTGTCAGTCATAGCGGTACCTTACGCTCGCGCGGGTGCCGCCTCACGCGCTTTCAGCCGCGCCCGCAGCTCGGCTACCTGGTACTCCGGCACGTCCTTGCCGGTGTGCGCGCAGTAGAGCACGTCATCGCCGGCGTCAGCGAGGGCCTGGCACGCCGGGCACTGGCTCTTCCGGAACCACAGCAGCTCGGCGTTCTGCACCACGTACGCCGCAGGCCGGTCCCCTGACCCGGCGATGAAGCGGATGGTGGCGAAAGAGCCCTCCTCCACGCCCATCTGGTACGTGCGCTGGCGCTTCACGTCCAGGAGGTCTGCCGCATCCGGAAGGCTGGTGTAGCCCTCCAGGGGCGGGATGTCAAAATTCCGCAGGGTCATGTCATGTCTCCCTAAGCCCTCACGAGGGCACAGCGTTACCGTCTCCGGTACTAAGCTTAACTCGGGTAAAGCTATTCCCGCTAGAGCGGTGCCAGAACCCTCCCCATGGCCGCCTTGCACCTGCCCAGCCACAGGCGGCAGTCCGCTTCCGTCCGCACCATGGGCAGCAGGCCCAGGCACTGCGACAGCATCCGCGCCGCAGCCGGGTCGTACTGGCGGGTCCTCCAGTCCGGGCAGTTCGCCTCGCACCAGGTCCGCAAGGCGACAGCCAGGGCCTCACGGGCCGGCTCGGGCTCGCGGCTCGCCAGCGCCCACAGGTCGGTGTAGTCGGGCAGCTTGTACCCGATCTCCTCCAGCGCCTTCTCGGCCGCGTGCTCGCGGTCCATCTGCCAGTACTCGGCCAGCAGGGAAACCGGGGTGTACCACTTCCGCTCGCCGAAGCAGTACCCGTGGTCCGGGTAGACGCGCAGCGCCCCCTGCCCGCCGCAGGACAGGCAGGTCACCTTCATGCCGCGCTCGCGGGTGTCGGACCCGAGCCCGGCCCACTGCGCCGCCGTGGTGAACGGCACCTTCTCGTTGGCGACCTGGATAACCGTCTTGCGCCGGACGTGCATCAGGAGTCCAGGTCAAAGAAATCCGCGTCCGAGACCGCCGCCTCCCGGTCAGCGAAGTAACAGGTGGCGAAGTCGACGGTCAGCCCGAACCTCCGGCCGCGGGGCCCGTCACGGTTCTTGAGCACCTTGACCGACAGCGGGGCGGCCCGCCCGTCGCTGTCGTCCTCCTCGGCGGCCATGAGGCCCAGCACCATGCTCGGGGTGCGGCCGGCCTCGATCGTCTCTCCCAGGTCCTCCAGCTTGAACTCGCCGCTGCCCTTCATCCCGTTGATGCCCTCCTTGTTGACCTGCCAGGGCGAGATGAGCGGGACGCCCCGCCCGCGCCGGAACGACCGCGCCCAGCCCCGCGCGCCCTTGAGGACGCCGGCCATGGTCTCGTTCAGCCGGTTGTCCTTCGACCGCTTCTCCGGGTCCATCAGCTGCAGGTAGTCGAAGATCACCAGGTCCGGGACCACCGTGCGCGAGATCGCCTCAGCGCGCGCGGCCATCACCGGCAGGGTGCACACCTCCGGCATCTGGATGACCTGCAGGCTGCCGTAGTCCCCGGTTTTCAGGTCGGCGACCACGGCGGCGAGCGCGCGCTCGCCCTCGGCGTCCAGGCGCCCGGACCGGATCAGCCGCGTGTCCAGGCCTCGCGGCAGGCCGAACTTGGGGTGCCGCGAGTGCCGGGCGACGATCTTGACCCGCAGCGCCGTGTGGTGCTGCTCGGTGGTGAAGAACACGACGTTCCGGCCCTGCTCCACCGCGTTGTGCCAGCCGCACTGCACGCACCAGCTTGACTTGCCGGCGGTCATGGCGGCAGCCACCAGGCAGAGTTCCCCGTGCCCGAGCCCGCCGTCCAGGTGAGCGTCCAGGGCCGGGACGCCGAACTCGATGCCCTGCACCCGCCCCGCTGACTGCTGCTCCTTGACCTGGTTGTAGGTGGCCAGGATGTCATCGCCTGCGGTCCTGATGTCCCCGCCGGGGCTGTCGGTCGCCCCCGCTGCGGTCTCCGCCTGCGCGAACGCGGACAGCACGTAAGTCCGGGCATCGGCATGACCCTGCAGCTTGGTCCCGTCCTCCAGGCGCAGGCCCTCCGGTTTCATGATGGTCATGCCGATGCCCAGCGCGTCGCCAGTGGCCCGGTCGGCAGCTAGCTCGCGAAGCTGGCTGACCGAGTGGTAGAACTCGTGCTCCTCCGGGCAGAGCCCGGCCAGCAGGTCGTAGGCCTCCTCGTACATCTGGGCGATGCCCGGCTCCCGGTTGCGCAGCAGGTCGCTGAGCGCGACACGAGACATGACGCCGCCGTTTCGGTCGGCGTAGCCCACCAGGGCCAGGAACAGGGTGCGCTGCACCGTGTCGGTGAAGTGCTCGCCGGCCAGGTGGTCGGCCGCGTAGTGCAGCGCCTTCAGCGACCGCTCTCCCCCGACGACCCGGCCCAGCACCACCCGGCCGTGCGCGGCTGCGTCCGTCATCAGGCTGCCTTCCTGCTCAGGTAGGCCATGGCGTGCGCGGCCACGTAGGCGGTCATGTAGGCCGGGGCAGCCTCCTTCATCTGCTCGCGGGGCACGTACCGGGTCAGCCCCATCAGGTCGCGCGCCATCCCGATGGGGGCGACGTGCCCGGCGATCGACATCACCGTGCCCGGCTTCCAGTGCCCGGCCTTGCTGGCCGGGACGACGTGCGCCGGGTGCCGCAGCCAGGGAACCTCGAACCCGTTCCCGGCCTCGAACCCGCGGTGGCGGTACAGCAGCTTGTCGAACATCAGCCCGCACAGCCAGACCGGGCTGACGAGCGGGGCGCCCTCCACGTTCTCGATCACGTACGGCACGCCGGCCTCGATGAGCCTCGGCCGCATCGGGGTGATGAGGTCCGGGTAAAGCTCGCGCAGCTCGGGACGGCAGGACGTCATCTTCGACCAGCGCTGGCACGGCGGGCCTACGTGGATGAAGTCGAACTCGCGCATCTCCGCGATGCTGACGCTGAGCATGTCCCGGCAGCGGAACTCGTACGGGTAGTGCTTAGCTACCTCCGGGTTCACGTCGAACCCGGTCACGTCCATGTAGGTGGCGTATCCGTCTGAGGAGATCCCGACGCCGCAGCCGAAGTCGGCTACCCGCGGGCGCGCCCAGGGCGCCATAACTCCGCCTGACGAAAGGCCCTGACGCTGGAGCCAGGCTCGAACACGACCTGGTTACCGGCTATCCCGGTGATGATGACCTTCATGCCTGTTGCTACGCCGGGAACGCCGGCAACCGCCTCGTACCTGGTCACGCGCTCGACCGAGGCAACCCGGAACGACGTCCCGTCCACCGCCACCATGTCGCCCTCTTCCACGGCGTCGGCCCGGCAGCTGGCCCAGGAGCGCCCGTGCCGGTCCAGGTCGAACCGCGGGCGGCGAAACGGCGCGGGGATGACGCGCCGGGTCGCCGGCACCCTCGGCAGGTGCTCGCCGTCGAACGTGACGCGCGAGGCGGCCTCCGCCTTGGTGATGGGCACCAGGTCCTCGGCGTGCACCGGCTCCGCGGCGGCAGCGGTCTGCCGGCCTGCCTGCTCCAGGGCGGCGTCGCTCATGAACGCCTCCACCGGCGGTGCGGCCCCCCGGCCCTCGCGGTAACGGTCTACGTCACGCCCGAGGGACTCGGGGATCTCCAGGATGTGGCCCGGCCGGTCTGCCATCGTGCGTCCTCCCGTGGTCGGGTGGACGATCGGCGGCGATGACGAAAAAGCCCCGCCGGACGCGGACGGCCAGTTCGCACCCGGAGCACTTCCCCTCTTTCCAAATCCACGCGAACTGGCCGTCCGCGGCCACGACCTTACTGCCGTCGCAGTCCCGGTGCGGGAAGTGCTCCGGGTCGGCCTCCCCCACCTGCCCGCAGTAGCACGCCCGGTACTGCGGGCTCAGCTCGTAGCGCTCGCGCAGCGTGACGCCGATGCTGGCTCCGCGGGCAGCCGGGCAGCCGTGGCGCACCACGCGCCAGAAGGTCATCACGTACGCGTCCGGCGGGCTGGCCAGGTTCAGGACGTCAAGGGCGCGCTGGCGGGCATCGCGGAACGCGCGTCCGGCCATCTTCTGCTCAGGGGTCAGTTCCACCTACGCCACAACCGCCAGCATCTCCGCGTGGATCTCCAGTATCGCGGCCTGGTGAAGCCGGGAGGCCTCATCTGGTGTTACGCCGACGTACGGGGCGAGGTCGGCCAGGGTCATCCCCTGGTAATAGCGCAGGACGAGGATCATGCGCTCGTGATCTCCCAGCTTCCTAATCACCCCGCTCATCACGGCCAGCACCTGGGAGACCACCGCCTGGCCCGCCACGTCGTCCTCCCCGGCGACGTCGTGCGGCTCAGCGTCCATCGACACCGGGCGGGCCGCCACGGCGGCGAGGGTGCCCCGCACCTCCTCGATGCCCATCCCGGTGGCGGCGGCCAGCTCAGCGTCGGACAGCCCGCGGTCCTGCCCCGCGTCGCGCAGCGCCTTCGCCCTGGTCCGCGCGCTGCGCGGCACCCAGTCCTGCGACCGCAGGTGGTCGAGCATCGCGCCGCGCATGCGGCGAAGGGCATAGGCGCGGAAGTACTCAAAGGCGGCCGGGTCGTGCCCCTTGGCCTCGCAGTACACGGGCCAGCGCGCGGACGCGGAGGCCAGGCCGAACAGGGCAAGCGACTCCAGCTCGCCCATCTCCAGCGCGTGCGGGGCCCGCTGCCACACCCGGTAGGCCTCAGCGCGGGCGCTCGGCACGATCTCCGCGGTCAGCTCGGCAACCCGCGCCAGGACGGCGGCCTCATCCATTGTCCTGCTCGACTTCCCGGCGGGCGGTGGCGACGATGCCGGCCTCGGCCAGCGGGATGCCGCAGTAGCTGGCGACCTGCTCGTTGCTCCAGTCACGGTGCAGACGCAAGGTTTTCTTAGCCGCCAGGAACCACTCGACTCGCGTTGATGCCATGCCTGCGGAATCGTCACGCATCACCGGCTACGCCGTCGCGATCAGGCGCAGGACCTGGCGCGGGGTCATCGCGGCGAACATGGACTCGTTCTCGTCCCACACCGCGTCAGCCACCGCGTCCTCGCGCCGCAGCATCTCCAGGAACGCCTCCTCCAGCGTGCCGCGAGCCAGCAGGTGGTGGAAGTAGACCGTCGGGTGCGGGCTGCCCTGGCGGCGGCACCGGCCCGCCAGCTGCGTCATCCGCGCCGGGTTGGGGATGGTGTCCAGGGCCCAGAGACGCCCCGCGACCTGCAAGTTGAGCGAGGCCTCGATCGTGGCGGTGCCCACCAGCACCCGGGTGGCCGGGTCCTCGCGGAACGCCTCCAGCCGCCGGCGGCGCTCGCGCTTGTCGGTTTCCGCGCCCCACATCAGCACGTGGCCCACCTCCGCCTCGCGCAGCCGCCGCGACATAGCCGCGACGTTCCCGCGGAAGGCGATGAAAACCACGACCTTCTCGTCCGCCAGGTCGCCGGTGATGGCGCTCATCGCCCGGTCCAGCTTGGCGCTGTCGTCAGCGCCAGGGCCCTTGTCGAGCGCGGCGAGCCCGCTGCAGACCTGCCGGGCCCGGGTCCACGCCACCATCGCCTCCGCCCGGCTGACCTCCGTGCCGTCATCGGTCAGCCGGCGCAGCACGCCGCGGCGCAGCTCCTCGTACCGGGCGCGCTGGCGCGGGTTCAGGTCGACGAACTCCGGGCAGTACTGCAGCTCCGGCAGGGCGACGTCATCGACGTCGCGCGCGGTGCGGCGCAGCACCAGCGGGCGGACCGCCTCGCGGAACTCCCGCAGCAGGCGCGGGTCGACCAGGAGCCCGTTGTCGGTCCACATCTCCTTGCGGGTCCGCGAGCGCCCCGTCTTGTCGCGCGGGTCCCGCACGATGACGATCTGCCGCGACCGGGTCGGGTACCGGGACCTGACCCGGTCGCGAGTGCCGAGCCGCTGCTCCCCGCCGACCGGCCGCAGGAAGCTCCACAGCTCCTCCGGCCGACCCTTCTGCAGCGAGGTGGCGTGCGCCGCGTGCACTCGCGTGCACCGCCTCGCCAGCCGGTTGACGGCGATGGCGGTCTCGGTCTCCGGGTTGCGCATCGGGTCGAGGTCGTCGTAGAACAGCATGCCGACCGGGAAGGTCAGCAGCAGGTCGACGTCGCCCTTGCGGTCCACCTTCGACCCGTGCGCGGCGGCGAAGGTGCGGTCGGTGACGACCGCTACCTCCCAGTCGCCCATGTAGCCGGCTATCCGCTGCTGCCGGTCCCCGTCGGCTATGTAGGCCCTGATGCCGGGCACCACCCGGGCCAGCTCGTTCGCCCACGGGTCGTGGATGGCGGCGGACTTGCAGACGATGACCGCCCGGTTGCGGGGGCCCAGCTCGCCGGTCTCCTTGCACATCGCCAGCAGCGCCAGGATGGTGGCGGTCTTGCCCAGGCCCACCGCGTCGCCGAGCAGGCCGGGCAGCCCGAGGTACATCCAGGCGGCCCCGATCCGCTGGTGGCGGCGCAGCCGGATGCCGCACTTGCGGCACATGACGCTCAGGTCAGGGGCGTGCCGCGGGCAGGGCTCGGAGTTGAAGTAGCGCAGCTCCGGCCACGGGTCAACGTCGTACAGGGCCCGGACCTGCTCGGCCATGGCGGCACGGGCCTCGCGGGACCTGGCAGATGCATCGGGCAGTCCGGCGGTAAGGGTCACGCTTCCTGCTACGTGCGGCTGGTGATGTGCGCCCTCAGCCGCTCCTCGGCCGCCACCACGCGGTCCTGGACGTTCTTCTCCGACCTGCGCACGTGCATCGCGGCCAGGGCCGAGGTGAACAGGCTGAACGTCGCCGCGAACAGCGGGACCACCAGCACGTACTCGGCCGCGGTGACCGCGTAGCCGCCCCGGGTGGTAGGCCCGACGTCGCCGCCGTCGGTCACCGCGTTGGCCAGCGCGCAGAACAGGCCGTGCCAGACGGGGATGTGCTGGAAGCGGGCGAACAGGTACCCGCACGCGACGTCGAGCACCAGGGCGGTGACGACCGTGACCACGGCCAGGCGGTGATGGCTCACGACGCCAGCCGTTCCTGGTGCTCGCGGTGCAGCCGGGCAATCAGCTCGCGGTGCGGGCGCGTGCCCTTCAGGTCCGGGTGGTGGTGACGGCACAGCCTGAACATCCCGCCGGCCGCCTCGTACCGGCCGTAGCGCAGGCACCGCCACGACTCGTGGCAGGTGTGGTTGAGGTACCAGGACGACCCGACGACGACCGCGCCGACGAGGAACGAGCCGGCCACCCCGGACCAGAAGTTGTACCAGATCCAGTGCCCGTAGGCCGCGCCGTAGTCAACGCCCAGGAAGTGCACGACCCAGTGCCACGCGGCCAGCATGCCCTCACCCCGTGACCAGGCCGGCGCCGATGCACAGGCCCGCGGCGGCAGCGGTGATGCCGTAGCTCAGCGCCCACGCCTGCCACCCGGCCTGCTCTCTTATCACAGCAACGGCAGCGCACAGAACGAGCGTGACGAGGCCGGCCGCAGCGAGGGCCGCGCGTCCTGCCGCAACCGCGAAGGGAAGCGCGACAAGGACAGCTCCGGCGGTTGTAGCCGCGCCGCAGACGGCAGCGCCGCCGATGCCGTCGCCCGGGTCAGACTGGTACCTTCCGCTAGCCATGCCAGGAAACGCGGCCAGTCCGCCAGACAGCCCGGCGAGCCACACCGCGAGGTGCGGCTGGTGCGCGATATAGAGGGCGAGGGACAGCCCGATCCCGGTGGTCGTCCCGTCGGCCAGGCCCATGATGGCGGCGGCACGGGGGACCCTCACGCGGCCAGCCCGTCGGCGTCCCAGACCTGGACCCCGGCCCGGTAGCCGCCCGCGGCGGCCAGCTCGGCCGCGGCCCCCGCCTCGGTGAACCCGCGCCCGGCCTCGGTGTGGTTGGCCGGGCGGGTGAACTTCCCCGCGGCGGCGGCCACGGTGGCCCCCTGGCAGGCGGGCGAGGCGAACCGGCACGCCCCGGTGCCGCAGGCGGTGGCGGCGTCGCACGTGAACTGCCCCGCCGCCGCGCCGCAGGCGGCCACAGCGCGGGCAACGGCGGCCCGGACGGATGACCGCACCCCGGCGAGGTACGCGCGCTCACGGGCCGCCACCGCCTCGCGGGCGATGGCCGTGGCGTACCGCTCGTCGGCGGCGAACGCCGCCATCGCCGCCGCCAGCTCCTGCTCGCGGGCAAGGGCGAGGGCCAGTGTCACCGACTCAATGAAGGCGTTCTTGGTGACGTGCCGCCCGGCCGCCCCGGAGCGGCCCGTCTTCGGCGCCCGGCGGGCCTCCTCCAGGTACGGCGCGGCAGCGGCGAAGTAGTCGCACCGGGCCAGCGCGCAGCCCGCCGCGCGCAGCACCGGCTCGATCGCCGACGTGCGGCTGGCGCTCAGTACCTCAGCCGCGCGCAGCGCCTCGGCATAGGGCACCGGCTGGCCGCCGATGATGACCTGGCGCGCCGCCAGCGCGGGCCACGGGTTGGAAAGTACCGGCCGGTAAGGCACACTGGACTCGCATGCTGTGCACGGCGCGCCAGGTGCGGTGGCGCTTGCATCGACATGACAGGAGCCCCGTCCGGTTCCCCGCTGCCAGCCTCACCAGGGTAAGGCGGCACCCGGCGGGGCTCCTACCATTTCCGGGCGGGAGGCCCCAGGCCGTCGCGAGCGCGGCAACGCGCGAGGCCAGCCGTCCGCCGCCGAAAGCGGGACTGGCTGGCCTCATGGTGCCTCCTGCGGTTCAGCGCGGAGGCAGGACCGAGGGGTTCCCGTCCTCCGCCGGCTCGCGACGGGTGCGGACTGGAGCCTCCCGGGCTCTTCCCGCAAAGCTAGGCCTTGCGAGAGACCTGCGTCAATATCACTCCTAGGCGCGAGGACGCCATGCCGGGCGACCCCGCTTGCGCGCCGGCTTGCGCGCCGGGCGGTCGAAGCGCCCGCGGGTCGCGCGGTTCGGGACCGTGCCGAATCCCCCGCGTGCCCGGGTGGCGCGCGACGGGGCGGCACCCGGCTTCTCGCGCGTCCTGGCGGCCGGGGCCTCGCGCCCGGCGCGCTGCGGGACAGCGCGCTCCCAGCCCGACTTCGCGTGCCCGGTGAGCCAGGCGCGCGCCGCCCTGGCCCGCTTGGCGGCCTTCTCGCGCGCCTTGCGCCAGCGCTCAGCGGCCCGGATGGACTTCCGGATACGGTGCCGGATCTCCACGGCGAGCGCCTGCATCTCCCGCAGGTTGCGAGCGGCCAGCAGCCGGCGCAGCAGGACGTAGTGCTCGGGCCCGGGCCGGACCCGCAGGCCAGGCGCAGTCCGCGACTCTCCGGGCAGCTCGCTGGGCGCGCGCCCCCGGTCCCGCCCGTGGACCTCGTGAACGAGAGCGGCGGCCTGGGCGTCCAGCACGCTAGCGTGATGACGGGCGATGCCTGGCCGCATCATGCGGCGGGCAAGCCGCCGCGCGTGCCGGGTCAGCTTCACGTGATGCGGATTCGGGTCGATGATTCCCAATGGTTACTCCCTGGTAGTCAGGCAGCCGGGGCTACTTGCCCCGGCGGCTCGGTAATGTCCTGCTCTGATGGCCCGGGAGCGCTGGTGATGACCAGCGGGCGGAAGCCAGGGCGTTCCCACACCGGCGTGATGACGACCTCAACCGGCTTGGCGCTGCGGTGCAGCACCACCGCGTGCATCGCCGGCAGCATCCGGATGCGGCCCGGCGGGAAGGTGCGCACGCGCTCACGCACCTTCCCGCCGGCCTGGCGGTACCAGGTGTCGTGCTCGCCGAAGACGAAGGACTCCCGCTCCAGCTCCGTCATGCTGGTGTTGCCCCCGGCGATGACCTTGGTCGTGAAGAGAACGAGGATGGTCTCCTGGTCCTCCGTGCCGCCCCACGCCGACAGCTGGGACAGGGTCTGCAGGCCGGCGCAGACGGTGATGTTGTACCCGGCGGTCACCGCGCACCACTGCTTGAAGTCGATCCTCGCGGTGGTGGCGGCCTCGTCGGCCACGATAGTCAGCGGGACAGCCAGCTTCCCGCCGCTCTGCTCGGCCAGTATCCGGGCCTGCTCCATGAACTCG
>Ga0210386_10004727_pt1 | contig 11188 bp, 10 predicted proteins | sample IncBWH32OmetaG_FD_160091 | JGI IMG/M metagenome (GOLD analysis project Ga0210386, IMG submission 160091) | Forest soil microbial communities from Barre Woods Harvard Forest LTER site, Petersham, Massachusetts, United States - Inc-BW-H-32-O ... | reverse complement strand
GCGGACGATGCTTTTGTGAAGTATCTTTGCCACACCAAGGACGGTAAATCGTTCCGGAACGTGGAGTATCTCCGAATCAAGAACGGACAGTTGCAATCCATTGAGTGTTATTTCGGCGCGCAATCCAGCTTTCCGTCAGCAGTGAGCACCGGGGAGAAGTAGCCCACGGGCCTGCAAGGAAAGGCGTGGGTGCCGATCTGCCGAAATCACCGGTGATACTGAATCCACAATTCAAACGCGCTCAACCAATCGACGTGTTTGTCATTCCCGTGGGCAGGTGGTCAGAACGATCCGCAGCTCCGGCTACGTAGGAGCATTACATCTAAAAAGCAGCGCACTCGTCATTCTCACTTCGGGTACCAGGAAGTCGAAACCAGAGAGCAAGGGGTTCCATCATGAGCGCCCGCGAAATTCAGGATCACAAGACCATTGCACGTGAGATGTTTGTTCAACCAGCTGCTCACGCTACTGCGGACGTTTCGGCTAGCCCACTGCGGGGAACTACGATTTACGCCAATGAGAGCGGACAATCTTACACGCGTGAATCGACAGCGGATGGGTTCTGCGAAGCTGCAGATACGTCATTGCTTCGGGTAAACCGAGTTGATGCTACAAACCTCATGCGAGTTTTGCGGCAGTTGGACGTTATAGTAAAGCGACAGGCGCCACGAATCGCGTTCAAGGCAAAGGGTAGCGTCCTACTCTTGGATTTAGCCGACATCTTGGCAGTGCAAGCCGAAGGTAATTACGTTTCGTTGCGACCCCGAACGAATCCCTATTTGGTGCACGAGTCCCTGTCGTCCATGGCGGAGAAGCTCAAACCCTACGGTTTTATTCGCATCCACCGTTCGGTCGTCGTGAATATTTCGGCCGTGGAGGAGATCCAACCTTTACCGACGGGAGAGTACAGGCTGCGTCTAAAAGGTGGGACAGAATACGTAGTAACGCGTACATACAAGCACAACCTCAGAAATCTGGCTCAACTGTGGGTCGGCTTAGAGGGGCTTTGCTGCTAACGGGCATCGAGAGCATTTACCTCGTTATTCCATCGTAGCATTCCTGAATCGCCAAGCGTTTGCTAGGCAGTGGACTTGCGAGTGGCCCGTTGATCGGGACACAATCGCCGAGGTAACACAGCGCAGCCGTCTCCGCTCTTAGGCGACCCCTCAAGTCGGACCAAAGCTTGCTCGTTAGATGCAATTGGTCTTGCCTCTGCGAAGGGCATTTGTCACCATCAACTCGGTTTCATCAATTGCCTGGCGAACCGTGGTGAACATCTGAAAGGAGACGATTGATGCATGCGGCCGTACTCGATGCTCTCGGCAAACCGCCGCGCTTTGAGGAATTTCCCGATCCAACTCCGGGCGAAGGTGAAGTGCTCATAAATGTTTCCGCGGCTGCGCTGAAACCTGTGGACAAACAGATGGCGGCCGGAACGCACTACGCCAGCCCGCGCGAATTTCCAGTGGTTTGCGGCATGGATGGCGTGGGGCGGCTCGAAGACGGCACGCGAGTGTTCTTCGGCGGAGCGCGGCCGCCGTACGGTGCGATGGCCGAGCGCACTGTGGTTCGGCGAGTTCAATGCTTTTCGGTCCCTGAAGAACTGGACGATGTCACCGCCGCGGCCGTTCCCAACCCCGGTGTGTCGGCCTGGCTCTCTCTCAAGCACAGTGCGAAGCTCGCCGCGGGTGAAACCGTCCTGATCCTCGGCGCCACTGGAGTCACGGGCAAACTGGCGGTACAGATCGCCAAAATCTTGGGCGCGGGACGCGTCGTTGCGGCAGGACGCAGCGAACACGCGCTGAGCGCACTCCACGGCCTTGGCGCTGATTCCACGATTCGCCTCGACAAACCCGATGAAGAATTGATCGCAGCCTTCCGCCGCGAGGCTGGCGAAAAGCGTTTCGACGTGATCATTGACTATCTATGGGGCCGCCCGACCGAAGCTCTGCTGCAAGCCATCACCGGAAAAGAATTTGCGATTGGGGAATCGGAGACTCGACTGGTGGAGGTGGGCGAAAGCGCTGGATCTACAATCACTCTGCCTGCGGCAGTCCTGCGAAGCACGGCGCTGACGATTCTAGGAACCGGAGGCATGCCGTCTTGGGACATACTCACCGACGCGTTCCAACAAGTGATGAACAGCGCAGCCCACGGCACATTGCGCATCGAGACCGAGCGTGTTCCGCTCGCCGAGATCGAGGATGCCTGGGAACGCCACACACACGCCCGCAGGTTGGTCGCGATCCCGTAGCCTGACAGAAGGGCCGTTCGCGGCGGCTATGATCCCGGGCATATGGTCAGCAACTCGGAAATGATCCCTGCGTTCTAATTGCCTGGTTCCGCTAAATGCGTCGATCAGGACTTTAGCGGACTTCGCGCTTCCGGCAGTACAATGCGCCGTAGAATTTGGCAGGACTGAGCGCGGAAGGTGCGTATTCTATGTTTACAGTCACGATAGTGTTTTTTCTTTTGCCGAGTTCGCTGTTATGGGCGGCGTGGACGTGGAGAGGCTCGGAGAGAGCTGCACGCGAAGGAACGGCGCAAGACGGGAGAGCATACTGCAGCACGGCAGCACTCGTAACCGCGGATTACGCAACGCTTCTGGATTGGCCTTTTTCTTTTCCTGGTTTCACAATGGCGGCAGCCCGCACGGAATGACGATGCCGTCCGCCGGGCCTTGGAAATTCTTGGGCAAGATTGCTGCGTGCGTACTCGTCGCGTGCGTCGTCTTGAGCGCTTTCGGAAAGGGTTAATGGAGACTGTTGATTCCCGCCTGGGCGGCTTCCTTAGTTTTTGTTGCGTACGCAATCTTCATGATCGATTGAATTGCGCTAACTCGGAGTGGCGCTTAGTGATCCTGATTAGTCACCGGCCGGCTGGTTTTCGAACAGAGTTCACCTGTCCGATGACGGCTGCGCGTTTATCCGATGAGATGAGAAGGCCGGCCTCACAAAAGAGCATGCTCACCTCCTCTTCGTTGTACAGTCTGAAGCGTTATTGACCGGGGAAGGGTGTCTCCAGATGGAGCACGCGAGCTCACGCTTGGAATCCAAATGCATATAACTCTCGCTACATTTTTTGGGATCGACCGCACGGTAGTTTCGATGTGCGGCGCCGGCATCATAGTTTTCGTGATTGCACTGTGGGCTGCCAGAACCGACATCGCGCAGGCCCGCGGCCTGGACAAGTTTGTAGCCTTGAGCAATTTATGTTTCGCCGTCCCCTTGGCGGCGTTCGGCGCCCTGCATCTCTCGGCCGTGGAATTCGTCACGCCCATGGTGCCCTCGTACATGCCGTGGCCATTGTTCTGGGGGTATTTCTTCGGCTTTGCGCTGCTGGCCGCCTCTTTGAGCATTGCCACAAACATTCTGGTGCGCTGGTCCGGCCTCTTGTGGGGCATCGCGATGTTTCTTTTTGTGGCGATGATGGACATCCCTGGAGCTCTCGCCGACCCCAGAGATAGGTTTGGATGGACGTTGGCTATCCGCGAAATGGCATTCGGGGGCGGAGGCTGGATTCTTGCGGGAAACGCCATGCGCGGGCCGGGCGGAAGCAGGCTCATAACCGTGGGCCGCGTGGTGATCGCGATCACCGCCATATTTTATGGCGTTGAGCATTTCCAGCACCCAGTGGCACGCCCCGGAGTCCCGCTGGAAAAACTGATGCCTGCGTGGATTCCGGGGCGCTTGCTCATAGGCTATCTGACCGGCTTGATTCTTCTGATTGCCGGGGCATTCATGCTGCTGGGCAAGAAGACGCGGATGGCGGCAACTTATCTCGGTAGCTGGATCGTGCTGCTGGTCGTGTTCATCTATGGGCCCATCCTGATCGCATCACTGTTGGATCCGAGCACGGCGGTCAAAATTGAGGGGATCAACTACTTCTTTGATACGCTGCTCTTTGCCGGAACGATTCTTGCGCTCGCCAGCGCGACGCCACGCACGGATTAAAATGCCGTCCTCTAATTTGTTACGAAATAGGACGACGACAATCAATGTCAGTGCTAAGGAGCCTCCGGCGACTGTGGCCGTTCGATAAGTTCGTCGGTCATTTTCGATTGGCCGATGCTCAGTGATTCAGGCTCCATAGATACGTTGCTAGCGCTTTCACTTGCGCCTGCGTTAGTTGCGCGCCACCCAGCGGCGGCATCGGACTGCGATATTCTTTCGGCTGCGATACGCCTTCGGTGATCGTTTTCGCAATTCCGTCAACGCTGCCATCGCTCCACAGCCATTTCTTGTTCTTGCCTGCCAAAGGCGGCCCCAACGGGGTGCCCTCGCCGCTCCCGCCGTGGCAGCCCGTGCAGGCCGCGCCGCCCATTTCGCCGCGATAAACGCGCCCACCGAGCGCAACCATTGCCGGCGTCGCGCCCGTAGGAACGGCGCGATTTGCCGCGGCGCCCGCGTTTGGATGCGTGCCCTCGGGCGGTTTTGCGGCTTCTTCGACGGGGGGTCCCGGCGGAGACGTCAAGCTCGGACACGGCGTTCCGCTCGCGGCGCCGCCTTCCGAGGCACCAATGTAAACAATCCGGTAAATCGTTCCGCGGATATCGTCTGAAACATAGAGCGCGCCGTCCGGTCCCACCGCCAAACCCGTGGGACGATGTTCGGCTTGCGCCGGCGTCTTCACTGTCGCGAAACCGTCCGCAAATATTTCGCACTGGCCGGACGCGCGTTCCCCCGCGAGTGGCTGAAAGACCACGTTGTAGCCGCCTTGCGCGTACGGCGCGCGGTCCCACGAGCCGTGAAACGCGATGAAGACTCCGTCGCGGTAGCGGGCAGGGAATTGCTTTTGATCATATTGGGCCATTGCATTCGGCGCCCAGTGCGCGGGGAACGCCGCGATCGGTTCAATCTTGTTCGCGCATACGCCGATTTTTTTACCGCCGTCGCCGCCGTATTCCGGCGCCAGCACCAGCTTTTGCACGAACGCGTCGTAGTAGCACTCGGGCCAGCCGTAATCTCCTTGCGACTTCAAAAGCAGCAACTCTTCCGCCGGCAGCGTCGCCTCCTGCTCGGGTTTATATAGGTCGGGCCAATTCATTTTCAGTTGGTCGCGCCCGTGTTGGGTCACGAGCACCTGCCCACTGGAATCGATGGCGAGACCCTCCGCGTTGCGAATTCCCGTAGCGAAGCGGTCAGCCGGTGAGAAAGTTTGATTCGTCTTATTCGCGTCATAGCGCCAGACGCCGCCGCGCGTCTCGAGTTCGGTGCAAGGATTCAAACCGGGCGATTTGAGCGTCCGATTCTTCCCCTGGCAGGAGTTGGTCGCAGTGGCCACGTCTACATACATCGCTCCTTCGGAATCAATAATGAAAGGATGCATCGGATGGTCGCCCCCCAGCGGCAATCCGGAGACGATGGTCTCGGCGGAACCGCCCGGCACGATTGCGTCGCCAGACAATGAATACCGCACGATGCGGTCGTTGCTCTCGGCATAGATCGCATCCTTATACATGCCAATGCCCGTGCCGCCGTGTCCGCCGGTTTGGACGGTTTCGCCGAAGCGCTCGACCACATCGGCCTTTCCCCCGCCGCCCTTATCTTGCAACGCAACCAAGAAACCGCCCGCGTGAGGGGTGTCGTTGCCGTAATACCGGCCCGACCAGGTGTTGACGTAAAGCACTCCGCTCGGCCCAACCACCATGTGCCGCGCGTGACCGATGCCGTCAGCGAAGACCGTCGCGCAGAAACCCGCCGGCAGCTTTAACCCGCTGTCATCGTCCTGGCATGCTTGGCTCTGGGTTTCGGCAGCAAGTGCAAAATTGGAATGGTTTCGCGTCGGCGCGAATGAACTGCCGATGTAAATTGCGACAATCGCGATAAGCATCGAGAACAAAACCTTGAGCGGACGGGAATATTGCATTGAATGCCTCCGAAGGATCGATGACGACAAACAAGGGGATTTCTCAACAACAGACTGAAAATATGACCATAGCAATTCTAAAACGCCCGGCAGCCGGATAGCTCCGGGCACAATTTTGTCGAGGACGCCATCGCGTTGCCGCGCCTCATCAAATTTGAGCCAGTGAGTCGCGAATAAGTTTCAGGCCAAGCACATATTTTTTCGGCGTAATACGCGCATCGGTTCGCGCCGCTTATTTCGAGGGTCAGTTGTAAGAAGAGTGGTTCAAACGCTCCAGCGAGATTCTCGGCTAGCGCCGTTTAGCTCACGGCTCATACGCAGGAGCAGTCGTCCCGTCCGACCACTTCGTGATCGGAATCAGGAGGATGGTCAGTCGGTCCTCAGGGACGTCAGCTTGGATAATCGGGGAGCTCGGCAGATTCGCACCCCAAGTTGCAAGGTTTATTTGCGACACAAAAAACATCAGGTGCGGATGCCAGTGCCCGTCACGATCGCTCACGTACCCTTGCTTTGACATCATGTAGCTCATCGCCCCGGTTTCCAGCGTTGGCAATTCTTTCCTGTCGAAAGCAGCCTTGAGGTCCTCGAACATCTGCGCTTTGGATCGTCCAGCCAATATCAGTTCGGTCTTCTTGATCGTAATGGGCAGGTACGTTCGCGCGGCGGGCGGATTGAAGCAGATCGGAGCCCGCAGCTTTGGATTCCAAAAATCGGGGTCGTCGATTCCCGCGGTCCACGATCGTTCCACCATGCAGACGAAACCGTTCTTGCCTTCAGCCGCGATTTCATAACCATGCCGCCCGAGGACCATCACCTCGGCATCACGCGAAATAGATTCCGGCGCAGCGCTCCGCGCCAGCGCTATCTCGGTATTTCGCTCCGTCAGGTACTGCTCGAGCGGCGCCATGTTCGGATACGGCGTTTTCGCGTCTTGTGCGTGCGTCTCCCACAAAGCGCCCGGCACGATAGTAAGCGCGACAACCAGGCTGGAGACTCTTAATGCAATGGTCCTGAGTATCTCTCGCCGCATTGATTTCTCCTGAGATGCAAAATCCCCGTCGCAGCGCACGTTACAAACCATATCGCGTTGCAGACGCCTAGCGCGTTTGCTCGATCTGATGCTGCACCTGGCTGCGAAATTCCAGCGGATGCGCCATTTTGTGAAATGGATCGGAGGTTCCGCCGGTCCCGATGATCACAATCGTTCCATAACCCAGCATCCTGCCCAGCGCCGTCTCGCTCACTTCGATGCTCTCCACTTTATTCAACAGCATTTCGATGGTCTTCCTGCCGATTAGCCCGGTCTTGATCACCACGCGATGGTTCGTCACCGCCATTTCCGTCGCGTTCCGCCGCACCATGCCGATCACAATCACCACCGCGCCGCAAATAAGCAGCGCCACTCCGCCGCCTTCCATGAGGTGAACGTCCCTGTTCTCCATTCCGTTCTGGTTGAATGCGTAGTAAAGCAGCACCAAGCCGGGCGAACCCAACAGCAAGCATCCCACCACAAGGTGCCCAAGCATCACAATCCAATGGAGCCGCGTCTCGTAAATCACAGTCTCGCCAGGCACCAAATTCGAATCAACGTAACTCATTCGCTCTTTCCCTCAACGCTCAGCAGATTCCACCAGATCACGCCTCATCGTAATTCGAAGAGGCTATCACAACGGTCGCACAGTTTTCGCGCCCGCTTACCTTTGACTCTCGGTTAACCGCGTTGGCAGCTTGAGGGAACAAATCACTGAGCGTAAAATCCCGGCCACTCGGGCACTAATCACTTAGGCTTTGCAGTCCAGCGCAGCTTGAACAGTCGGAGGACCGATCATTTCCACCATTTTTTGCCGCGCTTGCATAGTCGTGATGCTTCTTGTCACGGCTGCCAGCGCTCGCGCAACACGACGATCTCGAACCGATCCTCTGCGCCCATTTGTTGCGCAGAGTGGATGAAAAACGGATAGACCTTTTGCGTTCGCTCGAACCCAGCAAATGGGGTCTTCAAACCACCGCGCCGCTGTGGAGCGATGAAAATGGCCTGCGAACAGAGCGCCGATTTTCATGAGTCTCTCGACCCGTTCGCTCCGGCCGCGTTCAATGTCAGTTGGGCAGGCGAAGAGACTTTCGCTGAACCGGTTCGACATTGCGCGCATTGACCGAACGCTGGCGTCACCAGCAGCAGATTCGACTGGCGACAAGCCGGACCGAATTTATGACGCCCGAGCTATATCACCCGGTACTCGATTGCTTCGTGCAAGGGCTACCGCACACCTATCGCGACGTCAACGCGCCGGTCGGAACAGTAATTGGCCTCGAGATTTCCGGCGACTGTGGCGGCCAATGGTTTCTGTCGAGGGAATCGGCCCGATGGGAACTGTCGAGCCAATCGAGCGAAGCGGTCGCGTCGCGAGTGACGATACCGCAGCAATTGGCGTGGCGCGTTTTCACCAAGGGCATTGATCGTGATTCGGCTCGCGCGCAGATTCAGATAGAAGGGAATCGAGATCTCGGAGAAAACGTTCTTCGTCTAACCGCGATTGTTGTTAGATCTCGCCGGCGTCTTCTGCTCATTTCAAAATGCGATGCGATCGCACCGCACCCACTCACAATGAACTTGCGATGCCCGCATCCGCGGATTCTAGGCTCAGGTTCCCCGGCAAAATCGGGACCCTGGCTTCGACGAGTGTGCCGGGCTCCGCGCGCGACACGACCAGTTCGCCGCCGAATTGGCGGAGCCGCTCGCGCATGCCGTTGATGCCAACCCCCAGCCCGAGCGTGGCGCTTTTCCCGCAAAGATCCGCCGGCATGCCGTTGCCGTAATCCCTCACGCGCACCAGCACGCATTCCGGTTGCTTGACGATCTCGACGCGCGCGGCCTCTGTACCCGAATGTCGGTAGACATTGGTAAGCGATTCCTGAACCACGCGAAAGATCGCAGTCTCTACGTCCTGTGTCAGGCGCGGAAAGGTGCTCGGCTGCATAGTCAGGGAAACCTCGATATTGCTGCGTTTCACCATCCCATCCACGTACCAGTGCAGAGCCGCGCGCAAGCCGGTTTCATCGAGCAGCGGTGGATGCAGCAGATAAGAAAGATTGCGCACCGTCGCGAGGGCGTTGTTGGTAAGCTGGCTCGCTTGTTCATTTCCCGCCTTCACGTCCAGCGTCATCTTCAGGTATGCAAGCTGTTGCCCGAGGTCGTCGTGAAGTTCGCGGGCAATCCGACGCCGCTCCTCGTCTTGAACCTGGAGTAATCGCGCGGAAACCTTGCGAAGTTCCACTGTTCGCAGATCGAGGATCGCGCGAGTTTCGTCCAGCTGCGTCACGCGGTTGCGCAGCTCGGTGTTCAGATTCTGGATGCGCTCGTCCGCCTTCTTCCGCTCGGATAAATCCTGCGTGACTTTTGCAAAGCCGCAGAGCCGTCCGTCGGCGTCGCGCAGCGGAGTGATGATTACGGACGCCCAAAATACCGAGCCATCCTTCTTGACCCGCCAGCCTTCGTCAGCGAAGCGTCCTTCTTTTTCTGCCAGCGCAAGTTCGCGCGCGGGCCAGCCGTTTTCCACCGCTTCTGGCAGGTAGAACTTCGAAAAATGCTGGCCGACGATTTCCGCTTTGGAATATCCCTTGATCGCTTGGGCCCCGTCATTCCAGGTCAGAATGTGCCCTTCGGGGTCCAGCACGAATATCGCGTAGTCTTTTACGGTTTCGACCAGCAAACGAAAGAGCTCGTTGCTCGGGGTTAAATGTTCACCGCTGCTGCCGTTATTGTCTTCGGCTTGTTGCGTAAGACGACTTTGTGCCAAGTGGACGCTCCGAACGACTGAAGGTAGATGCATGCTACGAAAGCAAAACACGCGACGCACGGGCAATACAGTGTTCGCTGTATCACTCGCGCCTCAGACGCGCGAGTTTCTCGTGGGCCTCTCAGTGCGCTAGCCAAGCCGCGGGCCCAGGCCTTGTTCGGTAGAGCAATTGACCCCGCTCGTTGACTTGCCTACAGGCGCACCCTAAGATGTGCGCTAAATGGCGGATTCCCAATCGCTCCTCGGCCAGACCGTCTCACACTATCGCATCATCCAAAAGCTCGGTGGCGGCGGTATGGGCGTCGTCTACAAGGCCGAGGACACGCGGCTTCATCGCGCGGTCAGTTTGAAATTCCTGCCTGGCGAAATGTCCCAGGACCAGGCCGCCCTTGAACGCTTTCGGCGAGAAGGCCAGGCGGCGTCGGCGCTCAACCACCCAAACATCTGCACCATTTACGACATCGGCGAGCAAGACGGCCGCCAGTTCATCGCCATGGAATTTCTCGACGGTGAGACGCTCAGGCAGCGCATTTCTGGCAAAGCGCTGCCGCTGGATGAGGTCCTCGAGTTGGGAATCGAAATCGCGGACGCCCTCGACGCGGCACACGCGAAGGGAATTGTCCACCGTGACATCAAGCCCGCGAATATCTTCGTCACTGAACGCGGGCACGCGAAGATTCTCGATTTCGGCTTAGCGAAGCTCGCCCCGGCCGGCGCGGGCGCCGGTGTTTCCGCGATGCCCACTGCAACTGCGGCTGCAGAGGAATTCTTGACCAGCCCCGGCAGTGCGGTGGGCACGGTCGCTTACATGTCGCCGGAACAAGTGCGTGGCACGCCACTCGATGCGCGCACGGACCTTTTCTCATTCGGCGTTGTGCTGTATGAAATGGCCACGGGCGGCCTGCCATTTCGCGGAGATACTTCCGGCGTCATTTTCGATGCCATCCTCAATCGAGAGCCGGTGGCGCCCGTTCGGCTGAATCCCGACCTACCCGCGAAACTGGAAGAAATTATCAACCGTGCGCTCGAAAAAGACCGCAGCCTTCGCTACCAGCACGCCTCCGACCTGCGCGCGGAATTGCAGCGCCTGAAGCGCGATAGCACGTCGGGCCGCGCGCGTGTGTTGCCTTCGGCCGAGACGCTACGCGCGGAACCCGGCTCGCAATCTGCAGTCCCGCCCGTGGCGACGCCAAAACACGTGGCGCGACGACGCTACTTTTACGCCGCGGCCGCGATCCTCGCGTTGGCGGCCATCGCCGCAGCGTTTTTCTTTCGCTCGTCGCGCAGCGGGCCTCCCCCGAGTAAAGATTGGGAACAGCTCACTTTTTTCACTGACTCCGCGGTGTACCCGGCTCTTTCCCCCGATGGACGTATGCTCGCCTTCATCCGCGGGAATAGTTCCTTCATGGGGCCGGGGCAGATTTACGTCAAGTTCCTGCCAGACGGCCAGCCCGTCCAGCTCACGCACGACTCGTCAGTAAAGTTAGGGCCGGCCTTTTCGCCAGACGGTTCGAGCATCGCAT
>Ga0210386_10004725_pt1 | contig 11194 bp, 10 predicted proteins | sample IncBWH32OmetaG_FD_160091 | JGI IMG/M metagenome (GOLD analysis project Ga0210386, IMG submission 160091) | Forest soil microbial communities from Barre Woods Harvard Forest LTER site, Petersham, Massachusetts, United States - Inc-BW-H-32-O ... | reverse complement strand
ATCGACATGGATGAAACAGAAAGCAGATGAGATCGAGAGCAGAGTGTTCGGCGGTCCAGCGATGGGGTCGATCGGGATGTGGATTCGGCAGAAGAGCGTTGACGGCGAGGCGGTCATTCGCGCCGTGGGAAGGAACTTGAGCGGCGCCGAATTCAACGGGGTCGAGGTTTTCAACTTTGACGACCAGGGTAATTTCGTCGAACGGCTGGAGGCGGCGTCAGGCGAGTTACGCAACGGTTATTGGGTGCTGCACGACGTTGTAGTGGTGACTCCGGGTTTCGAAGCCCTCCGGGTCTCGACCTACCTCTTGGCGACAAACCTCGATCGCAGGGAGGTCGCCCAGGCGTTCGTCGCGCCTGAAACCGTGTCGTTCTGGCGGCTGCCTGCGCTCGCCGAACAGACCGCGCGCGCCGGATTGGACCCGACGGCCTATCTGTTGAAATATCAGGAGCTTCTGGCGCGCCCGCTGATGCTGGCGTCGATGGTGCTGGTGGCCGCGTGCTTTTCGTTAAGATTCTTCCGAATGGGCGGGATCGAATATATGGTTTCCGGTGGCGTCGTGGCGGGGTTCATGCTTTATGTGGCGACCAAAGTGGTCAGCGATCTCGGCGGAGCAGGCTTCCTCAGCGCCTCCGTGGCGGGGTGGTCGCCCGGAATCGTCGGTTGCATGTTTGGCGTGTATGTGCTGCTGCAACAAGAGGATGGTTGATGGGTTTCGCCGTCAGCTTTTCCTTTAAGTCCAATCTCCGCCGTATGCGGGCCGCGAGGATCGCACTGCTGCTCGCAATCGCGGCGGTTGCGGCGTCGACACAGTTGTTCGCCGGACCGACGGCCGCACAAACGCCGCCCGCCGCCCAGTCCGCCCAAACCAAGCCGCAGGACAAGCTGGTCATCGACGCGGATCAGCTCGTCTACGACAAGGACAAGAACACGATCTCGGCCGAAGGCTCAGTTCAACTCTTCTATCAGGGTCGCGTGCTTCAGGCCGACCGCGTAACCTATGACCGCGCGACCAAGCGCGTCTACGCGGAAGGCCACGCCAAGATGACGGACGAGCATGGCAACGTCGTCTACGGAAGTCGGTTCGCGCTCAGCGACGATTTTCGCGACGGTTTCATCGACAGCGTCCAGGTTCTGACGACCGACAAGACGCGCTTCAGCTCGCCGCGGGTCGAGCGCTCGAACGGCGATATCACGGTGCTGCAGAACGGGGCCTATACCGCCTGCGTACCGTGCAAGGACCATCCGGAACGGCCGCCATTCTGGCAGGTGAAGGCAACCAAGATCATCGAGAATCAAACGACCCACACGGTCTACTACGAGGACGCTCAGCTCCAGTTCTGGGGCTTTCCGGTTTTCTACATGCCCTATTTCTCCTCGCCCGACGCGACCGTCAACAAGCAGACCGGCCTTTTGGCGCCGGCGCTCGTTTCTGGTGGCGACCTCGGCTACGGCATGAGCTTCCCCTATTTCATCAATCTGGCGCCCAACTACGACCTTACCCTCACCCCGACATACCTCTCCAAGCAGGGTTTGCTGGGAGAAGTCGACTGGCGCCAGCGGCTGTCCAACGGCGTCTACAGCATCCGTGCGACCGGAATCGACGAGCAGCAGCCTGGGGCGTTTCCGGTTTTCCCCTATGGCGCCGGAGACCAGCGCCTGCGTGGGGCGATCGAAAGCCACGGCAACTTTTTTCTCAATGACATGTGGCAGTTCGGCTGGAACGGCACATGGTTGAGCGACAAGTTCTTCCTCAACGATTACCGGCTTCAGGGCATCAACTTCGATAATTTCTATTTCCAAGACGTCGTTTCGACGGTCTATCTGCGCGGCCAAGCGGCCCAAAGCTACTTCGATCTCAGCGCCTACCATTTCGAGGGCACAACAGCGTACGACGACAATCGCACGCTGCCGACGGCTGTCGCCCCCGTCTTCGACTACAACCGGGTGATCAACGTTCCCGCCGACCGCACTAATGGACTCGGCGGCGAGCTGACGGTCGACGCCAACGTCGCCAACATCAACCAGACCAACGCCGCGTTCCAATCGACCGGTCTGCAGACCTTCGACAGCGCCTTTCACCTTTATAACGTTTGCGAGAGCCAGGTCGGAAATACGGTTGTCAATACGTATTTTCCGGGCAAATGCATGTTGCTCGGCATCGCCGGCGATTACACGCGCGCCTCGGGTCAGGTCTCGTGGCAGCGCGGCTACATCGATTCCCTCGGCGAGGTATGGAAGCCGTTCCTGTTCGCGCGCCTCGACGGCGAGGCGACCGAACTCAATGAAACCGGATCGATCACCTACGCCAGCGCGCTCGGCACGAGCACAGTCGCCAATTCGAGCCAGGCCGCCTTCTTTTCCGGTTCCGACCAGGGCGCATTCGCCCGCTACATGGCTGGCGCCGGCCTCGAGTACCGCTTTCCGTTCGTGTCCACGTCCTCCTGGGGGACGCAGACGATCACGCCGATCGCCCAGCTCATCGCCCGCCCGAGCGAGATCATTCCGAGAATCCAACCCAACGAAGATTCGCAGAGCCTGGTTTTCGACGACACGAACCTGTTCGCCTGGAACAAGTTCTCCGGCTACGATCGGGTCGAGGGCGGCACGCGGCTCAACTACGGGCTCCAGTACGTCGCCGACTTCGCCAACGGGGGCCACGCCAACTTTGTCGCCGGGGAGTCGATCCAGGTCGCCGGGCAGAATTCCTACACCCTCTATAGTCCAACCAACACGGGGCTCGAATCCGGCCTGGACAAGAAGTACTCGAACTTCGTGTTCGGCGAGACGCTGCAGCCGTTCTCGAGCCCGATTACGCTCCTGAGCAAGCAGCAATTCGACAGCTCCACGCTGCAGCTCGCGCGCTTCGACGGGATCGCAAAGGCGACCTACGCCGGCGTCACCGGCAGCGTCGACTACGCCCTCTACGCCGCCCAGCCTGCGCTTGGATACGAATTCCCGCGCGAAGGCGTGACAGGGAACGTCGCCTACAGCTTACAGAATCGCTGGTCGCTCGACGGATCGCTCGTGGTCGACTTGTCGCGCCACTACTACGACACGCTGGGGCAGACGACGCCGATCTTCTATCCCGTCGGCTATTCATTCGGCCTCGGCTACAAGGACGATTGCACGACGCTCACCGTCAGGTATTCGTCCAATGTCAGCGCGCCTGCCCTCTTCACCACGTTCCCGGGGGGGCCTATCGTTCTGAACCCGGCGACGCGCAACCAGACGCTGATGATTCAGCTCGTGCTGCGCACGCTTGGCGATGTGAAGACGAACGTCGGCCTCTGACCGTCTCGCTGTCCGGCCGGGCGAAGCCGCCCTTGGAGCCTTAAGCATGACCGGCGACATGCCGCCGCTGGCAATGACCATGGGTGACCCGGCGGGGATCGGCCCGGAACTCGCGCTGGCCGCCTGGCGCAATCGAACGCCAAGCGCGCCGTTCGTGGTTTTCGCAGCGCCCGGAATCCTGGCCGCGGCCGCCAAGCGGGCGGGTTTCGCGGCCACGATCATCGAGACCGATGCAGCCGGAGCTCAAGCCGCGTTCTCGAACGGCCTTCCGGTCGTCCCGCTCACCAACGCGGTCGAAGACGCGCCAGGGCGCTCGAGCGCAGCCAACGCAGCGGCGACAATCGAGTCGATCGAGCGCGCGGTCAAAGCGGTCCATCAAGGTGAGGCGCGCGCGGTGGTGACCAACCCGATCGCCAAGGCCGCGCTCTATCAGGCCGGGTTCAAATATCCCGGTCACACCGAATACCTCGGCGCGCTCGCCGAGGCCTGGGGCGCCCCGGCCTTTCCGGTGATGATGATCTGGTCTGAGACGCTCAAGGTCGTCCCGGTGACCATTCATATCCCCCTCGCCGACGCTCCCAAGGCGCTGACCGCCGAGCTCATCATCAGAACCGGGCGCATCGTCGATCGCGATCTGCGCGCCCGCTTCGGCGTGGCGCGGCCGCGCCTGGCCGTCGCCGGGCTCAATCCGCACGCCGGCGAGGGCGGGGCGATGGGGCGGGAGGAGATCGCGATCATCGGGCCCGCGATCGAAGTCCTCCGCGCCGAGGGGATCGACGTCGTCGGGCCGCTCTCGGCCGATACGATGTTCCACCCCAAGGCGCGGGCGCGCTACGACGTGGCGCTCACCATGTATCACGATCAGGGCCTGATCCCGGTGAAAACTCTTGCCTTCGACGAAGGGGTCAACGTCACCCTCGGCCTGCCGTTCGTGCGCACGTCCCCCGATCATGGCACGGCGTTCGACATCGCCGGAAAGGGAGTGGCCAACCCGGCCAGCCTGATCGCGGCGCTCAAGCTCGCCGACCGACTGACGCGATGAGCCTCGCCGCGGACGGCCTGCCGCGCCTGAGCGAAGTGGTCGCGGCGCACGGGCTTAACGCCCGCAAGGCGCTCGGGCAGAACTTCCTCTTCGATCTCAATCTCACCCGAAAGATCGCCCGCGCCGCGGGGCCGCTCGCAGGCGTCGCTGTCGTCGAGGTCGGACCCGGTCCCGGAGGCCTCACGCGCGCGCTCCTCTCGGAAGGGGCGGAGAAAGTGATCGCAATCGAGCGCGACGCGCGGGCGCTCGGGGCCCTCAACGAAATCGGCGCGCATTGGCCGGGACGGCTCGAAATCATCGAAGGCGACGCGCTGCGAGTCGCAGCGCAGACCCTCATCGACAAGGCCGGGACCATGCCGATCCGCATCGTCGCCAATCTGCCGTACAACATCGCGACCGCGCTCCTCACCGGCTGGCTCGAGGCCGAACCCTGGCCGCCGTTCTATGAACGGCTCACACTCATGTTCCAGCGCGAGGTGGCGCGGCGCATCGTCGCCACTCCGGCCGAGCGCGCCGATTATGGGCGCCTCGCGGTGCTGGCAGGATGGCGGACGGAGGCGCGCATCCTGTTCGATGTCGCGCCCGCCGCCTTCACGCCGCCGCCGAAGGTCACGTCCAGCGTGGTCGAGCTCATTCCGCGCGCCGCGCCTGCGCCGTGTGACGCCGGGACGCTGTCGGCGCTGACCCAGGCGGCGTTCGGCCGGCGCCGCAAGATGTTGCGCCAGTCGCTGAAAGGCTTCGCCGCCGCTCGCGGGGTCGATCCTCTCGGGCTCATCGCCGCCGCTCGCCTCGAGCCGACGATGCGGGCGGAGGAGGCCGACGTCGCAGGGTTCGTGGCCCTGGCCCGCGCGGCCGCCGGGTCGATCGGAAACAACACCACAAAATAGTGTTACATCCGATCAAGGTATGGAAGCGCAAATAAGCGCCACTAAACGCAACTAAGCGCAAATAAACGAAAATAAAATTGCTTTCTTTTACTTACGTTTATTTTCTCGAATCGTGACTTTCCAATGAGTTACAGGCGATTCAAACAAAAAAATCTTTTCCTCTCTTCGCCCCCTGTGCGAACCGTCCCACACGCGTGCCCTCTCAATCCGGCCATGGATAGAGGTATAGCATAGGTTCTGGTTTTCGTAAAGAAAATGCTTTGCAGATTGCATTCGTGAACGCCCGCACGAAAAAGACGGCCCTTTGGCTACGGGTCGCTTTTCAGTCGCACTCTGAGCCCCACGCCGTCAGGGCCGTCCCCCGACTTGATCCCGGATTGTCCCGGCGATCCACCTCTTTGAGGCAGCCGCCGCTTGCCGTCCCGTCAGCCTGATGCATTGGGCAAATGCGTAAGATATTCGTAGATGGCGCGCAGTTCTTTGTCGCTCATTCTTCCGATCGGCTTCCAAGGCATCTGCTTGCCGATTTCATGCCCGTCAGGATCGACGCCGCTGCGCATGGTGGCGACAAATTCCTCGAATTTCCAATCCTTGACCAGATTGAGGTCCGGACCGATGGGCCCGAGCTGACCCGGGACGCCGCCGGTCAAATTCCTGCCGTGGCACTCGCGGCAATCCTGGTAGGACAGGATGTATTCGCCATAGCGCGGTGTCGGGGCCTCTGGCGGCGCGGTGACGATTTCCTGCGATATCGGTTTACCGGTCGGAAGCATGCCGGCGCCGAGCATCAGGACACCCAGCGGATTGAGATGATCCGGTGAGTCCGGCGTCTGCTGTCCCGCGGGCGATAGATGGCGAAGATAGGCGATGACGGCCTTTGTGTCGTCGTCGCTCAGCTTCCCGGCATTGGTATAGGACATGATGATCAGCCAGCGACCATCGCGATCGACACCATTGCGAATGGCCCGGAAAATCTCGCCGTCCGACCAGCGACTGAGCGGCCCGGCCGGAGTGAGATTGGAGGAGATGAAGGCGCCAACGGGCACAGGCAAATCATCACCGATGTTGGCTCCGCCGGTGAGCGTTGCTGTCTTGGAATGACAGCCGCTACAGAAGCCGTTGGAGATTTCCTCGCCGCGCTGAATTTGGTCTGGCGTGCCGGAAATCTTCAGCGCTACCGCCGGCGCATTGCGGTCGTGCAGCTTGAACAACCCAACGAGCAAGAGCACGGTTATCGCCATAACGACTATCGAGAGGAGAGCGGCCACGCCCATGCCGCTCCACTTCAGGACCCCTCTTTTGAAGCGCCAGGCGCGAAAGCCCAACCAGATCAGTAGCCCGTTGGCGGCGACGGAAATGGTGGGAGCCAGCAATTCAAGCATGACAATATATCCTTGGTCGTTTCGCCGCCGGTCGGACGCGAAGCACTCTTCTCCCGGCCAAACCGGAAGGTCGGTTCGGGGGGCCTCACGCTATTGGCCGGGTAATGCGCGATGATTTCGCCTCAGGCCTTTCGCGTTACGGCCGTAACCTGCCGCCTCCGCGCGTTGGCGGCGGCAACCTCTCATTCAACCAACCGGTTGACTTTCTGAAAACGACGACGTACATTCAACCACATGGTTGAACTAGAGGCGCCCCAGCTCGGCCCAATTTTTCATGCGCTTAGCGACGCGACGCGCCGGCGCATGCTTCTGGAACTCGCCTCCTCCGGCGAGCGGACGGTCGGCCAGCTGGCGCAACCGTTCGCTATCTCGCTCGCGGCGGCCTCGAAGCACATCAAGGTGCTGGAGAACGCCGGACTGATCCAGCGCGAGGTGCGTGGGCGCGCCCATCTCTGCCGCCTTGATCCTGGACCGCTGGAGAGCGCGCACGAATGGCTGAGCTTCTACGAGCGGTTCTGGACGGCCCGGCTGGACGCGCTCGACCGGCTCCTCCGCAAGGAGGACGAGCAAAAATCCACGACCCGCAAACCAGGAGACGAGAAATGAACGACCGCCCGAAAGTCGACGCCTATGGCGCGCTGACCGAGCCGGCCACCCTGACGATCCAGCGCATGCTGCCCGGCCCGATCGAGCGCGTCTGGGCCTATCTCACCGAGAGTGAATTGCGCCGCAAATGGCTGGCGGCCGGTGACATGGAGATGAAGGTCGGCGCGCCGTTCGAGTTCGTCTGGCGCAACAGCGAGCTCACCGACCCGCCGGGCAAGCGGCCGGAGGGCTTCGGCGAGGAGCACCGGATGGAGAGCCGGATCATCGAGCTCGATCCGCCGCGCAAGCTCGTCTTCACCTGGGGAAAGGACGATAGCGACGTTTCGCTCACGCTCGAGCCGAGAGGCGAGAAGGTACTGCTCACTGTAGTCCACCGCCGCCTGCCCACCCGCGGCATGATGGTCGGCGTCAGCACCGGCTGGCACGCGCATCTCGACATGCTTGTGGCGCGTATGACCGGCGAGGAGCCGGGGCCATTCTGGGACGGGTTCAGCCGCCTCAGAGCCGAATACGACCGGCGCATCCCGGGCTGAGCCGCCGCTCAACAACAGGAGGTTGACCCATGCAAAATCAAGTTGTTCCACGCGATGAGTGGCTGAACGCTCGGCTCGAGCTGCTCAAAAAAGAAAAAGAGCTGACCCGGCTCGGCGACGAAGTGGCGCGGCGGCGCCAGGAGCTGCCGTGGGTCAAGGTCGACAAGGCGTACCGGTTCGACACCGATCAAGGCCCCGCCTCGCTCAAGGACCTGTTCCGCGGGCGCTCGCAGCTTCTCGTCTATCACTTCATGTTTGGGCCCGACTACGCGGCGGGGTGTCCGTCCTGCTCGATGATCGCCGACGGGTTCAACGGCTTCGCCGTGCATCTGGCGAACCATGACGTCACGCTTTCGGCGGTCTCCCGCGCGCCGCTCGCGAAGCTGCAAGCCTACAAGCGGCGGATGGGGTGGACGTTTCCCTGGGCGTCTTCGTTTGGCGACGACTTCAACTTCGATTTCAACGTCTCGATCACCGAGGAGCAGCAGCGCGCGGGAGGCGTCGAATACAACTATCGGCGCGGCGACCACCCGCTGACCGCGGCGCAGGTCCCGGCGCCGGTCGCCCGGTTCGCGGAATCGTGCGGAACCGACGGGCGGACATTCATGCGCGATCGGCCGGGGATGAGCGCCTTCGCGATGGAAGATGGCGCTATCTACCACGCCTATTCCACCTATTCGCGCGGACTCGACGGACTCTGGGGCGCCTACCAGTGGCTCGACCGGGCCCCCAAGGGGCGCAATGAAAACGGCGTCTGGTGGCGCCGCCACGACGAGTACGGCGTTGTTCCCACGCATCAACCCATTCAGCAAGCCGGAGGTTAGCAATGAACGTTCCCCCGATCGTGTCTCGACAGGACTGGGACGCCGCGCGTGAGGAGCTCCTCGTGAAGGAGAAGGCGGTGATGCGCGCCCATGACGCGCTGGCCGCCGAGCGCCGGCGGATGCCGTGGATCGTCGTCGACAAGGCGTACGCGTTCATCGGGCCCAAGGGCAAGGCGAGCCTGATCGACCTGTTCGAGGGCCGCCGTCAGCTGATCGCCTACCGCGCGTTCTTCGAGCCAGGAGTGTTCGGTTGGCCCGACCACGCCTGCCGCGGCTGTTCCTTAGGCGCCGATCAGGTCTCCCACCTCGCCCACCTGAACGCACGAGACACGACGCTCGCGTACGTTTCCCGCGCCCCGCAGGCGGACATTGCGCGGCTCAAAGCGCGGATGGGCTGGTGGATGCCGTGGTACACGATCACCGACAGCTTCGACGCTGACTTCGGCGTGGATGAATGGCACGGCCACAACGTCTTCTTCCGAGACGGCGACCGGGTGTTCCGCACCTATTTCATCAACAACCGCGGCGATGAGGCGATGGGCACCGTCTGGAACTACCTCGACGTGACGCCGCTCGGGCGCCAGGAAGTTTGGGAGGATTCTCCCGACGGCTATCCTCAGACGCCGCCATACAAGTGGTGGAACTGGCACGACAATTACGAAGCCGAAAGGTCGGTCGACCCGCAATGGGTCAAGGTGTCGGACGCCGGAGAAGCAGCGTTCCGCAATAAGGAAGCGGGCGCGCAGCGATGAGCGAGGCCTACCGCGCCAACTCGGCCGGCGCTGGGGGCCATGGCGACGGCGGTGCGACCGCCCTCGGCTTAGCCGACTGGCTAAGCCTTGCGGCCACGCCGACCTTCGCGATGATGGCGCTGATGACCGTTGCTCTTGGCGGCGGCGCGGAGCCGCTCTGCTCCGCGATGCAACATGGGTCGCTCTGGAGCGGAATGGTCCCCATGTATTTGCTGATGGGCGCCTTTCATTCGGCGCCCTGGCTGAGGCTCATCGCTGGCGGGCGAAGCTGATGTAGTCGCATCGACTTCCGTGTCATTCCCGCGTAAGCGGGAATCCACCCTTCTCACCGGAAGGCCGCCTTTTGTGCTGGATTCCCGATCGGCCGCTGCGCAGCCGTCGGGAATGACAAGAAGCAGGCGGTCGAGTGTTAAACGCCGTCGAACCAGGAGCGCAGCGTCTCCAGCCACGGCGCCTCGACATGGACGCGGAAGCCGGAGGGCGTGCGCGCGAGCAGGCCGCGCAGGCCAAAGACAAGGACGGCGGCCGAGGGCGAACCGGAAGCTAGGTCGGCCGAGGTTGCCTGCATGAGCGCCTGGGCCGCGTCCTCGCCTGAAACCTCGACCGCAGCCCAGCCGTCGTCGACGCCGGTCGCGCACCAGCCGTCGCGCCAACCGTCCGCAACGGCAAGCGGCGCCGGCGTGACGAGCAGCGCGCTCGTCCGCCCGATGCGCAAAGCATGCGCGCCCGCAGGCAGCAGCGCGTAAAGGCCAAGCATCGGCGCAGCCGGGGCGAGCCCGGCGACGGCGGCGTCGAGATCCCCCGAGATTAAGGTTTGTCCGAGCCCGCCGAGCCTGCGCGCCGTGAGACGTGGGCGGTCGATGAGAAGCCCTGCGCCGCCGCGCGGCGGGGACCATCGCATCTCACGCATGGAGCCGCCTTCCTTCCGGATCGAGCGCGACCGGGCTCGTGATGGTCGCGCGCCGCTCGGCGCCAAGATGATAGACTCCGACCGCTTCACCCATGCGCGACAGCCCTGCTTCGACGAGGCCCAGCGCGACCGGGCGGCTAAGGCTCGGGCTCATGTAGCTCGACGTCACATAGCCTTGCGAGCGCCGCGCCCGGCCCGCGCCCGTCGTCACATGCGCGCCTGTCGGTAGCGGCGCTTCTTCAGCCGGAACGCTTAAGCCCACCAATTGCTTGCGTCGCGGGTCGCTGGCGACGGGCATGAACAAAGAGCGCTTGCCGATATATTCGTCCGGCCTCGAGTCGCGGGGGCCCGTCACCCCGAGATCGTGCGGCATGGTCGTCCCATCGGTGTCCTTGCCGATGACGATGTAGCCTTTCTCCGCCCGCAGGATCATCAGCGCCTCGAGGCCCAGCAGCCCGCCGCCGAACGCCGGCAGCTTCTCCACGAGGCGCGCGCGCAACGCGCTGGCGCGGCTTGCCGGAATCGAGAGCTCGTACGAGCGGTCGCCGGTGAAGCTTACCCGCGCTGCGCGGAGCGGGCCGGCGTCGAATGTCCCGGTCGCGAACGCCATGTGGGGCAGGCTCTGGTCGTCGAGCGCGATGTTAAGCCCGCAAGCCTCGATGAGGTCGCGCGAGCGCGGGCCGGTGACGGTGAGCGTCGCCGACTGAGCGGTCGTGTCGTGAACAGCGACACGGGCCGGATCGAAACGATCCTGCCGCCAAAGTTCGAGGCGCATACGAACGGCGTCTGTATGCCCGGACGAGCAGGAGACGAGGAAGCGATCATCCGCCAGTCGCAACGTCACCCCATCGTCGAACACGACGCCCGACTCCTGCAACAAAAAGCCGTAGCGGATCCTGCCGGGTTTCAGCGTCGAAAGGCGGTTGTAACTATGGAAGTCGGCGAGCTTGGCGGCGTCGGGGCC
>Ga0210386_10004724_pt1 | contig 11194 bp, 10 predicted proteins | sample IncBWH32OmetaG_FD_160091 | JGI IMG/M metagenome (GOLD analysis project Ga0210386, IMG submission 160091) | Forest soil microbial communities from Barre Woods Harvard Forest LTER site, Petersham, Massachusetts, United States - Inc-BW-H-32-O ... | reverse complement strand
CCCAGCGGCTACACACCGGAGCGACGCGGCCGCGATATCGAGGAGCTGCTGGACCATCTGGGTCCGGCGCCGAGCCTGGTGGTCGGTTGGTCGCTGGGCGTGCTGGACACGCTGGCCGCGATCAATCTGGACGGCGATGCCCATCTGGCCGGGTTGGTGCTGGTCGACAACTCGGTGGGCGAGGAGCCGCCGCCTGTCGCCGGCAAGCCCCATCACGGCCCGGCGTTGTCGCACGACGCCTTCATGCGGTCTTTCGTGCGGGGCATGTTCCGCACCCGCCAGAGCCCGGCCTATCTCGATGAGTTGACCGCCGCCACGCTGCGCACGCCCGAGTATGCGGCCCGTGACCTGCTGTCCTACCCGGTGCCGCGCACCTATTGGCGTGAGGCGATCTACGCCACGCATGTTCCCGTGCTGTACGTCGTGCGTCCCGGCTTCGCGGCGCAGGCGGCCAACCTGCAGCGAAACCGGCCTGACACCGAAACATCCGTGTTCACCGACGCCGGCCATGCCTTGTTCGTCGACGATGCGGCGCGCTTCAACGCCCTGGTGCTGGACTTCATCCATCGTCACGTCTGGCCGTGACCGCGTTGCTGTCGCTGTTCCTCGTCTCGCTGACGGCGCTCGGCTACGAGATCGCGCTGACCCGGTACTTCGCGGTCGCCCAGTGGTCGGAGTATGGCTACTGGGTCATCTCCATCGTCATGGTCGGCTTCGCCCTGTCGGGCGTTGTGCTCGCGCTGTGGCGCGACGCGCTGGGCCGGCATGGCAACCGGCTGCTGGCCGCGCTGCCGGCATTGCTGATCGTGACCGGCGGGCTGGGCTATCAGTTCACCACGCTGAACCCGTTCAACCCGTTGCAATTGCAGAATCAGGTCACCTGGCTGCCGCAGCTCGGCAATATCGGCCTATATTACGTGTGTCTGCTGCCGTTCTTCTTCTTGGCGGGCTTGTTCGTCAGCCTGAGCTTCGTGCTGCACCCCGGCCGCAGCGGTCTGGTCTACGCCTTCGATCTGACCGGCGCCGGTGCCGGCGCCGCCGCCGTGCTGGCGCTGATGTTTGTTGTGCACCCGTTCAATCTGGTGCCGGCGCTGTTGCCCGCACTCGCCGCCGCCGCGCTGTTCGTGCCGGGACGGCGCTGGCTGCCATTCAGCGCCGCGATCGTTGCGCTGCTGGCCACCGAGTCGGTGCTACTGTTCGATAGTCACGCGCATTTCAACGACTACAAGCCGATCTACGCGCCGCTGCACACGCCAGATGCGCACATCCTCGCCGAACGCACGTCCCCGCGCGGCGACTACCTGCTGCTGGATGATTTCACCGAGCGGCTGGACACCGACATCTCCAACGACGCCGGGATGCTGAACCTGCCCGGTCCACCACGCAGCTTCGGCCTGTATCGCGACGGCAATCGCATCGCGTCACTGCCCCATCCGGGTCCACTCGATGTCCGCTATGCCGGCGCGGCGTTGGATGCGTTGCCGTATCAGATGACCCCGCGCGCCCATGTCTTACTGATCGGCGCCGGCGGTGGCTTCCGTCCTGCGGAGGTGCTGTCACTCGGCGCCACGCAGATCACCGCGCTGGAGCCGGAACCGACACTGCTGTGGGCGCTGCGTCACGGCCTGGGCGGATCGCCGCCCCTGCCGGCCGATCCCCGGGTTCGCCTCTCCGCCGCCGGGCCACTGTCCACGATCGATGCCGGCGGCACCTACGACATCATCGATATCTCGTCCGACTTCCTCGACGCGGCCGAGGTCAATGCGACGGCGTTCAGCGTCGAGGCCTTGGCAGGCGATCTGCGCGCCCTCGCGCCGGGCGGCATCGTCTCGATCCCGGTCTCGATCCGCGACTTCCCGGTCTACGCCACGCGCATGCTGGCCACCGCCCGCGCGGCCTTGCTGCGTGCGGGCGTGACGGACCCGTCCCAGCACGTCGTGGCCTACCGCTCGGCCTGGAACATGCGCATCCTGCTGTCCCCCACCGCCTGGGACAGCGCCCGCATCGGGACCCTGCGCAGGTTCTGCGACGACCGTTCCTTCGATGTGTCGTGGTATCCCGGCATCGACGTCACCGCATTGCGGTCGAACCTCTACAACGACCTGCCCGCGGTCTCCTTCGCCGCCGGCGAAATGACCTCGAACGGCCCCGACGACGCCATCGCCGACGAAGCCGGCGCGGCGCTCACCGGCGCACCAACCGCGTCACGCACCGCATTCAACCTGACCCCGATCACGCTGGACCAGCCCTTCTATTACGCGGTGCTGCGGCTCGGTCAGCTCGGCACGCTGCTGCGGCGGCTGGAGATCCTGCCGCAGCCCGAGATCAGCGGCCTGATCAATCTCGCGGTGCTCGCGCAGGCCGGACTGCTCGCCGCGCTGGTCCTGCTGCTACCGGCCGCCGCGCGCCGCCGCCTGGTCGATCAAGGCGTCGGCGTGCTGCGCCCGATCCTGTATTTCCCTGCGCTGGGCTTGGCGTTCCTGTTCATCGAGATTTATCTGATCGAGCAGGCCAGCCTGTGGCTGAGCGACCGGACCAGCGGCTTCGCCCTGGTGCTGACCGGCATGCTGGTGTTCTCCGGCCTCGGCAGCCTGCTCGCCGACCGCCTGTATCAGCGGGCCGGACAGATGCTCGCGCTGGCGATCCTGCTGGCCCTGCTCTGGATCGTGGCCACCATGATCGGACTGCGGCCGCTGATCCTCGCCACGCTCGCAACACCCTGGTCGGTGCGCGCCGCGCTGGTCCTGGCCGTGTGCGCCCCCGTCTCCCTCGCGTTGGGCCTGCCCTTTCCCCTCGGCCTGGCGCGTGTGGGCGGCGGTGCCATGCTGCCCTGGGCCTGGGCATTGAACGGCGCCTTCTCGGTCGTTGCCACCCCGCTCGCCAATTTGATTGCCCGCGAGGCAGGGTTTGACCGGGTTCTGTTCGCCGCCGGTCTGCTATATGTGCTGGCGCTGGTCAGCTTCCCCGCAAGCAGAAAGAACCCCCTTTGGTCGAGTTTGGACACACGATCTCCCGTCGTGGAGTAATCGCAAGCGCTGTTGCCGCCGCCGCGTGCCGATCAGCGTTCGCCGCATCCAGCCCCTGGACGCACGAGGCCTATGTCGCCGCCATGGCCGCCTCCGGCCGCCCGGTGAACCAGACCCAAGCACAGTTCGATGCGATCCAGGCCCGCAAGCCCGCGGCGATGAAGCTGATCGAGACCTATCTGAAGCAGCATCTGGGCTCCGCCGATCCCGCCGTGCTGGCGGCGTTCCGGGCGGTGCCGCGCGACTACTTCCATTACAATTACCAGGACCACCAAGCGACGCCGGGCGAGGCGTATGAGGCGGAACCGAAGCCGTGGGCGATCGGCTACGGCTCGGCACTGTCGGACTATCTGGGGCAGGCCTACATGACCCAGGTCTGCCAGCCGAAGCCCGGCCAGACGACGCTGGAAATCGGTACTGGCTCCGGCTTCCAGAGTTCATTGCTGTCACGCATCGTCGGGCAGGCCTATTCGATCGAGATCATCCAGCCGCTGGGGCAGGCGGTGGGCAAGATCTTCGCGCCGATCGGCTACGACAATGTGCATACCAAGGTTGGCGACGGCTATTACGGCTGGCCCGAAGTCGAGGGGGGCTTTGACGTCATCATCGTGACCTGTGCCGCGCAATATGCGCCGCCGGAGCTGTTCAAGCAGATGAAGCCGGGGGGGCGGATGGTGATTCCGATCGGCCAGCCGTTCAAGCGCGGGCAGGTGCTGTACATCTACACCAAGGACGAAGAAGGCAAGATCCATTCCAGGCGCGATATGGGTGTGTTCTTTATCCCAATGACCGGCGCGATGATGAAGCTGCCGCCCCCAGGTCCGATAGCAAGTGCCGCGCCCGCCCCGCCGAAAGCGGCGTCGCCGCAAGCCGCGCCACCGCCGGCTGCGGCCCCGCCGCCACCGCCATCGCCGGCCGCGTCACCGCCAGCCCCACCACCGCCGGCTGCGCCGCCGAAGACAACGACAGAATAGCACTGCCATTGCGGGAGCACTGTCATTGCGAGGCCCAAAGGGCCGAAGCAATCTCGTGCGAGCGACCCGGTGACACCAACCACCGCCGCACCCGGTTATGCCCGGCGCAGGTCTGGCATGACGAGGCTCCGCGCCGACGGGTCAATCCCTCCGTCGCGCGCTATTACTCGAACAGCGCCACCGCCCGTATCGGGCTCGCCGTCCCGCCCCGAATCTTCAACGGAAACCCGATAAACCGGAACCGCCCCCGCCCAATCAACGTCTCCAGATTCGCCAGACATTCAATATGCGTAATCCCACGCTCGGCGCACGCCATATGCGCCAGGAAATTCGGCTCCCCCTCCGGCGCGGGACTGATCGCCTCCACCCCAAACATCCCGACCGCATGATCTGCCAGCCAGTGCACTGACTCCAACGCCAGCCCGGGAAAATCATGCAGATACCCCGGCGTGCCCAACAACCGCGCGTTGGTCGCCATATGCAGCAGCACTGTATCCCCCACAAGGATCTCCTGCCCTGAGGCCTCCAACGCCGCCTGCATCTCCGGCACGGTAATGCAATGTTTCAACGGCACATGCGAAAGATCCAGACAGATCCCCGCGGTATAGAACTTCTCCAGCGGCACCTCATCGATGCTCAACGCCCCCGGCCGGGGATCAAAATGCACCGGCGCATCCACATGGGTCCCAGCATGATCCGACAGCGAGATCGACAACGCCTTCGACGTAAATATCGTATTCCCGGCGACTTTCTTCTCGGAATGATCGCCCCACACCGTCATCACCACCGGCGGGTGGCTCGGATGCGTCTGCGTGCGGTGAAAGATCTCGCGGCTGAGGTCGATCAGTTCCATGCTTGGCTCCTGGTTTCGTCCATGACCTCGGACACGATGGCGTCGAGCAGGCGGGACGGAAAGTGGCGCGGCATCGCTTCCGCGATGAACACGATCCGTGTGCGCTGGTCGCCGGATGGCCAGCGATCAAGCCACGCAGGCGCGCTGAACAGGTGACGCACGCCTTGGATCAACGCGGGGCGCCCCGGCAGTTCCGCGACATCGACCAGCCCCTTCACGCGCAGCAACCGGTCGCCGGCGTGCTCCACCAGGGCTTCCAGCCACAAGGTGAGCGCCAGAGCGGGCAGGGGGGTCTCGCGGGTCAGGCTGAATGTTTCAATTCCGTCGCTGTGCGCTGCGACCGAGGCGTCGAGCAGCGTCGCGAGGCGCGCCTCACGACCGGACGCGTCTGAGGTGCTGAACAACACGGACGGCGCGATATCACCCGCGACAGACGTGAGCAATGGCGCACCAGGGTTCAGCGCTGCCAGCCGCGCCCGTAACGCATCCACCGCACCGGCAACATCCGTCTTGGTCAGCAGCAGCCGATCCGCCAGCGCCGCCTGACGACGCGCTTCCGGATGATGGTCCAACGAGGTTTCGCCGTGCTGTGCATCGACCAACGTGATCAGCGTGTCGATCGCATGATCCTGCGCAACATCCCGATCATTGATCAGCGCCTGCAGGATCGGCGCCGGATCGGCGAGACCGGATGTTTCGATCAGCACCCGATCATACGCGATCTCACCAGCCGCACGCCGCGCCCGCAGTTCCAGCAGCGTGGCCAAGAGATCCGCTCGCACCGCGCAGCACAAACAACCCGTGCTAAGCGTCAACAGCGACTCATCACTCGCCGTGACCAGCTCGTGATCCAGCCCGATCTCGCCAAACTCGTTGACGATCACTGCCGTGCGCGCAAACGTAGGGTCGCGCAGCACGCGTGCGATGAGTGTCGTCTTCCCGCTGCCCAGGAAACCGGTGACGATGGAAACCGGCAGCAACTCAGCCGGTTTCCATCGGCAACGCCGGATCGACGGCCCATTCCGACAGTGAGGCGTCGTACAGTTTCACATTCTCATGCCCCAGCATCACCAGCGCCAACGCATCAGCACTCGCCGCAATCCCGCCCCCGCAATAGGTGATAACCGGCCGATCCAATGCTCCAACGGAGGCGAAACGTTTGCGCAGTTCCTCCGCCGGCAGGAACGTATTGGTCGCCGGATCGAGCAGATGCGCCGCTGGCAGATTGACACTGCCAGCAATCCTCCCAGGTCGCCCATAGCTGTTGCCGCCACCGCCGGTGTGCTGTTGTGGTAGCAACGCATTCAGCGTGCACACCGCGCTGTCACCGATTGCGCCGAGCACCTGCGCCTTGTCCACCATCAGGTCGCGCACGTCGCGCACAACGAACGCACCGGCCGCGCGCGCCGTCGCCGCTCCGGTCTCGACCGCGCGGCCTTCCCGCGACCATTTCTGCCAGCCGCCATTCAGCACCGCGGCATTGTCATGCCCGAACACACGCAGCAGCCACCACAGGCGCGTCGCCCACCAGGCATTCGCCGTGCTGTAGGTAACAACGCGCGTGCCGCTGCTCACCCCGAACCGCCGCATCGCCGCCGCGAAATCCTCCGGCGTCTGCCGCATGAAGCGGAACCGATGCGACGTATCGGACACATCACGCAGCATGTCGACGAACTGCGCGCCGGGAATATGGCCCTTCTCGAAATCCTCGCGCCCCGGCACGACCTGATAGGTGGTCTTCGGATCCGGAATCAGATGCGTCGTGCAGTCGAGCACAACGACGTTGGGATCCACCAAATGATCCGCAAGCCAATCAGTCTCCACCAGATATTCTGGATGGACGAAGCCTGATGCCGACATGGCCGTACTCCTCCCACTTCCACCTGGATGCCGGGCGAAGGCCCGGCATGCACGTCGTCCCTCAATGCCCCGCCGGCAATTGCGCCAGCTCGATCAACACACCCCCCGTCGACGCCGGCTCCAGAAAGGCGATCTTCGCCCCACCATGCCCGATGCGCGGCGATCCTGTCTGGATCTTCACCCCCTTCGCCCGCAGCTCATCCAGCGCACCGTCAATATCCTCGACCTCGAAACAAATATGATACAGCCCGGTGCCTTTCTCCTTGATCCAATGTGTCACCCCGGACTCCGGCCCCCGGCCTTCCAGCAGCTCCACATAGGTCTCACCCACTGGCAGCATCGCCAGCCGCGTCTGACCGATCTGCTCCTCGTACTCCACATCTAAGCCCAGCACGTCCCGCATCAAATCCATGGACTGCTGCAGCGAGTCCACCGCGATCGCGATATGCTCCACGCGCTTGATCTTCATCACCGCCCTCCTTCAGGAAATCGTTGCGCCGCTGTCGACCGGATAGATCTGCCCCGTCACCATGCGCGACGCATCGGACGCCAGGAACAATACCATCTCCGCGATATCTGTCGGCTGGATCAACCCCAGCAGATGCGCCGCCGCCAGCTTGTCCAGCGCCGCGTTGCCCGCCACCAGCTTCTTCACCCGATCCGTCATCGTCACCGACGGCGCGATCGCATTCACCCGCACCTTCTGCGGCGCGAACTCCACCGCCATCGACCGCGTCATGGCGGACACGCCACCCTTCGCCGCCGTATAGCAATCGCGCCCCGGCACCCCCATCAACGCAACATTCGATGTCATGTTGATCACCGCCCCGCCACCTGAGGCAATGATCGCAGGAATCCCATGCCGGCACCCAAGGAAGCACCCGAACAGATCCAGCGTGATCGCGCGCCAGAACTCGCTGATCGGCGCATCGACCACCGTGTCGTCATCCAGCGTCGAGCCGCCCGCGTTGTTGTGCAGCACATGCAGCGCACCAAATTTGTCCACCGTTGTGCGGATTGTCGCCTTGATGCTGTCCTCATCGCGCACATCTGTCGGAATGGCGATCGCATGATTGCCGGCAAGATGCGCTGTCTCCTCTCCGGTCACCTTATTGATCTCCGCGATCACCACCTGGGCGCCCTCGCGCGCGAACAGCAGCGCCGCCTCGCGCCCAATGCCGGTGCCCGCGCCGGTGATCAATGCCACCTTGCCATCCAACCGTGCCATCACTGTCTCCCCATCGTCGTTACGAGGCGCACCCTCCACTGTCATTGCAAGAAGCGCAGCGAGGAAGCAATCCTGCGCCGTAGTGGCACGCTCACAGATGCGCACTCGGACCGAGATTGCTTCGTCGCTGCGCTCCGCACAATGACTAGGGGTGCTTATCCTGCCAGGCCACGCAGCATTTCGCGTAACGCGAGCATGCCGGGATCATCCAATCCCACTGAACGTTCCGCGAAAATCCGCGCGCGCCCGATCCTGGCTTGCTGCCCCCGCATGCGTGTCATCGTCTCGTCCACGGCTTTGCCCGCCGCCGCCGCCATCTCCGACGATGCCACACCGTCGACCGCACGCGCTGCAGCATCCAACGCATCAAGCACGGTCTTGTCGCCCAGTGCCGACTTGCCACGTGCCATCATCGCCTCCAGCGCCCCGCGCAGCAGACCCGACAGTTCTTCCCATGGAATGTCCGTCCGGCCACGCGTCGCCTTCGCTGCCGACATCAGCCCCGTCGCCAGCAGCGTGCCGTAACTCGACCCCGACACGCGCGTGACCGCCTGCGCGCAGGCCATCAAGGCCATGCCGACATCATCCGGCAAATTCGGCAGCACCTTCACCAGCTCCCGCCCGCCACGCTGCATCGTCACGCCAAGGTCGCCATCCCCCAACTGCCCATCCAGCGCGTTCAGCGCCTCCGCCACCGTCTCCATATGCTCGGAGATTCGCCGCACGCCATCGGCCAGCACCGCACGCGTCAATGCCATCACACCCTCCAGAACGCGCAATCCGCAGGCGCCTTCAGCAGTTTCTCCAACTCTTCATCCAGCTTGCACAGCGTGAACGACACACCGGTCATTTCCATCGACGTCGCATAGCGTCCGACCAGAGGCATCACGATGCTCGCACCAATATCCCGGAACCGCGCCGCCACCTGCCGGTACAGGATGTAAAGCTCCTCTGGCGGCGTCGCCCCCAGGCTGTTCACCAGCATCGACACGTGATCGCCGCGCGCGACCGGCAGGTCCGCCAGCAACATATCCAGCATTTCCGCCGCGATCGCGTCCGCCGTGCGCAGCTTGCCACGCCACACGCCCGGCTCGCCGTGGATGCCCATACCCATCTCCATCTCATCATCACCGATGGAGAAGGTAGGCCGTCCCGCCTGCGGAACGGTACAGGGCGTCAGTGCGGCACCGATCGATCGGCACGCATCCGCCGCCTTCTGTGCGATGCGCGTCACCTCCTGCAAATCCGCCCGTGTCTCCGCCGCTGCGCCCGCGATCTTGAAGGCGTACACCATGCCGGCCACGCCACGCCGCTTGCCGGCCTCCTCCGGCTTTGCGCTGGCGACGTCGTCCGCCAACAATACCGTGGTCGATTTGATATCCTCCATGTCCAGCATGTCGCCAGCCATGTCGAAGTTCATGCAGTCGCCACCGTAATTGCCGTACAGCCGCAACACGCCGCCGCCACCATTCGCCGCGCGCATCGCCTCCGCCATCTGATCCACCGACGGGGACGCAAACACCTCACCGATCGCGCAGGCATCCAGCATCCCCTTGCCGACATAGCCGGTGAAGATCGGCAGATGCCCCGACCCGCCGCCCGACACAATGCCGACCTTGCCGCCAACCGCCGCGCCCGGTCGCTTGACCACCCGGCCGTCGCTGCCGGCCCGTTCGTAATACTCCGGATGCGCCAGCACGAGGCCTTCCAACATCTCCTCGACATAGGCATGCGGATCATTGAGAATCTTCTTCATCGTGTTTCCTCCTTCCCCATTGTCCTTGCGAAGCGCGAAGCGAGGAAGCAATCCATGCGTCATTGGATCGAGATTGCTTCGCCGCTTCGCTTTTCGCAAGGACAGGTGGTGGTTATCGACTGAGCCCCCGCGTCATGTCATCGATCCCACCAACGGTCAGCGGATACATCCGCCCCTCCATCAGCGAGCGGATCATATTCGTCGACCGTACATGCCCCCAACCACGCTGCGGCGTCGGATTCAACCACGCCGATCGCCGATAATGGCCCGTCAGCCGATCGATCCACACCCGGCCCGACTCCTCGTTCCAATGCTCCACGCTGCCACCCGCCATCTCGACCTCATACGGGCTCATCGCCGCATCGCCGACAAAGATCAGCTTGTAGTCCGGCCCGTACGTCCGTAGCACCTGCCAGGTGGACAGCTGCTCATCATGCCGCCGTCGGTTGTTCTTCCACACCCGCTCGTATGGGCAATTATGGAAATAGAAATACTCCAAATGCTTGAACTCACTCCGCGCAGCGCTGAACAGCTCGGCCGAGATCCGCACATGCTCATCCATCGACCCGCCGATATCCAGGAACAGCAGCACCTTCACCGCATTATGCCGCTCCGGTACCAGCTTCAGGTCTAGCGTCCCCGCGTTGTTCGCCGTCGAGCGGATCGTGTCCGGCAGATCCAGCTCAGTTGCCGCGCCCTGCCGCGCGAACCGCCGCAACCGTCGCAGCGCCAGCTTGATATTCCGCGTGCCGATCTCAATGTCATCATCCAGGTCGCGGAACTCGCGCTTGTCCCACACCTTTACCGCGCTGCGATGCCGTGACCCATCCTGCCCGATGCGCACGCCTTCGGGATTGTAGCCATACGCGCCAAACGGTGACGTCCCCGCTGTGCCGATCCATTTCGACCCACCCTGATGGCGCCCCTTCTGCTCCCGCAACAACTCCCGCAGCCGATCCATCAGCGCGTCCAGCCCACCCATCGCCTGGATCTGCTTCATCTCCTCCGGCGACAGCAGCTTCTCCGCCATCTTGCGCAGCCACTCCTCGGGAATGGCTTGCGCCGGATCGCCCTCTGGCGCGTCCAACCCTTTGAAGCACGCGCCGAACACGCGATCGAAGCGATCCAGATGCCGCTCGTCTTTCACCAAGGTGGCGCGGCTCAGATAGTAGAAGTCCTCCACGTTGTACTCAGCAACATTCGCCTTCATCGCGCCCATCAGCGCGAGGTACTCAGTGATCGACGCCGGTACCCCCGCCTGCCGTAACGCCAGGATGAAATGCGCGAACATCAGCCGACCCCACACCCCCCGTCATTGTGGGGAGCGCAGCGACGAAGCAATCTCGGGCCGGAGTGGCACGGCCACCCGGTGCGCATGCGGATAGAGATTGCTTCGTCGCTGCGCTGTTCGCAATGACAATGGGGGAGGGCCGCCATGCTAATGCCCTCCGCGCCGTGCCAGAAACGCCAGCCGCTCAAACAGATGCACGTCTTGCT
>Ga0210386_10004716_pt1 | contig 11211 bp, 12 predicted proteins | sample IncBWH32OmetaG_FD_160091 | JGI IMG/M metagenome (GOLD analysis project Ga0210386, IMG submission 160091) | Forest soil microbial communities from Barre Woods Harvard Forest LTER site, Petersham, Massachusetts, United States - Inc-BW-H-32-O ... | reverse complement strand
TCATCGTAGTAATCCTTTACATCTTCTTTAGTAGGCGATGACGGCCGACAAGATCGTCCACTGACCGAAAATGACGAGGGTGAGCGGTCAGGCGACAGCGACCCGGCGGAGCTTATGGAGACGGGTCAGGTTGTGCGACTGTGTATTTGGAGTTAGGCGGCGGGTTCGAGGCTGACTCGGTAGCCCATGGCGGTGAGTTGGGGGATCTGGTTGCGCAGTCTGCTTTCGATGGTGATGCGGTTGGTGTGGTAGCCGGGGCCGAGGTCATGGTAGCGGGTGGCCGGGTTGGCCAGCAGGTGTCAGACGATGACCCGGATGGAGCGGGCGACCCGCGACTAGGGCTTTGAGTTTGCCGCGGCGTTTGACGATGCGCCGGGGGCGCTCGCCGAGGAAGGTGTTTGTTTTGGCGGCCCCAGCGGCGGCCTCACCGAGCGCGCCCTTCAGGTACTAATCGCCGCTGGTTAGCAGTAACCAATACTACGGCGGACCCGGCGGCCAAGGCGGCACGGCCGGATCCGGCGGGCAAGGGGCCAGCGGCGGCACCGGCGGCACCATGGGCGAATCGTAGTCAGAGCCCATACCTTGGTCGGCACCGCACGTTTCAGCAAATTGTCGTGGCCACCAGCGTCTTCGCCGTGGGGTCAGCCTATCTCAACAGGACGGAGCGGGGCATCACTCGGCGTTACGACCAAGCCGCAATTAATGACTCACAACACTAGCCCTGCGTCGATATAGGCGATATTGTCGTAATAGAGATACATGGTGTATCATAGGTCCTGTTGCGGTAGTCCGGTTGCGTCGTGCTGGTCGTAGCTACGCCACACTCGAAGTGAGAGGGCGGCAAGAATGAAGCTCGAAGACATGTTGGGCGCCGTATCGGCGCGAAACGCTGAAGAAATATCACGCGCAGTTTCAATGCTTCTCGACGCCAAGAACCTGAGCGCCACGGAGCGCGACGTCTTCACCTCTGGCTACCTCGCCGGCCTCGGGTACGCGTTCTGCAGCGCCCGTTACCCCTTCTACCCGTAAACCTGCATATTCCTTACGGTTCTTGCAGGGTGTTCGTCGTCGAGGGCGATATCGACAGAGGGGGTGCCGGTGATTAGCACTTTTGCAGAGCGGTCGCCACTGATCGGCTTCCCTCGTCTATTACAACCGGGGCGAATCGGCGCCATGACGGTGCGCAACCGGCTAGTCATGGCTCCTATGGAGACAATGTACGGCACCCCCGACGGGCTGCCGTCACAGCGCACCCGCGACTACTTCACCGCCCGCGCCAAAGGTGGGGTCGGCCTGATCACGTTGGGCGCCACCGGAGTCGACCATCTTCACCCCGAGTTTCCCGGTGGTTTGCATCTGGCCACCGACGAAGCCATCGCTGCGCACCGCGCCCTGGTGGAGGTGGTGCACGAGCACGGCGCCAAGATCCAGCCCCAGATCGTGCACGCCGGACCCGACAGCCTGGGGCCAGAGCTCTTCGGTGCCACGTCGCTAGGGCCGTCGGTGATTCCCTCCTATCTCACCGGGCGTCCGTCGACCGAGATCAGCAAGCAGCAGCTCACCGAGGTGCTCGATCTGTTCAAGGCCGCGGTGCGGCGCGCTGCCGAGGCCGGATACGATGGCATCGAGTTACACGCCGCCCACGGCTACATGCTGCTGGGCTCTTTCCTTGCTCCGCAACGTAATCGGCGCACCGACGACTATCGGGGCGACTCGTCGCGCGGTCGGGTGCGGGTACTGCTGGAGGCGCTGGCCGCGATTCGCTTCGAGATCGGCGACGCCCTGCCGATAACGTTGCGCATCTCCGGCTACGAACGGGTTGCCGGAGGAAGGCCGATCTACGAAACCGCGCGGATGGCTCCGGAACTCGTAGCCGCCGGTGTGAACGCGTTCCACGTCAGCGGCGGGGTAATCGATCGCCTCGCCACCGCGATGATCAACGGCGCCGACGACGGCGACGAAGTCAACGTCGGCGCTGCGGCCGCGGTCAAGCAGGTCGTCAATGTTCCGGTGATCGCCGTGGGCCGGATCCACGACCCCGCTCGGGCCGAACGGGTCTTAGCCGATGGACGCGCTGACTTCATCGCGATGGGACGTCCGCTGCTGGCTGATCCCAACCTGCCGCGCAAACTGCTGACTGGCCAGGCGCAGCGGGTTCGCAAGTGCATCTCCTGTCAAAACTGCATCGACGCAGTGGAACAGCGCTTCTCCGTCGACTGCGCCGTCAACCCCCGCACCGGCAAAGAGCGCGAACTGGCCGCACCTCGCGCTAACCGTGCCAAGCGTGTGATGGTGATCGGCGGCGGACCCGCCGGTTTGGAGGCGGCCCGCGTCGCATCCGAGCGTGGACATTGCGTGACGCTATTCGAGCGGGGCGGTCAGCTGGGTGGCGCGTTACGCTGGGCATCCATCCTGCATCCGGAGAACGAGCCGTTCCTACGGTACCTGCGTCGCGAAGTCAGGGCCAGCGGTGCGAAAATCGAGTTGGGCCACGCTGTTTCAACCAGCGAGGTAGTTGCCTTCGCGCCGGACGCAGTTGTGGTGGCCACAGGTGGCCGCGTCGCCGTCCCTGCGTTCCCGGGCGACGAGCTTTCGCACGTGCGCACCGGTCCGGCGCTGCGTGAGCTGCTCGGCGGCCATGCGGAACCGACCGCCCCGACCTGGCAGCGGATGAGTGCGCAGGCTTTGTCTGGATGGCGGCAGCGGCTGGTGCGGCCCGCCGCGGTTCGGATCGCCTCGCGCGCATGGCTACCGGCCGGCCGGCGAGTCGCCATCATCGGCGGTGACCTGGTCGCCGTGGAACTCGCCGAGTTCTTCGCTCACCGGGGACGGCTGGTGTCGATCCTGGAGCCCGGCAAGGACATCGCTCGGGAGGTGGGCAATAAACGCAGAACCGAACATATGGATCGTCTGGACCGCCTCGGCGTCACGGTCCACGTCCGGGCAGCCGTCGAGCGCATCACCGGAGACGCGGTGGTGTTCACTCCCGTGGGAGGGACGCCACGTCACCTGCCCGTCGACACCGTCGTCGTGGCCGGGACGCCGGAACCCGACACCGCGATGTTCGACTCGCTGGTGACCGCCATGCCCGACGCCGAGGTACACGCCGCGGGCGACTGCACCGGTCTGGGCCTGATTCGTAAAGCCACCGAGGACGGCGCCCGTGCCGCCTGCGCCATCTAACGGTGTGAAGAAAATGTCCCAAGAAGCCCTGCCGAGTACAGCGCGGTGTAGTTCGCCCGCAACGAGATCGTCATGACCGTCGGCGCGGTTCCCGCAAGCGTTTTTGACGCCGAGCTGCCGATGCTTGCGTACGACGACACGGAAACTCCTGAAGAGATGTATCCCCGCATCCAGGCGGCGCAACGGCTGGCCCCAATCGCAATCGGACCACACGGACCCGAAGTGCTTTCGTACCAGCTCGCGCGTTCCGTTCTGCGGGATACGCGGTTCCAGATCCCGCCCGGGATGGGCCTTGCGGCCCAGGACACCAGTTCGGGTCCTTTGTGGGATAAGTTGTGGAACAACGTGGTCAACAGCTTGCTATGCCTTGAGGGCAAGGAGCACCATCGGCTGCGCAGCCTGGTATCCAAGGCGTTCACGTCCCGAGCGACGGCGCGCCTGCACGACACGACGGTCGACGTGATGAACGAGCTGGTCGATCGGGTTGCCGACGCGGGACGCTGTGACGTCGTCACCGACATCGCGCGGCCCTACCCCGTCCCGATCATCTGCGCGTTGCTCGGCGCACCGCGCAAGGATTGGCAGCAGTTTCACCTGTGGGCGGACGAGATCCCCAAGCCCTTCGGCTTCACGTTCGATGTCGCCACAGATTTACCTGCTGTCATGCGTGCGTGGGGGGAGTTCGCTGACTACGTCGGTGACATGATTGCCCGGCGGCGACGCGACCTGACTGACGACCTGCTTTCTCACCTCATTCGCGCTGAGGACGACGGCGATCGCCTCAACACCGCCGAACTGCGCATGCTTGCGGCGAGCTTGCTGTTGGCGGGCACGGATACCACCCGGAACCAGTTGGCCGCCTCGGTGCATGTCCTGTGCGAGCACCCGGAGCAGTGGACGGCGCTCAAGGAGCAGCCTGAACTGGCGATGGGCACAGTTGAGGAAACCATGCGCTACTCGCCGACCGTGTGCAGAACCATTCGCCGCGCGGTCGAGGACATAGAGCTGGGCGGCTACATATTCCCCGCCGGCACGATGGTCCTCGTGAATATCGCTGCGGCCAACCGTGATCCCGCGGTGTACAACGACCCCGACCGTTTCGACATCACTCGCGAGGCGGCACCGGCGATATTGACCTTCGGCGTCGGCGCCCACTACTGCGTGGGCGTCAACCTGGCCCGGCTCGAGCTTGCGGTAGCGCTGAAGATCCTCGTCCGCCGGATGCTGAACCCGAGCATTATCGGACCAGCGCCGTGGAAGCCGATGGGGGGCATGAGTGGGCCGAGGACTCTACCCATCGAGTTCGACACGGACCGATAGCCACCCTCGGCGTCGAAGTTCATAAGCCGACCAGCTCGGGATGCCCCGCGAGCGCACCATCCGGTGATGAAAGCCACGGAAGTCAACGCCTTCTCCGCCCACCGCCAGTTCGACGTTGCGGGTCTTGGCCTCTTTCGGCGTTAGGCCCAGCTCGGGCAACAACTGCCGCAGCCGCGCCAGCGCGGCCTTCTCGACCCAGTCCAAGGTCTGAGCAAACACGCTGATGAAATCCCAGTCGGATTCGATGCGGGTGCCCCGCTGTCGACGAGTCGGCGCAACCGGGTCACGGCATCGCCTGGGCGTCCAGTTCGCGTTCGGCCTCGGCCTGGATCGTGTCGTAGAACTCTTGGGTCAGCGCGGCGAGCAGGCCGGCTTTTGCTTGCCGTAATGCAAATAGACTGTTCCCTCGGCAACGCCTGCCCGCCGGGCTATCTCGGTGGACTTCGCGGCCTCGTAACCGAATTCGCGAAAGCAGGCATCGGCGGCCTCCCGGATCGCTTGGCGCGTACGTTCTGTGCGCGTCATCTCCGCGCTCGTCGTCATCCGGCCCTCCCGTTATTCGGCGTCGACATGTCGGGCCAGGAAGGCTAGGACAGCGCCGGCGAAAATGTCGTTGCGATCGCCGGCGACCATGTGCCCCGCGCCGCGGACATCGGTGAACTCGACCTGCGGGAAGCGCGCGAGAAATTCCTCAGCGCGCGCCTGGCTGACAAGATCACTCATCTGGCCCCGAACCAGAAGCATGGGCACACCGCCGCGCAGGATCGTGTCAACGGCAGCGTACATGCGGTCGGGGTCGGTGGGCTCAATTGTCTGAAACGCGGCGGTGCCACTGATGAACTGCGGGTCCCAATGCCAATACCAGCGGTCACCGCGGCGGCGCAGGTTAGCGGTCAAGCCGTCCAGATCCGTTGGTCGGCGCCGGTGCGGGTTGTATTCCGCGAGCGCGTCAGCTACTTCGCCCAGTGAGCCGAAGCCAGCTTCCATCCGTTCGGCCATGAAGGCAAGTATTCGCATCCCCCCCGATTGGTCCATGTGGGGCACGATGTCCACTAACACGACTGCGCTGGCGATGCCGGGAGAGAGCTCCCCGGCAAGGAGCATCGAAGTGAATCCGCCGAGGGAGGCGCCCACCAGCACCGGTTGCGGAGGTAGCTTACGCAGCACTTCGTGAACATCGCCGGCGAAGCTGACGACGCGGTAGTCGGCCTCGCTGGACCAGTCGGATTCCCCATGGCCGCGCAGGTCGACGGTGACGGCCTGCCAACCGCGTTGGGCGACGGCGGCAGCAGCCTTGCTCCATGAGCGGCGGGTCTGCCCGGCGCCGTGCAAGAACACCACGGCGCGCGCTTGGGGGTCGCCCAGGCGATCAGCGACGATGCGGACGCCGGCCGACCCACGGATCGAGAACGGCTCAGCTGCCATGGGCATGAGGTTAATGCCTTTTGTGAATCCGAGTGGGACTCACTTACGTTGGCTGGGCACCTCTGTACGCGTGGAGCGGTGTTCTAACCAGGTCGCGGCCACGTCGGCGCCCCCTCCCAGCGTTGAGAGCACCCGCGCCCGTTCGGAGAACAAATGTAGATCGGTCTCGACGACATATCCGATGCCGCCGTGCAACTGGTGCGCGTCGAGCGTGATCAGTTTGGCGGCGGTGGCCGCGTGCATGCGGGCGATCGCGGTTTCCCGGGTTGCGGTGCGGCCGCGTCCGATCCAGAACACAGCCGAGTAGGCGGCCAGCCGAGCCGCGGCCAGGGCGATGTGCATGTTCGCCACCAGATGCTGGGCGGCCTGAAACGACGCGATTGGCCGGCCGAACTGCCGGCGCGCGACCGTGTAGTCGACGGTGCGTTGCAATGTCGCCTCGCCGACGCCGACCAGGTCCAGTGACAGCAACGCCACCCCGGTGTTTGCCAGCCGGCGCAGATCCTGCTCAGCAAGGCCCGACCCGTCGGCACCGGCGAACACCGCAACCGGATCGGCCACGCTCACCTCGTCGAAGCGGACGCAAAACATCCGGTGGCCGCCCATCAGGTGCAGCGGCTCGGTGTGCACACCGCGGGTTCGTAGGTCGACGACGAAACCCACGATCCGTCCGGCGGCGGACGCCGACACGACGATGTAGTCGGCCAGGTCGGCGTCGGCGACGAAATCGGCGGTGCCGTTCAGCCGCCAGCTAACCCCGGATTCCTGGCGGGCCCGAAGCGGCGGAGTGATCACCCAAGCGTCAGATGCGCTCCACAAACTCGTTGTGGCGGGGGTACTTCCCGCGCATAACGCCGGCAGCCACCCCGCGCGGTGGTCGGGTCCGCCCAACCAGTGGATGGCCAGCGCTGCGTACGCGGTGTTGTGCACGATCGTGGGGCACAGCGCACGGCCCGCTTCGAGGCAGAACACGCCGAGATCGGCCAGGGTGCCGCCGGCCCCGCCGTATTCCTCGGGAAGCGCCAGTCCCGGCACACCCGCCTCGACGAGCGCCGTCCACAACTTAGGGGGCATCCGCTCCCCGGCCGGCCGCGCCAGGCTGGTCGGGCACTCGGCGGTCAACAGCTTGCGTAGCATCGACGCCAAGTCTCGTTCGTCTTGGTCGGGCAACAGTCGCATGATCAACGTCCGTAGGACGGCATGCCGTGGCCGCGCTGGGCGATGACGTCGCGCAACACCTCGTTGGTACCGCCACCGAACCGCATCAGCGGCGCGGTCCGATACAGCCGCTCGAACTTGCCCTCTCCCGGTGCCGCTGGGCTGCGGTAGGCCAACAATCCGTCCGGGCCGAGCAGGTCGATCGCCAAGTCGGCGATCCGTTGGCGCAGTTCGCTGGTGAACACCTTCTCGACGCTAACCTCCACCGTCGGGATAACCCCGCTGTCCAGCAGTGACGCCGCCTCGTAGCCCATCAGCATCGCGACTTCGACGTCTGCCTCGGCCGCAGCAAGTCGACGACGAAAGGCCGCGGTGTCCAGGGGCACCGAGCCGTCGCGTCGGGGCCGCGCGGCCAGCTCGCTCAGCTCGTCGAGCGCGCGGCGCAAATCACCGGCGTTGGTCAAGGCGCCACGCTCCAGGTCCAGAGCCCCGGTGATGTAGGTCCAACCCTGGTTGACCTCGCCGATCAGGTTGGTTACGGGCACCCGGACGTCGTCGAAGAACACCTCGTTGGTGCGGTACCCCGACCAGGCGTAAAGCGGACGGATTGTCACTCCCGGGTGCTCGATCGGCACGATGATCACCGAAATTCCCCGGTGCCGTGCGGCGTCGGGATCGGTGCGCACGCACAGCCATTCGTGGGTTGCGTGTTGCGCGTCGCTGTTCCAGATCTTCGAACCGGTGATGACCCATTCGTCGCCGTCGCGCACCGCCCGGGTGCGTAGGCCGGCCAGATCCGTGCCGGCTTCGGGTTCGGAGTAGCCCACCGCGCAAGTCATTTCGCCGCGGGCGATCGGCGGAAGGAATTCGACCTTGTTCTGCTCGGTGCCGTGCCGCATGATCATCGGCGCCACCGACGTCACGGTGAGGTCGGGCCCCGGCACACCCCAGTACTCGAACTCACGCATTAACAGGTGCTGATGCATCGCGCTAAGTCCCAGGCCGCCATACTCCTTTGGCCAGTTCAGCCCGAACCAGCCTTTCGCCCCGACTTTGCGCCGAAACGACGCGACTTCCTCGTTGGCCAAATCCAAGCCGTGCTCGGGGCCTTCGGCCTGCAACGCCGGCGTGACATTGCGGTGGAGAAACTCGCGCACCTCGGCCAACCAGGCGCTCTGCCCGGCATCGAGCTCGAAGTCCACACCGCAGCGTATTACGGCGTGCGCAGTGAGCACAACGCCGGCGGCGATCCAGTTCTGGGCTGGCACGGCGTTTTTGAGCGCCGCGGAGGCGTTGCAGACTGTTGCGCCCAACGTGCATCTATCGGCGAAATGCCCCTGTCCGTTAGACCGCGACGCTCACCACCTCTCAACTTCAGTCGCCGCATCACCCAAGGCGATGTTGCCCGGCGAGGACAGCAACGAAAGCCTGTTGGGTCCGCCGGCCATCGCTGCGCAGCGCCAGCTGTTCTCCATCCCGGTGGCTGTGTCCACCACCGTGGATGATGACTTGGTGCTGGTGTATGACCGCAAGGCGTGTTGAGCGTCAACGGTCCGTTGATGTTGGCGGTGTCGGAGCATCCCGCCAAAATCCCAAAAGCCGCCGACGATACGATGTCCGCTGCGTCGAGTGCCGCTCGTTTGGCTTGCCGGCCTTGGGGTTGCGAGCGCCAGCCCATCAGACAGCGCTCCGGGTTGCCCATCGCTGCCCTTCCTGGTGTGTCCTCTTCGCTGCGATACGCAGTGCATCTGATACACGGTGTTCCACGTGCGCGCATCGGCAAGTGTCACCTTTTGCGGCTCCCACCGAATCCGATGGAGCGCCACTGCATCGCGACTTCATCGACTCCATCGCCGACAAACTAGTCACAACGGTGCGTGGCCCGAGCACGCTACCCCGACACCGATGACCACCGCCTGGTCTTGTTCGTGACGGCCGCGATCACAGTCTTGGCTGTGCCGCCGCCTTGCCGGCCGCGGTATTGCGGAAGGTTGTCCTCCGTCCATCGTTTTGCAGTCTCTTTCAGCCAGGGCTGGCTGATGTCGGCGAAGGACAGATTCCAGTTCGCGAATCCGAAGACCCCGAGATCCCACACTTCTTTCTCTCTCTCGGTCTCGGGGGGTCCGAGCGCCCTGAGGGATGTGCTGGTGCGACGGTAGCTCCGTGTTCCTACCGCGCAGACGGCGTTATGACCGGTTGATCACAAATCGAGTCTGGCCCTCGGTCGGTGCAGCATGTATGGTCAGTGCGATACAGCATGTATCGGTGGTGTGGATCTGGAATGTCTACCCGCCGATGTTTGCTCGGATCCTAATATCCCTGGGGCAGGGGAAATGAGAGCGTGTGACCCGCGGCTGAGTACCCAGCAATCACCACGGCTGGCATTTCTGGTCGCCGAAATGCTGCGCCGCCGCTCGACCCTGCGACGAACCGTCCTCAGTTAAGTGATTGGGGGCGAAGGGAAATGGATTTTGCAGCGTTACCGCCGGAGGTTAACTCCGGCAGGATGTATGCGGGAGCTGGGTCGGGGCCGATGTTGGCGGCCGCAGCGGCCTGGGATGGGTTGGCGGCGGAGTTGAGTTCGGCGGCGGGCTCGTATAGGTCGGTGGTATCCGGGCTTACCGGCGGAGCGTGGCTGGGTCCAGCGTCGGTGTCGATGGCGGCTGCGGCCGCCCCCTACGTGGCGTGGATGAGCACCACTGCTGAGCGGGCGGCGCAGAGCGCTGATCAGGTCAGGTTGGCGGCGGCGGCCTACGAGGCGGCTTTTGCGGCGACGGTGCCGCCGCCGGTGATTGCGGAGAACCGGGCGTCGTTGATGTCGTTGGTGGCGACGAACATTTTCGGTCAGAACAGCGCGGCGATCGCGGCGGCTGAGGCGCATTATGCCGAGATGTGGGCGCAGGATGCCACGGCGATGTATGGCTACGCGAGTGGGTCGGCGGCCGCGTCGAGGTTGACGCCGTTCACCGCGCCGCCGCAGGACACCAACCTGGCCGGAGTCGGCGCCCAGGCCGCCGCCGTCGGTCAGGCGACCGGCACGTCGGCCGCAGCGAACACTGCCAGCGTTTTGTCGCGGTTCGTCTCCACGTTGCCCAACGTGCTGCAAGGACTCGCGTCGGGGGCCGCGTCCGGAGATCCGATCGCAACAAGTGCGGATTTTCTGAATTACGCGAGTGGCTGGACGTTTGTGGCTAGCGGTGTCTTGTTTATCCTCGGCCCGTTGCTTACGGGTCCGATCGCTGGGGCGCTGCCGGCCACGTTCCCGGGTTGGTCCGGCGTAGGCCTAGGCGCGGCGGGCCTCTTGGGCGCCGGTACGCCAGGCGCAGCAGGACTGGTCACGGCTGGGACGTCGACGAGCCAGGGCCCAACCGGAGTGTTGGCGGGCCTGGGCCGGTCAGGATCGATCGGTGGGTTGTCGGTGCCGCCGACCTGGGCCGGGGCGGCCCCGGCGATCACCCGTGCGGCGTTGCCGGAACCCACGCTCGTCAGTTTGCCGGAAGCCGAGCTAGATGGACTTGGACCAGGGTGGGCCGGGATGCTGCCGGGGAGCCTCATGGCCGCCGCAGCGGGCGGTGGCGGCGCGGCGGGCGGTGGCTGGGCTGGCACCCGTGCAGGTGCGGCCACCCAATCTGGTGACGGGACGCGTACCCGATACGGTTCCCGCCCGACGGTGCTACCGCAGGTGGCTGGTGAGGCGGGCCTGCCCGAGGGCACGCGCGGCCAGGCGAGGTGGCCGGATCAGCGTGCTCAGGTCGGCGAGGGCACGTTAAGCGAGAACGTACGCGCCGAGATCAACGATCTGCGCAAGCAGATCGCCGAGTTGGCGATGGAGCGCGATGTGCTCATGCGCTCCTTGGCTCTGTGGGCCCGGGGCCAACGGGACAGTGAGTAAGCCTGGCCGAGTTGACCGCTGCCCAGGCAAACGGGCGAGGCGTCCGATCTCTACCGACCTTCCTCACCGGTGTGCACGTCCGTTTGTCGATTCAATTCGACATACCGCTGAGCGAATTCATCAGCAGGAACGGGCCATTCCTCGCCACCAGCCCCACGCACCATCCATTCACCGTTGGCGCGGTCGTTGGGCTTTCCAGGGTTTCGATTAGTTCGCTCGTTAGCTCGGCTTCG
>Ga0210386_10004715_pt1 | contig 11215 bp, 7 predicted proteins | sample IncBWH32OmetaG_FD_160091 | JGI IMG/M metagenome (GOLD analysis project Ga0210386, IMG submission 160091) | Forest soil microbial communities from Barre Woods Harvard Forest LTER site, Petersham, Massachusetts, United States - Inc-BW-H-32-O ... | reverse complement strand
CGAGAAATCCTCCGCCGGCAGCGGATCGCGAAATTCAAAGTGCTCTCCCTTTAAATATTGGTCGACCCGTTCGGAGGGAATTGTGTATGCGAGTCGCCAAGCAGTTTGTTTCACCGGAATCCCGCCGGGAGGCAACTCCGCGCGATAAATTTCGATCGCAGGATGTTCTGCAAGAGCTTCGTGATCCGTCGACCGTGTTGGCAGGGTGAAAGAGAGGGAGAAAGAATTGCCAAACTGGCGGGCAGTGAGATCCGAGACCGCGACGGGAACGACCGGATGGCGTGTTGTCGGTTCGCCTGGTGCGGCGCAGCCTGCGATTGCCAGAACGCTCGAAAGCACACAGCATCCGAAGGCGAGGCGCGCGGCGGCGCGAATCATCGTTTCACCATTGCGTCAGAGAATATACCGGCTGAGGTCCTGGTTCTTCACGATATCCGCGAGCTGCTTGGTGACATACGGGCCATCTATTTTCACATTCTTTTTCTTCAGGTCCGGCGCATCGAATGAAATTTCATCGAGCACTTTTTCCAGAATGGTGTGCAGGCGGCGCGCGCCGATATTTTCCGTCTGCTCATTCACCGTGACGGCGAAACGAGCGAGGGTGGCGATGGCGTCTTCTGAAAAATTCAGCTTCACTCCTTCGGTGTCCAGCAGCGCAACATATTGTTTGATAAGTGCATTTTTCGGCTCGGTGAGAATGCGCACGAAGTCCGCTTCGGTCAGCGCTGTGAGCTCGACGCGAATGGGCAACCTGCCCTGCAGTTCCGGGATCAAGTCAGACGGCTTGCTGATATGAAACGCTCCCGCGGCGATAAATAAAATGTGGTCGGTGCGGATCATGCCGTAGCGCGTGTTGACCGTCGTTCCTTCGACAATGGGAAGAATGTCGCGTTGCACACCTTCGCGTGATACGTCCGGGCCGTGTCCGGATTCGCGCCCGGCAATCTTGTCGATTTCGTCGATGAAGATGATGCCCATCTGCTCCGCGCGCTCGACTGCCAGGCGCGTCACCTGATCCATGTCCAGCAATTTATTTTCTTCTTCCTGGATCAGGTAATCGAAGGCTTCGGCGACCGTCATTTTGCGGCGCTTTTTTTGTTGTCCAAAAATTCCAGAGAGCATGTCCTTGACGTTGATGTCCATTTCCTCAACGCCCTGGCTGGAGATGATTTCAAACGCCGGCGTCGAACGCTCACGGACTTCGACTTCCACCAGTCGCTGATCGAGCTTGCCGTCCCGCAGCTGCGAGCGAAGTTTTTCACGCGTGCGATCCATCTGGTCCGGCTTCGGCGCCTCGATTCGCGGAGCAGGCACGCTTGGCGGGTCCATGGAAGGCGGGGGAGGAGATGAAGGAAGGAGCAGATCAAGGACGCGCTCTTCCGCTGCATGTTCCGCGCGCTCTGCCACCTCATCCAATTTTTCCTCGCGCACCATGTCGATGGCGGTTTCGACCAGGTCGCGAACCATGGATTCCACGTCGCGGCCAACGTAACCGACTTCGGTGTATTTGGAGGCTTCCACTTTGACGAAAGGGCAACCCGCAAGGCGAGCCAGTCGTCGTGCAATTTCCGTTTTTCCCACTCCGGTAGGCCCGATCATCAAAATATTTTTGGGCAGAACGTCTTCCGCCATTTCAGGCGTGAGCTTCTGGCGGCGTACGCGGTTGCGCAGGGCCACGGCGACAGCGCGTTTTGCGGCGGCCTGTCCGACAATGTATTTATCCAGCTCGATTACAATTTCGCGCGGGGTGAGTTCGTCGAATGACGGTTCGGTCGCGGTTTCCGGTTCGTGCTGTTCCCCGGGAAGATAGATCACCATAGTTTACTTTCCGCCTTCCGAAATCGTGTAGGGCCGGTCATTTCCGGCGATCTTTCCATATCAAATTCTAAGACTAAAAATTGCCGGCAATCTGCCAGCGCTACAATTCCTCTAGTGTGAAATTCGCGTTTGTGTAAATACAAATGTCTGCGGCAATTTTCATCGCCTCCTGCGCGATGTCCTTGGCTGACATTTTGGTGTGCTTCGCGAGGGCTCGGGCCGCGGAAAGCGCGTAGGGGCCTCCGGAGCCGATAGCGCAAATACCGTCATCGGGCTCGATCACGTCACCATTTCCAGATACGAGAAAGGTGGATTTGGGATCGGCTACCACAAGGAGCGCTTCCAGGTGGCGCAGTGCGCGGTCCTTGCGCCATTCTTTCGCAAGTTCGACCGCAGACTTGGCCAGGTTGCCTTGATGTTCCTGAAGCTTTCCCTCGAAACGTTCAAACAGAGAGAGAGCATCCGCGGTGGACCCAGCAAATCCCGCGAGAATTTTTTCGTTAAATAAGCGGCGCGTTTTTCTCGCCGTGTGTTTCATGACGTGGTCACCCATGGTGACTTGTCCGTCCGCGGCAATCACCACTTTATTGTCGCGACGCACGCACAACACTGTGGTTCCATGCATCGGCGGAAACTTATGGCTCGTTGGCATCTGGAGATTATACCGCGACCTGCTGTTGCGACCAACGTAGGGGTTCAAATCCGTTCAGATTTTTAGTTGAGTTTCGGCCTTTACCTGTGCAATGGCGGGGATAGCCGGCACCTCAGGCTCGACTCCGCGCCAGCCGACAGATTTGCCTTGCACCGCGCCCATGATTGAACGGAACAGGACGTAGTACATCATTTGGCGATAGTAGAAGCGCTGAAGGAGTAGCGGCCACAGGAGAGACCAGTCTTCATGCCGCTCCAGTGTAAACGCAACAATGCAGGTGAGGAAATCGATGAGCATGAAGCCGATAAAGAATACGAGCGAGCGCTGCACGTCGGCCGCTGTGTAGAATTGCGGCAGATGCATGAAGTGAATGAACGAAGCGCCATACAACACGAGCGAACCTATAAAGAGCAAATCAATCACTGGAGAGAACAACGGCAACAGAAGCTGAAACAAAAACATGTTGGGAAGCGCAATCCATCCCAGAGTTCCATACTTCGTCCGCCCCAGAGTATCGCGATGCTTCCAGAATGCCTGCAAGGTTCCGAACGTCCAGCGGAAGCGCTGACGAATTAATGTCGAGGCTGTTTCGGGAGCGTTCGTCCAGCCGATTGCTTCTTCTTCGTAGTCGATCTTCCAGCCCGAGCGGCGAATCGTGATAGTCAGGTCGGTGTCTTCCGCCACAGTATCCGCGCTGAAGCCGCCCGAATCATTGATGGCTTCCGCACGCCACGCGCTGAGAGCTCCGGGAACTACCGGAATGCAATTCAGCAAATCGAAGGCGCGCTTTTCCAAATTCTGGCTGGTCACATATTCAAGCGCCTGCCAGCGCGTGAGCCAGCTGATGCGATTGCCCACTTTTACATTTCCAGCGACAGCGCCAACTCGCGGATTGACAAAATGCCGGACGAGCTTGCTGATCGCATTAGGCTCAATCGCTGTATCGGCATCAATCGTCACGATCAGGCCGCTTGAGGCTTCCGCCTGACCGTGCGATAGCGCCGCCGATTTTCCGCTGTTTGGCTGGTGAATAATCCGCACGGCGGGATTTCGCCCAAATTGCGCATCCAGCAAATCCCCCGTACCGTCGCTCGAACCATCATCCACGACAATTACTTCAAGCTTTGGATAATCGGATTCCAGCACGGAGTTGACCGTGTAAACAATGACATCCTCTTCGTTGTACGCAGGTATCAGGACGCTGACAACCGGTTGAAAATCCGGCTGGTCGGCAGGCGAGGGCCGCAAGCGTTCGATCACCGCGAGCAGCCCGACGATAATTGCGCGGCAGCTTACAAGGCCGATTCCCAGCACGAAAATAAACGCAACACTCAGCCGGGACCATTCGTACATCGTAAACATCAGCCCATCCGCGTGCGCCACCAGGCGTTCGCGGAATGTAAGCGGAGGCATCAGTTGCGCGCGCGTCTGTCCGACAAGCTCTGAGACGGGAACGATCTGAAAGCCAGCCGCGCGCAAGCCGTCAATAATTTGCGGCAGCGCCAGGACGGTTTGCGTGCGGTCTCCACCGCCATCGTGCAGGAGCACAATATTGCCGCCGTTTGAACGCGCCTGTTCCAGCACGCGCCGCACGATTACTTCCGCGGGGGCAGGAGGAACTCCGTTGGGTTCGCCCCAATCGTGTGGATCGATTCGCGCACCGACGATTAAATAACCCATGGATTGCGCGATGGGCAGTTCAGCAACTTCGTCCGCGGTTTCGGGCTGATGGTCGATGCCGTAGGGAGGCCGGAACAGAAGTGTCTTTACGCCCAGAGTGCTGTTCAGCAGGCGCTCGGTTACGTTCAGCTCCACGTCAATTTGGGTACGCGAGATTTCGTTCCACCTCGGGTGCGTGTAAGTGTGATTTCCGATTTCGTGACCGTCGGCGTATTCGCGGCGAATTATTCCCAGCGCATCATTGGCGCTGCTTCCGATTACGAAGAAAGTCGCAGGCGCTTTTTTCTCTTTTAAAATATCCAGAATCTTTGGCGTGAAAGTTGTGTCCGGCCCGTCATCGAAACTCAGCGCCACTTTGTAAGGAGCCGCGCCCATCTGGAAAATGCGGTAGGAGGAAGGAAGCGTTTCGTAATTATCCTCCACAATATTTCCGGACGCGGCATCGAAGCGGATGTCGCGTTTTCCTTTTTGCGGCGTGTCCGCGAATTTCCAGATGTCACCGTCGCCTTCAAGAATCAGATCGTAGCCCGGGGGCATATCTTCGAGCTTGGCGCGGTCTGCATCGGTTGGCCGCGCGATATCCCAAATCGGCCATACGGAGGGATCTTCCGACCCGAGACGCCAAATTGCCGTGCCCTGCACTCCGACTCGCTCCGCTGCGCGCAATTCGTTGTAGGCCGTTACTCCATCTAACATCCAGACGTGGTGAACAAAGTTGTGTTCATCCGAATAGGAATAATTCGGGTTGAGAGAATCAGAATCGAACTGAACTGTGGCTTCCGATTCCGTCGCCGTGACTATCGACTCCTGGAAGCTTTCAACCTTGGCCTGTTCATGCGCTTTCAACCCTGCTTTGCTTGGCCAGTCATAGGCGTAACTGGCGATGCCCATCACAAGTTTTGCGGGCGGGACGAGTTTGGTAATCGCCTCAATATTTTTTACAAACCAGTCCTGACCGGCAATCGGGCCCGCCGCGGAAGTGCGCCAGTGCTGGTCATAGTTCATCAGAATTACGGCGTCTGCGGATTTTCCGATTCCCGCGTAATCGTAAATCCAATCCGCCGCGGGGAGCGCCACCATGAGTTTCAAATCCGATTTGTGCAGTTCCACGGCGAGCTCAGAAATAAACTGGCTGAAATCTTTCTGGCTTTTATCCGGAATTTCTTCGAAATCGATGACCAGTCCCGCGAAATGATTTTGCGTGAGATATTGAATCGATTGCTGTTCGAGGTTGGCGCGAGCCGATGGATTCCTGAGCATGGCGGCCATTTCGTCCGTGAGCCAATTGGTCCCGTCGGAATTATTCAGCAGGGGCATGGTGGGAATTTTGATGGGCGGCGTCTGCTGTTGCAGCGTCTGTTCCCATGCGGCGAGTTTGGGATCAGCCTCCACATCGAGGCGGCCGGTTGAGGTGATCGAATGCAGTCGCTCTGGAATCAGCAAGTCGATGTCGCGGAAATGCGCTTGAAGCGCGGCCAGCGACGTCGGATCCCAACTGACATAAAATGCGGCTCGCAGGGGATCGTACGTGGCGGGCATCTGTCCCAGCGCCTCGATACGGCGTTGCCGTCCCGTTCTTTTCAGCGTAATTTTGGTTCTGGTTTTTTCGCGTACCGGATGCAGTGCCGAGCGGTTGGTGGGGAGGAGCGGTTCAGGCAACCGTGGACTGACAAGAACGTTGATCAGGAACATTACGGAAAGTAGAGTAAAAAGCGCGCCGCACACTTCCAGAATACGGCTGGTGCGCCTCCAGCGGCGGCGCTGTGCATCGTAGAATATAGGTTTGCGCGGCTTCATACTTTCATCACAAGGTAGCCATTATGTCCAAACGAAATCGATGACAAATCCATCTGATTCAGCATCAACCAGCCGGGAAGGGATGATCATACCCGTACGGCGCGATGACGTCACGAGCGTTTGCGTGCACGCGTTCTTGGCAATCACCGTAGCCCTTGCGTTGCGTCTCATTTTTGTATTGCGATTCCCGGGTCCCTCCGACGACAGCGAAATGTACATTCAGTTTGCCCGCACACTTGTCGATAACCACGTATACGGTTTTTGGCTTAACGGCCAGCTGATTCCGACGGATCTCCGAATGCCAGGATATCCAGCCTTCCTTGCCGGGGTAGGAATACTGTTTGGACGCTCTATCCGAGCCATCGAGTTGTCCCAAGCAGTACTTGACGTCCTCACCTGTATTTTGACGGCTGCATTGGCAGCAACGTTAGCGCCCTCCGCGGCGCGGCGGCGCGTGTGGATCGTAGCCCTATGGCTGGCCGCCACTTGCCCCTTTATTGCGAACTACTCGGCGGTGGTTTTGACGGAAACTTTGGTGACTTTCCTTGCTGCGGCAGCGCTTTGCAGCTTCGCATGGGGCCTCAGGCGGGAGATCATTCGATTGGACTTACGCGACGCACAGGGTGATGTTACACCCTTCGGATTCGCGCTGCTGGGAGCTTTTCTCACAGGCCTTACAACTTTAGTCCGCCCTGAAATGCCTTTGCTATTGGTCGTTGCCGCGATTATTTATGCCATTCGATCCATCAGGTCATTGCGGTTTCAAAAGACAATAATCCTGGCCGCAGCCATGGCCGGCATATTCCTGATTCCGGTTTTGCCGTGGGCCGCGCGTAACTACATTACTTTGAAGAAGGTAGGGATTATCGCGCCGCGTTACGTGAACCTTCCTGGGGAATATGCCCCGGTGGGATTTTATGCCTGGACGCAAACCTGGCTGGAGCGATACCGCGACGTGTATTTCACGGTCTGGAAAATTGGCGAAACTGACCAGCCGCTGATCGTCGATGAGCTCCCTTCTTCTGCTTTCGATTCTCCGAAAGAAAAAGCCCGGGTCGCGGAACTGTTTGCGGAGTACAACAACAATCCTGACCTGGATATCACTCCCGAGGTCGACGCAAAATTCGCGGAAATCGCTCATGAAAGGACGCTGAGGCATCCCTTGCGGACGTATTTGCAAGTGCCATTTCAACGGGCGCTGACGATCTGGTTCACGCCGCGAACGGAACTCTTGCCGATTGATGGCAAATTCTGGCCCATTCGAGAGCAATGGCAGGATTCCCACGCGGATGTGATTGTGACGGGGGCTTTTGGCTTCCTTGGATATTTTTACGTTGCGCTGGCAGCTGGTGGCATTTGGATGGCATGGAACGCGAGGCCAGGGCATGGCGCTTCTACTTCCGTTTCCGATTTCTCCGCAGGCCCAAATTTCTGGGGAATAGCGCTGTTGCTGGTTTACTTTTTTCTTCGAACGGCGTTCCTCACCACTGTGGAAGCGCCTGAGCCTCGCTACGTCGTTTCGTGCTATCCGGGAATAATTGCATTTGTAGCATTGTTGAGCATTCGAAACGCGGGGCGCACGGATGCTTTGGAAGCTTAAGACGCATCAAAGATTCGTGAGATTCGTGGAAGTATTGAATTTATGATGGAGCGGACTGGAGAAGTGCCGGTAAGGCTTCAGGATTCGCAAGGAGTGACCCGATGAAGAGGCGAATTTTTTTGGTGCGCGGCGTGTGTGCATTTCTGCTGGTGGCGCTTCTTGCACCCGTGTTGAGGGCTTGGGAGCGCGAGCCGCTGAGCGTTTTCGCTGAGCGGCGCGCGAAGCTCGCAGCAACGCTCAACGCCCCGATCGTGCTCTTCGGTTATACGGGCCATGAAGAAGCGAACCCTTCCTACGTTTTTATGCAGGAAGAAAATTTCTATTACCTGACGGGGCATGATGAAGAGGGCGCCGCCCTGCTGCTTGTGCCCGAATCCGCGGATCAAAAAGGGTGGAGCGGGCCGCGCGAAATTTTATATCTTCCGACGCGCAATCTGGATGAAGAAAGATGGAATGGCCCTCGTTTGGGGCCGGACGATCCTGGCATTCAGGAAAAGACTGGCTTTGCGCATGTGGAGAATTTGTCAAAACTGCATGACACGCTTGCTGCGCTGGCAAAAAATTCTCCCGAAATTTACACGGAACTGCCCGGACCGCATGACGAAGGCTATCCTCACGCCGCAAACTGGTACAAATGGGTAAAAGAGGCCGCGCCGCAATCTTCGATCAAAGATGTTTCATCGGCTGTGGGCACTCTACGCGCAATAAAATCGCCTGGGGAATTGAGGCTGATTCAGAAGGCGATCGACCCGTCGGTTGATGCGCATTTCGACGCGATGAAAACGATGCGGCCGGGACTTTATGAATATCAGGTTGCCGCGCGTATGGTGGAAATTCATGCGTACGCCGGATGCGAGACCGAAGCGTATTCGCCCATTGTCGGAACAGGAATTGACTCCACCGTGCTGCACTTCAACAAGCTCGACCGGAAAATAGAGGATGGCGACATTGTTTTGCTCGATGTTGGCGGGCAGTATTCCGGCTATGCGTCGGACATTACACGCACAATTCCGGCGAACGGAAAATTTACTCCGCGGCAGAGGGAAATTTATGAAATTGTTTTGGGCGCACAAAATGCGGCCCTCGAAGCGTTGAAGCCGGGCATGACGCTGGGCGGGCCGGCATCGACCAGCCTCCAGAAAATTGCCATGGATTACATCGATTCGCACGGCAAAGACAAGGAAGGGCACTCGCTGGGCCGGTATTACATTCACGGGCTTAGCCACCATGTGGGGCTCGATGTGCACGATTCGAGCGGACCGTCTCGGCCGCTCGAGCCGGGAATGGTGATTACCGTCGAGCCGGGGATTTACATTCCGGAAGAAAATCTCGGCGTGCGGATTGAGGATGACGTGCTCATCACCCCTGATGGTTATAAATTGCTTACGGCTCGTCTGCCGCGCTCGGTTGATGAGATCGAAAAAATTATGGCTGAAGGGAAAGCGGAGCGCGAGAAAACGCGGCCATAATTATCCAGTTGCTGCATCAATCCGCATGGGAAGGTTTCTCAGTATCCTCTGCGTAAAACCTAAAGGCTTTAACACAGAGGACACAGAGAAATGCCACGGAGGGCCACCGAGAATTGGTTGCTGGGGAATGCGGGTTACGCTCTATTTTCGATAGAACTGGGCAATGATGAATGCGCGGTTGACTACTATTTTTCTTTCAGCTTCAGCCGGCTTTTGTTTTCTTCGAGGAACTCGCGAATTTTCGGCGCAGCTTCCAGCAGCTTGTTCCACTGCTCGTAATACAATGTGACCGGAAACCTGCCCAGGCCGTAGACGCTCACTCCGCCTTTTTCGCCCACCTTTAATGACAGCTCGCCGGTGTGCCGCACGCCGCTTTTTTCCAATTCCGCCAGGCGCGCCTTGAGTTCATCGTATGTCGGTTCCGCCATATGTCTTCCCTCCCAATAATCTTCAAACCGAAGTCATTGTACTCTACCGCAAAAGGAAATCGCACAGAACTCAGTCACGGTCCATGCTGCGGTTCCCTCATAAATTCCCGACAGTGATTGTCGGTCACATTGCCCTGAGCAACAAGGTGAATGCCGGGGCGAAGTATGTCAGAATTTCTATCGTATTGGATTGCAATATTTATTTATTCATCGAACCCTCGCTGAGCAAATCGGGTTGCCGCGGGAACAGATAGGCTGATGCGCGAATTTCTAGAACTCCTTCGCCGGAATCGCAACTACCGCAACATGTGGATGGGGCAGGTGGTCAGCGAAATCGGCGATAATTTTAATAACATTGCCGTGTTCGCGCTGGCCATGTCCCTGACGCGTTCAGGACTGGTCATCATGGGCATCATGCTGTCGCGCGCTATCCCGGCCATTACCATTGGGCCGCTGGCGGGCGTTCTGCTGGACCGCTTCGACCGAAAGAAAATCATGATTGCCAGCGACCTCACGCGGGCGTTTGTGGCTTTGGGATTTATTCTGGCTTATCGCGAACAAAAAGTATGGCTGCTTTACGCCTTTAGCGCCTTGCTGATGGTTGCGTCGCCATTTTTTACGGCGGGGCGCTCCGCGATTTTGCCGACTATCGCGGACGAAAACGAAATTCACACCGCTAACTCGCTGACGCAGACAACGCAGTGGACCAACCTGACGATTGGCACGTTTCTGGGAGCCACGGTTATTGGAATCGGCTACGAATGGGCATTTATTTTCAACGCGATTTCGTTTCTATTGTCCGCATGGGCGATCCTGAAATTGCTTCCTCCGGAGGGCAAACAGTTTCGGGCCGAGCACAGGGATCTGACGGAAGCGGAAGTGATTCGCCCGTGGCACGAATATCGCGAAGGATTGCGCTACATGCGCTCCGTTCCGCTGGTGTTTGCCATCGCCATGCTCGCCGTGGGTTGGGCCACGGGAGGCGGTGCGGCACAGATTTTATTTACGCTGTTTGGTGAAGTCGTGTTCAATCGGGGTGCCGCGGGAATCGGGACGATCTGGGGATGCGCTGGACTGGGCCTCCTTTTTGGTGGCGCAATTGCTCACTGGATGGGGAAGAGACTTTCCTTCGACCAGTATAAAGTGGTCATCTTCGTCGACTACATCGTCCACGGTGGGACATACATTTTGTTCAGCCGCATGCAGCAGTTTCAACTGGCGCTCGTATTTATTTTTATCTCGCGCGCGGCGATTGCCGTAAATTCCGTCCTGAATTATTCGTATATTCTGAAAACCGTAGCGGACCAATATCGAGGGCGCGTTTTTTCCACGATCGAGACATTTACCTGGACCATGATGATGCTTTCGATGATGGGCGCGGGCATAGCCTCAACGCATTACAGTCCGCGAACGATTGGCACGGTAGCGGGCTTGCTCAGTTCCTGCACAGCAATTTTTTGGGGCTGGGCGGAGTGGACAGGTCGCCTGCCACTGCCGGAAGCGATAGGCGTGGATCTGAGCGAAGTGGAGATTCATGGCGACCCGGTGGTTTGATTCAAGGTCTATAAAAGCCTACCTGCTTAGAGTACGTTCACTCCAGATTAACGGCGCTCGGTTAAGGCTCAGATTCCGATGAGACGACTTGGCCATGGAGCAAATCCAAAGAACCCATAAGAAGAAGTTTTCCCTTGTCGCCGGCATTAAACAGCAGCAAACTGGCCTGCCATGCCACAGACTCGCCAAAGGCTTTTCTTATCTACGCTCGCGGCAT
>Ga0210386_10004712_pt1 | contig 11221 bp, 7 predicted proteins | sample IncBWH32OmetaG_FD_160091 | JGI IMG/M metagenome (GOLD analysis project Ga0210386, IMG submission 160091) | Forest soil microbial communities from Barre Woods Harvard Forest LTER site, Petersham, Massachusetts, United States - Inc-BW-H-32-O ... | reverse complement strand
GGCAGCACGCCGACCCCGGTGATCTCCGCCACGCCGTCGGCGATCTGGTAGCTGCCCGCGGCGAGCGGCCCGTTGGGGCCGGACACGGTGGCGATCGCCGACCGCCCGGATTCCAGCCGTTCCCGCAGCATCGTCATGGTCCCGCCGTCGTGGTCGGCGGCGAGCTTGTCGCGCTCGGTGACGCCCGCTTCGCCGACCGCCGTGCCCGGGTGGGCGAACGCCACCCCCGGCACCGCCCAGGCGAGGACGAGATCGGGGTCGTCGGACGCCACGATCCGGACGGTGACACCCAAAGGAACAGGCGCCGGCGCGGACAGGGCGCCGAGCACGAGCAGGGGATGCCTGCGTACCTCGAGGCCGGCGGCCTCGGCGGCGGCCGCCATCGTGGGAGCGGTCTGCTCGAGCCATTCGAACGACTCCGGGATCAGCAGCTCACGCTGCCGTGCGCGTACCGAACGGACGTTGCCCGCTCGCACCGGAAGCCGTTTGCCGGCCCGGGGGCGCGCGTAATACGGCCATCCCGCACCCACCGGGACGAACAGCACCAGCGGGCCGATCACCTCTGCGAGTGCCCGCTGCCTGGGGACAGCATCGCAGAAGGCGTCTATGCGCTCAATGACCTCATAATCGCTCACGGCAGTATTACCTTACGGGTGTGAGCGCCCGTCGCCAACGGGATTAGTGGCCGGCCATCTCCAGCGGGCCGGGACTGCGCAGGCGTTCGCCGGTGCCGGAGTTCGGCGCGTACTGCGCGATCTCGGCGGGAGACAGGCCCAGCATGACGGCGGCGTCCTGGAACGAGTGGCCGTCCTGGGCCAGCGTGTCGAGCGCGGCCAGCGTCGCCTGGACCGCCGCCTCCAGGGCCTGGCGCGCCGCGTGCCGGGCCTGGAGCGCCTGCGCGACCGGGGCGGGGGCCTCGGGAACGACCTCGACGATGACTGACTCCGGCGGCACGCCGATCGCGCGGACGATCGTCTGCCGGGTCATCATCTCCGCCTGCTCAAGGCTCCTTACCTGCGCGGTCAATCCGTCTACCTGCGGAATCCGGATAGTCCACCAGCGGCCGGCCCGTTCGCACAGGGCGGTATAGGTCGTCGTCTCCATAGAGCCCCTCACATCGCCGAGTGAACGCTGCGCCTTGCCATGCCCCCCGGCGCGCCTCTCCAATCCAAAGGTACTCGTCAGTAGCACGAAACGTCATGGCAATCAGCGGATAGTGATTATTGTCGCACTCTGCGGTCATCCTGACCCGCGGCCTGTTGCCCGCGGGGCCGCGTCGCCACCCGTGCCCCGCGTTTGCTCTCCGGACAACCCCGGCCAAGGACGCGAACAGCGGCCAAAGGAACAACAACGGTGCGGGACGTTGCTTAGTGGGTAAATAAGGAGCGGGACGCGGCGGATAAGGCCAAGGAGCACTGCGATGACGAGCCAGGAGGACGAACGCTGGATGAGTCTCGCCGTCGACTTGGCCCGCGACTGCCCGCCGTCCGCGGCCGCGTACTCGGTCGGCGCCGTCATCGTGACCGGCGACGGCACCGAACTGGCCCGCGGCTACTCGCGGGAAGACGACCCGCACGTGCACGCGGAGGAGTCGGCACTCGGCAAGCTCACGGCCGGCGATCCGCGGCTGGCCGGCGCGACCATCTACAGCACGCTCGAGCCATGCTCGCAGCGCAAGTCCCGGCCACGCGGCTGCGCGGAGCTGATCATCGCGTCGGGCATCCGCCGTGTCGTGATCGCCTGGCGCGAGCCGAGCCTGTTCGTCGCGGACTGCCAAGGCTGCGAACTCCTCGCACGCGCCGGTCTCGCCATGGCCGAACTCCCCGAGTTCGCCGAGCGAGCCATGGCGCCCAACCGGCATCTGGACTTGTCCCGCTAGCCCGCTTCGGCGCGCTTCCTAGTGCGCGGCCGCCGCGCTCAGCGCGGCGTGGAAGCTGGTGACCGCGGTGGAGCCAGTCGCGGCCGCGGTCGCGACCCGTACGCCGGACAACTCGGCGAAGATTCGCTCCGACTGCGTTTCCGTGCCGATCGCGAGCGCGCGCAGGGCGAGTTCGGCCGCGGGGTCGTGCTCGCCAGCGCTGGCGCGGGCGTGTGCCTCGCGGGCGAGGTAGACGCCCCGGTCGCGGTGGAACGCGGGGCGCAGCCCGCTGATGGCGGCCTGGAAACCCGCCGCCGCGGCCGCGTGCTCGCCGAGCGCGGCGAGGCTCCCCGCCTGGTACACGTCGATGTACGCGCTGTCAAGGAATGTCGCCCACGGCGTGCCGTCCGCCTCCGCCGCGTGCCGCAGCGTGGCTCGCGCCATGTCGTACAGGCGGCCTGCCGCCGCGGCGTCGCCCGCGAGGGCGTGGCCGTGCGCGGCGTAGGTAGCGGCGACGGCGCGCACCGGGTCCTGCCGTCCGGCGATGCGCATCGCGGCTTCCGCCGCGGCGACGGCGGCAACCGGTTCCCGCATGTCGCAGGCGAGTTGGCTCTTGCGGGCGAGGATGAACGCCACGCAGACCTGGTCGCTCAGCATGTGCGCCCACTCCAGCGCCCGGTCCAGCCAGTGTCTCGCGGCGTCGAACTCGCGGCAGTCCTGGTAGAGCCAGCCGAGCAGGTCAGCGAACTGCACCTGGGGAAGGATGAGTTCGTGGCGGTCGGCGCCGCGCGCGGACCTGGCGAGGTCGCGTATCACCCCTAGCTGCCGCATGGCCAGCGGTATCACGTCCCGGGGGCCGAACAGGTTGTCGTTGTCCCGCAGCGCCCGCCGGGCGAGCAGGAAGCGCTCGGCGGGCCGCGCCTGCGGATCGTCCTGGAGTCCGCCGCTGAGTACGAGGCGCGGAAGGGACACGGCGGCGGGCGCGTCCGCCGGCCGCGCGGTTCCGGTGAGCCAGTGGAGCGGCACATCCACGAACGTGATGGTGCCATCGGACGTCCTGCAGCACACTCCCACGGTCTCGCGCTCGGGCGGCGCCGGGGGCGTGCCCGTCGCCTCCGCGAACCCCAGCGACCGGTAAAGCAGTTCGTAGCGCTCGGAGAGCGCGTGCGTCCCGCGTTCCCAGCTGCGAATCATCCGGACCAGGCCGTCGTGTGCCGCGACCGGCTCCGCTGACACATGCCGCAATTGGCGCGCGAGCTGCGGCACGTCCCAGCCGCGGCCCCGTCGCCATTCCCGGAGCGTCCTGCCGTCTATCCCTGGCATAGCGCACCTTCTGGTATGTCGTATCCGGGCGGAGCACGGGACGCGATATAGGGCAATCCCGTGTACTCCCACTTATCACTATTGCACGGCCGGCGGCCCGTGCCACCCTTGAATTGGCATAGCTGGAACCTAACCGATGCATGGAAAGGCGAATCGCATGGTGCGATCGGCGCCCGGATGGCGGGCGGTCACGAGATGAAGGGCCCGGACCCGACCGCTCCTGACCTTGACGGTGCCCGCCGACGCTATCCGAACTGGACGTTCTGGCGCGCGGGAGTTACCTGGCTGGCCCGGCGTGACGACGGGACGTGCCAGCTGGATGGGCTCTCCCTCGAATCCCTGGAAGGCAAGGTCACCCGGGCGGAAAAAAGGCGGCTCGACGGCACGCCGTCCCCGCCCCGTGGCTGGGCCTGATCGGTGCGTATTCGGCCGGAGCGCGGATGCGCTGGGGAGGGCGGGCCGCTCAGCGACACGCCCTCCCCAGCCTTAAGGCCACCGCGAATCGGGACCGTAAATTTTTCGCTGTTGATTCGTGGCGGTGAAACTAAATTACAGGTTCGACGGAACTCTCCGGATGATGTCAGGGACGGCAACGCGCGAGCAGGAGTTCACTTTTCACGAAAATCATCTGTTAGCGCAATTTGCACGGAAAATGTTAATCAGCGGCATGATCGCCTCATAGCGTGCGGTAAGCACTTCTGGGCGGCCGGATCGTCGAGCGCACGGCTCAGGCGCCCTGCCAGCCGCCTTCCCGTGGACGGGCGGCGGCGGGGGAGTCCGGGCCGTAGGGCGTCCGGGTGAACACGAACGTTCCCAGGTCCAGGTGCTCGGCGACGCCATCGACGGCGCGCACTACCCGGAGAGTCTCGCCCGCGTAGTACCCGTCCAGGCCAAGCCAGGTGCCGTCGGGCTCGGCGCGGAACCGGGAGCGTCGCCCGGCACCGGGCGACGCCGGCCGCAGCTCCAGCACGTCGCTCGCCACTAGCCGCAGCACGGTCGGACGCGGACCCCAGTACCACAGGCCAGTGAGGGCCAGCAGGCTCGCGTCGATGCCGGGCGCCGGGGCCCACCGGCTGGGCAGTCGCGGTTCGTTCTCGGCGACGATCCGGATCAGGTCCGCGGCGATCTCGCCGATCGCCGGCCCCGCGGTGGCGTTGGACAGGGTCACCGCGCCGAGGCCGTCGTCCTTGCTGACCACCAGTGTCGCGAGGAATCCCGGCATCGACCCGCCGTGCCCGTAGAGCGAACGGCCTTCGTGATCCAGTAGCTGCAGGCCGAAGCCGTACCCGCTCGCCCTGTCCGCCGGCGGCGCGGCGGGCTGTCGCATCTCGGCGAGCGTCGCCTCGGGCAGCACCCGGTCGTCGCCGTCGAGCAGGAACGCGGCGAACCGGCTCAGGTCGTCGGCGGTGGACCACAGGTCACCGGCGGGCGCCATGAGCCCGGTGTGCTCGGCCGGCTCGGGCTGCAGCACGTCGGCCCACGGGTGCACCGCGAAGCCTCCCGCGTGCGGTGCCCGCGGTCGCAGGGTGGTTCGCGTCATGCCGAGCGGCTCGAGGATCTCCGCCCGCACCGCCTCGTCCCAGCTCTGCCCGCGGACCTGCCCGATAAGGGCGCCGAGCAGGGCGAACCCAAGGTTGGAGTAGTGGAACCGGCGGCCGGCGGGATGCGGCCACGGCCGGTCGCCGAAGATGTCCGTCAGCTCCGGGCGCAGCTCGCCCGGTGTCCGCTCCCACCACGGGCCGCGTGATTCGGCGGCCAGGCCGGCCGTGTGCGAAAGGAGTTGCGCGATGGTCGCCGGCCCGGCCTCGCCGGGGCCCAGGTACTTGCCGAGGGGATCGGCGAGGTCGAGCAGCCCTTCGTTCCGTAGCCGCATGACAAGCACCGCGACGAACGTCTTCGTGAGCGACCCGATCCGGTACTGAACGTCTCCGTCGGGCTCGTGGTCCGCCAGCATGCTCCGCGAGCCGCACCACACCTGCCGGCCGTCCCGCACGACGGCCCCGATCAGCGAGGGTGTCCGTCCCTCGGCCTGCCCCACGGCCACCCGGTGCGAAAGAGCACGGCGGGTCGCCGGCAGCAACTCGTCAGCGTATTCACTTAGTCCCACGCGTGCACCCTAACAGCAGGCGGCGCGAGGCGATGACGCCGCCGGCCGTGTGCCTAGCCGACAGGCAGCAGGCGCCGGCCGTGTGCCTAGCCGACGGGCAGCAGGCGCCGGGCGGGGAGCGGCTCGGGGGGCAGCTCGCGGCGCTCGGCGGAGCTGGCCAGCATCGACAGGTACTGCTTCCGCGGGACATGCCCGGCGCCCATTGACCGCAGGAACGGGGTGTCCCACTGAACGTCGATCGTCGCGCCGCCGGCTTGCGCGAATCGCGCGGCCATGTCGGCGACGGCGACTCGGGCCGCGTTCGGCCGACGGCCGAACACCGAGTCCCCGCTGAGCACGCACCCGATGCCGATGCCGAACGCGCCCCCGATTAGCTCCTCGTCCCGCCACACCTCGATGCTGTGCGCCCAGCCTTCGTGGTGTAGCTGGACCATGGTCGCCAGGAGCCTGTCGGTGAGCCAGCGCGGCTCGCGCCCAGCCTGGCATTCATCGGCCACCCGCCGGAAGGCCGCGTTCGCCGTCGTCCACTCATCGCCGCGCCGCAGTTGCTTCCTGACGTTGCGGCCGAGGTGGATGTTCGCCACCTCAAGCACCGGCCTGGGATCGGGCGACCACCACGCCACCGAGTACGGATCCTCATCCAGGCTGCCCACGATGGCGATCACGCCGTCAGCGACATCCTGCTCATGCCGGAATTCATGGAAGTCGCGCACGTATTCATCCGGCGCCGGGAAAGGGACAACTCCGTGCCGGTACGCGCCCAGGACGCTGACCGGGCTCAGATCGGCGGAGAAGGCGACCGGGCGGTCCGCGGGCCGCGATCCGATCTCGAACGAGTCCCAGTCCGGGTAATGGCTGACCGGCATCGAAGGAAGCCCGCTACTCATGCCGTCGCCGGAGAGCCGGGTGGTGGCTGGCCGGCCGCGGATCCCTCAGGTAGCCGGTTGTTACCAGGTAGTCGATATTCCGATCGAGCAGTCCCTCGTCGACACCCGGGAAGACGATGCCGCTGTCGCGCAGCGCCTGCTCGGTATTGGACCGGGTATAGCGAGGGAAAATGTGCTCGAAGTACATTTCCGCTACCGTTAGCCCGGAATCGGAGCACCGATCGATGAAGAGCGGCAGGAAGGGGGTCATCGGGTGCGCGGTGTCCGCCGCGGCGGTCCGCAACAGTTCGTCGACCCAGTCGCTATACGGTATGTCCCTGATCGCGAAGCCATGACAGCGCAGCCGGTCGACCAGGGATTCGAGGAGGGTATGCTCCGGGCTGGCGAGGTGATAGGTGCGGCCGGGTGCCGCGGCCTGGGCGGAAATATGTCGTATCGCGGCCGCGCAGATATCGGCGGGCACGAGGTCGAGCGCGAGATCGATGTCCGGTGCGACACCAGTATCGGTCATGAACCTGATCATGGCGCACAATTCGGTGGCGGTGTTCCACACGCCAGTGCGGTTATCTCCGGTGATGTCCAGCGGGCGGTAGATGATAACCGGAAGGCCCGCTCTGCCGGCATTCCTGAGGAGTTCTTCGGCAACGAACTTGGTCTCCAGGTAGCCGACGCAGAGCTGATCAGCGTACGCAAGCGGCGTATATTCGGTCACGTCGCGCGCGCCCATGGCGCCAAAGCCCGCGAGCACCGCGGCGGTGGACACGTAGCTGACGGGGATGCCGCGGTAGCTGCCGGCGAGCCGGATCAGTTCGGCGGTGCCGGTCACGTTGGCCGCCCGCAGTTCCTCGTACGGATAGGAGAAATTGACCAAGGCGCCGACATGATGGATGGCGTCAACGGTTCGCGCTAGCTGGTCAAACGTGCCGGGGGGCAACCCGAGATCCGGCGTGGCCAGGTCCCCGGGCAGCGGTACTACGCGGTCCATGGCCAGGTTCCCGATCCCATACCGCTGCGCGGCGCGCGTGATGCGCCGCCGCGCATCCGCGCCGTCGCGCGCCCGGACCAGGCAATACACCCGTGCCGCGCTGTCGCTCAGCAGTTCCCGCAGCAAGTGAACACCAAGGAATCCGGTCGCTCCGGTGAGGAGTATCTCGCGCGGCCGCCGCGAGTCCGGGCGCGGCCCCGCGTCACGACGCACGGGGCAGGTCAGCGACGCCTCCTGGGTGAAGTCGATGCGCTGGTTCGTGCCGTCGGCGGCGAGCCTGCCCGCGCGGGCGTCCTGGATAGCGGCCGCGAAGCTCCGCAGCGCCGGGCTGGTCAGCAGGCTGCGAGTGAGCGGGCGGATGTACTTCGCGGTGAGCCCGAACATGGCGCGCGCTTGCGCGAGCATCTCCGCCGCGAGCAGCGAGTTGCCGCCCAGCTTGAAGAAGTCGTCGTCGAGTCCGACCCGCCCCGCCTTGAGAACCCTGGACCACAGGTGCGACACGCCCGCCTGCACTGGCGTGTAATCCCCGTGCAGGCCGGCGACCGTGACGGCGGGGTGGGGAAGCGCCCGCCGGTCAGTTTCCCCGTCCGGTGTCAGCGGCAGCCGCTCGAGAGCGATAAAGAGGGCCGGGACCATAAAGCCCGGCACTCGAGCGGCGACGAAGTTCCGGAGGGTCGCGTCCCCGACGTGGCCCGCCGGGTCATCATCCGACCCGGGCCCGCGCCGGCGGCACGTGTAGTAAGCGACAAGCTGCTTGTTGCCGGGGCCGACTTCGCAACCGACGACCGCCACGGCGCTGATATCAGGGTGAGTCGCGAGAACGCTCTCGATCTCGGCGGGATCCACGCGAAAACCGTGCACTTTAAGCTGCCGGTCCCCGCGCCCGATGACCTCGAGATTCTGGTCATCGCGCCAGCGTCCGAGGTCGCCGGTGCGGTACATCCTGCTACCGGGAGCCTCGCCGTACGGGTTGGGCGGGAACCGTTTCGCCGTCTGCGCCGGCTTGCCGAGGTAGCCCCGGCCCACACAGCAGCCGCCGATGTAGATTTCGCCCACCGTTCCCGCGGGCACCCTGTTCAGGTGCTCATCGAGCACGAAGACCTGGGCGTGCGGGATTGGCCTGCCCACCGGCACCGGCTCGGCGGCACGGTCGGCAGGCCCGGCGCTGCCGCTGAGCGCGGAAGCGTCGAACAGCGTCGTGGTGATCGTCGTCTCGGTCAGCCCGTAAGCGTTCAGCAGCCGGGCCCCGTGCGCCGCACGGACCGCGGCCGCACAGTCCGCCCGGTCCGCCATGTCGCCACCAGTGATCATCAGCCGGACAGCGCGCAGCCGGTCATCCCCGGGTCGGGTGAGCGCGAGCAGCTGATGCCAGTATGCCGGGGTCAGGTCGATGACGCTCACGCGCTCCACGTCCAGATAGCGGAGCAGATCGGTCGGCGCCACTATCCTCGCATCCGGCAGCATCAGGGTCGCGCCGCTGAGCAGGGTGACGAGTATCTGCTCTACCGAGGTGTCGAAGCCAAGCGACGCCAGCTGCAGGACCCGGTCCTCGCCGGTAATCGCGTAATAGCGGGATACGTCGTCGATCACGCACGCCAGCGAGTGATGACTGACGGCGACTGCCTTGGGCTGGCCAGTGGAGCCTGACGTGTAGATGACGTAGGCCAGGTTCTCCGGCCGTGGCCTGGTCCACGTCCGCCTGGCCGCTCCGTTCGACGCGGCGTACTCGGACGAGGCTAGCTCATCGGTGAGCAGCATCTGTCCGGAAGGCAATCCCGGGAGCGTCGCGCGGTCGGCCAGGATGACCGCGGGCCGTACCTCGTCGCACATCTGGGCGAGGCGTGCCTCCGGCAGGGCAGGGTCGAGCGGCAGGTACGCGCCGCCGGCGTGCAGGACCGCGAGCAGGCAGCGGACTGCGTCGATACCCCGCTCCAGGCAAACCCCCACCACGGTCTCCGGTCCGACGCCGATTCCGCGAAGTCGGTTCGCTATCCGCTTCGCCGACTCCGCCAGCTGACAATATGACACTTTTCCGGCCGCGGAGACTACTGCCATTGCGTCTGGTGTGGCAGTAGCCTGCCTGTCGAACAGGAGGTGAACGTATTGCGGATCATGGCGCGGATCAATTGCGCACGAGGAGCCGTCGGCTTGCGCGCTGACTGGGCGAATATCCCGCCACGCGGAGTCAATGAAAGCCAGGCAATCTTCCTCGGGCAAGGCGGCCGACCGCTGCCGCCAGCCAGGAGGAAGGCCGCGATCAGCCTGCCACATCGCGTACTGGCCCGCGCCGTTGACGACAGCTATGAACGCGTCGGCACCTTCGCCGGGGGACATCGATGCGCGAGGAAATGGCACGGCGTCCTTCTTGCCGACAAATGTCATAGTTGACGATCCCGCTCATGCATGCGTCATGGCAGGGCAGGCCACCAGTCGGCCTGAGTATCACGATGGTACTCCTGTTACTTTATTCCCATGGAGCGTGAATCACCACATCCCCCGGACGTTCCTTGTGAACTAGAACGACTTATGTGGATCTAATCGTGCAAATAGCGTGACGGCTGCTTGCATCTGGTTCGAGAGGGAAGAAATGCATTGAGGGGGGAAGTATGCCTGAGATCGACTTGACCCGACGCCAGCGCGTTCTGGCGGGCTACGTCCTGTGGATGGCGCTGCTCGTCGTGACGTACTACCGGGTGCCAGGCCTGCGCGTGGAGACGTGGGGGCTGATCGGGCTGAGCGGGGTAGGCGCCATCGTGGCCGGCGTCGTGATCAACCGGCCCACCCGGAAAGCGCCGTGGCTGCTGCTCGCCGTGGCGAACCTGAGCTTCATCGCCGGGCAGACGAGCTTCCTTGTCATGACGAAGCTCAAGGTGCAGGTCCCGTTTCCTTCCTTCGCCGATGGCCTGTACCTGCTGGAATACCCGCTGTACGCCGCGGGGGTGCTCGTCTTCATCAGGTGGCGCAGCCCGCACAGGGACCGGCGGAGCCTGATCGACGCGCTGACCCTCACCGTCGCGCTGGCCCTGCTCTCGTGGCTCTACCTGATCCTGCCGTACGCGCGGAGCACCGAGCTGACGTGGCTGCAGAAGCGTGTCGCGATCGCCTATCCGCTCGGGGACATCCTCGTGCTCGCGATGATCGCCAGGCTGCTCGCGCCGGGGACGGCACGCGCCAGATCAGTCCAGCTGCTGACGGTTGGCACTATCGGGGTCTTGGTGTCCGATGTCTCGTACGGGCTGATCCAGCTGCACGGTGCGTTCGCTACCGGCACGGTCGTCGACCTCGGCTGGGCGGTGCTGTACTGCGCCTGGGGCGCGGCCGCACTGCACCCGACGATGACCACGCTGACCCATCCGGTTACCGCGCAGCGGGCTGAGGCCTCGCCCACGCGGCTCATCGTGCTCATGCTCGCGGCGTTCGTCGCCCCTACCGTGCTGTTCGTCGGGTCGCTCAGGAACCGCTACAGCGACGGCAGCGTCGTGGCCGTGTTCTCCGCCGTGCTCTACCTGCTCGTCCTCATGCGGCTGTGGGATGTGGCCGCCTCGCACCGCCGGGCGCTGAGCCGTGAGCGTACGGTACGGCTGGCGGCCGCGTCGCTCGCGTCGGCCGGGACCGTCGAGGATGCCGCGTGTGCTGCCGGGAACGCGGCCCTCGCCCTCATCGGGACGGGCGCCGCCCAGCGGGCGGCCCTGCTCGCCGTGCGGATCGACGGCCGGTTCGAGGTCGTCGCGGCGCACGACCCGCCGCGGCAGGCGGGGTCACGGCAGCCAGTGGGACCGGAGCAGGTCGGGGAACTGGCCGAGACCTGGCTGCCGCACCTCACCGGGCCGAAGCCGGTGTTCGTTCCCGCCGCGGAACTGGGCGAGCGAGTACCCGCGCTGCTCCCCGGCTGCGAAGGCGCGCTGCTCTGCCCGCTGATACTCAAGGAACGCCCGTCGGGGGACCCGCTCATCGGGATGCTCGCCGTCTTCGGCCAGCGGGGAGCTCTTGCCGACCTGTCCGGGACGCTGGAGATCCTCGCCAGCCAGGTCGCTCTGTCGGTGGAACGCGTCGTGCTCAGC
>Ga0210386_10004711_pt1 | contig 11221 bp, 10 predicted proteins | sample IncBWH32OmetaG_FD_160091 | JGI IMG/M metagenome (GOLD analysis project Ga0210386, IMG submission 160091) | Forest soil microbial communities from Barre Woods Harvard Forest LTER site, Petersham, Massachusetts, United States - Inc-BW-H-32-O ... | reverse complement strand
AACCTAAGCGGCATAGGTGCGCTTGCGGGGAGCAGTCTTGGCCTGAAGAATCCAAATGATCAGTTTGTTGGCATGCTAAAAAGCCGCACCGTCGAAGATGCCATGGTGCAGCATTTCGGCCTGATGCAGGAGTATCACGAGGATTATCCTTCCGATGCGCGCAAGGCATTTGAGAAGTACGCCACCGTGGACGGTAGCGGCAAGGATGGCCTCATTCATATCTCGATAGAGGACCGCGATCCGAATCGCGCCGCTGAACTCGCAAATGGCTATATCGATCAGTTCCGTAAGCTCTCTGAACACCTCGCGATCACCGAGGCCTCGCAGCGGCGGCTTTTCTTCGAACTGCAGCTGGAAAAGGCAAAGGACAACCTGGCCAACGCCGAAGAATCTCTAAAACAGACCGAGCAAAAGACGGGATTGATCCAACTCGATAGCCAGGCGCGCGCGCTGATCGAATCCGCAGCATCGATCCGTGCACAGATTGCGGCAAAAGAGGTACAGATCGAATCCATGCGCACTTTTGCTACGAGCGAAAACTCCCAATTGGTGCAGGCTCAGCAGGAACTGGAAAGCTTGCGTGCGCAGCTGGCCAAGCTTGGAGGCTCAGAGGATAACGCCGACACCGGCCTGATGATGCCTAAGGGGCAAGTGCCACAGGCAGGTCTGGAATATATACGCAAGCTGCGCGACGTCAAGTACAACGAAACCATCTTCGATATTCTGGCCCGGCAGTTTGAGGTCGCCAAGCTCGACGAGGCCAAGGAGGGTGCGCTTGTTCAAGTCGTCGATGTTGCCGTTCCTCCGGATCGTCGTTCCTCCCCCATACGTACACTCATTATTCTTGGGTCGACTGCATTCGGATTCCTGATCGGGATCATCGTCGCGTTGCTCCAGGCAGGGTTCCAAAGGATGATAGAAGAACCCGAATCGGGCCAGAAGCTTAGGACTCTATTTGGCATCCTGCGATTTCGAAGAACCAGAAAATGAGTAATGCGGCATGCTGTCTGGCAGGAGTTGCCTGACAGCGCCTACAACGCAAGGGGCAAATGGCCTTACCGCTATACTCGTAGCTGAATGCCGGTATTGTATTTTGCAATTTCGGTGAGCTTGGCCATTGTGGTATTAATGCGCCAGAGTTCCAGGATGAGCTTTCGCACTCCCTGAACCGTGCCGTCACGGATTGCAGGAATCGATAGGATGCGGACTTTCTTGCCTCCGTCGTTTGGTATCTCCTTCTTCCGTGACCTTGTCACCGTGCTATCCCTACCAACCCCGCCGAAGTGTTGAGGAGTGTGCACTCGAACGCATCAGGGCGACGACTCGCTTTGTACCGTAGTTTTGCGTGTAACTTCAACAAAAGTGTGTGGACTTGAGCTTTTTAGAGGTTCCGATAGTAAGGAATAGACCGACTGCGAGGCTGCACTGGAATGACGTCGTCACATGCTCTTTCAGAATGGTCTAAAATAATTTGTATGGGCGGGGCGGGTCAATCTATACCTAATGCACAATTCGCACCATCAATCTGAATGCGGTCGAGACGGGGGTCGCACGGAGTTTCCTTGCGTGTCATTAACCCGAGCTATGGAAAAGACGTGGGCTACTCCACTCGGAAGCACCGATGGTGCTTTCAACTTTCCCACAGCTCCGGCTGCGGGCTAAATTTACCGAATCACCTGCACGAAGCAGCGGGCACGTCAGTGACAAGTACGGTCACCTGTGAGATCCAATGCTGATCGCAAATTTCTTTCATATAAAGGCTACGAATGGGCTGTTCTATTATGGTTTGGACTATCTCCACGCTCTTCGACATAAGCCTAGTCGCATTCTTGCTCGACCAGCGTTGACAGCGATTCTGCGTGACCAATTCCCGGGTATTCCGGTTGTGTCTTGCACTGGCTCGCGCTATTTAATCGAAGTTTCGAAAGCGATCCGGTTTAGAGACACGATCTTTACCCCCTCGTCGCATCCGTTGCCATTTTTCTCCCGTCAAGTTGTTGTTTTGCACGATACCTATCCGTTTCTCGGCCGCTACGGCCTTATAAAGCGATTCCTGTTTGTGCTCTCGGCCCGTTCATCCCGCTGCCGCTTGGCTTATGTAAACTGCAGTGTTGGTCTAGCGTTCTATCGGTCTTGTGGTTTTGACCAGGATCGTCTCGTATTTGCGCCGAATTTCATTCCAGATCAGGTGACACTACTTGAAAGGAATCGGAAGGTGTGCGATGGGCGAGTCATTGTCGGGCTAGTCGGAACCGACTCGCCCAAGAAGAACTACGACTCGCTGTTTGCAGCGGTACGTGACCTTGGAAACTCAAGAAGCTTCACTTTCCGAATATTCGGTCATCCGACCGAGTACTTCCGGAGCGTGATGGAGAGATTTCCAGAGATCAACGTTCACCTTGAACCAAGCGATCAAAAGTCTATCTTTAGCTTCCTCGGTCAGATCGACGTTCTGATTTCTGTGGCAGAGTACGAAGGCTTTGGTCGTCCGATCGCCTGCGCGTTGAAAGCAGGTGTGCCATGTTATCTGCTGGAAAGTCCAGTATTCTTAGAGTTCTTTTCGGGCGGAGCTCACTTTTTCAAGGATATACATAGTTTGCTAGACCACCTCCTGAAGGCATGGTCTGGACCCGGGCTGCCGGAAGTGCACCTTCAGTTCCCCGCCCCCGTCCTTGAGGGATTCAGTGAGGCCCTCGCTCTACTTGATGAATCCGCCGTAGGCTGCGAGGGCGCAGAAAACTAGACAATTACGAATCGGAAGCTCGGCGCCATCCGGCAATGCAATCTTGCACGGCAATCCTCCACACGTTCAGAGAAGTCCAAACACGGACTAAACTCCTTACATGGAGCCAGAAATATCGAAAATGGATTCTGCTGTGGCGCCGAGCATCGTGGACTACCGAAACAGATGGGTCCTGGACAATCCCGAACGATTTTAGATGAAGTCTGGCGCAGAGGTCGTAGTCTTCACAATAGAGAAAGAATCGACCATCGAATCCATTCACAGCGGCGAATGCCGAAGACCGCAAAAGCAAAAACATTCCGGCATACCACCGAAACCTGTGCTCCGGTATCACTTCTGGACCGTGGCCGAGAACGCCGCGACGTAGCACCGCCAAGGGTGTCAGATTCGCGCGAACGGAGTCTTCAAGCTGTCCTTGCGAGTTGATTATTCGGGGAGCCACAAGGCCAATCCGTGCATTACTTCCCGCATTGGCCAGGAAACTCGAGAACAGATTCTCTCGAAGATGCAGATCGGGATTCAGGATAGCAAACCATGCAGTCGAACAATTCTTGAACGCGCAATTGTGATTTTCCGCAAAACCCTTCGGAGTCTCGTTTCGCACTACTACGAGCTGCAATTCTTTGAACGGATGCTCATCAAAATCTTCTGATTGCAGGTTCAAGGTGACTACCACCGTCACGCCGTTCAATTCCGACAGTGAATTCAAATCACGCAACAGATTCTGTAGCAAAGGCCCGTGGCCATGGCTCACGATGGAAATCGTAAGTGTTCCACGAAGGCTTTCTCTGGTGTCAGGATGACCTTTGTCAAATATAGTCGCGAGAGACGCATTACCTGACGCGATTCGTGAGAAATGAGCATTCATCAATAGAGATCTCTTCTTTCTGTACAAGTGACATTTCAGAGACCGCCGGGCGAAAATCGCAAATCACAGGCTGCTGGATTCGACACTGGCCTTCGGGATCAGTATAACGGCCTCCCGAAATCCTAAGATCAAATCCGTGGTCCTGTTGTGTATTGTCTATTTGTGATCGGATCCGCACCACAGACCAAAAATGACCACGTATCACCCGTCTGGGCAGCAGGGCATTCAAATGCTGTGTTCTGCGACTTCCTGTAACTTTCTGATTCGGTACTTTTCGAAGGTCGCTGCGTATTCGCTTGTGAATCGCGCGACAGTGAAGTCACGCGAGAGAGCCTGTCCTTTCTTCGCGAGGGAACATCGTAAACAGGAATCCTCCACAAGATGCACCGCTGCATTAGCAAGATGGAGGGATGATCCGGAGGGTACAATCAATGCCGTTTCTCCGTCCCGCAGATAATCTGCTCCCATTGCAGTATTTGTGGTGACGGTAGCAAGACCCAGGCTCAGCGCCTCCAGAAGGGCGTAACCAAATCCTTCGGAAATGGAGGGAAACAGGAAGATCGAACTGCGGCCGAACAAAGCAATCTGCTCCTCCACGGAGATACGGGGAAGAAAGTCGATGCGGGGCCATAGCGAAGGTTTGAAATAGGATCTAAGCTTTTCCGCGGGGAGGCCCGTGCCGCCGACCGTCAAATGCGCATCCGGACAACGGTCAACGATCAGGTCAAAAGCGCGCGGCAGATAGTTTGCGCCCTTGCGCACTGTCCAGGAGCCGAACCACAGCAATCGCAGAGGACTCCGCGTATTGGGATCAGGGATTGTCTTGGCAGCCTCCACGATACCGGGATGGACCGCGAGGGGAATTTTGACTATCGGGGCAATACCGCGCTCAGCCAGAAAGTCAAAATCCCGGTCATTTTGGACAACAGTCAAATCGGCAAAACGGCTTCCTAAGATATCCCATCGAGCGGGTGATGGTCCCGTGATCCAACGATGGACCCAAGAACTGGAACGATTGCCGCGCAGCCTCTCGGTGATCGTTGCCTCATAATCGAAGTAACTCAATCCGTGGATGTGGTTGACCAGGAGTGTTGTGGTCTTCTCTCTCTTCAATCTGCGGAACAACGGATGCAGCATTCCGTTCGAGGCCATGATCACATCGAAGGTGGGCAGCGATTCGCGGGAGGCGCGGCGGCTCATGCAGGCGGGCAGCCACAGCCGCAAAGCTGCCGGCACAACGTATCGCGGCATGGAAACATCATCGAGGTGAAGACATTGGACTTCGTCGCCGCGGTTCCGCAGGCCCTCGGATAACTGATGGTAGACGCGCGAGGCGCCTGCATTTGGATCGTTCCAAGAATGCGAGACCAGCAGTAGTCGCATGTGGATTGCTTTCTAGATAGATAGTTTTGAGAACCCCGAATGCCTTCCCGGAAACGGGGTTCTCGAGATGACGAATAGCAAGGCGGCTACTTTTAAGCAGGATAACAGCAAAAGGCCATAGTTGATCCGAAACTCATTTCGTCGAATTGCATGCATCACGAATGGCCGCTGAGCACTCGGTGCGTTTCCTGGCGCTTCGCCCGATCCAGGTTAGAGTGGAAAAGCAAAGAATGCCTAGCATTCCGTCTGTAATCAGACTCGCCCATGCAGCCCCCAGCCAACCATGCGAGGGGATCAAGACAAGATTCAGGCCCAGATTAAGCAGGGCCACGGCGATCTGCGCGCTGGTGCGGTATTTTTGGTGTCCCGTTCCTGTAAGTGCGGCACCCGTGATCTGATGAACCGATCGAAACAGGGGGATGAGGCAAAGCCACCTCAACGCAATTGCGCTCTGGGCGAATGATGGCCCCAGCAAAATGGGTAGAAGGGGGGCACATAGAAAGGCAGCTACGCCACCAACGGCACCAACAACAGCAGCACGACCGAGAATACGCCATGCGAAACTGACGGCAGAAGAAACGCCGTCTTTGGCTATCTCGAAGAATCGGGGGAGCGATGCCGATTCCAACGCCGAAACCGGAATCGCTGCGACATCGATAATCCGATAAGCAGTCGTATAAAGGCCATTTGCGACATTCATGCGGTAATGGCTCAGCAACGTCTTGTCGAGATCGTTGTATGCCGACGCGGTTGACCCGGACATGGAATACAGCACGCCTTCGCCCATGCCGGCGATCATAAGGCCCGGGTCCACTCTGGGCCGCCCAAGGCGAACCGTGACAACCGAAATCGCGAGAACGGCTACAACCAGAGCGATGAAGGCGGAGGTCCACGCCCATTGGCTGGCCGTCGCACGGTGGAGCACCAGCATCATGAGCGCGACCGCCACAAATCTCAGCGCGTTGAGCAAGGAGTTCCAAAGAGCTACGAGGTGCATCTCAAGATAGGTCTGAAAGATCACGCCCACGCCCTGGACCAGTTGGCCGAGCAGGCAGTTGGCCAGGGCTACTGGTACGATCACCGCGGCGCTGGCAGGACTCAGCAAATGAGCGGCAGTCGCCCACAGCGCTGCCACCAGCACGGAATTCGCGGCCACAGCGGAAAGCAGTATGTTTCCCCAGTAGCGGGCAAATTGTCGCTGGTCTGCGGTTACATACCGCATGAACAGCATGTGTGCGCCGAGTGAACTGAAGGGCGTCGCCAAAGAGACAAATGCGGACGCTCCGGCGAAAACGCCAAACTCCTCCACGCCGAGCACTCGGGCAAGCATGACGAAATATCCAGCCTGCAAGACAAAGCTGATACCCTGCCCACCCATCATCCATCCGGCGTCTCTGGCCAGATGGCTCTGCCGGATGCGCCCCAGACGATCTCTCAGCAACCGGCGAATCCCTGAACTGTCAGACGGACTTCTATCCTGTCTGAATGTTTTCATCACAGGATCACCCCGTCGGACCCAGCTTCGAGCCGATCCGCGGGGATCCGATCAGCTTCGGACCCGCATCGTATGGGCGCACGGCAGGGCGGGATCTCGAGCGACTCGGAATGTGAGGGACTGCATGCCAAGCGTTAATCGTCTGCATCTGGAATTCGCTGTGGGGTTGCTTGTCGGCCATGATCGTTCTCATGACAAATCCTCATCGTTCGCGCACAAGCAACGATCCAACTGGCCTGAGCAACAATACCGCCGACCAACAGTCATTGTAATGCAAGAGGCGTGTGCTATCTTGAAGCTAAATTAGATCGTCTAATTCCGCTCCAATCGGCACTGCATCGGTAGTGGTGAAGAATAGATATTTGGGTTTGCTCCCGGTGCTTGATGGAGTTGGCAAACACGGCTGGGGTTTCGCCGAGAGGGCTAAGAATCGAATCCGATGTTTTCTTTGATCGTCACTACGCTCGGCAGAACGACAGAGTTGGGCCGCCTCCTGGACAGTCTTGATCGACAAACATATAACCAATTCGAAACGATCATCGTGGATCAGAACCCGGACGATCGACTGGTATCGGTTATCGCGCGGCATCCAAATCTTACCATTCGTCACATTCGCTCTGCGCGAGGCGCGGCCCACGGACGCAACTGCGGGCTGAAACTCGCGGTGGGTGAAATCATCTCGGTGCCAGATGACGACTGTTGGTATCCGGAAGACCTGCTGGATGCGGTCCGGACGTGGTTCGCGGAGCATAGAGAATTTGATGGACTATTTACTTCTATCCGCGATGAGGATGGCCTTCTGCAAAAACAAAGGAGAAGAGGTACGGTCCGCTGCGAGTGTGACCGCAATACTGTCTGGCACTACGGCATCGAATTCAATGCTTTCTTTAGAAAGTCGACAACCGACTCGGTTGGCGAGTACGACGAGCGGCTTGGGCCCGGAGCAGCCACGGGTTTTCAGTCTGGCGAAGGAGGGGACTATTTCCTTCGCGTTCTCGATCAGGGATACCGCATCTTCTTCGAACCAAGCTTCTCTGTCTATCATGCATTCATGCGAGAACCCGCACGAGAACTCAGACAGGCATATCCCTATGCCCTTGGAACAGGATTTGTTCTCAGAAAGCACCGCTATCCCCTTCGTGATGTCCTGAAGGATTTCATTCTGTATGCATTCGCCGGTGCCGCGGTCGCCGTTGCAAGGCTTGACTGGCTCAATGCACGGGTGAGGGCGCTGCGCGGAATGGGCCAGATAGAGGGTTACCTGCGCGCGGGCAGAATGCTACAAGCCTCGCGTAATGTGGGCGGAAGATAAGACGTCTGATCGAGTCTCTTGGCGCTTGTCCGATCGGGGCTTAGTTTCTTCGCGAGTGCACCAAAGGATCGAAGATTGGCAGGACGCCTTGGACATGATGAACAACCTACTGCCACCGGCAAGGGAGGCACAGAATTGAGCTTTCTTTTTCCGCTTTCTTCGCAGAAGGCTGTTAGGGGCTTGGTGCGAGTGAAAAGCTTGCTTCGCTCCACATCGCGCTCCGGATTATTCGCAATGGGATTTCACGCGTCCCGAACAAGCAACATGCGTGACGTGCAGGATTTGATCGAGAAGTTGCACCCGCTCGACTGCGGACTCGATTTGATCCGGGTCGGCTCAAAAGGGGACGGTGGATATTTAATTCCCAATGACCTGGACGGCATCGAGTACTGCTTCTCCCCTGGTGTGAGCGATCTAGCGGATTTTGAGAGCCAGTTGGCCGACTTGAATATCAAATCGTTTATGGCCGATTATTCTGTGGCATCGCTGCCGATGAGCAGACCGGAGTTCACATTTGACAAGAAGTTTCTTGGTTCCTCTGATCGAGATCCATACTTTACCTTGGCGTCATGGAAAGAGAAGTACCTTAATGGATATACTGGCGATCTTCTCTTGCAGATGGACATTGAGGGATATGAATACGAAACGATTCTAAGCACGCCTGAAACCTTGCTTGACCAGTTCAGGATCATGGTCATCGAGTTTCACGAGTTGGACAAGCTATTCGACGCCTTCGACTTCACGTTGATCTCCAGCTGTTTCGAAAGACTGTTACAGTTCTTCTATGTGGTTCATATTCACCCCAATAACACGTCTGAGGTTGTAAAACGCGGGGAGATAGCTGTCCCAGCGGTCATGGAGTTCACTTTTCTCAACAAGAGAAGGGCAAATAACAAGACGGCGCAAACTGCATTCCCCCATCCCTTGGACGCGGACTGCGGTCCTGCGCTGCGCCATGTTGCTTTACCCAAATGCTGGTACGCATGAAAAACGTAAACATCGCCGAAAGGGGACAGTTTGATTGAATGGGCCAGATCGAGGGTTACGTCCGAGCAGTTCTTTCCTCGCGCCGAGCATGACAAGCAGGCAATCGGTTTACTCTGAACTCGGCTTCGGCGAGGCCGGCAACTGTAACAAGGCAAATTAGAACTTCTATGTTTATGGCGGTTCTAGATCAGCAACCAATTACACCCGTCACAGCGTTCAAGGCGGTACGCTCAACGAATGTATTGACGGAAACGGCAATGTGTGGGGCGGGACGGGAGTCTTTGCCTCAAGTCCCGTGTGGAGCATTACGAGCGCTAGAGTATTTAAGAGCGGTTCAAACACAGCGCCCGTGCAATCGACAGAAACGCAAACGGCGGATCAGTTGGCCTGCATTAAATCGGTAGGTCCACCGGTAGTCGTCGGAACCTACACGGCAGCCCCGGTGGCGTCATGCACGACATGCAACTGAGACGACAGAACCCATGCGAGCAGTCGTCTTGCGCGTCCGAGCCAGTAGATGACGGCCAGGAAGAACAGACAGGAAATCATCAGCTTGGCCGAATTGAGCAACGGCGTCTTGACGAACAAGATGCCCGCGCTGGCAAGGAAGGCGAGATAGAACAACGGGTGCCCGCGCTTCCATCGTTCCGAGAGGCGCAAGAGGAGGCCGAAGGCAAAGGCAAAGATAGCAGGGCCGAAATAGCCGAAATGCGCAATGGCTTCGGTCTCGAAGTAGAACCCGCCGAGCGGGGCGAACTTTCCAGGGATGCGGTCATAGATTACTTTGGCCCATGTATCGACAGAGCCGACGCCAAGCTGGTAGGGTGGGTCGGTCATGCGCTGAATGGCCGAGATGGATTGACGAGTGGCGAAGCTGCCCATATAGGCTTCTGTGAGGAACGGCCCTCCAACCATATCGAAGCCAGTGTTGCCGACGACGACCCCGCGCACAACCTGCATCAGCACAAGGCCGAGAGCCAAGATCGTGGCAAGTTTGCCGAGCTTCACCTTGCGAACTTCCTGCCACAACATCAGGTTGATGACGATGACTGGAAAGAAGTCGGTGCGAGAGCCGTCAATAATCATCAGGGCCATGAGCGCAAAGAACAATAACCAAGTTAAGCGCCTCATCCCAAAGCGGGTTATCGCGTAGAGTTGAACGGCAACACAGGCGTGCTTCGAGTAGGACGCCAACTGGTTCATCACTGTTCCCTCATCAACATTGGCAGCAGAGACGAACGTGTGCCAGCCGTAGAAGTGGCACAGGACTGCGGCAATCAGGAAGACAGGCAGCGACCACCAAAGATAGTGCATCGCGGCGCGGTCATTGAGGAATTCCCGATCTTCGAGGAGGGGATGAGGTATGCGGGGAATCAGCGCCACGAGAGCGAAAGCAACATTCGCGCTTGCCGAGAGCCAAAGCTGCACGCGGATTACGTCCGGGTCCACATCGAACGCTAGGGGCAACATCAAACCCGCAACCCATGGCACAACGTTATAGAGGCACTGAAAAGCAATAAACATGCCATAGGGAGAGACGAGCGGAATCTTTCGCAATCGCAGGCAAAGCACAGCCAACAGGATCGATGTGCTGAAAATGATCACTTGCTGCAGTATATAGCGTCATCGGCACGGCATCACCAGCGTTCACGCTCGACGTGGCTGGGCAAATTGGTTCTTCAAACGGGGGCCATGTCTTCCCGGACGCGACCACGCAGACGACGGCCTTCATACTAGCCAACGGCGATGGCTGTAGCGTAATTCGCTCGTTGAGGAGGAGCAGCTTCCTCCGCGCAGCATTGGACAGACATACATAGAACGTCTGATTACATCCGGATTAGCTGGTTCTCTTTCGAAACGACAGAAACCGAAATAGCGCGTTGAGCTTCGTCGGCGTATCCGAGTCATCATTCATAGGCTGATGCGTGCCTTGGATCAGCGCTGCGAAAACTCCAACAATAAGACCGAACGCTGTCGATCCAAGCACGATCAGGGTCCGCTTGGGAGATGAATGCTTGTCGGACGGTATCGCCATATCCACCACTTGGACAGCGCGCCCTGTTTCGCCTCATCAAGCTTCGCCATTTCAAACTGACGAGCAAGAATATCGAGATGGTGGCGGGAATAAACGGAAAGTATGAGCACCCCGATTTCAGCGAAATTGTGCTCGAATCGCCAAATTGGGGCAAACCCTGAGGCGCGACTGTCCAGGTTGGCCTGAGTTTTCCGTCTGAATTTACAAGCTGCTGAAAATAAGCAGCTTAGTTATGGTGGAGGCGGCGGGAGTCGAACCCGCGTCCGAAATCGCTGTCAGCCGGGAGAATCCATGCTCAGTCCGGTTCCGCATGTTTTCGCCTCAGACGCTCAGAACGGACAAGATGCGCCTGAAGCTAGTCCGATGATCTCATGGCTGCAACACGGACCGAGAAGCAG
>Ga0210386_10004709_pt1 | contig 11228 bp, 10 predicted proteins | sample IncBWH32OmetaG_FD_160091 | JGI IMG/M metagenome (GOLD analysis project Ga0210386, IMG submission 160091) | Forest soil microbial communities from Barre Woods Harvard Forest LTER site, Petersham, Massachusetts, United States - Inc-BW-H-32-O ... | reverse complement strand
CTCAAGGCGCTGAACCATGTCCAAAGCGTGGTGGAGCGTCGCAATACCATCCCGATCCTGTCCAATGTGCTGATCGAGGCGGCCAAGGGCCAGCTCAAGCTCACCGCCACCGACCTGGATATCGAGATCGTGGAGGCGCTCCCCGCCGACGTGTTGCGCAATGGCTCGGCCACCGCGCCTGCCCACATGCTTTACGACATTGTGAGAAAGCTGCCCGAAGGGGCCCAGGTCCAGGCCGAGCTGCTCTCCAGCGAAGGCGGGCGCCTGGCGGTGTCGGCCGGCTCGTCGCGTTTCGAACTTGCCTGCCTGCCGCGGGAGGATTTTCCCCAGATGGCGGCCGGCGCCCTGCCCCACAAGTTCCGCCTGGCGGCCGATGACCTGAAGCGCATCATCGACAAGACCCGCTTTGCCATTTCGACCGAAGAGACCCGCTATTACCTGAACGGCATCTATCTGCACGCCGCCAAGGAGGCAAAGCCGCAGGTGATGCGCGCGGTGGCCACCGACGGCCACCGGCTGGCACGGTATGAACTGGAATTGCCCGATGGCGCCGCCGACATCCCCGGCGTGATCGTGCCCCGAAAGACGGTGGGCGAATTGCGCAAGCTGCTCGACGATTCCGACGGCGCCATCGATGTGTCCTTGTCCGACACCAAGATCCAGTTCGGCTTCAATGGCGTGGAGCTGACCTCCAAGCTGATCGACGGCAATTTCCCGCCCTACGAGCGGGTGATCCCGTCCGGCAATGACAAGTCGCTGGCCCTGGAAGCCAAGGAGTTCGCGCAAAGCGTGGATCGTGTCTCCACCATCAGCGCCGACAAGACGCGGGCGGTGAAGCTGAACCTCGGCAAGGACAAGGTGACGCTTTCGGTGGTGAACCCCGAAAGCGGCACGGCCACCGAAGATGTGGGCGCGACCTATACCGCCACCCCGCTGGAAATCGGTTTCAACGCCAGGTATCTGCTCGATATCACCAGCCAGATCGAGGGCAAGGAAGTGCGCTTCCTTCTGTCGGATGCGGGCTCGCCCGCCATCATCGAAGACGCAGAGGACGGCCGTACCCTGTATGTGCTGATGCCTCTAAGGGTATGAATTGACGCTATCGCAGTACACGCGCCCGCAAGGCGAGTCTTTGGCCGTTTCCCGGCTGGCGGTGACGCGCCTGCGCCTGACCAATTTCCGCTCCTATGTCACGGGTGAGCTTTGTGTCAGCGGCGCGCCCGTGGTGCTGGCGGGCGCGAATGGCGCGGGCAAGACCAATGTGCTGGATGCGATTTCGCTTCTGTCGCCGGGCCGGGGCCTGCGCGGCGCCAAGCTGGCCGAACACACCCGCAAGGGACCGGTTTCCAGCGAAGAAATCTTGTGGGCCGTGGCGGCCACGGTGGCGCGCGGCGAAACAGACTATGAAATCGGCACCGGACTGACACAGGCTTCGGCGTCACGTCAGGTGCGCCTGAATGGCGTGGCGGCGGCAAGCTCGGCCGAACTGGGCGAGATTGTGCAGCTGATCTGGCTGACACCCGCCATGGACCGGCTTTTCATCGAGAGCGCGGGTGGCCGGCGCCGCTTCCTTGACCGGCTGGTGCTGGGTTTCGCGCCTTCCCACGCCCGCGCCGCCACGCGTTATGAGACCGCGATGCGCGAGCGTGCCCGGCTGCTCAAATTCGGTCCGCGCGATCCCGCCTGGCTGGACGGGCTGGAAAACGAGATGGCCGAGGCGGGCATCCAGATCGCGGCCAGCCGCGCCACGACCGTGGAAAGACTGTCGCGGGCTTTGGCCGAGCGCGGCGGACCGGAAAGCGCGGCCTTTCCAGCCGCGTCGCTGGCCCTCACCGATGAACTGCACCAGTCCGGTGCCGAAGACCTGCGCAGTCTGTTTGCCGCAAGCCGTCTGCGCGACGCAGAAGCCGGCCGCACCTTGGCCGGCCCGCACACCACTGATCTTGCCGTGCGCCACACGGCAAAGCGCGCCGAGGCGCGGGACTGTTCCACCGGCGAACAGAAGGCGCTGCTGATCTCCATCATGCTGGCGGAGGCGCGGGAACTGGCGCGGGCCCGCGAAGGCCTGGCTCCCATCCTGCTGCTGGACGAGATCGCCGCCCATCTGGACCAGGTACGCCGCACCGCCTTGTTCGAGGAAATCCACAGCCTCTCGGCCCAGGCCTGGATGACGGGCACCGACCTGTCGCTGTTCGAGGGCGCGCGCTGCCAGATTTTCGAAGTGCGCGACGGCGTATTTTATCCGCAAGGCGGGCAGCCATGATCCCGCTGCACAGCTACCTGCTCTATTGCGGCCTTTATGCCGTGGCGATCGCGGTGCCGGGACCGGGCGTGATCGCCATTGTGGCGCGCGCGCTGGGCTCGGGCTTCCGCTCGGTCATTCCGGGCGCGCTGGGCATATTGGCGGGTGATCTCTGCCTGATGTCGCTGTCGGCTTTCGGCCTGGCGCTGGTGGCCCAGGCGATGGGCCACCTGTTCCTGATCGTCAAGATCGCCGGCGGCTTCTACCTTTTCTATCTCGCCTACAAATACTGGACGGCGAAGGTGGAAGACCAGGGCGAAGTGGTGCCGCAGAGTGCCGGACGCGGGTTCCTGGCCTATCTGGGCCTGACCTTGAGCAATCCCAAGGCCATCGCCTTTTTCGTGGCGCTTCTGCCCGTAGCCGTCAATCCGCGGGAACTGAATGCCATCGGCTATCTGCAACTGTGCTGCGCCACCTTCGTGCTGATCCCGGCGATCACGCTGGGCTATGCGGCGCTGGCCTCGCAGCTTTCCCGCTTTGTCGCCAGCCGGAAAGCGCGCTCGCGGATCAACAAGGGAGCGGGTGCGGTGATGGCCGGCGCCGGCTGCCTTATCCTCTCAAGTTAGGGTCAATCTCATGTCAGAACCCAATATGAACGTCTACAACGCCGACAGCATCAAGGTGCTGAAGGGCCTGGATGCGGTGCGCAAGCGCCCCGGCATGTATATCGGCGACACCGATGACGGCTCGGGCCTGCATCATATGGTCTATGAAGTGGTGGACAATGCCGTGGACGAGGCGCTGGCGGGCCACGCCAACCGCATCGATGTGGTGCTGAACCCCGACGGCTCCTGCACCGTGCGCGACAATGGCCGCGGCATTCCCACCGACATCCACAAGGAAGAAGGCGTGTCGGCGGCGGAAGTGATCATGACCCAACTGCATGCCGGCGGAAAGTTCGATGAGAATGCCTACAAGGTTTCCGGCGGACTGCATGGCGTGGGCGTGTCGGTGGTCAATGCCTTGAGTGAGGTCCTGGACCTGCGCATCTGGCGCGGCGGGCGCGAGTATTACATGCAGTTCCGCAACGGCGATCCGGTCGAGCATCTGGCCGAAGTCGGCCCGGCAGACGGCAAGAAAGGCACCGAAGTCACCTTCCTGCCCTCAACCGTCACCTTCACCAAGACCGAATTCGATTACGCCACGCTTGAGCACAGGCTGCGCGAGCTGGCCTTCCTGAATTCCGGCGTTTCCATCGCCCTGACCGACAAGCGCGGGGTCGAGCCCAAGGAAACCCATCTCCACTATGAAGGCGGGCTCAAGGCCTTTGTCGAATATCTCGACCGTGCCAAGCAGCCCCTGATCCCCCAACCGGTGATGATCGTGTCGGAAAAAGACGGGATGACGGTGGAAATCGCGATGACCTGGAACGACAGCTATCACGAATCCACCCTGGCCTTTACCAACAACATCCCCCAGCGCGATGGCGGCACCCATGTCGCGGGCTTCCGCGCCGGTCTCACCCGCATTGTCACCAAATATGCCGACGAGATGCCGCAGACCAAGAAGGACAAAGTGGCGCTGACTGGCGACGACTGCCGCGAAGGCCTGACTTGCGTCCTCTCGGTCAAGGTGCCTGATCCGAAATTCTCGTCCCAGACCAAGGACAAGCTGGTGTCCTCGGAAGTACGCCCCGTCGTGGAAGGCGCCATCATCGACCAGCTGGGCGCCTGGTTCGAGCAACATCCGGCCGAAGCCAGGACCGTGGTGGGCAAGGTGGTGGAGGCGGCGGCGGCCCGTGAGGCCGCGCGCAAGGCGCGCGAGCTGACCCGCCGCAAGGGCGCGCTGGACGGGGCGTCGCTGCCCGGCAAGCTGGCCGACTGCCAGGAACGCGATCCCGCCAAGTGCGAAATCTTCATCGTCGAGGGTGATTCCGCCGGCGGCAGCGCCAAGCAGGGCCGCAATCGCGCCAACCAGGCGGTGCTGCCCTTGCGCGGCAAGATCCTCAATATCGAGCGCGCCCGCTTCGACAAGATGCTTTCCAGCGAGGCGATTGTGAACCTGATCACCGCGCTGGGCACCGGCATCGGAACTGAGGAGTTCAACGCCGACAAGCTGCGCTATCACAAGATCATCATCATGACCGATGCCGATGTGGACGGCGCCCATATCCGCACCCTGCTGCTGACGTTCTTTTATCGCCAGATGCGGGAGCTGATCGACCGCGGCCATGTCTTCATCGCCCAGCCGCCGCTCTACAAGGCCACGCGCGGCAAGTCCGAACGCTATCTGAAGGACGAACCCGAGCTTCAAGATTACCTGATCGCGGAAGGCGCCGCCGGCGCAGTGTTGACGCTGCATTCCGGCGAGACCATATCCGGCGCGCATCTGGATGAACTGATCGCCCATGGCCGAACGGCCGTGGCCGCACTGGGCGGCTTTCCCCGCCATTATCCCCGCTTTGTGCTGGAACAGGCGGCGATCGCCGGCGCGCTCAATCCGGAAATCCTCTCCGACACGGCCAAGGCGGCGGGAGCAGCAAGGTACATTGCTCAGCGGCTGGACAGCCTTTCCGAGGAATATGAGCGCGGCTGGCATGGCGAGCCCACGCCGGACGGCGGGCTCAAATTCTGGCGCGAGGTGCGCGGGGTACGCGAAGCCGTGGCGGTGGACGGCGCCCTGATCGCCTCGGCCGATGCGCGCAAGCTGGACAAGATGGCGGGCGAACTGCAGACCGCCTATCTGCGCGCCGGCCAACTCAAGCGCAAGGATGAAACAAGAGAGATCCGCTCGCCCTCCGAATTGCTGGATGCCATCTTCGATTGGGGCCGCAAGGGCCTGGCACTGCAGCGCTACAAGGGCCTGGGCGAAATGAACCCGGAACAGCTGTGGGAAACCACCCTGGACGAGAATGCCCGCTCCCTGCTGCTGGTGAAGGTGCAGCATGCCGATGAAGCCGGCGAACTGTTCGCCAAGCTGATGGGCGATGTGGTCGAGCCGCGCCGGGAATTCATCCAGGACAATGCGCTCTACGCGGCGGTGGATATCTGAACCGGACGCCTGCTAACGCCGCGCCAGCCGGTCCGCGACAATGCGCTGGACTTGGGGGTTGGAGCACACCGTCATGTGCGGGCCGGACACTTCCACCACTTCGACCGTCTCGGCCTCATGAGGCACCGAAGCGCGCCAGTCGATCACCCCGTCATCCCGGCTGAACAGAGCGGTCAGCGGCACCGGCGGCGGCTCGGCGATGGCGGTGAGCGCATCGAGCTGTTGCATGTCCCACAGCAGCGACGCCGCCTCCGCCAGGGGCGCAAGCGGCGTGGTGACCGGCAGGTGGAGGGGGCTGACCAGCGTGATCACGCGGGCAATCGGGCCCCGGCAGGATTTCGCCACTTCCCGCGCGATGGTGCCGCCCAGGCTGACGCCGACAAGAGCAACCGGCTTGCAGGTCGCCTCGGCCATGTCGCGCACCTGGCGCTCCACGTCCGCGACCACGCGCGGCAAGGGCCCGACATTGAGGCCGCAGTTCCAGGGCTGGGCGATGAATTCCTGGCCGTTCAGGAATTCGCGCAGGCGTGCCGTGGTCACATCGGGGGAGAGAAAGCCCGGAATGACGATCACGGGCTGGCCGCTGCCGCGCGCTGCGTCTTCCGGGAAAGGCGGCGGCTTGAGCAGCACCTGCGCCACCGCCGCCATCTCACGCGCCAGCGTCGTCGCGGAGACAGGCGCCTCGGCGGACGGCCAACTGGCGAAACGGCCCGCGCGTGTCACGACGCTATTTCATCTGGCGCTTGCGCATGGCCAGGGTTCTCAGCCTGAGCGCATTGAGCTTGATGAAGCCGGCCGCGTCCTTCTGGTCATAGGCGCCCTTGTCGTCCTCGAAGGTGACCAGGCTTTCGCTGTAGAGCGAGTAAGGCGAAGAGCGGCCCACGACGGTGGCATTGCCCTTGTAAAGCTTCATGCGCACGCTGCCGGTGACGAAGTCCTGGCTCTTGTCGATCAGGGCTTGAAGCATCTCGCGCTCCGGCGAGAACCAGAAGCCGTTATAGATCAGCGCCGCATAGCGGGGCATCAGATCGTCCTTCAGGTGGGCGGCGCCACGGTCGAGCGTGATCGACTCGATGCCGCGATGGGCGGCCAAAAGGATGGTGCCGCCGGGCGTCTCATAGACGCCGCGCGACTTCATGCCGACAAAGCGGTTCTCCACCAGATCGAGCCGGCCGATGCCATTGGCCTTGCCAAGCGCGTTCAGCCGCGTCAGCAAGGTCGCGGGCGACAGTGTCTCGCCATCGATCGACACCGCATCGCCCTTCTCGAATCCGATTTCGATGGTCGTCGCCTTGTCCGGCGCTTCCTCCGGCGAAATGGTGCGCTGATAGACCACGCTGTCGGCTTCCACTGCCGGGTCTTCCAGCACCTTTCCCTCGGACGAGGAGTGCAACAGGTTCGCATCGACCGAGAAGGGCGGCTCGTTGCGCTTGTCCTTGGTGATGGGAATCTGGTGATGTTCGGCGAATTCCAGCAGCCTGGTGCGGCTGGTCAGCTCCCACTCCCGCCAGGGCGCGATGATCTTGATGTCGGGCTTCAGCGCGTAATAGCCCAGTTCGAACCGCACCTGGTCATTGCCCTTGCCGGTGGCGCCATGGGCGACGGCATCCGCGCCGACCTTTTCGGCGATCTCGATCTGCTTCTTGGCGATCAGGGGCCGGGCGATGGAGGTGCCCAAAAGATAGACGCCTTCATAGACCGCATTGGCGCGGAACATGGGGAAGACGAAATCGCGGACGAATTCCTCGCGCAGATCCTCGATGAATATATTCCCGGGCTTGATGCCCAGCAGCAGTGCCTTCTGGCGCGCCGGCTCGATCTCCTCGCCCTGGCCCAGGTCGGCGGTGAAGGTGACGACTTCGGCGCCATATTCACTCTGCAGCCATTTCAGGATCACGGATGTGTCCAGCCCGCCGGAATAGGCGAGAACCACTTTCTTGACGTCTTCCCTGGCCATGGGCCCCTCTAAACTGGTCGCGCGGCCTGACGCTTCGCTTGGCCGACGCTTTCGGAAAAATTGCGGGGACTATAGGGATTCAGGGCCGGAAATCCAGTGGCCCGGGCGCCTCAGGTTAGCGCGGAAAAAGCCGGCGCATATTCGGCTTTTCCGTCCCGAGGCATCGTCGTGGCGAGCGCGCGCGCCATGAAATGGACGCCCGCATAGGGCGTGGCGAAACCTTCGGCCAGGCGCGCGTCAAAACCGAACCGCCGGTAATAGGCCGGATCGCCCAGCACGAACACCAGCTCCCAGCCTTGCAGCCGCGCCCGCTCCAGTCCGGCTTCGATCAGGCCCGCAGCGATGCCCCGGCGACGGAAGGCCGGCAGCACCGCGACGGGCGCAAGCCCCAAGGCGTGCACCGGCTCCGCCATGCGCGAGAAGAGAACATGTCCCGTGATGCGTTCATCCTCCAGCGCGACAAGGGAGATGACCATGTCGCCATCACGGCGCAGCGCCTCCACCAGATCTGCTTCGTCCGATGACGGAAAGGACGCCAGGTGGACGGCGCGGATAAAATCATGGTCGGGAGGCTGCTCTTCGCGAAGGATCATGGCGCTAGAGTTTGCCCATCAACCAGAAAATCAGAGACAGAACCAAACTGACCACCAGGCAGGTGACTATGGGAAAATAGAAGCCGCCATGCTCGCCCCGGATGGCGATGTCGCCCGGCAGCCGCCCCAGGCCCAGTCGGGTGAGCGTGGGCCAGAACAGGCCTGCCGCCACCAGGATCAGTCCTGCCACAACCAAGATCCGGTTCATGGCTCACCGCGACCGGAACCAGCCGGTGATGGAATAGCGATGGGCGCCGGCAAAAGGCGATACAAAGCCCACCATATGATCCTGCGGCACGGCAAAGATGTTGAGGGCATTGAATGCCGGAAGATAACCTTCCGAGACATGGCCCGGCCGGTCGGAAAAGAGCAGCGCCCCACCCCAGTCCCAGCGCCAGTCTGGTGTCATGTTGAGGACGTAGGCCGCGATGCGGCCCGTGTCATTGCCGTCGTCATGCTGGTTGAGGAAATGGCCGGGGCGATAGCGGGTGGCCTGGGCGTCCGCAAAGGCGATGGCCGCATTGCCCGCGACCCGGCGGGCGAAATCGAGCAAGGGCGTGCTGTTGAGGAAAGCGGTGATGGCCGACAGAGTGTGGGTCGGCTCGCGATAGGCCTCGCCGTCGCGCGACAACACATGGCCGTCATAGAGATAGTGAAAGCCGCGGCCCGCGCCGGCATAGGCCGCGTTCATCAGCTCGGCCTCCTTCTGCGGGGTCAGGTTCGCCACCCGCCAGGCCTGGGCCTGGTCGCCACCCGTCCGGCAGAGCAGCGAGAAATCGGTCTCCTGCGCCAGACAGCGATGGACCCGCGCGGCGCTTTCCTCCGTCAGGATGGAAGGAATGTGAACGCGGCGGTCGCGGGAAAAATCTCTCGCAATTGCGTCCCGATCCAGCGCGGAATTGAGCACCGGGTCCATTACTGCGGCATGCGGGCGAGCTGGCCGGATTGGATGTCCGCCAGTTCGCGCGCGGCTCGGACCGAGGCGCGTTCTTTGACACTTTCGCTCTTGAGCTGGCCGCAGGCCGCCATGATGTCGCGACCGCGCGGGGTGCGGACCGGCGAGGCATAGCCGGCGCGGTTGACGATCTCGGCGAATTTTTCGATTTGGCTCCAGTCGGAACATTCATACGGCGCCCCCGGCCAGGGGTTGAACGGGATCAGGTTGATCTTGGCGGGAATGCCCTTGATCAGCTTCACCAGCTCGCGCGCCTCGGCAATGGTGTCGTTCACGCCTTTCAGCATCACATACTCAAAGGTGATGCGCCGCGCATTGGAGGCGCCGGGATAGGAGCGGCAGGCCTCGATCAGCTGGGCGATGGGATATTTCTTGTTGATGGGCACGATGACGTCGCGGATCTCGTCGCGCACCGCATGCAGCGAAATGGCCAGCCCGGAGCCAATCTCGCTGCCGGCGCGCGGGATCATCGGCACCACCCCGGCGGTCGACAGGGTGACACGGCGCTTGCTGAGCGCCAGCCCGTCGCCGTCGGTCACAGCCGCCAGCGCCTGCTTGACGTTGTCAAAATTGTAGAGCGGCTCGCCCATCCCCATCATGACGATATTGGTCACTTTGCGGTCCGGAGCCGTGGAGGGCCAATCCCCCAGCGCGTCGCGAGCGACGAACAGCTGGCCCAGGATCTCGTCGGGCGTGAGGTTGCGCACCAGCTTCTGGGTTCCGGTATGGCAGAAGCGGCAATTGAGGGTGCAACCCACCTGGGAGGAGACGCACAAGGTGCCGCGGTCGCTTTCGGGGATATAAACGGTCTCGAACTCGATGCCGGGACCGGTGCGCAGCAGCCATTTGCGGGTGCCGTCGCTGGATAGCTGGGCGGCCACGACGTCCGGCCGCCCCAGGCTGAAGGACTGTTCCAGCAGGGTGCGGAAATCCTTGGCCAGGTTGGTCATGGCGGCGAAGTCCCTCGCGCCATGGACATAGATCCAGTTCCACAACTGGTTCACCCGCATGGCGAGGGACTTCTCCGGCACGCCGGCCGCGGCCAGCGCGGCCTTCAGCGCCTCCCGATCCAGGCCGATGAGAGACAGGCGCCGGTTTGTTTCTTTATCTGCCATCACATGTTGCAGGCAGCGTGGACCTTGGCCAGGGCGTCATTGAAGCCCGCCAGGCTGTAGGTGTCGCTGGTCGTGGTGCCGCGCGCGCTGATGCCGGTGGCGACCGCCGACACGCCATTATGCATGGCGTCGATCAGGCGATCATTGTCGCCCAGTTGCTGCAGCCAGGAACTGGCTTCCTTGCCGTTGTTGCGGATGAAGAAGGGAAATTTGTCGCTGCCGACCGCCAGTGCCGCCGCACCGCTTTCCTTGGCCTGATAGCCATAGACGATTTGCGGCTCGGCCTTGACCTTGCGCGATGGCCAGTCCGAAATCATCAGATAGATGGCGCTGCGCTTGGTGCTGGCGGGACGCGTGGCGCGCGGCTTGGACAAGGCGTAGCAGGTCAAGTCGGAACCCGATCCGGTCGTGTAGGCCGACCAGTTGCCGAACACACCCAGCAGGTTGGCGGGTTCCGCGGCCGCCGGGCCGGCCAGCGAAAGGCCGACAGCCGAGCACGCCAAAATTCCAAACAACCTGTTCATACCGGCTCCAGTGATATGCGTCATAGCTTCCCACGAAAAGCAGCGGAATCGGGCATTTGTGTGATCGGGCGGGAAGATAGCGGAGGCAGGGCCGGGCCCGCAAGCGGGCCGCTCGCCCAAGCTCACGGCGTTCGTCGCTCGAAACCGTCCACTGGACGGTTTCGTGGCCTGCGGCCAACGCTCCTCACTCCCTTAGTCCATAGCCCTTCGAATAGAGCCTGAGCACCCAGAGGAACATGACCACCGCCACCGTTAGGGTGAACACGGTGCCAACCATAGCCGGCACTTCGCTGATGCCCAGCATGGACTGGCGCACGCCGTTTATGAAGTAAAAGAAGGGATTGGCGTAGGTCAGCAGGCGAAACCATTGCGGCAGCATGCCCAGAGTGAAGAAGCTGCCGCCCAGCATGGAGAGCGGGGTCAGCACAAAGACCGGCAGCATGTTGAGCTGCTCGAAGCTCTTGGCCCACAGCCCGATCAGGATGCCCGCCAGGCCGAAGATGATCGAGACCGCCACGATCCAGAACACAAACAGCGGCCAGGATTCGATCGTCGTGGCGCCGAAGCCAAGGCCCAGGATCAGGATGCCGATGCCGGTGACGGTGGCGCGCACCACCACGGTGGACAGGCTGCCCACCACCATCTCCAGATAGGACAGCGGCGCGACCAGCATCTCTTCCACAAAACGGATGAAGCGGGAGAAATAGATCGCCGAGGAGGACTGCAGAAAGGCCGCGGTGATGATGTTCATCATCAGCACGCCCGGCATCACGAACTCGATATATTTATGG
>Ga0210386_10004705_pt1 | contig 11229 bp, 7 predicted proteins | sample IncBWH32OmetaG_FD_160091 | JGI IMG/M metagenome (GOLD analysis project Ga0210386, IMG submission 160091) | Forest soil microbial communities from Barre Woods Harvard Forest LTER site, Petersham, Massachusetts, United States - Inc-BW-H-32-O ... | reverse complement strand
GAATTTCTTGCGTGCCACCAGACCGCGCACGATCTCGCCGATCTCCTTGTGGATCAGCGGCTCGCCGCCGGGAATCGCCACCATCGGCGCGCCGCATTCGTCGGCGGCATCCCAGCATTCCTGTGCCGACATGCGGCGATTGAGGATCGCGTCGGGATAGTCGATCTTGCCGCAGCCGACGCAGGCGAGGTTGCAGCGGAACAAAGGCTCAAGCATGAGCACCAGCGGATAACGTTTCCGGCCCAGCAGCTTCTGCTTCATCAGATAGCCGCCGATACGGATTTCCTTGAAGAACGGTATTGCCATTACAGGTTTCTTTCTCGGCTCAGTGAAGTGGATCAGCCTGCCGTCAGTTCAGCCGGAAGCCGAAATTCGATATTTTCTTCGCGGCCCGGAAGCACCGAGACCGCGACCGGTCCAATGCGCCTCAGGGCCTCGATCACGTCGTCGACAAGGACTTCCGGCGCTGAGGCGCCAGCGGTAATGCCGACGGCCTTTGCGTCCTTGAGCCAAGCCGGGTTCAACTCGCTACCGTCGGCAATGAGGTAACTCGCCACACCGACTTCGGTGCCGATTTCGCGAAGTCTATTAGAGTTGGAACTATTATCGGCCCCCACCACCAAAATAACGTCCACGAGCTTGCTAAGGTCCCTTACCGCGGATTGGCGGTTCTGTGTCGCATAGCAGATATCCCGGATGTCGGGGCCTTGAATATCCGTAAAGCGCTGCTGAAGGGCCGCAATAATGTCCTTGGTGTCATCCACGCTGAGGGTGGTCTGGGTGATATAGGCCACCGGGGTGTCCGCCGGCATCGTCAAAGCCGCGACATCGTCGACGTTTTGGACCAGCAGCACAGGGCCGGAAACCTGGCCCATGGTTCCCTCGACCTCGGGATGGCCGGCATGACCGATCAGGATCAGTGCCCGGCCTTTCGACATATAGCGCTTGCCCTGGTTGTGGACCTTGGTCACCAGCGGGCAGGTGGCATTGAGGACGGGCAGGCCGCGCGCCGCGGCTTCCTCCTCCACGCTGCGTGCCACCCCGTGCGCGCTGAAGACGGTGACGGCGTGCGGCGGCACTTCCGAAAGGTCCTCGACGAAGATTGCGCCCTTGTTCTTCAGGCTCTCGACCACGTATTTATTGTGCACGATCTCGTGGCGGACGTAGACCGGGGGGCCATACTTTTCGAGCGCGCGCTCGACGATCTCGATCGCACGTACGACACCCGCACAAAATCCGCGAGGCTGCGCAAGATAAACTTCCATGGGACGCCCGTTACGCAAATTGCACCAAATTCATTCGGTATCTCCGTCTGGCTCGGATGTCTGCAATATCCGAGCCACGAACCCCCAAGGACTTGCAGGCCAAGGACTTGGAGGCCAAGGACTTGGGGGTAAAGCACTTTGTGTCAAAAAACGATCCACTGGAAAAGGCGGATCGCAAAATGATTTGCCACCGTCGCAGAGATGCAACTACGGTATTATAATACCGGATTCGGCAAATCGCGGGGCCTACTACTCACTTGTTCGTCACATCCGGGAGGTCAATCTGCGCGACAGCGGTCTCGGGCTTGGTTTCGGCGTGTTTTGAGCTATTTGTCCCGTGTCCCTGAAGGGAAAATACCCAAAAACAACATTAGATTGGTTCACGGAACTCCGCTAGATAGCAGGCGTTTCCGGCAGGCCGTTAACGTTAGAAAGAAAAAACGTGCTGACAAGTATTGTTGTATCGATTGTCAAGGCCTGCACCCGGTTTGCCTCTATTACTGTCCTGATCGCACTCATCCTTGCGGTAGCGGCGGGCTTCTATACTGCCCGGAACTTCGAGATCAACACCGACATCAACACGCTGATTTCACCTAACCTGGATTGGCGCAAGCGCGACAATCAATTCGACCAGGCATTCGATCGGGACAGTACCATCCTCGCCGTGGTGGAGGCTCCGACGCCGGAACTCACCAGCGCAGCGAGCGCCGCGCTCGTACAGAAATTATCTGGCGATACCAAGCATTTCGAATCGGTACAGCCGCTGGGTTCGGGAGAGTTCTTCGAGAAAAACGGCCTGCTGTTCCTCCCGGCGGCGGAAGTTGGCCAACTGACCGGCCAACTCGAATCAGCCGCACCGCTGATCGAGATCATGGCCGGCGATCCCAGCCTGCGTGGACTGACCGGCGCGCTGGAGACCGGGCTTGCCGGCGTCAAGCGCGGTCAGGTCAAGCTGGACAACACTGAGCGGCCATTTTCGCTGATTGCCCAGACGGTGGAGAATGTACTGAACACGGGCTCCGGGATGTTCTCCTGGCGAGAACTCGTCAGCGACAAACCGTTGACCGACGCCGATCGCCGCGCCTTCATCGAGTTCAAACCGATACTCGATTTCAACGCATTGGAGCCCGGGAAGGACGCGACGGATGCCATCAGGCAGGCCGCCAGCGATCTCAACTTCGCGGGTGAATATGGTGCGCGGGTCAGGCTGACCGGACCGGTTCCGATCGCCAACGAAGAATTCGCGACCGTTGCGGACGGCGCCGTCGTTAACGGGATCGGCACCGTGCTGGTCGTGCTGTTCATCCTCTGGATGGCGCTGCACTCGGTGAAGATCATTTCCGCGGTATTCGTGAACCTCTTTATCGGCCTTTCCATCACCACCGCGGTCGGACTGATGATGGTGGGTTCGCTGAATCTGCTTTCGATTGCGTTCGCCGTCCTGTTCGTGGGATTGGGCGTGGATTTCGGCATTCAATTCAGCGTCCGCTACCGTTCGGAGCGTTTCAAGAGCAACGACCTGCAGACTGCGCTGGAGAAGGCCGCCGAATATTCCGCGATCCCGCTTTCGCTTGCCGCGATGGCGACGGCGGCCGGATTCCTCTCGTTCCTGCCGACCGATTACAAAGGCGTTTCGGAACTCGGAAAGATCGCCGGTGTCGGCATGCTGGTTGCTTTTTTCTCAAGCATTACCGTGTTGCCGGCGTTGCTCAGCCTGCTCAATCCGCCCGGGGAAAAAGAGCCGGTTGGCTATGCATTCCTGGCGCCGGTCGATCATTTCCTCGAAAAGCATCGCGTCATTATCATCGTCGGCACGCTTCTGATTGCGATCGCCGGTCTGCCGCTGCTTTATTTCCTCAGATTCGACTTCAACCCGATCAACTTGCGCAATCCCAAGGTCGAGTCGATCGCCACCTTTCTCGATCTGAGAAAGGACCCCAACACCGGCGCCAACGCCATCAATGTGATGACGAACTCGGAAGCCGATGCGAAGAAGATCGAGGCCCGGCTTGCCCAGGTCCCGGAAGTCCTCCGTGTGATGTCGCTGGACAGTTTTGTGCCTGAAGACCAGCCGGAAAAGCTGAAACTTATCGCCCAGGCCGCTAAAGTTCTTAATCCGGCGCTCAACCCGGAATCCGTTGATGCCCCGCCGTCCGACGCCGAGAATGTCGAGGCCTTGAAGGAGACGGCGGAAAGTCTCCGGAAGACCGCCGGCGATGCCAAGGGGCCGGGGGCCGTGACGTCACGGCGGCTGGCCGATGACTTGTCAAAGCTCGCCGCTTCGACTGAGGCCACGCGCAACAAGACTCAGGCCATCTTCGTCACGCCCTTGAAGATCGTGCTCGATCAACTCAAGAACACGCTGCAGGCACAACCGGTCAGCCTGAAGACGCTGCCGGGCAATCTGGTGAATAGCTGGAAAACCAAGGATGGCCTGATGCGCGTCGAGGCGCAGCCGCGCGGCGACCCCAACGACAACGACACGCTGCGCAAGTTTGCAGGAGCTGTCCTGGCCGCCGAGCCGAACGCGATCGGCGGACCGGTCTCGATTCTCAAATCCGGCGACACCGTCGTCAAGGCATTCATCCATGCCGGCCTGACGGCATTGATCGTGATCGGCTTCCTGCTCTGGCTGACCTTGCGGCGCATCACCGACGTACTGCTGACGCTGGTCCCGCTGCTGGTGGCGGGAGCGGTGACAATGGAAATCTGCGTCCTGATCGATCTGCCGCTCAACTTCGCCAACATCGTCGCGCTGCCCTTGCTGCTCGGCGTCGGCGTCGCATTCAAGATTTATTATGTCACGGCGTGGCGCGCCGGCAGAACCAATCTGCTGCAATCGAGCCTGACGCGAGCCATATTTTTCAGCGCGCTGACGACAGCCACGGCGTTCGGCAGCCTGTGGTTATCGAGCCATCCGGGAACCGCGAGCATGGGCAGGCTGCTCGCACTCTCGCTCGTCACGACCCTTGCTGCGGTGTTGCTGTTTCAACCCGCGCTAATGGGTAAACCGCGCGATGTCGGGGAGTAGACAGATATCGCCGACCGGATCGGCCGTGGCCTGCCTTTGACCGGGGGTTTTGGCTGACGCATTCACGGAACCAGTGGTTTTCGGCGCCGCAGTCTTGGGCAGCGCGGCGGGCGTTCCCTTGGCCATGCTGTTGGCTGCGCTGCTCGGGATCGGGCCTGAGACGCGGGTCCAGGTTTCGCCGCCGCAGAGAAAGCCCAACACGCAGCCCTGAATTTCAAGCTGATCGGAACCGATCGGCTTGATCGTCGAACTATAGAGTTGGCCGTCCTTGCCATTATAAACTTGCCCCTCCCATTGATCGACCCCGGGCTTCTTCTTCATGTCGATCAGGATCGGCATGCCCAAGGTCGGCCTGCTGCGCTTTGAGGGATCCGGATTGTGGATGTCATGCCCGCCGGGCGTTTTTTCCCATGACACCACGCCCCACATGGCTCCGTTACACTCGGCAACGCGGATGTTCGCGACGCCGTCCGCCACCCTCCAGTCGCCTGTCGGATCCGCCGCAAAGGCGGGCGCAAGACCTGTCGCTAAAAATAATCCGGAATATACTACTGCGGTCATGATATTTCGTTGGCAGTGCAACATGGTTCAAACCTGTGCTTAAGTGGAAGATCCGAACGGGGGCAAAACGCCGCATTGAGCGTTTTCAGTTGACGGAATGGCCATCAATCGAAGTAAGTAGATAATGCTATATTCAAATCTAGACGTTTCCGAGATGTTTGTGGACCGGCAGTCGCAGCGCAGTTCCATGCACGCGCGCCATCTCAATGAGCAGCTGGTCCGGGTTCTGAAGACAATTGGCTATGATGTCGGCTTTCAAAAAGGCCAGGGGCAATACCTGTTCGATCGGGACGGCGCCCGTTATCTCGACTTACTCAGCGGTTTTGGCGTTTTTGCGATTGGACGGAATCATCCAGCGCTGCGCCAGGCATTGAAGAGTGTCCTCGATAGCGACCTCCCCAATCTTGTGCAACTTGACGTTTCGACGCTGGCCGGTGTGCTGGCCGAGCGCCTGCTGAAATATGTGCCTTATCTGGACAAGGTTTTCTTTGCCAATTCCGGGGCAGAATGCGTCGAAGCTGCGATCAAATTCGCACGTGGCGCGACCGGCCGGCCGGGCATCGTTTACTGTTCCCATGCTTTCCATGGATTGTCGTATGGAGGGCTTTCGCTGACCGACGATCCCAACTTCCGCAGCGGTTTCGAGCCGTTGCTGCCGGGATGCACGTCGATTCCCTTCAATGATCTCGCCGCCCTGGAGCAGGTGCTATCGTCGCGCGAGGTTGCCGCCTTTATCGTCGAGCCGATCCAGGGCAAGGGTGTCAATATGCCCACCGACGAGTTCCTGCCGGGTGCGGCGGCGCTCTGCCGTCGCTACGGGACGCTGCTGGTCGCCGACGAAATCCAGACTGGAATCGGCCGGACCGGGCGGTTTCTCGCGGTCGAGCACTGGAACGTCGAGCCCGACATGGTGCTGCTCGCCAAGGCGCTTTCGGGCGGTCACGTTCCTGTCGGCGCGGTGCTGACGCGCAAGAGCATCTTCGACAAGATATTCAACCAGATGGATCGCGCGGTGGTCCACGGATCGACCTTCGCCAAGAACGATCTGGCGATGGCGGCCGGGATCGCGACGCTCGAGGTGATTGAGTCGGAGAAGCTGATCGAGGCAGCCGCCAAACGCGGCGCCGAACTTCGGCTGGCCCTGACTCGAATGGTTCCGGGCTACGAATTGCTGAAAGAGGTTCGCGGCAAGGGACTGATGGTCGGTGTCGAGTTCGGCCCGCCGAAGTCGCTGCGCCTGAGAGCGTCGTGGAACGTCCTCGAAACCGCCAGCAAGGGTCTGTTCTGCCAGCTCATTACGGTGCCGTTGTTCAAGGATTACAAGATCCTGACCCAGGTCTCCGGCCATGGCAGTCACACCATCAAGCTGCTGCCGCCGCTGACCATCACCGAAGAAGATTGCAACTGGATCGAGAAGGCGTTCGATTCCGTCATCGCCTCCAGCCACAAGGTTCCCGGCGCGATCTGGTCGTTGGGCAAGACGCTGGTCGACAACGCGGTGCGTAAGTCGGCGTAGGCTTTGGTCTCTGCGGCACCGCCGCTCGCGCAACATAGCTCTCAGCACAACGACTTGACGCGAGGTCGAGGCGATCTGGCGCTGTTGTCGACGGCCAGAGTGCGAATCACGGCATTTGCCGCATCGCGCAGGCGTTTCGGTTCTGGTTCCGTGACACCAGAGGGCGGATGCCCCGGCTTTGCATGAATTACGGAATTATGGTGACAGGGTAACAGTGCACTTAATACCGTCCACTGTCTCCGGCGATGCTCACGGACTGCTTTTGAGCCAGGTCAATCGAGTGCACTGTCACCGTAATTCTGACTCGATCGCGCCGGATGGCGGAGCGGATATTCAGCAACCGCGGCAAATGTTGAGCATGCGGTCGAACGCCGCGTTCTGCCGGTTGACTGGAGCGTTCGGATCCGTAAGGCTTTTCTCCGATGGCACTTGATTGGCGCGCGGCTGGCTATGTCCCCCCGATATCTCCCCCAGCGTTTGCGGCTCTACGTTCATTGACAGAGGTGCGACAGGATTTCGCGAACCACCCGGCTGCGTCGGGGCGGCTATGTACGGCTGTGGCAGCGTTGCGATCCTGGCAGCATTGCCTATGCCGCTGGGATTGACCGTAGAATTGTTTATTCCACCAGCGTTCGCAGGACCGCGCGGAATACCACTGATCGGCACATTTCCCGTACCCGCCGAACCAGCGGGTCTCGAAAATGCTCCCATTGCCGCAAAACCCGCGTGTCCGCCTCCGTGCCCGCCTCGCGCAAATGAAGCGGCAGGTGGGGTCAAGAACATGAACAATGCGATAGCGACTTTTACAGAAGCGTTAGACATTGGGAGCGCCACGATGATTCACTGGAACGGCGAAGCCGTGAGATTGACGTAGGTTCGTCGCCCGCTGGCACCACTAAATTGTGCTTTAGATTTCGGTACCCCGGCGATGCGCACGAAGTTAAAAGATCAGGGACCAGACCACGAAAGTGCCTACCATCTACGTCGTGGAAAGAGACAAAGCGTGCCAACGGCGTGGCCGCCAAAATTCAAACCGAGACAATAAAAAACGGGTGCAATGTCCGTTGTAGTCAATCGCGTCGTTTCCGCGATGTCGGCCGTGAATCCGCTTTACCGCCAACAACGGACATCGTCAGTTAGACCGGCCACGTCCGAAAAGTGCCACAAGCAGACTCATTCACCGCAGCAAGTGCATCCTTCATTCCGCGCCCGCGTCGTCGGCGATCAGCGTCGCGGGCACTTCGATCGGGCAACGGGTGCGACCATCGACAGCAGCGCATCCGCCGCCCTGCTGCGGCAGCGCGCCACGTGCCGCACTACTTGGAAATCGCGTTCCGGCAGATCGAAACGCACCCGATGCAGCAGTCCCGCTTCCAGGCTGGGTGCCGCTACAGATGCCGAGATCGCAGTTGCGCCCAACCCTGCCTCGACAGCCGCACGCACCACTTCGTTGGACGGCAGTTCCAGCGCGATCCGCGATGCGCCGGGAGACACGCCAAAGCCTTGCAGCGCTGCTTCGAATGTCGATCGCGTGCCGGATCCCGATTCGCGCAGGACCCAGTCGGTTTCGATCAGCCTCTCCGGCTCGAGTCGGTCAATCGCTGACCAAGCGTGCTCAGTGCCGACGACGATCACCAACTGGTCGCGTGCGACCTGCTCCTTCGTCAGCATCGGATCTTCGATCATCCCCTCGATGAAACCGAGATCTGCAGCGCCCTCATGCACCGCGGCGGCAACCTGCGCCGTGTTACCGATGGTCAGGCGGATGTCGATGCCGGGATATTTGCGGCGGAACGCGACCAGGTGACGCGGCAGCCAGCAGCTGGCGATCGTTTGGCTGGCATGCACTGCGAGCGTCCCGCGCGTCAAGTTGCCCAGCTCCGATAGGACGAGCCCCGCCGCCTCGACGCGGGCCAGGATGGCGCGAGCTTCGACGAGGAACAGCGCGCCGGCCTCGGTCAGTTCGACGCCGCGGCCGACACGATGGAACAATTTCGCACCATGTCGCGCTTCCAGCGCCGCAATCGCGGCGCTGACCGCGGATTGGGCCAAATTGAGCACTGCCGCGGCGCGCGTGACGTGCTGACGTTCAGCAACGGCGACGAATACTTTTAGCTGCTCCAGTGTCACGTGTTTGCCGCTTTCCGTGCAGGTGAGCCAACGCGGTAAGGTAAGCACATCGCCGGGCAATCGGGCGGCGGGGAATGTGCGCTGCTGTGCCTGATGTAGTCGGCATATCGAACATGACTTGACCCGAATTGCCGCCGTTGGTTCAGTCTTGCGTCTATCCGCGGAGCAGTGTCGTCTCGGCTCTCATGCGGCCTTAACCTGCGCTTGCGGTCCGGCAGAGGCTTAGTCGCTCAGCACGAATGCCTGGATTGGGTCAAACTCGGATCTTGAGCCACATCCGAGCGAAGTCTGTTCATCCCCTGACAGCGGACGTGTGGCGATTACGGTGGCTAGTCCGTTTGGTGCCAATAGGCGACATCCAAAGCCGTCGTTTGTGTCGCGGCGACCAGCTTCGTTACATGCGCGCAGTGGATCGCATTCAGTTTCGCAGCACGTCACAATACGTGCCGGCCGCGCGCAGCGCTGCGCATAATTTTTCGGCCCCGGCCCGGGTGTCTTCGCCGACCCGGACCCGTGCAGCGCCCGCCTGACCGATGATTCCGCGTATGACGACGTGCGGCTCGCGGCCGGCAACGATTGCTGCGTACTTCGGCTGCCAGTCACGATAGCGAGCAAGCGCCTTTTCTGGCGTTATTCCGCCGACGATTTCCACGCCCCAGGGTTTGATGGTTTCGGGCTTCGGCTGGGATGCCTCGGGGTTCGGCGGCATCAAAGCGGAAGCTGGCAACTCGCACGGGACGACTTCGATGGAGGGCATTTCAACCAGGTTGGTTTGGGTTCCGGCCGCCCATTCTTCAACAGAGCGACCGGTCACAACCCTTACATACGTCCGCGTTTCTTGCGGAAGCGGCCGACGGCCGCCAAGCCAATCGTGAACACGTCCAGATCCGGCATTATACGCGGCTGCCGCAAGGCCAAGATTTCCAAATTCACGACGCAGATCACGCAACAACTGACCGGACTTCGTGATGGCCTCGAGCGGATTGAAGGGGTTTTCCAGACCACTTGATCTCGCGGTGGCCGGCATGAATTGAGCTATGCCTTGCGCGCCTTTCCGGCTGATCGCGTCCGGCTTGAAGCGACTTTCCCGCCAGATCAGGCGGGTGAAGAAATCAACCGGCAGCTCACTAGCCACTGCCGCCGCGCCCAGCGCGTCGCAAAGGCCTGGTGCTGTCGACGGACCCCCCGTCTCCGGCTCCCTGGTTTGTTTGGTGTCGTGATTTTCGTCAGGCTGGCCGTTGTCATGAGTCGGCTGTTGTTGCACCGGTTTCGGATCCTCACCTACGTCCGATGCAAGTGCGGGCCATCCACTCACCGCCATCGTCGCTAACAGAAGCAGTCTCAGCGGGAGGACGCTACGGGGCGATGGTGCCTGACTCAGCTCAAACCTCATGGCGATCGCTTTGGCGGAACCGGGTGTGCGAAGGCTGTACCCCATAACTGCGTCACGGAAAGGGCGATCAAGATCGGAACTTCAAGGGATGTCGCATGTGGGTCAAACTCGGAAGTGGAGAGCCATTCGCGGCGAGTCCGCTCTAACCCGAGGAACGGAGATCGTCAGACCGGGCCGACAGGTCCGTTTCGTGCATTCGCGGGAGTCGCCGGACCGTCCAGCTGGTCATACCAATTTATCGAGTAGCGCCTTGGCCACTTTCAGATAAGCGTGTCGAAGGCTTCCATAAAGGGCGTGGCTCTTACTTAGATTTTCGCGCTTCTTCGTTGGTCGGTTGCTCCCATTTCCCTTCCAGCTTTTGCTCGAAAATTTGCGCGGGCGGACCCTGGTGAGCTTGGGCAAAGCCGTCGAGTGGCAGCAAAGTAATAGCGGTAACGACGTTTGCATTGACTCCCTCGAGGGAAAGCACTCGACCCGACTCCAATGCACGGACAAAGCTCGCCTCGGCAACCGACGCAGCCACACATCCATTAGCAACGCAAATGGTATAGGGAATATTCATCGAGCTGTTCTTGTCGACGGTTAGCTTCATGCCTGGCTGCAGGAAGGATCCTGGCGGAACGAAAATCTGCAGCCTCGTAACAGCGGTATCTTCTCGTTCGATCAGATCGACCTTGAGGGCGATCTGACCGGTGTCCCACTTGCCGTTGATGGATGTACGGCAGACCATTTTCGTGTCGGCGCCCTGCACGCCCCTGAAGCACAATTTTGTCCAGTCAGAGAACGTAAGGTCGCGAGCCTGCTGCTGCCCGCGCGCCGCGATCTCCTGCTCGGTGAAATCGGGCGTTGCAGGTACATCGCCAAACGGTATGACTTGCTGGCCGCTTGAAACGGTCGTCGCCAGCGAGCTACACAGCGCGGTCAGAATGGCTGCGACCGATCGCCCGCTCACCAAATTGTAGCGTGCGCCAGAACTTTTCATCGGTGCCTCCTGAGGAATTCGCTGACCAGGGGCGCCCACATTTGAACAGCGTCGGCAGAGTCAATAAAAAAATGACCGTCCTCTCCGAAATCCGGTAGCAGATGATACTCAACATCGCCGCCGGCAGCCCGAAAAGCCGACGCCAATCGCATCGAAAGATCCGGCCCGAAATAGCTGTCGTTGTGCGTATAGATCCATAGCATTGGTATCCGCGCCGTTCGTCCAAACTGAGCCACCGTCTCGACCAGACGATCCGGCGCGCAATTATTGTTGGGTTTGCCATTGTAGTGACCGCCGCGGCCGGCCTCGAAGCCGATGATCGCCCGAACCGAGGTCGGATTCTGACTGGCA
>Ga0210386_10004704_pt1 | contig 11229 bp, 8 predicted proteins | sample IncBWH32OmetaG_FD_160091 | JGI IMG/M metagenome (GOLD analysis project Ga0210386, IMG submission 160091) | Forest soil microbial communities from Barre Woods Harvard Forest LTER site, Petersham, Massachusetts, United States - Inc-BW-H-32-O ... | reverse complement strand
CGCACCGCTCCCGGACAGCTCGCGTGCCTCTACGCCGGCGATGTCGTCGTCGGCTTCGGCACCATCGCCTGACGGGACCGATGGCCTTCGCATGGCGGAGTCCTCGATCGCTCGTGTGCGCAGCACACTTCGCTCACTGCGTCCTTGCCCTGCTCGACCCTCGGTCCCGTCAACATGGCATCGACGACGCCTAAGATCCGTCGTGTGAACACCGACGAGATCCGCGAGCGCTATCTGGCCTTCTTCGAGGAGCGCGGGCACCTGCGCATCCCCTCGGCCTCGCTCGTGCCCTCCGCGCACGACGCCTCCGCGCTGCTGACCGTCGCCGGCATGCACCCGCTGAAGCCGTACTTCCTCGGGCAGCAGACGCCCCCCTCCTCGCGGCTCACCGACTGCCAGAAGGTGTTCAGGACCGTCGACATCGACAACGTCGGCAACACCGCGCGCCACCTCACGTTCTTCGAGATGCTCGGCAACTTCTCGTTCGGCGACTACTTCAAGCGCGAGGCGATCGCCTACGCGTGGGAGCTCTCGCGCGAGGTGTTCGGGTTCCCCGCCAACGACATCTGGGTGACGGTGTTTGAGGGCGACGAAGCACTCGACGTCGGTCCCGACGAGGAGGCGATCTCGTTCTGGCTCGACGTCGGCGTGCCGCGCGAGCGGATCGTCGAGTGCCCGCGCTCGGAGAACTTTTGGCAGGCCGGCCCGAGCGGGCCATGTGGCCCGTGCTCGGAGCTGTACCTCGACCGCGGCGTCGATTTGGGAAAGGGAGACGACCTTCCGGGCGGCGAGAGCGAGCGCTTCCTGGAGTATTGGAATCTCGTGTTCATGCAGTACGACCAGCAGAATGGCAAGCTCGCGCCGCTGCCGGCGAGCAACATCGACACGGGCATGGGCCTGAACCGGACGGCGGCGATCCTGCAGGGCAAGCCGTCGGTGTTCGAGACAGACCAGTTCGAGCCGCTGATCGCGCTCGGCGAGGAGCTCTCGGGCACGCGCTACGGCGCCGACTTCGACGGTGACCGCGCGCTGCGGATCCTCGCCGACCACGCGCGTGCGATGACGTTCCTGCTCGCCGACGGCGTCGTCCCGTCGAACGAGGAGCGCGGCTACGTGCTGCGCCGCGTGATGCGCCGCGCAATCCAGCAGGGCCTCGCGCTCGAGCTCGCGCCGGGGTTCCTCACGCGCTACGCCGCACGCGTGCGCGAGACGATGGGCGCGGCGTACCCCGAGATCGTCGAACACGCCGAGTCGATCGACATGTGGCTGTCCTCCGAGGAGGACGGCTTCGGGCGCACGCTCGCCAACGGCATCGAGCTGTTGCGGACCGAGATCGAGCGGGCACGCGACGCCGGCGCGCAGGCGATCGGAGCCGAGACCGTCTTTCGCCTGCACGACACGTACGGCTTCCCGCGCGAGATGACCGACGAGATCCTCGCCGAAGAGGGGCTCTCGGTCGAGGGTGACTTCGAGGAGCTGATGGATGCGCAGCGCGGGCGCGGGCGCGGGCGCGCGGGGGCAAGCGCCGGCGCCGCCGCCGGCGCGCACGACGACGCGCTGCTCGGCGAGCTCACGGCGCTCGCGGCGGAGGGCGGCAGCACGCGCTTCACCGGCTACGAGACCGAGGACCAGCGCACGACCGTCGGAGCCGTGCGCAGCATCGGCGGCGGCGCGCGCGAAGCGAACGGCGCCGGCGCGGCGGGCGGCCCACGCTACCTCGTCAAGCTTGCCGAGTCGCCGTTCTACGCGCCCGGCGGCGGTCAGATCGCCGACGTCGGCACGCTCGAATGCGACGACGGTGACTGCCGCGCGCGCGTCGAGAACGTGCTGCGCGTCGGCGACGACCAGGCCCTTGAGATCGTGCTCGACGCGGGCGAGCTGCGCGTCGGCGAGACGGTGCTCGCGCGCGTGGACCACGTCAAGCGGCATGCGACCGAGGCGAACCACACGGCGACGCACCTGCTGCAGGCGGCGTTGCGCGAGCGCCTCGGCGGCCACGTGCATCAGGCCGGCTCGTACGTCGGCCCCGACAAGCTGCGTTTCGACTTCAGCCACGGGCAGGGGATGTCCGCGGAGGAGTTGCGCGACGTCGAGGACCGCGTCAACGAGTGGATCGGCCGGAACGATCCGGTCCGCCCGATCTCGACGACGCTCGACGAGGCCAAGCGCCTCGGCGCGATGGCGTTGTTCGGCGAAAAGTACGGCGAAGTCGTGCGGATGGTCGAGATCGGCGACGGCGAGCGCTCGCGCGAGCTGTGCGGCGGCACGCACGTGCGCACGACCGCCGAGATCGGCCCGTTCAGGATCGTCGCCGAGACCTCCAGCGCCGCCAACGTGCGCCGGATCGAGGCGCTCACCGGCCCCGAGGCGGTGCGGCTGCTGCGCGAGCACGACCGCCTGCTCGATGAGGTGGCGCAGGCGCTGCGCACACGGCCCGAGAACGCGCCCGAGCTTGTCCGCACGCGCGAGCACGAACGCCGCGAGCTCGAGCGGGCGCTGAAGCGAGGAGTCGCCGCGGGAGGCGGCTCGGGTGGTGTCGATCTCGATGATTTGATCGCTCGCGTCGTGCGCCTCGACGGCGCTCCCGTGTTGGCCGCCGTCGCCGACGTGCCCGACGCGAAGGCGCTGCTCGATCTCGCCGATCGGCTGAAGGGCGGGCTCGACGGCGCGGCGATCGTGCTCGGCACGGCGGTCGACGGACGCGTGCACCTGCTCGTGAGCGTCGCCCCCGAGCTGGTCGCTCGCGGCGTCAAGGCCGGCGCGATCGTCAAGCTCGCCGCCGGCGTCGTCGGCGGCGGCGGCGGCGGACGCGACACGCTCGCCCAAGCCGGCGGACGCGATCCGGAGAAGCTCGAGCAGGCGATCGCGGCCGCACGCGAGGCGATCGCGGCGGCGCTTGCCGAGTGATGCGCGTGCTCGCGCTCGACTATGGCAGCGCGCGCTGCGGCTGCGCGCTGAGCGACCCGACGGGCACGATCGTCACGCCGATCGAGCCGGTCGAGCGCCCGGGGACGCGGCGCGGGATGCTCGCGCTGGCGGCGCTCGTGCGCGAGCGCGAAGTCGAACGCGTCGTCGTCGGGCTGCCGCTGTCGCTGCGCGGCGATGACACGGCGCAGACGCGCGAGACGCGCGAGTTCGCCGAGCGCCTCGCGCGCCGACTCGGCGAGGATGTGCCGGTCGAGCTGCACGACGAGCGCTTCACGACGCGGATGGCGCAGCGGCTCGACGGCCCGGCGAGCGCGAGCGAGGACTCGCGCGCGGCCGCCCACATGCTCGAGGGATGGATGGCGGCGCCGCCGCGCTGATCGCGCCGCCGTCGCACTAAGCTCAACGACCTTGTCCCGCGGCAACCGACCACAGGCGCACGAACGCACCGCGGAGGAGCGCGAGCGCGACCGGCTCGAACGCGAACGACGCCGCGCCGAGCGCGCTGGCGAAGCGGCGCCCGATCCGCTCGAACAGCTCGATCCGCTGGATGCGCCGACGGACACGCACGAGCACGAGCCCGAGCCCGAGCCCGCCGGGCCTGCCGAGCCCGAGCCGGAGCCGGAACCGGTGCGCGAGCCGGTCGCCGAATCGGCGCTGCTGCCGCCGCCGATGGACGAGCCCGCGCCACGGCGCACGGTCCAGATCGGACACGCGGCGCGTGCGGAAGAGCCGCCGGGCGCTCCGCCGCCGCCGCGATCCCCCCGCGGACGCGCGCGCTCCTCGTCCGCTTCGGGCGGCGGGCGCCGGCGCCTGACCCGCGCACGGGTCGCGGCGCTTGTCGCGCTCGCCATCGCGGTCGCGCTCGTCTGGTTCCTCGTCTCGCTGTTCCAGCCGTTCGCCGGATCGGGCAGCGGCAAGGTGATCGTCGTGATCCCGAAGGGATCGAGCTCGAGCAAGATCGGCTCGATCCTCGCGCGCGACAGCGTCGTCTCGTCGGGCTTCTTCTTCAACCTGCGCGCGACGCTCGACGGCAAGCGCGGCTCGCTGCATTCCGGCCGCTTCCAGCTGAAGCATGGGATGAGCTACTCGGCGGCGATCGAAGTGCTGAGCAAGCCGCCGCCGGCGGCGATCGTCGTGAAGGTCGTGATCCCCGAGGGCTACACGCGCCGGCAGATCGCCGCGCTGGTCTCCGAAGACGCGCTGAGCGGCAGCTATCTGGCGGCGAGCGATCGCTCGCACCTGCTCGATCCGCGCCACTACGGCGCGCCGGCCGGCGCGCCGGACCTCGAAGGCTTCCTGTTCCCGGCGACGTACGAAATGGCCGCCGGAGCGCCCGCGCAGCGGCTCATCGACGAGCAGCTGCTCGCGTTCCGCGAACGCTTCACGAGCGAGGACGTCCGCCGCGCGCGCGAGCTGGGAGTCACGCCCTACCAGCTGCTGACGGTCGCGTCGATGATCGAGCGCGAGGCGCAGACCTCGGGCGACCGCCCGAAGATCGCCGCCGTGATCTACAACCGCCTGCGCGAAGGGATGCCGCTGGGGATCGACGCGACGATCTACTACGCGGTCGAGCAGCAGAAGGGGATCGCGACGTATACCGGCGAACTGACCGAATCGCAGCTGCGGATCGACTCACCGTACAACACGCGCACGCACAAAGGACTGCCGCCGACGCCGATCTCCAATCCGGGCACGGCGTCGATCGACGCGGCGGCGCATCCGGCGCACGTCCCGTACCTGTACTACGTCGCCGGCGCCGACGGCTGCGGCGAGCAGGTCTTTTCGCGCACGTCCGCCGAATTTGAAAAGAACGTCGCCGCATACGACGCGGCCGTCAAGAAGAACGGCGGGCGCCCGCCGACGTGCAAGCAGAAGTGACGCACAGGCTCGGCGTGCTCGGCTGGCCGGTCGCGCACAGCCGCTCGCCGGCGATGCACAACGCCGCGCTCGCCGCGCTCGGGCTGCGTGGGTGGCGCTACCAGGCGCTGCCTGTCCCGCCCGAGCTGTTCGCCGAGACGACGCGCGCGCTGCCCGACGCCGGCTTCCGCGGCGCGAACGTGACGATCCCGCACAAGCACGCGGCGCTCGCGCTCGCCGACAGTGCCAGCGCCAGCGCTCGTGCAATCGGCGCCGCGAACACGCTGACGTTCGCGCCTGGCGGTGCGATCGCGGCCGAGAACACCGACGCGCCGGGGCTGCTCGCGGCGATCGGCGAGCCGCTTAAAGGTCGGCGTGCGCTTGTGCTCGGCGCCGGCGGCAGCGCGCGCGCCGCCGTCTGGGCGCTGCACGAGGCGGGCGCGGCCGACGTCGCCGTCTGGAACCGCACGCGCTCGCGCGCCGAGGCGCTCGCCGCCGAGCTCGGCGCTCGCGCGCTCGCGGCGCCCGAGCCGGCCGACGTGCTCGTCAACTGCACGGCCGTCGGTCTGCGGCCGGCCGATGACGAGCTCGCCCAGCTCGGCCTTTTCCACGACCTGCTTTGCGAGTACGCGCTCGTCGTCGACCTCGTCTACCGCGGCTCCGAGACGCAGCTGATCGGCGCCGCGCGCGTCGGCGGCGCGCGCACGCTCGACGGCCTCGACGTGCTCGTCGCGCAGGGCGCGCTCAGCCTCGAATCGTGGACCGGCCGGCCGGCGCCGCTTCAGACGATGCGCCTGGCTGTGCGCGCGAGGTGAACATTCGTCCAGACTGCCCGGCGAGCGCGCGGATGCATGCTCGGCGTTGTCGATGGGCCGCACCATGGACATCGATTTCGCGGATCTGCTGATGGAGGTCGTCTCGCGCCGTGCGTCCGACCTGCACCTGAGCGCCGGCGCGCATCCGACCGTGCGCGTGCGCGGGCGCCTGACGCCGCTCGAGAGCTACCCGAAGCTGAGCTCGACGGACACGCGCGAGATCATCTACTCGATCCTGAGCGGCGACCAGCGCCAGCGCCTGGAGACGAATTGGCAGCTCGACTTCGCCTACTCGATCCCCGGCCACGCGCGCTTCCGCGTCAACGCCTACTTCCAGCGCGGCGCGCTCGGCGCGGCGTTCCGCCTGATCCCGTTCAACCTGAGCACGATCGACGAGCTCGGGTTGCCGGCGGTCGTGCACGACCTCGCACGCAAGCCGCGTGGCTTCGTGCTCGTGACGGGGCCGACCGGCTCGGGCAAGTCCACCTCGCTCGCGGCGATGATCGACGAGATCAACTCGACGCGCGAGGAGCACATCATGACGATCGAGGACCCGATCGAGTTCCTGCACGCGCACAAGAAGTGCCTCGTCAACCAGCGCGAGCTCGGCGCCGACGCGCAGAGCTTCGGCGACGCCTTGAAGGCGGCGCTACGCCAGGACCCCGACGTGATCCTCGTCGGCGAGATGCGCGACCTCGAGACGATCTCGACGGCGCTGACCGCCGCGGAGACCGGCCATCTCGTGTTCGCGACGCTGCACACGCAGGACACCGCGCAGACGATCGACCGGATCATCGACGTGTTCCCCTCGCACCAGCAGGGCCAGGTGCGCGTGCAGCTGTCGGTCGCGCTGCAGGGGATCATGACCCAGCAGCTGCTGCCGAACGCCGACGGGTCGGGGCGCGTCGTCGCGACCGAGATCCTCGTGCCGAACCCGGCAGTGCGCAACCTGATCCGCGAGGGCAAGACGCATCAGATCTACTCGGTCCTGCAGACCAGCTCGGCAACGGGCATGCAGACGATGGACGCCTCGCTGGCGACGCTCGTGCGCGGCGGACAGATCAGCCGCAAGCTCGCCGAATCGCGCTCGTCGACGCCCGAGGAGCTCGCGCGGCTGCTCGGCGCGACGACGCTCGACCTCGGCCGGCCGATCGCGGCCTGACGGGGCCTGGGACGATGAGCACGTACGTGTTCAAGGCGATGGACCTCGCCGGCGTCAAGGCGCGTGGCGAGCTCGAGGCCGATTCCAAGCAGGCGGTCTCCGACCAGCTCAAGCAGCGCGGGCTGATCGTCCTCGAGATCGCCGACAAGCACGCCTCGCGCCAGATCGAGCTGTCGTTCCTGAAGTCGGTCAAGGCGGGCGAGCTCGCCGTCTTCGCGCGCCAGCTCGCGACGATGATCACCTCGGGGATGAGCATCTTGCGCTCGCTGTACGTGCTCGAGTCGCAGACCGAGAGCAAGTTCCTCAAGGAAACGATCGTCGCCGTGCGCAAGGACGTCGAGGCGGGCCTCGCGCTGAGCGACTCGATGGCGCGTCACCCGAAGGTGTTCAGCCCGCTGTTCATCGCGATGACGCAGGCCGGCGAGACCGGCGGCGTGCTCGAGGGCTCGCTGATGCGCGTCGCCGACCAGCTCGAGAAGGACGCCTCGCTGCGCCGGCAGATCCGCTCGGCGATGATCTACCCGACGCTCGTGATCACGTTCGCGATCGGCGTGATGATGGCGCTCGTCGCCTTCCTCGTGCCCGTGTTCGAGGGCGTCTTCAAGCAGTTCGGCGGCGAACTGCCGAAGATCACGAAGGTCTCGGTGTTCCTCTCGCACGCGGTGACCGGCTACTGGTGGCTGATCTTCATGCTCGCCGGCGGGATCGCGTTCGCCTTCATCAAGTGGAAGAGCTCGTCGTGGGGGCGACCCCAGTGGGACCACTTCCGCCTGCGCATCCCGATGAAGATCGGCGCGATCGTCCAGCAGGTCGCCGTCGCGCGCTGGGCGCGCACGTTCTCCTCGCTGACGAGCGCCGGCGTGCCGCTGCTGCTCGCGCTCGACATCGTCGGGCGCACGGGCGGCAACGTTGCCGTCGAGGAGGCGATGACCGGCGTGATCGCCTCGGTCAAGCGCGGCGGCACGATCGCCGCGCCGCTCGCGCAGTCGCCGGTCTTCCCGGTGATGGTCACGCACATGGTCGGCGTCGGCGAGGAAACAGGCGCGCTCGACGCGATGCTCGACAAGATCGCCGAGTTCTACGAGGACCAGGTCGAAGCGTCGGTCAAAGCGCTGACGTCGATCCTCGAGCCGATCATGATCATCGTGATCGGCGCGATCGTCGGCTTCATCGTCGTCTCGATGTACCTGCCGCTGTTCACCGTCTACAGCAACATCAAATAGGCGTTCGCGAGATCTCCAGCGCGCCGTCGCGCACGGTCAGCGCGATCCGCCCGTCGAGCAGCTCGAGCAGTTCCGCGCCGACGAGCTCGCGCCGCCAGCCGCGCAGCGTGCGCACGTCGGCCTCCGCGGAGCCGCTGCGCCACGCCGCGACGATCGTCTGCAGGTCCGCGCGCGCCGCGAGCAGCTCGTAGGCGAGACCGGCCTCGCGCGCGCGAGCGCGCAACAGCGCCTCGGCCAGCGCGATCAGCGGCGCGTCCTCGGCGCGCGGCGCCGGCGGGCGCTGCTCGCGCGGGACGTGCTCGGGCGCCAGCTCGCGCGCGCGGCGCACGACCTCCAACAGCTCCTCGCCGCGCCGGCGCAGGTTCGCGGCGCCGGAGCCGCGGATCTGCTCGAGCTGCTGCGTCGAGGACGGCTTGCGCTTGGCGATCTCGACGAGCGCCGCGTCGCTCAGCACACTCTGCACCGGCCGGTCCTGGCGCTCGGCGGTCTGCTCGCGCCACTGCACGAGCGCCCGCCCGACCGGCCGCGCGCCGGGGTTCAGGTTGCGCACGCGCGGCAGCCGCAGGAAGATCGTCTCCAAATCGCGCTCGTCGCTGGCGCGCTGCAGCGGCCGGCACTCCTCGCGCGCCCACTCCAGGCGCCCGAGCTCGTCCAAGCGGCGCTCGAGCTCGGCCGCCAGCTCGAGCAGGTGCTCGACGTCCTCGCGCGCGTAGGAGAGCTGCTCGTCGGTCAGCGGTCGTCTGTCCCAGCGCGTGAAGCTCGCGCTCTTGGCGACGCGCAGCCCGAGCGCGTCGCCGAGCAGCGAGTCGTAGGAGCTCTGCGCGCCCATCCCCGCGAAGCCGGCGGCGACCTGCGTGTCGAACACGTTCCTCACCTCGCTCGCGAGCACGCGCCGCAGCAGCGCGATGTCCTGGCGCCCGGCGTGCACGACGATCTCGACGTCCTCGTCGGCGAGCGCCGCGGCCAGCGGCGCGCCGTCGAAGTCGGCCGCGAGCGGGTCGAGCAGCTCGATGTGCGTGCGCTCGCCGATCGGCACGGCGAGCTGGATCAGGCACAGCAGCGTGCGGTAGCGGCCCTCGCCGATGAACTCCGTATCGAGCGCGAGGCGCCCCGCCGCGCGTGCGTGCTCGGCGAGCTCGCCCAGCGACGGTCCGCCGGCCGCGTTCATCGCTTCGCGCCCGGCAGCAGCCACAGCACGCCGCCGCGCAGCCCGGCCGTCCGCGAGACGTCCTTCGCGTGCGCGCGGATCCACTTCGCAGGCGCCGAGCACGCGGGGTTCTTCGGCGAGAGCAGATGCGGGCAAGGGGAGTTGAGGAACGCGTAGCGGACCTCGCCGGCGGCGATCAGGCGCTGAAGCTTCGTCACCGACGTGAACTGCTGCGCGCCATAGCTTGTCAGGATCACGACCGGCCGCACGTCCTTGACGATCAGCGACCCGATCTGCGTCGCTGACTGCGCGGCGACCTCGTAGCGCGCGCCGCCCTGGTGTGCGCGCAGGTAGCTGCTCAGGTCGTCGAGCTCCTGCACAGGCAGCGCGCCGACGTAACCGGCGTCGGTCACGTGGTTTTCGATCGAGGTGATGTCCGTGCCCACCGCGATCGCCAGCACGGCGCCCAGCGTCAGCGCGAGCACGCCCGCCGGCGCGAGCGCGCGACGCAGCGCGCGCGGCATACCCGGCAGCCGCGCGAGGGCCGCCGCCGCGAGCGCCAGCAGCGCCGCGATCAGCGAGATCCACCACTCCGACGTTGTTCCGTACAGCAGGCGCTCGCCGTAGAGCACGACGAGCGCGAGCGTGATCGCGAGCATCGCCGCGCGCAGTACGCCGCGCGGCTGCGACGCCCACGCGACGCCGATTCCGAGCGTCGCGGCGACCGCCGGCAAGAGCCCCTCGATGTAGCGCGGATGCAGGCGCGCCATGTGGCTGAACAGCACGATCCCGGTCGCCAGCCACAGTAGGAGGCAGGCGGCGAGCGCGATCCGCAGGATCTGCGTGCGCGCGCCTTCCTCCTGATCCTGATCGACGTCGAGATCGCCGCGGCGACGGCGCACGCTCAACAACAGCGCCGGGATGCCGAGCAGCAGCCCGACGAGCAGCTCCATCCCGAGGCGCTCTCCCGACAGCGGCCCGATCCGCGCGAGCAGGCGCGTCGGCGAGGGTGGCACGATCGGGATATGGTCGCGCTCGGACTGCGTCGCGACCGGGTAGCGGTGGCCCGGTTCGTACTGCGTCGACTGCGCTTCCGGCGATTTCGAGCCGAGTCGTTCGGTGCCGTTGAACACGAACACCGCGTTCCACGCGCTGCCGTTCGTCGAGCCGATCGCCCACGGTCGGTCGCTCGCCGGCGCCAGCAGCGTCGCTCCCAGCCATGCGAGCGCGACGATCACGTACACCGCCGCGGCCGCCGCGAGCTTCAGCACACGCGCGCGCGGCGAGCCGGGGAAGCCGATCAGCGCCAGCACGCCAAGTCCCGGCAGCGCGACGAGCGACTCGAGGATCTTCACGTCGAAGGAGACCCCGAGGACCGCCGCGCCGGCCAGCAGCCAGCGCGTCCGCCCCGTCTCGCATGCGCGCACGATGAACACGAGCGCGAGCACGATCAGCAGCATCATCACCCCGTCCATCGTGTCGCTGCGCGAGGTGATCACGTCGACCGGCAGGACCGCGAGCGCCGCCGCCGCGGCGAGCCCGGCGGTCGGGCTCCAGATCCGGCGAACCGTGACGAACAGCAGCGGCACGGCGGCGATCCCCGCGAACGCCTCCGGCAACTTCAGCGTCGTCGAGCTGAACCCGAGCAGCTTGACGGTCACTACCTGCAGCCACAGGTCGACCGGAGGCTTGTCGATCGACACGCTCGCGCCCGGCTCGAACGCGCCGAAGAAGAAGTTGTGCCACGAGAGCCCCATGCTGCGCACGGCGGCGTCGTAGAACGGATCGGTCTCGACGCTGCCGATCGCGATCAGCCGCAGCGCCGCGGCGGCGAGGGTGATCAGCGCCAGCAGCGCCCACTCGTGGCCGCGGATGCGTCCTCTCATCGGCGGAACGCTAGTCTGATCGCCCGGTGGCGAGCGAGCGGAGCGACAGCGAGGATCGAACGGACGAGGCCCACGGGCCGCGGGAGTGTATGCCCTGCCGCGGAAGCGGCAAGCTGGTCTCCAACCTCGGCGGCAGCCCGAGCGCGGTCCCGTGCCCGTGGTGCGAAGGCGGCGGCGTCCGCATACCCGGGATCGACGCGCAGGCGCGCTG
>Ga0210386_10004699_pt1 | contig 11234 bp, 9 predicted proteins | sample IncBWH32OmetaG_FD_160091 | JGI IMG/M metagenome (GOLD analysis project Ga0210386, IMG submission 160091) | Forest soil microbial communities from Barre Woods Harvard Forest LTER site, Petersham, Massachusetts, United States - Inc-BW-H-32-O ... | reverse complement strand
GGCATCTTGATGGCGAGAGAGCGGTCCGCACCCAGGACATCGATCGGAAGCCTGTACCAGGCATAACCGGAGTAGCCAGCATGTCCTCGGGCGGTCCAACCCCGGGCCAGTCCGCCGCTGCCCGGGGACAAATCCACATCTTCCCAACTGGAATCGTCGAAGTCCGGCTGCGCCCAGGCTGGGTCATCGCCGATGTGAAACTTCCACGGGCCAGCGAGTTCAATCGTCGATTCGCCAAGCCTGACGTGGACGGCACCGTCTGCCGAACCAGCGGTGTCAGTTTGAGGCTGGTCGACCGGAGCGGCAGCGTAGGCTGACAGCGGCAACAACAGGAGGAAAAGCAGGCGAACGCGAAGCATATAGTCACTCTCGCGACGGAGATTATACGAAGACTAGAGAGTACACGAGCGGAACCACTCTTTGCGCATTCGCGGATACCCCGTGTGCGTTGCAGGCGGCCGGGTCGGTTACCACCAAGAATTGGAGGGAGGTGCTCCAGCAGCGGGGCAACCGTCAAAAGAGAAGCCCACACCCGAGGGTGTGAGCTTTTCCCGTTTTTGGAACTGACCGCGGAAAGCTACCGCTTACGGAAGGTAGCGAGGCGGCGCTGCCTTCTCAGGAACAGGCCAGCCGTCATCATCATCGCGCCGGTTGAGAGCAGGAGGAGCGAGTCTGGTTCTGGAGTTGCTATACCCACCACTCCCGATCCGTCTGTAAGTAAGCCAGGTTCCACGCCTTCCTCAAAGATGAACATCTCTTTCCCCCCAGGAAGCCCCGATCCGCCGGTGAAAGAGAAAGTGTCAAGACCTCCTGACGAGCCTTGAATGCAACTGCCGAAGACACTCGCAGAATCCGTTGTCGGGCAATCGAAGGTCACACCACTGGGAGCATTGAACTCCAGGAAAAGGCTCGTGAAGGTGTCGAAGGTATCATTGACTATCTCAACGCAGCCATCTGTTGTTGGGTCAGTAGGCAGATTGTCGAGACCGCATGTCATTGAATCGAAGACGACCTGAAACGGCGCGCCGGGAATCCCGATGGTACATAGAGAAGGGTCTAGGCTACAGGTATTTGACGGATCAAGGACCTGCAAGTGGGCTGCCCGGGCGGGACTAGTGACGCCGCAGAACAGAGCCAGGATAAATAGAACGCGAAGAAGGTGTTTCATTCTGTATTCCTCCAAAGATGGCGCTGTGTGCGATGATTCATCACAAATGGGTTCGGCAGGGATTAAGCCGGGCACACGTGAAACAAATATCGTCTGAGCCTTGTTAACCCTCTTTGCACGTCGTGGGCCAAAGAAAAGGCAGCAAACTCCAAGGTTCTCTTCAAAGCCTTACAGTGAATACGCAGAATATTGCACATAAAACGGAAGTACCGGTGTGCTTCAGAAAGATCGATAAGGGCCTCTCAGGCCAAAATCGAGTCGCCAGGCTGAAAGTCGCCGACCTGGTTTCGATCTCCTGTTAATTGAGGTACAAAATGATTTGAACGTGCCTTTAATAGCAAGTACACGGTAGACTCGGAGTCACTCGATTTCATGGCCCCGATTGAACAGTCCGACGCGCTCGACCAGAGCAACCTTCCCCTCGCCGAGCAGGTCGTGCGCCTCCAGGCGTTGCTGGAGGCCTCCCGGGCAGTCCATTCGACCATCGAACTCACTGATGTGCTTCACCAATCGGCCGTTATTGCCGTTCGGGAGCTTGAGCTGGAGGGGGCCCTCTTCACCCAGCAAGACGTGGCCTATGGCAACGTTCCGGCAGTGGCAGTGGCTGGGCCATGCGATGGCTGCCCGAGGTTCGAACTGCTCTCCCGTGGCGGCGAGGTCCTGTCAGAACTGGTAGTCGCAACCCCGGAAGGGCGGCCGCTTAGCCTCTATGAACGCGATTTCCTGGAAGGACTCGTCCTGCAGACTGCTGTCGCGCTCGAGAACGCAATCAACCATAAGCGCCACCTGGAGTACGCGCGTCTGGCCCAGGACCTTGATGCGGCGCGCGCCATTCAGCAGAGTCTTTTGCCCCAGGCCATGCCTTCTATCCCCGGATACTCGGTCGCGGCACGTTCGCGGGCCTGTTATTCCGTGGGTGGAGACTACCTTGATGTGGTTACGGAGCCGGATGGTTCTCATCTGATGGTGGTCGCCGATGTTGCAGGTAAAGGGCTGGCGTCCGCTCTTGTTTGCACGGCCTTCCGCTCGGCCTTCCGCGCCCTGGCCCGCCAGTCTCTCACCCTGCGGGAGCTTGCGGGACGGTTGTCGCAGCAACACTGGGAGGAGGGTGCCGAGGCACGCCGCCGCTACGTAACCGCAATCTTCGTAAGGCTCGACCCAGCGTCCGCGGAGATGGAGATCGTCAATGCGGGGCACAATCCTGCGTTTCTGGTGTCGTCCGGAGACGCCCCCACCCGGCTGGTCGAAGCGAGCGGAACGCCCCTCGGCATGCTTCCGGGCTCCCGTTATTCGATCGAGCGTATTCCCATTGAACCCGGGGCACGCCTGCTGCTCTACACGGATGGGCTGACGGAGGTCTTCCAGGGCGAGGAGGAGTTTGGCCAGGACCGGCTGATGGAGGCCTTCCAGGCACTGGATGCGCTTCATATCTCGGACGGCGAGCGTCCTGCTGAAGACACCCTGGCAAGCTTGTGGACCACTCTTGATACCTTCACAGGGGGTGCTCCGCAGCAGGATGATATGAGTGCAATCGCACTTTGCCGTTTAGGCGGCAGGTCCAAGGAGAAAGCGTCCCTATGAATGTGCACAGCGGCAGCAAGGTCGAGGTACAGCTTCCATCGCGTCTCGGCTTCGAAAAAGTTGCCATGAGCACCGCCGCGGGTATGGCTAAGCTCATGGGCTTCAGTGCAGACCGCATCGAGGACCTCAAGACCGCCGTCGCCGAGGCCTGTATCAACGCGATGGAGCACGGCAACCAGATGAATGCCTCCATCCCGGTCAGTGTTGTACTTTCAATGAAGGCCGATGAACTTGAAGTCAAGGTGATGGACAACGGCTCGGGTATGGACACGCCGGCGCCTACTCCGGACATCGACCGCAAGATGAGTGGGGAAGAAGAAGCGCGCGGAATGGGAATGTTTCTCATCCAGGCCCTTGTGGACGAGGCCGAATGGGTGTCAGGGACTGGAACCGACGAGCAAAGCTTCGTAAGGCTGGTTATCAGGATGAACAAGGAGAGTGAATAAGGTGCAAACGCCTAACAAGGTTTCGCAACTGCAACTCACGGGCGCAAGCGGCCAACAGATCACCTGCATTCGCTTTGATGGAGACATCTCCTCGGCCTCCAAAGACGCGATCGTGGGCACGTACCAGGCGCTCGACAAGGATTCCAACAAGCACATTCTGCTTGACTTCAAAGGCGTCGAATACCTGAATTCCTCCGGTATCGCACTTGTCATCCAGGTGCTGATGGAGGCCAGCAAGTCGGGCCAGACTATCGCCATCTGCGGTCTTACCCCTCACTTTACCAAGGTCTTCACAATGGTCGGCATCACCAAATACGCCGCACTATACCCCGACGAGGCCGCTTCCTTATCAGCACTCTAATTCGCACCAAAGCAGGGACGTTTCGGGCACGGCGTCCTTCAGGGTGGAGAACGTCCCCCCGTTCAAACTTGAAATAGGTCGATCTGCGTAGCGGCGATGGTGGTGGGCTAAGTGGTTCGCGGCGCCAGCGGCATTCCCAGGGCTATGACGCTTGCCGGAGTTGGGATCCACCACGCTAAACATCTCATAAAGCATAAGTATGTCCTGATTGCAGCGATCGACTCCGCGGGGAGCGCTGCTTCGCTTGGGCAATTTTGGGGGGTCCCTGTAAATGTGGCACAAAAGGCGGGGAAAGTTTTCAGATTTTTGTAATTTTATAGTCTCCTATCTAGTAAATCGGCGCGGAACGGGAGTAGAGTACTTTCGTTCAGTTAAATAGCTGCCGATATGTCTTCTTGATTTGAAGCTCTGAAATCGCCCGACGAAAGTAAGGACCGGTAAAAAAATAAAAGAAGCGTGGCTTAAGTTACGGCCGTGCCGGATTTGCAGTCCCTGGTTTAGCTCCCTCCCGCGTTCGATCCGACCTTTTCACACCTTGATATGGGGCGGTCGAGAAGTTCGAGATTTCTCAAGAGGTGTCCGATGATGAAGCGCCTTCTTCGTTCGGTCGTGATTATTGCCGCGGCTTTTTTGTGCTTCTGCGTTTCTTCCTCCGTTTACTCCGGCAAAGCCGTTCAGGCGGCCTCAAATCAACCAGGAGACGAATCCGCTGGAGCCGGAACACCTGCGTCCCCGGACGTGGCGACTGTCACCATCCCCGGACCGCTGCGGTCTTTTATGCGCATGGCCGCAATCAGCCAAAAAGTCTCTCCGGCCGATGTGTTGCCGTTGCTCGCCCGAAACGTGTTCATGCAGGGCTATCAGAGGAACGTTCAAACAGAGTTCCTGGTCTTGCTGGGCCGCTACGTCGAACAGGCGAGAGAGCTTCAGATCCTGGCAGGGGATAGCAATACGATCCATGTCACGAACTGCGACGACGCGGGTACGTTGATCCAGATACTCGGATACCGGTTACGCGAGGGCTGCGGTCAGAAGAATTTCTTTCTAGACACCGCAAATCCGGAGAAGGCCTTTCTTACGATCGACTCGGGCTTTCCTCTCACAGACCTCGAAGAGGCGCTGCAGAAAGGCGTCCCATTCAACTATCCATACGCCCCCTCCCATGTCCCTGTACTGTTTGGAGAGAGCGATTGGACTACGTTGGGCGGTGGTCCGAAGAAGAGCTACTCCAATTTGGTGGATCTGCTTATTGCCGACCCGGGCGTGGCCCGTCTTTATTGGGCACTCACCAAGAACGACAGCGAGACGAGGCTGGCTTTGCTGCGCTCTCCAGGGCTAAGAAGGTTGCTTCCCTATGCCGCTACTCTCGATTTTTACGGAAGCCAGATTAGTATTCGCTCCGGACGCGTAACCGTTCCCGGAGGTGCATGGACCCAAGCCTCCTGGAAAGACCTGGTAGGAGCGAGCCCTGACAACCCAGGCGAATTCGTTCCCCGGTTGCTTGCCAAAGACAATGGATGGATGGCTGCGTATTTCGATGTCCTGTCGCGTGTCAGCGAATCGCAGCGGGAGCACCTCACCGAAGGCGGGCGCCTGAAGCGCTTCTACGACGACCTTCGCGGCACCGACCTCGAGCCCCCAGCAACGAGAGGTGTGTTTCGACAAGGTCCCGATCTCCTTGTCCTGTTCACCCGCGTCGAGTGGGAGGCTAACGGCGAACCGCATGTACCGGGAGATTTAGAGGTTTGGAAGCAGATCGTGCGCCAGAAGACCGATTCGAAGACGATCCATGAGTGGAACAAACACGGTCACGGCTTGGAGCATCCGGAGCAGTTGCTCGATGCAATGGTCGCCTTCTCTCGTGTCGTGACCGATAGCGGCCCTCTGCAGATCTATCTCACGACATGTGAAATCGACAGTGGACGGCCTCCCGGCAAACGCCTGTCACCTGAAACCGTTAGCTTGCTGGCCAGCAAGTTTTCGCAGTTCAATAACTGGTATTTGGTCTTCTCTGAGTTCCCCGACTTGAGCGACGAGTCCGTGACTCATTTTGTCAGCACCGCGGAATCGATCGACAAGATTTCAAATGAATCGCTGCGTGGAAACACGCTAGGGGCGCTTCAGGCCAATATCGGACTCTGGCAGATCCTTGCCCGCCAGGGAGAGATTCCCACCTCAGAACTGAATGCATCATGGCAGAAGATGATTGACCCATTTACCAAAATCACTTCCTCGACGCAGCTGTTCGATTCGACACGCACTTCGCTGGGGGAGCTGCTGGTGGCCGCGGGTGGTCAGGCGAACGGTTCGCCGGGTGAGATCATCGATCTGCTTGCGGGTCCCCCCCAGCAGAGCCCCGACGGCCAACGAGTGCATCAGGAATTGTCCCGGAGAATTCGTGCCGTGCTCGAAGACCAGCACCTGGTCTCACTCGATACGCTGTTCGCGCTCAGCGACGGCTTGAATGCAATGGCACAGGGGAAACCGGGGGGCGATGGAATGCTCTCGCTTGCAGGAGAGCTCAGGGAATTCGAGATGCCCCGTCCGATCTTTACCGCGAGCGAGAAGATCGACTGGGCGCCGCGAGTCTACACAACCCACCACGCGGAGTTGCAGGTGCAGACGGACTTGACGAAGGTGATCAAGACGCCTGGCACCCATGCGCAATTGGAAGCGGCCAGAGGCCAGCTCGCGCCCTTTCTTCGGGACACCCTGGTCGGTCTGAACTACGCCTACTATGAGCCACCCGGGGCTCAGATCCTCCATAACAATCCGCTCTTCGTCCGCTCGCACGACTTCACGGAAATATCGGTCGTCGGCACCGAACAGTTCTGGCAGACCCCCATGTTGTTAGGGGTGGGAACGCCGGCTGGTGGCGGCGCTTATCTGATGGGTTCCTTGACTGACTTGTCATACGCGCTGGCATCGACAGAGCAGGATTTTATCGCCCCCGAAAATGTACAGGCCCTGATCTGGAAAGAGTTGGTGCCTGACCTGTTGGTCAGCGCGACGCTTCCGCGCTGGTGGAACGTAGGACCGAACGAACTTCATGCTGTCGCTCTCTATCAGCGCTCAGGAGAAGAGCTCCTGACTGCGTCCGTAAAGGACCCCAAGCTACGGGCCGAGGTGATCGGCATTCTCTCCGATCGCATGACACCGCAGCGCCTGGAACGGACCGAGCAGGCCCTGTTGCACGAAGAAGACCTGCAGGCGACAGTCTCTCGAATGATGCCCGCGGATACCTTCTATTTGTGCGAAGAGTTTCGCAAAAAATATCCCGGAGAGGCCGCGGCTTCTGGGCCGGCAGGACAGCAATTGGAGGACCTCGCACGTCAGCATCCGGCAGACGTCAGTGGCGAGCGCATATCGAAAGATTTCGGTGTCCCGCACCCAACACTCGCACGGACCTACGGCCGCGAGCTGCTGAATGTAAAACCCTTCCCCTTCTTCGGAGGCTATTCGAGCCGCCTGTTCGGCGAGTCGTGGGAATCCAGCAATTTGTATTGGGCCCGCTTGGCGGATGAGATGGGCTACTCACCGGTGATGCTGAACCGCCTTGTTCCCGAACTGACACGCCACATGACCGCAAAGATCTTTGCCACGGACCTCGAGGACTGGCCAGCTATGGTGCGTGCGATGCGAGAGACGGGAGAGGAATTGCGGCAGGGCAAGATCGCCTCCTTGCCCGCAGCGACTACGACCGCGCTGCGTCAGGAACAGACAGTCAGAGACTCAAACACGCAATAGGAGAGCCATGATGAAGAAATATTTTTTACTTCTCTGCTTACTTGCAATTCCCTTCTCCGGCGGTGGAGCGGGAGCGGCGGCCCAGGATGACGCGTCGCGCATTCGCGTGAGTGTCGTTCTAGTGCAGCTGAACGTGGCCGTAACAGACAACAAGGGAAACTACGTCAGCGGCCTTGGCCCCGAAGATTTCATGATTACCGAGGACAAGATCACGGAAAAGACCGCTACCTTTGAAGAAGGCAACGGACCGACCCGCAGAGTGATCGACGTTGGTTCCGACGGCAAGTCCTCTGCACAAGTCTTCGATATGCCCTCGGCCGACTCAGCAACCGGCGGGACAGCGCAATTTGCCGGGGCCAATGTCTTCATCCTCTTCGACACCAGCAACTACATGTACCGGGGATTTGTCTTCGCGCAGGACGCTATCGCCGATTTCATTCGCTCACTTGAAGGCGTAAGCAAATTGGCTCTGTATTCCTACAGCCGCGATCTCTCCAAGGTCACCACACTTACGCCTGACCGCTCCCAGGTCCTAAGGGGCGTGCGCAATACGGTCGCAGGAGACGACGCGGCACTCTATAACGGCCTTTTACTGACAGTGAAGGACGCCGCCCAGTTAACGGGACGCAAGGCCATCGTGGTCTTCTCCAACGGTCCGGACAACGCCAGCCTGGTGCCGCCGGAGGACGTGGCCGAATTGGCCCAATCGACTGGAACGATCATTTACATGATCAGTACGCAGCAGGCCGAGTCAGAACCGGTTTCGACCGCTGTCTTTGAACGCATGAGCAAGGCCACGGGCGGTAAAGCCTATTTCGCGAAGGACTGGCAGGATGAAAAACAGGCGTTTGCATCAATCCGCGACGATCTGGCGCACCTCTATGCGATCAGCTACTACCCGGCGCCGAATCCCAACCGAGGGTGGCGAGCGATCTCGGTGAAGCTCGTGGGCAAGAACCTGCAGAAGTATCACATTCGTACCCGGGCCGGTTACCGTCTCCTTCAGACGACCCAGGCGACCCCGCCACCTGAGTCGGAGACCGCTTTGAAGTAAAACCGCCACGATCCCTCAAGCCTGGCTCATATACCCCATGCCTGCAAGAACACCGCGCATGTAAGAGAAGCTGCCGATGGCGCCGGGCATCGGATCGTCGGCGTGGACCTCGTATTCCAAATCGACGAAGCCCTTGTACTTAATTGCGATAAGCGCCTCAAAGATCGCGCGAACCGGCATGATACCGTCTCCGACGGTGACCTGGCTCTCTTTGCTCGTGAAGTTCGTCAGGTCTTTGATATGGACGTCGAATAACCGCGGCCCCACTTCGTGGATTGCCTTCACCACATCAGTGCCCGCGCGCACGGTGTGCCCGACATCGATGCAACATCCCATGCGTGGGTCCATGTTCTTCACTGCACTCAGCACATCGAGTGGAGAATGCCACAACTTGTCCTCCGGCCCATGGTTGTGAATCGCCAGGCGAATGTCATACTCCTTCACGAACTTCTCGATGCGAGGAAGGGTCGTAGGTGCGGGGTCGCCGGCGACAATCACGGAGATCCCCGCTCGCTTGCAGTATTCAAACTTGCTGCGGATGTCGTCATCTTCGTCCTTGGGGAAGTAGATGGTTCCGGCAGCGTGGAGTTTGATGCCGGCCGCGGCATAGTCCGCTAACGCTTTCGCCTCCTCCCTCGGGTCCATTGGAAGATGGTCCTTGACGTCCTTGACATTCAGCTCATTTACATTGAGCTGCTTCATGTAAGCGATCAACTGCGCGCGCGTGAAGTTGCGGAAGGTGTAGCTGGCCAGACCCAGACGAATGGGCGACGGCTTACCAGTCGCAGGTGACGGCTGCGCCAATAGCGGGACAGTGCGCGAGGTGACGCTCGCTGCCGCGATGAGTGCACCGGACTGGACGAAGTTACGACGTGAAAAAACGTTTTTCATGGCAGGCCTTTGCTCGCGTGTTCTTAAGAGTTGTTTTGTATCGATCGATTCGTTGATGGTTTCGGTAGCCGAGCGCCCTATAGATGCGGCGCCCATCCCTTTTCATACTCGCGGCCCCAGTACTTCATGGCGTGCGCATCGTCCTGGACCTTCCCGTCAGTGGTGTCCAGCTGCAGCTCCCGGTTGACCTCCCAGGCAACGTTGGAGAGCTGAAGCATGGTGACGGCGACGTTTCCTACAGCGATTGGAGCGTTGAGTTTTGTTCCCTTTTGAATTCCAGCGATAAAGTTTGCAAAGTGCAGGTCCGTCATGGAGTCGCGGCCCGTGAGGTCAGACGACGAGGTCGCCTTGCCGGTCTTGAATTCGCTCGTCTTGTTGCCTTTAAGATCGTAGATCTCATATCCGTCACGATCGACCAGCACGCTGCCGGTGGTCCCCATGATCGTCGAACCGCGGTCACGGTTGTAGTACTTCATCCCATTGCAGCACTTACCCTCCCACGAGATCATCTTGTCGTCGTAGTCGAAGCTGGTCATCAGCGTGTCGTAGAACTGCCAGTCGTCCTTAAACTGATATCTGCCTCCGGTAGAAGTAATACGGTGAGGAAAGTCCACGCCAAGCGCCCATCGACAGACGTCGACCTCATGCGTGCCATTGTTGAGCGTTTCGCCAGTACCCCAGGTCTTGAACCAGTGCCAGTTATACGGCTGCACATTGTCTTTGTACGCAACGCGGGGCGCAGGGCCCTGCCACAGGTCCCAATCGAGCTGCGCCGGTACGGGAACTTCCTTCCCAGTCCCTATCGATTTTCTGACGTTGCTATACCAGGCTTTGGCAAAGTAAGCCCTGCCGATGACACCGCTATGGATCTTGTCGACAATCTCAATGGTGTGCGGGGACGAGCGCTGCTGGGTCCCCATCTGCACAAGCTTCTGATACTTCTGCTGGGCCTGCACCAGGAGCGCGCCTTCTGCAGGGTTGTGGCTGCAGGGCTTCTCTACATAGACGTTCTTTCCCGCCTGCAGCCCCAGGATGGCCATCGGAGTGTGCCAGTGGTCGGGAGTGGCGATCGTGATGGCATCGACGTCCTTCTTCTGGAGAATATGACGAAAATCCTGGTCGGTCGCGGGCGCCTCACCCATCTCTTTCTCCGTGGCAGCGGCGAACTTTTTGAGGATGTTGGTGTCCACATCGCACACATAGGCGATTCGTGCAGTGCTCTTGTTCGCCTTGAGCGCGGAAAGATGGGCGTAGGCGCGCCCATTGAGGCCGATCACCGCAAAATTAAGTCGATCATTCGAGCCCATAATCTGACCGTAGCTCTTGGCCGTCGATCCGATGGCCAAACCCGCTGCTCCTACTGCAAGCGTGTCGAGAAACTCACGTCTGGTAACCATTTTTTCTCCTTCGAAACAGTGAATGCCACAATATAGATCTTTGGCTGAGGGGTTCCTTATACACAGTAATGGACGCGTTCGCGTTTGGATCATTCCGCCGCTCAACTTAACAAAACTTAACTCATCATGCTAAAACGTACCTGAATCGATCAGGCATTGCTTCATTCCTGCCCAACTGATGCGGGTGGAGGCCTCCGGCGTACCTGCTCCTCGCCAATGCGTCTCCAGGCTGACGGCATCGTGGTAGCCTGCCGTTTTGAGAGCGCGGAACTGTGCGGTCCAATCGATATACCCTTTGTCGACCGGCGACCATACGATCTTCCCCGCGGCGTCCTTGACGGCGTTCTTACAGTGGCAATGGTGGATCCGGTTCTTGGGCAAGCTGTCCCAGCCTCCGGGGAAGGCGTCCATCTCGCCGCGCATCACGGCGTTCCCGGGGTCCCAGTTCAGGGCAAAGTTCGGGGTTTGAATGGCGGCAAGAACTTTGGCAGCTTCGCGGCCGGTCGCGGTATTGCAGGCGAACTCATTTTCAATCACGAGAAGAAGGCCCTGCTTGCCGACGATCTCGGCGGTAGCGCGAAGCTTTTCG
>Ga0210386_10004695_pt1 | contig 11244 bp, 8 predicted proteins | sample IncBWH32OmetaG_FD_160091 | JGI IMG/M metagenome (GOLD analysis project Ga0210386, IMG submission 160091) | Forest soil microbial communities from Barre Woods Harvard Forest LTER site, Petersham, Massachusetts, United States - Inc-BW-H-32-O ... | reverse complement strand
TTGCGTCTTGCTGAGAACGGGATTCACGTGTCATAGGCACCTCAGGATTGGTGGACTTCTTCAGAATTCGAGATAGGTTGCGTTCCGGTTTGCCGAATCATGGCAAAAATGATCGGGACAAAGAAGAGAGTGGCGACGGTGGCGAAGAGTAACCCGCCAATAACAGCGCGGCCAAGCGGTGCATTTTGCTCGCCGCCGTCTCCTAGCCCAAGAGCCATGGGAATCATTCCGATGATCATGGCAAGGGCGGTCATCATCACTGGGCGCAGTCGCGTTGCACCAGCCTCCAGCGCGGCCTGGAATGCGTTTCTGCTCTGGGTGAAGTGTTCGTTGGCGAACGTGATGACGAGTACGCTGTTTGAAGTGGCAACGCCGATGCACATGATTGTTCCCATCAGCGCCGGGACACTCAAGGTAGTCTGCGTGAGAAAGAGAATCCAGACGACGCCTGCCAGGGCTCCCGGAAGCGCGGTGATGATGATGAACGCCTCTGTCCATGATTGAAAATTGACGACCAGTAGCAGATAGACCAGTGCGACGGCGAAGGCAAGTCCGGCAAACAGGCCCACAAAGGACGAGCGCATGGTCGCAACCTGGCCGCGAATCACCAGCGTGCTTCCGCGGGGCAGGCTCTTTGCTGCGCTCGCAGTGATTCTCTGAACGTCTCTGGCGACGCCGCCCAGATCGCGTCCCTGAACACCTGCATAGATGTCGATGACGGGCCGCACATTGTAGTGGCTGACGACTGCAGGTTCGCTCTCCCGCGTCATGCTGGCAAGGTTTTCGAAGAGCTGAGGTGCAGGCGCGGTCGGGGAATTGACAGGGATGTTGTTCAACGCATCGACCGAGTTGATCTTGTATTGCGGAGTTTGCACTGCAATGTTGTACGACACTCCGTTTTGCGGGTTGAGCCAGAAATTCGGAGTGGTTTGAAAGCTTGAGCTCAGAGAAATAAGCACGTTGTTGGCAACGTCGCGTTCTGTGAGTCCTAACTGCTGGATCCGCACTCGGTCCACGTCGTATTGCAGACGCGGTTGATCGAGCGCCTGCTGAATGTGCACATCGACAGCACCGGGAACCGTGCGCATCTTCTGCGCAACTTGCGCAGCAACCTTGAAATTGTCGGAGACATCCTGCCCCACGAACTGAATATCGATTGGCGCGGGAACTCCGAAATTCAGTGTCTGCGCAACAATGTCAGCCGGCTCGAAAAAGAAGGACATCCCGGTGAATCGCTTTGGGAGTTGTTCTCGCAACCGGGCGACGTAGTCCGCCGTGCGGTGATGATTGGGCTGGAGGGATACAAGGATATCGGCATCCGCATTACCAATCGTCCCAGTGTTGTTGTATGAGAGATTGATGCCACTAGTTGGTACACCAATGTTATCCAGCGTTCCGGTCAGCTCGTTCGCGGGGATCTGGTTGCGGATGTAGCGTTCAACCTCATCCACATCACGGGCTGTTTCCTCAATGCGCGTGCCGGTCTTTGCTCGAACATGAAGAAGGAATTGTCCGGCGTCGACGGATGGGAAGAAGTCCTCTCCAAGCCGAGGCACCAGAAAGAGACTGAGTAGGCAGAACACCAAGAAACAGCTCACGAAGATCTTGCGTTGCTCGACACATTGACTAAGCACCCGAACGTATCCGGCTTGAAGCGCCTCAAATGCGTGCTCGAAATGTTCGTGAATCCGAGCGAATCGTCCTATCGGCTTTCCTGCTGACGGATGACGGTGTTCCTCAACCTCCTTGGGCAAGAGAAACATGACCAGGGTCGGAATGATCGTTCGTGAAAAGAAATAGGACGCGAAGAGAGCGAAGACGACGGCCTCGGCAAGCGGCACGAACAAGTACCGGGCCACACCGGAGAGAAAGAACATCGGAACAAATACGATGCTTATGCAGACAGTGGATACAAATGCCGGTACGGCAATCTCATGAGCGGCATCGAGGATCGCTTGCCGCAGGTCCTTGCCCATCGCAACGTTGCGCTGCATATTCTCGATTTCGACGGTTGCATCGTCTACCAAAACCCCAACGGCGAGCGCCAGTCCTCCGAGCGTCATGATGTTAATGGTCTGTCCTAGCACGCTGAGAACGAGAACCGATGTAAGGATGGATAGAGGAATGGAGATGCATATGATTAGAGTGCTGCGCCAGCTGCCGAGAAATACGAGAATCATGATCGATGTGAGCAGGGCTGCAATCAAACCCTCGCGCCCCACTCCGCTCAGAGACGCCTTGACAAAGATCGACTGATCCGCGAGTTGCCGAATTACCAGTTGCGAAGGCAGCGTAGCTGCGATGCCGGGAAGAGCCGCGCGAATGCCGGAGATGATTGCAAGGGTCGACGCATTGCCTGACTTCTCAATCGTCAGGAGAGCGCCGCGCTGTCCATCCTGGCGCACGATGTTCTGCTGCACGGCAAAGCCATCGCGAACATTGGCGACGTCGTGAACGAAAATCGTTCCGCCGTTGAGCGTTGTTACCGGGAGGTTATTCAATCCCTGCACCGTGACCGGAGTTCCATTCAGTCCAACGTTGTATTCGGCATTACCGATCTTGGCGGTGCCGGAAGGCAATATAACATTTTGCGCGTTGATCGCATTCACGACATCCAAAGGCGACAAGCCCTCCGATTTCAGCCGCGATGAATCGATGTCCACCATGATCTGCCGTACTTTTCCGCCATAGGGCAGAGGGACTGCAGCGCCAGGTATTGTTGAGAGCTGAGGACGAATGAAATTGGTGCCCAGATCGTTCAGCTGTTGCTCCGAAAGCCCTTTTCCACTTAACCCTAACTGCAGGATCGGCACCGTAGAAGCGCTATAACGGATCACCAGGGGCGGCGTGATTCCGGGAGGAAGCTGCTTCATCGTTGCTTGCGCTTCAGCGTCAACTTCAGCAATTGCCCCGTCTACATTCGCCTGCGGTTGCAAGTAAACCTTGACGACTGCGACGCCGTTCAGAGATTCCGATTCAATATGATCGACATCTCCAACTGTCGTCGTGAGAGCCCTTTCATAGATCGATGTTATGCGCGTTTCCATCTCATGGGGAACCAGACCGGTGTAGGTCCAGATGATGCTGACGACCGGAATATTGATCTCCGGAAAGATATCCACGGGTGTTCGCAGCAACATTACTGGAGCTGCCAGGAACAAAAGCAGAGCGAGGACGATAAATGTGTACGGTCGGTTCAGTGCCAGTTTGACAATCCACATATGTTGCTTTGTACTCCCCTCGGCGGTTGCGAGGTTGGCGGCTCACGATTGGATCAACTTGAACAGGTATTAGCACGATTCGTGCCATTCTGGTTTCTCCTTCAAAAGCTTCGGTTATCGGAGCGCTGACCCGCCAGGCTTTCTCTGCAGTGTCAGAAGATCGACATAGAGTGACAAAAGAGGCAAGGGGTGAGACAGTTACTGCCCGATCTGTCGAAGTAAGTTAGGGCTACTACACGATGAGTGGAGTTGGTGAGGCAATCGTTGAAAGGGCTGCCTGGACAATTGATACCTGCATATCTATCTCAGCGTGCCGATAGCCGCTCGGGTGCCATATTCATGTGTCAATGGGGTAAGATCCCGCTCGATTGTGGAGGCGGCGACTCGATGAGGGTTTTTGGAGTGCGGAGTAAGTGTTGCCTATGTTTTTTCTTTCGACATGTGATGCGAGGCGTGTCTCTCCCGTTCCATCTGCCTTCGCGGATACCATTGAAACATCGTGAAGCGTCAACGCTCGCTGTCTGGAGTTATTGCAGCCGTGATGGCAACTCTGCTGCCTGTTCTGGCGGCTCGTCCATGTTAAGGTTGCCATCGAGAGAGGGCCGGGAAATCCCGAGCCTCTGCATCTTGTAAATCAGAGTCGTCCGTTTCACACCGAGCCGGATCGCTGCACCATCCCGTCCTCCGATCACCCAGCCTGCGGCTTCAAGTGCGCGAAGAATGACGGCGCGTTCGGATTCGATCAGGGTCGTCGGAGCTGGGGAAACGCTGATGCCCAGCGTTCCGGCGCTCAGCAAAGGATTTGGAAGCACACCATCTTCAGACAGGATCACTGCGCGCTCAATCAGATTCTGCAGCTCCCGGATATTACCGGGCCAGTCGTACGCGCAAAGAGCCAATATCGTCTCGTCGGGAATACGGTCGATTTGCCGGCCCACCCTGCGTCCAAGAATATTGACAAAATGTTCGACCAGGGCCGGAATATCTTCGCGCCGTTCCCGCAGGGGCGGCAACTGAACCGGAAACACATTCAGGCGAAAATAAAGGTCGCTGCGAAAATCGCCGTTTCTCACCATGCTCGCCAAGTCTCGATGGGTGGCAGCGACGAGCCGGACATCGACTTGATGGGTTCTGCTGCTTCCCAGACGTTCGAATTCCTGTTCTTGCAGGATGCGGAGTAGTTTGGGCTGCAGGGACGGCGGGATATCGCCAACCTCGTCTAGGAACAGGGTACCCTTATCGGCCAACTCGAAACGGCCAAGCTTTTGCGCAATGGCGCCCGTGAATGCACCCTTTTCGTGGCCGAACAACTCGCTTTCCAACAGGTCCAGAGGGATGGCAGCGCAGTTCAGTTTGATAAACGGGCGTCCGCACCGTGGACTGATGTTGTGAATCGCACGCGCGATCAGTTCCTTGCCTGTACCCGTTTCGCCCTGGATCAACACGGTGGAGCTCGTTGGAGCCACCCGTCGGACACCATCGAGCACCGCTTCCAAAGCCGGACTATCTCCAATAAGCTGTTCGAACTTGCGCGGGCGGGAACCTTCATCGTTGCTGGGATTGCCGCAGCCACAATCTTCGGACGGCCGCACGGTATAGCTGGTGCTCATCGTGTACCCTTCCTCTCGACTTAACAGTCAAGCGCCGCCCGGACGCTTTCGACAAGAATTTCGTCGTCGAATGGTTTAGGCAGAAACTCAACCGCGCCTCCCCTCAACGCTTGAAACCGCATCTCTTCATCGCCATGCGCGGTAATGAAGATGGTCGGGATCTTGCAGCGTTCAGCATTGAGCCTGGCCTGCAATTCCAGGCCCGACATCCCCGGCATGCGAATATCCGTAATCAGGCACGCCGTCTCTTGCTGATCGCCCGATCCGAGAAAATCTTCCGCCGACTCAAAAGCTCGCGAAAAGAATCCAGCAGATCTCAGCAGTTCCTGCAATGTCACGCGCACCGAGTCATCATCATCTACGATGGCGACGAGTTTGCCTTCCTTATAACTGCTCATGATTCAAACTATGCGCCCACGATCCTGGCGGCGCAATCATACGTTAGTATGAAGTCCGATCGCTCTCTTCGAGTGAATCTCCACTCTCATTGAAGCTGGCCAGGGTGAAGCAAAAGCTTGCGCCACGGGGCGAGTTGTCGGTGGCCCACAAGCGGCCGCCGTGCGACTCCACGATGGAGCGACTGATCCTGAGTCCCAGGCCGATGCCGTGAGGCTTGGTGGTAAAGAAGGCATCAAATATCCTGTTCGTTTCTTGCGGAGGCAACCCCACGCCGGTATCGTTGACCGAGATCATCAGTTCCCGCTCTTGCGCCCGCCGCGACTGGATCGTAAGCTGGCGTGTCTGGTCGACCTCCTTCATTGCATCAATGCCGTTCATGATGAGGTTCATCATGACTTGCTGCACTTGCACAGAGTCCGCCATGACTTTGGGAAGCTCAGCGTCAAGGTCTGTGCGGATTGAAACGGAGTTTCTGCTCGCTTCGTTTGCGAGTAGAAAGATCGTTTCTCGAATGAGTTCATTGATATCGGCCAATTGCCGCTTCGATTCGCCTTTCTTCGATAAAGAACGAACGCGGTTGATGATATCCGCGGCACGCTTCGCATTGCGAATTACCCCCAGTGCAGCCTCGCGCGCCTCTTTCGGATCGGGATCATCCCTTGTAAGCCAACGCACGCAAGTGCTGGCGCCATTGACAACGGCGGTGATTGGCTGGTTCACTTCGTGCGCCAAAGAGGCGGTCAGTTCTCCCATTGTTGTCATCCGGCTGGCGTGCGCAAGATCCGCTTGCGCGCGCCGGAGTGCTTCCGATGCCAGCGTGTGTTCAGTGAGGTCACGGCCAATTACGAGAGCCGCCTCGATTCGTTCGGACCCAAACCGCAGAGGAGAGTACGTTACGACCAGAAATCTGCGACCGAGCGCATTGTCGAACCACTCCTCCAGCCTGGCGTCTTCACCCCCGAAGCAGCGGTCCAGGCACGGTCGGACTTTACGTTCGAAAAATTCCACACCTAACAAATCGTCAGCATGCATTCCGACGATGCTCTCCGCCGGCCTTCCCCAATTCCGCGCATGCACCGGGTTGACTCGTTTATATCGGTAATCTGTTCCTATGATCAGTATGGCGTCAGGAGAGGACTCGAACACCTGTCCGGTCAGATATTCGGCTTGATTGTGTTCGGCTATCTCACGTCTCAGATCTTCATTGGATCGAGTCAGCTCAGCCGTTCGCTCCGCGACCCTCAGTTGAAGGTCATTGCGCCCCCGTACGACTTGAGTCATGAGTAATGCAAAGACCAAGAATACGAGGTCGAACAGGAGGCGATTCTCGGCGCTCGTCTGGGCATCGAAGAGAAAGTCACGGACGACGGATGACAGCAAAGCCGCGAGGATGCCAGGCTTGGTGCCGGCATACCAAAAAGTGACGGCAATCGCAGAGAGCGCAAATGTGCCGAAGGTTTGCGGCAGATGGAAGTACAGGAACGCGCTGGCTAAGCCCAGAGCCGCCGCAACCGAGGCAAAAGCTAATCCGTAGCGCAACGCGGCAGATGCCGCTGATCCGGTCGTCCACTTCATCTTGTCTCGATCGCTCCTATTCGAATTCACTTTCCCTTGCCAGTATCCGCCGAGCCGGTCGCCATGACGCATATTCATTCATGGCCGAATGTGGCGTGGTCACAATCGCGCTGTCGGCTCGTCCACTCACATCTTGTGAACCGGAAGTTCAAGCTTTGCCGCCATTCTGACTAATTCAGCGAGCGAATCGGCCCGCATCTTTGTCATCACATGACCGCGCTGGATCTTCACGGTGATTTCGCTGGTCCCTAGCTGAGACGCGACTTGCTTGTTAAGCATGCCGGAAACTACCAGCCCCATGACCTGACTCTCACGTGCGGTCAGCGACGCGTATCTCTTTCGCAATTCAGCGATCTCCCCGAACTGGTGACGCGTGGCCCGGTCACGATCAAACGCTTGCTCAATTGCATTAAGTAAGTCTTGGTCGACGAAAGGCTTGGTTAGGAATTCAACCGCGCCGGTCTTCATGGCCTTTACCGTCGTTGGAATGTCGCCGTGTCCGGTAATGAAGATGATGGGAATCAATACGCCTGCATCCGCCAGCTTTCGCTGTAGCTCCAGACCCCCGACTCCAGGAAGGGACACGTCCAAAACAAGGCAGCAAGGCCCATCCGGCGCCTCGTTGCGTAAGAACTCCTCCGCTGTCCCAAAGGATTCAGAGTGCAAGCCCGCCGCCTTTAGGAGGCCCTGGATCGACATGCGCACTTCTACATCGTCATCGATGACAAAAACCGTGGGAGTGGTCCGAGGCATGGTTCAAAGGTCTCCAGTTCGTAGTCCGTCGAATGGCGGACGTCGAGTCGAATAATCGACGCGCGAGGCGGCACTGCTGCACCGTCTCTTTCATGCGTTTGCAGTATATCGCTGAAACGACGCGGCTAACCCACACCCGGATGTTTGGCAGGTGTCGTGCTATTAGGCGTTGGCAGAGAGGGGTAAAGATCACATGCAAGCGCAACAAGCGTACGCCGCACATGAAGGACACACTGTCGCCCACATTTGCGAACAGCATAGAGCGCAACTCCAAGATGCCCTTTCGCGTTGCCTGCCTGCGCTCTACAGAAGGGCCTATCGCTACGTGGAGGATCCGCACGACGCCGAAGACGCGGTTCAGGATGCGCTCTTGTCCGCTTACAAGCACTTGGATCAGTTTAAGGCGACGGCAAAGATGACGACATGGCTAACCACCATCGTAACCAATAGCGCATTGACCCAATTGCGCAAAAGATCACGCCATCCCTACTTGTCCTTGAACGACGAATCGAATGAAGGGCGGGACCATTTTCTGTCCGATACACTGGCGGACGCCAGGCCAAACCCCGAGGATGTGTGCTCCAGTTCGGAGTCGCAGGGTTTGCTGATGCAGTTCATAGCGCAGCTTTCGCCTTCGTTGCGGCGGGCAATCCAGTTGCGCTATATAGATGGGCTGAGCATGCGTGAGGCCGCGCAGCTCTTGGACGTTCCGACCGCAACGATGAAGGCCCGCTTGTGGCGGGCGCGCGCGCAATTGAAGCGCATGATGAGTGAACTTTAGGAAGGAGAGGGTACCCAGATGAGTTACATAGCAGATGCAAAGCGGTATGACGGAGCACAGTTCAGGCGGAGTGGACGATCGGGGATCGTCTTGCCCGCGATCTCGCTTGGACTGTGGCAAAACTTCGGGGGAGTCAACGATTTTGAAACGGGACGTGCAGTGATTCGGCGCGCTTTCCATCGAGGCGTGACACACTTCGATCTCGCCAATAACTATGGGCCGCCGTACGGTTCGGCAGAAGAGAACTTCGGCGAGATCTTGCGGAAGGATCTTCGCAGCTATAGAAACGAGCTCCTGATTTCGACTAAAGCCGGATGGGACATGTGGCCGGGCCCTTATGGCGAAGGTGGGTCGCGCAAATATCTGCTTGCGTCGCTCGATGATAGCTTGGCGCGCATGGGACTCGAGTATGTCGACATCTTTTACTCCCACCGCCCAACGATGGATGTTCCGCTGGAAGAAACGATGGGCGCGTTGGCTCAGGCAGTGCGGCAAGGCAAAGCTTTGTATGTGGGCATTTCCTCGTACAGCCCAGAACGTACGCGCGAAGCCGCGAAAATTCTGAAAAGCGAAGGGGTACCTCTGTTGATTCATCAACCGTCGTACTCGATGCTGAACCGATGGGTGGAGAAAGAACTCCTCGGCACACTGGAGGAACTCGGCATCGGCTGCATTGCATTCTCCCCGCTGGCCCAGGGATTGTTGACGAATAAGTATTTGAATGGCGTGCCCAGGAACTCGCGCGCGAATGACGGCCTTTGGTTCCAGAAAGACTTTCTGAGCGAGGACAATCTAAAACGGGTGCGCGCGCTCAACGAAATTGCGCAAGAGCGTGGACAGTCGCTGGCTCAGATGGCAATTGCGTGGGTTCTGCGCGACAAGAGAATCACCTCAGCGCTGATCGGGGCGCGTAACGTCGAGCAGCTCGACAACTCACTCGATGCTCTGAGTCATCTTGACTTTACGGACGCCGAGTTGGCGGAGATTGATTTCTACGCGCAGGAGGGATCGATTGACCTTTGGAAGGGTGCTCGCGAGGGAGTTGCGTAGCGGCCCTACTGAGCAAAGTATCGGAAGACTGAACCGTTGCGGCCGACGCTGTCATGATCAAGATGAGCGCGGCCGCGCAGCCTAGGAGCCAGCTGCTACAAACCCCAGGAGAGATTTCATATGCGATTCGCGTCCACCGTCGTCCTTGCCGCAGCCGCGATACTTTTTCCAGCGGCGCTACCCGCGCAACAGACCATCACCGGCCAGGCCGCATTCGCCGATTGGAATCAGCAACGGCCCGGGGCGCGCCGGAAGATCACTCTCGTTGACCTCCCCGAACCGAAGCCCGACGAGGCCGTCAACAATACTCCGCACGTAGTTCCCCGCCCCGCCGACGCGTGGCCTGTCGCGCCCGCTGGTTTCAAGGTCACTCTTTATGCCGGCGGAGATACCGCTCCCATGCAGCGAGCGGACAACAAGAAAGTGATGGCTCTCAGCGGCGGCACATTCACGATGCCGCGGCTCATCCGGACCGCACCCAATGGCGATCTTTTCCTTGCCGATTCCGGCGCTGGAACCATCTTTATCCTTCGCGGGATCGGCCCCGACGGCAAAGCCGCACGCATCGAAAAGTTCGCAACAGGTCTCGATCATCCCTTCGGCATAGCCTTCTATCCCGCTGATAACCCCAAGTACGTTTACGTCGGCAATGCCACGACCGTGCAGCGCATTCCTTATCATTCCGGCGATCTCCACGGCACGGGGAGTGTCGAGACGATCGTTCCCGATATTCCCGGCTACGCCCAGCTCACCGGCGGAGGTCACTGGACCCGCGACGTCGTCTTCACCAAAGACGGTCAGCACATGCTCGTCTCCGTGGGTTCAGGCTCCAACGCCGACGACCCCGATACGCACCCGAAGGAGTTCCACCGCGCCGACGTCCTGGAATTTACGCCCGACGGCAAGTTCATCGAGGTCTACGCTTCTGGGATTCGCAACTGTGTCGGCGAAGCCATCAATCCAATCACCGGTCAGCTCTGGTGCTCAACCAATGAACGCGACAACCTGGGCAATCATCTTGTTCCCGACTATGTCACTTCCATCAAGGAAGGCGGCTTCTACGGATGGCCCTGGTATTACATGGGTGGCCACCAGGATCCGCGCCTGCCGAAGCCCTGCGCCAACGGCACAGGCCCCAACCCCCAGGCGCCCGCTCTGACTCCGGACCAGGCCGCGACCTGCAAGCGCACTGATCTGGCCTCCAAAGTGATTACACCCGACGTCCTCGTTCAACCCCACATGGCTTCGCTCGAGATGACCTTCTACCCCGCTGCCGGCGAGTTCCCCAACCAGTATGACGGCGACGCCTTCGCCGCCGAACACGGCTCCTGGAACCGCCTAAACCGTGCCGGCTACGAAGTCATCCGCATTCCCATGCACGACGGCCACGCCGATGGAAGCTACGAAGACTTCCTCACCGGCTTCGTCACGAAAGATGGCCAGGTCTGGGGCCGCCCCGTAGGTGTCGCGATTGCCAAAGACGGCAGTATGTTCGTGACTGACGACGGCACCCGGTCTGTCTGGCACGTCACCTACATTCGCAAGTAAGCCTCCATCTTGATGGAGGCTTGGGATCGAATCAAACGCCCAAGGAGAATTCATGCAGTATCAAGCGATTCGTGTAGTCCGTCCTGAACAGATGGACTCTGCAACTGCTCAAACGCCTGGATCCCGGCGATTTGCCGCCATCCATCCAAGAATGGGCATTGAATCGCCCATGTGGGGCGGGCTATTTCTGGTCGAACCAGGAGCCCGTACGGGGATCCATCACCATGGAGAACAACACACGATCGCCTATGTTCTTAGTGGCTCTTCTTACGTTCGATGGGGCGAGAGGGGGGAGTCTAACGCCTTG
>Ga0210386_10004693_pt1 | contig 11244 bp, 10 predicted proteins | sample IncBWH32OmetaG_FD_160091 | JGI IMG/M metagenome (GOLD analysis project Ga0210386, IMG submission 160091) | Forest soil microbial communities from Barre Woods Harvard Forest LTER site, Petersham, Massachusetts, United States - Inc-BW-H-32-O ... | reverse complement strand
CGGGGGCGCGGCTCGGCGCTCGTCAGAACGCTCCAATGCGCATGAGATCGTGAAAATTCACGATTCCAACCACTTGGCTGCGCTCGACGACCAGAAGCGCCTGGATCTTGTGGCTGATCTGTTCGAGCGCTTCCGCCACCAGCGCATCCGGCGCGATGGTGCGCGGGCGCCGGGTCATGATGACGCCGACGGATGTGTCGAGGGAGAAATCCGGCTTCAAGTGACGGCGCAGATCCCCATCTGTGATGATGCCGGCGAGCCGGCCGCCATCCTCGAATACGGCGACGCAGCCGAAACCCTTCGACGTCATCTCGACGATTGCCTCGGCCATCCGGGCGCTGGCGTTAATGCGCGGAATGCGGTCGCCGGTGTGCATGACTTCCCGCACATGCGCCAGCTTGGCTCCGAGCTTTCCGCCTGGATGAAGCGCGCGGAAGTCGAGCGCGGTGAAGCCGCGGCCCTCGAGCAGCGCGACCGCCAGCGCGTCGCCCAGCACGAGTTGCATCGTCGTTGAGGTGGTGGGGGCCTCGAGCCCGTTGGGGCAGGCCTCCGGCGCGCTCGGCATCGTGAGACAGACGTCGGCCTCACGGCCAAGGGTGCTGTTGGCCTCGGCGGTCATGGCGATCAACGGAATTGCGTAGCGCTTGGCGAAAGTAACGATCGCCGCCAGTTCCGTGGTCTCGCCTGACCACGAGATCGCGAGCACGACGTCCCCGCTTTGCACCATGCCGAGGTCGCCGTGGCTGGCCTCCGCAGGATGGACGAAGAAGGCGGGTTCGCCGGTCGAGGCGAGGGTCGCTGCGATCTTGCGCGCGATATGCCCCGATTTGCCGATGCCGGTCACGATCACTCGGCCGCTCGCGGCCGAGATCGTCTTGACTGCTTCCGAGAACGCGGCGCCGAGTCCGCCTCCCGCGGTCCGGATCCCCTCCTCGAGCGCCTCGAGGCCCTTGCGCTCGTTGGCGAAGGTGCGGAGCGCCGACCGGACGGCGCTGGTCTGTTCCTGAATCATGAGCCCGTTCTCTATCATTCGCTCGCGGGAATGGAAACGCCGCGATTGCTGATGGGCGCCGAGGTCAGCCGCCCTTGCCCGTGAAGCCCAGCCGCCGCAGTTCCTCTTTCAGCCCCTGAGCAAGGTCGCTGCGGTCGAGCGCAAACGCGATGTTGGCTGTGAGGAACCCGAGCCGGGAGCCGCAGTCAAAGGTTCGCCCGTCGAAGCGCACGCCGTGAAAGGACTGGGTGCGGGCGAGCTGGATCATGCCGTCGGTGAGTTGAATTTCACCGCCCGCGCCCTTTTCGATCAATTCCAGGATCTCAAAAATCTCCGGCTGAAGAATGTAGCGCCCCGAGATGATGAGATTGGAAGGTGCCGTCCCCTGCTTCGGCTTTTCGACCATTCGGGTGATCTCGAAGGTCGCGCCATGGTCGGCCCCGACCCCGACGATTCCGTATTGATGGGTCTCGGCGGGCGGAACCTCTTCGACCGCGATGATATTGCCGCCGTGCCGCTCATAGGCCGCGACGCACTGCGCAAGACAGCGTCCGCCACGCGATCCGCCCCCGGTGACCATGTCCGGCAGAAGGACTGCGAACGGTTCGCCGCCGACGAGTTCGCGTGCGCACCAGACGGCATGGCCGAGGCCGAGCGGCGCCTGTTGGCGGGTGAAGCTGGTCGCGCCGGCGGCCGGAAGATCGGCCATCAGCGCGGCATAATCCCCCTGTTTCCCACGTCGCTTGAGCGTGTCCTCGAGTTCATAGGCCGTGTCGAAATGATCCTCGATCACGCCCTTGTTCCGGCCGGTGACGAAGATGAAATGCTCGATTCCCGCCTCACGCGCTTCATCCACCACGTACTGAAGGATCGGCCGGTCGACAACGGTCAGCATCTCCTTGGGGATCGCCTTGGTCGCGGGCAGGAACCGCGTGCCGAGACCGGCGACGGGCAGCACGGCTTTACGGATGGGTTTGTCCATGAACGTTCGGTTCCTCGGTCGGTAAGAGGGAAGGAGGCGAGCCCGGCGAATACCTGCTATCCGACTATCAGTTCCGGCCGGGCCGATCCATGCGGCTCTTTTGCGGCTTAATACCGTGTTGGATAGATCAAAAGGGGACTGGGCATGAGTGTGCTGGTCACTGGAGGCGCCGGCTATATCGGCGGGCATATGGCTCTGGGCCTTCTCGACGCCGGCGAGACTGTCGTCGTTCTCGATAATCTCTCCACCGGTTTCGTGTGGGCCGTGCCCGAAGGAGCAAAGCTCGTCGTCGGCGATACCGGCGATAAGGAGCTGGTGGCGCGCCTGATCAGGGAGCATGCGATCGATGCGATCGCCCATTTTGCCGCCAAAATCGTCGTACCGGAGTCGCTCAGCGACCCGCTAGGCTATTACCTCAACAACGTTTCGAACGCGCGCAGCCTGATCGAGGCGGCGGTCAACGGCGGGGTGAAGACGTTCATCTTTTCCTCAACCGCCGCCGTTTACGGCGAAACCGGAGCCGAGCCGGTATCGGAGGAAACCGCTCTCGCGCCAATTTCTCCTTATGGCCGGTCCAAGCTGATGGTCGAGTGGATGCTCGAGGATGCGTCCAAGGCATACGATTTTCGCTATGTCGCGCTGCGCTATTTCAATGTCGCCGGCGCCGATCCCAAGGGCCGCCTCGGCCAGTCGTCGCCCAAAGCCACCCATTTGATCAAGCGCGCCGTCCAGACGGCGCTTGGGATCCATCCGAAGGTCGAGATATTCGGTGAGGACTATCCGACCCGAGACGGCACTTGTGTGCGCGACTATATCCAGGTCACGGATCTCATCGACGCGCATTTGAGCGCGCTCGCCTATTTGCGGGCTGACGGGGCCAGCGTGGTCTGCAACTGCGGCTACGGACATGGAGAGACGGTCAAGGAGGTCGTGGCCGTCGTCAAACGGGTGTCGGGGGTCGATTTTCCTATTGTCGTCTCGGGACGGCGCGCCGGCGATCCAGCCGCGATCGTCGCCAAAGCCGAGCGGGCGAAGAGCGTGCTCGGCTGGAAGCCGACCCGCGACAATCTCGATGAGATCGTGCGCCAGGCGCTCGATTGGGAGCGCCGGCTGCACAACCGGAGGACGGAGGGGTAGTCGAAGCGGCCAAAGTGGGGGCGCGCAGGCCCGCCTTTTTAGGCTTTACAAGCGGCGCGCCAACGGCTTGATTGATTTTCGCCTTCGTTGGGGGGAACCGCATGCGCTCGGCCGAGCGGCGAGAATGAGCATGGACGAGGTTCTCGTCACGGAAGGCCTCAGCAAGAGCTTCGGTGATTTCCGCGCGGTCAGCGATGTCTCCCTCCGCGTTCAGCGCGGGACGATTCACGCGCTCATCGGGCCAAACGGCGCGGGCAAGACTACCTGCTTCAACATGCTGTCGAAATTCATCACCCCCACGGGTGGGCGGATCACGTTCAACGGGCGCGACATCACTAATCTCAAGCCGGCCGATGTCGCGCGGCTGGGGCTTGTCCGCTCCTTTCAGATCTCCGCGGTATTTCCTCACTTGACGGCGTTTGAAAACATTCGCATCGCGCTGCAGCGAAAGCGTGGCGACTCGTTCGACTTCTGGCGCTCCAAGGCGGCGCTCACGCCGCTTAATGAACGGGCGCGGGCGTTACTTGACGACGTTGGGCTGGGAGCCTTCGCCAATTCGAAGGCGGGCGAGATCTCCTACGGCCGCAAGCGAGCCCTGGAGCTGGCGACGACGCTCGCGGTTGAGCCCGAGATGATGTTGCTCGATGAGCCGATGGCGGGCATGGGCCACGAAGACATCGATCGCACGGCCGATCTCATCCGCCGCGTGTCGGCGAACCGCACCATCCTGATGGTCGAGCACAATCTTCGCGTGGTCGCCAATCTCTCACATCGCATCACCGTGCTGACGCGCGGGCGCGTCCTGGCCGAGGGCGACTATCGCGAGGTGTCGGAGAACGAAGAGGTGAAGCAGGCCTATCTCGGAGTGGGGCATGGCTGAGGCGGCTCTCGCTCAAACGCTGGCCCCGGCGGACAAAACTGTGCTCAGCGTCAAGGGCCTGCAGGCCTGGTACAACGAATCGCACATTCTGCACGGAGTCGATCTGGACGTGCGGGAAGGCGAGGTCGTGACTCTGCTTGGACGAAACGGAGCTGGCAAGACGACCACACTGAAGGCGATCATGGGCATCGTCCGCAAGCGAGTAGGTTCCGTCGTGTTCGACGGCAAGGAGCTCATCGGCCTCTCCATCGACCGCATCGCCCGGCGCGGCGTCGCGTTTTGTCCCGAGGAACGGGCCATATTCGCCTCTCTCTCGGTCAAGGAGAATCTGTTCCTGCCGCCTCTGATCGCCAAGGCCGGCGCGATGAGCGTGGAGCACATCTTCGCGCTCTTTCCCAACTTGCGCGAGCGGCTGGCGAGCGGCGGCGGCAAGCTGTCCGGCGGCGAGCAACAGATGCTCGCCATCGCGCGGATCTTGCGAACCGGCGCGCGATTTCTGATGCTCGACGAACCGACTGAGGGCCTCGCGCCGGTCATCATCCAGCAGATCGGCCGCACCATCGCTGAGCTCAAGCGCGAGGGCTTCACAATTTTGCTGGTCGAGCAGAATTTCCGGTTCGCCTCGACCTTGGCCGACCGGTTCTTCGTCATGGAGCACGGTCGGATTATCGACGCCTTCGCGAACTCGGAATTGGAGGGCAGGATGAACAGGCTGCACGAGGCGCTGGGGGTGTGATGACGCCTGTCGAACGATGGGCCCGACGGTGAGCGTGTTCGGCCACACGATCAGCATGCCGCAGCTATTCGGTCAGTTGCTGATCGGCCTCATCAATGGCTCCTTCTATGCGCTGTTGAGTCTGGGCCTTGCCGTCATTTTTGGCATGCTGACGATTGTCAATTTCGCCCACGGCGCGTTCTACATGATGGGTGCTTTCGCCGCCTATTTCCTGCTCCAATATGCGGGCCTCAATTACTGGTTTGCCCTCATTCTCGCTCCTCTGATTGTCGGCGCGATCGGGGCGATCGTCGAGCAGCTGTTCCTGAAGCGGCTCGCCGGCTTCGATCCGCTCTACAGCCTGCTCCTCACCTTCGGCCTGGCGCTCATCATTCAGGGGTTGTTTCAGAACTATTTCGGCGCCTCGGGCCTGCCCTACGCGATCCCCAAACAGCTAGCAGGCGCGTACAATCTCGGCTTCATGTTCCTGCCCGTCTATCGTGGCTGGGTGATCCTCGCCTCGGCCCTGGTGTGCCTCGCGACCTGGCTCATCATCGAGAAGACGAAGCTCGGCGCGTATTTGCGTGCGGCGACCGAAAACCCGACCATGGTGCGCGCCTTCGGCATCAACGTGCCGCTCATGGTCACGCTGACGTACGGCTTCGGCGTCGCGCTTGCGGCGTTCGCCGGCGTGCTCGCCGCGCCGATCAATCAGGTGCGCCCAGGCATGGGCGCCGACATCATCGCTGTCGTGTTCGCGGTCGTGGTGATTGGCGGCATGGGGTCGATCCTCGGCTCGATCGTGACCGGCTTCGTGCTCGGGGTTGTCGAAGGGCTCACGAAGGTGTTCTACCCGGAGGCGTCGAACACGGTGGTGTTCGTCATCATGGCGATCGTCCTCCTGATCCGGCCGACCGGCCTGTTTGGGCGGGCGACCTGATATGGAATTCGAAGCTTCGATCGCCACGGCGGATATGACTGGCCAGGACCGCCGCGTCAGCCGCATCGCCTTCGCGGTCATGGTCGCGTTGATCGTGATCGCGCCCTTTTTCGCCTATCCGTTCTTCGTCATGCAGGCGATGTGCTTCGCCCTGTTCGCCTGCGCGTTCAATCTCTTGATCGGCTACGCCAACCTGCTGTCGCTCGGGCATGCGATGTTCTTCGGGCTCGCCAGCTACGTCTGCGCCCATGCCGCCAAAGTGTGGGGGTTGGAGCCGGTGTCGGCGATCGCGGTCGGCGTCGCCGCCTCCGCCGCGCTCGGCTTCGTCACCGGGGCGCTCGCCATTCGCAGCGCCGGCATTTACTTCGCCATGATCACCGTCGCTTTTTCCCAGATGGTGTTCTTCGTCTGCGTCGAGGCGCCGTTCACCCATGGCGAGGACGGCATCCAGGCGGTGCCGCAGGGGCGCGCGCTCGGCTTTATCGATCTGTCCAATCCCTGGATCCTCTACATCTTTGTCGCCGTGGTCTTCCTATTTGGCTTTCTCATCGTGCAGCGCGCGGTCAATTCACCGTTCGGCGAGATTCTCAAGGCGATCCGCGAAAACGAGCCGCGCGCTGTGTCGCTCGGCTATCGCGCCCTGCAATACAAGCTTGCGGCTTTCGTCCTGTCGGCGGTGATCGCGGGTCTCGCCGGCGCGACCAAGGCGCTGGTCGTCCAGAATGCCTCGCTGACCGACGTCTCGTTCTCAACCTCGGGTGAGGTCGTGCTGATGACGCTGGTCGGCGGCATGGGCACGTTCTACGGCCCGGTAGTCGGCGCGCTCATCGTCATTTCGATGCAGAACTACCTTGCCCAGTTCGGCGAGTGGGTGACCGTGATCCAAGGGGTCGTGTTTGTGGCCTGCGTGCTCGCATTCCGGCGCGGCATCGTCGGCGAACTGGCGGCGCGGGCGAAGGTGTCGCTCTAGATCGGCAACTGTTGAGCCGCGGGGAGGGCCTTGTCACGGCAACGGTAGCGCTTCGCGGTTTGCCGGGAAAGGTGGGGATGACGATCTCGTTTGCCCGCCACCAGTTCCCGCCCGCGATCATCCGGCACGCCGCGGCCAAATTCAGTTCGCTAGAGGGCCCCTCAGGCGGCTGAAGTCACTCCCCAGACCTGTGTGAGCTGCAGTGGTTTGAAGGTCATGCGAACGCTGAGGCCGTGGGGCTCGCGATTGACGAGCGCGATATCGCCGCCGTGCCTGTCAGCAATGTCGCGGGCGATCGAAAGACCGAGCCCAAAGCCGGTGCGACCTTCGATGGAGCGAGCGCTGTCGCCCTTGAAAAACGGCTCGAACACGCGATCGAGAAGCCCAGGCGCAATACCGGGGCCGTCGTCGAAAATCTCCGTCTCGACAGCGCCGTCGTCGAGTGCGCGCAGAACAATGACAGCGCGCGAGCCAAACTTGGTCGCATTCTCGACGACATTGGCCACCGCCCGGCCAATCGCGTGCGCGCGACCAGCGAAAGCTAGGCGATCCGGGCCGGTATACGAGACCTCGTGGCCGATGTCCGCAAACTGCGCGGCGATCGTCTCCAACAGGCTCGGCAGATCGATCAGCGAGGCCTCCTCCCGTTGAGTGCCCTGGCGGACGTAGGCGAGCGTTTCCCCCAGCATCTCGTTGATCGTCACGATGTCCTGCAGCATCGCGGCGCGCGGCGGTCCGTCGTTCAACCTCTCGACGCGCAGGCGCAGTCGGGTAAGCGGTGTGCGAAGGTCGTGGCTGATCGCAACCAGCATTTGCGTTCGTTCGTTGACGAGCGTACGCACCCGCTTGCGCATGTCGTTCAGCGCCTGCGCGGCCTGTTCGATCTCGCGCGGGCCGTCGACGCTGAGTTCGGTCTCGTCGCCGCCGGCCCGGCCGAACGAGCGAGCAGCTGAAGCAATCGAGGACAGCGGCGAGATGATCCAGCGAACAGCATAGATCGAAAGGAACACGATACTTGAGGTTATGATCGCGAGCGCGCAGATCGTCTGAACGAACAGGAGGTTGTGCAGACCGCCATGCGGAGAAATTTCGAACCGCAACGCGTTATGGTCTCCGACCTTGAGAAAGATTGAGTCCCCATCGCCCGGTTGCGAGGCTCGCCGCAACGACTCGAGGCCCCAGTTGTCACGAAGGCTCGCTTCGACCGCGGCTATGAACGGCGACGCTGGCGCCGACTCGCCCCGCGCCGCTAATCCGGCCGCCGGGACGAGGGTAGCTTCGATGCTGTTTGAGTGCGACCGCCTCAGTGCGAGCGACAATTGTTCCTTCGAGTTCGCCGCCTCCGCCTCCTTGGCGATCGCGGCGATGTGCGCCGCCCGCACTGTGGCAAGGATCTCGCGATTCGGTCCAGTCTGTCCCTGATCGATCAGATACAGCAGAACCCCCGAGGCGAGGCCCACGCCGAGCAGCACCGCGATGATCACCAGCCCCGTAATCTGGCCTGCGATGGTGCCGGGTATGAGCCGGCGCACAACGCACATCACAGCGCCCCCACTTCGGGGGTGAAGATGTATCCGCCAAGCCGCACGGTCTTGATGAACGTCGGGTCGCGCGGGTCAGGTTCGATTTTTTGCCGGATTCGGCTGACGTGAACGTCGACGCTACGCTCGACTGGGCCGGCGAGCCCGCCGTGAGTCCATTCCAGCAATTGCTCGCGCGATAACACTTCTCCGGGATGATGACAGAAGGCGAGCAGCAGGTCGAACTCCGCGCTTGTCGTCGTGACTCTTACGCCTTCAGGGCTCAGCAGGCGTCGCTCGGCAGGAAATATGCGCCAGCCGGCGAAGCGCAGTGGCCCGAGACGCTGACCCCCTTTGACGCCAAAAGCGCGTGTGCGCCGCAGCAGCGCGCGAATGCGGGCGACAAGCTCGCGCGAATTGAACGGCTTGGTGACATAGTCGTCGGCGCCGATCTCCAACCCGACGATGCGGTCGACGTCCTCGCCGAGCGCGGTCAACATGAGGATCGGCAGATTGGACGACGCACGCAGTCGGCCGCAAATGCTGAAACCATCCTCGCCTGGCAACATCACGTCGAGCACGACGAGGTCAACCTCCTCTCGACGCAGGGCCCGGTCCATCTCCACGGCCGAAGTCGTCGCGCTGACCGAGAATCCGTTCTCGCTCAAGATCTCACTCAGCATGTGGTGGATCGCGAGGTCGTCCTCGACAATGAGGATACGCGCCTGGTTGCTAGTAAGAATGGACGACGCGGCGGTTAGCATGGTCTTATCGGCCTCGGTCTTCGGACCTCAATATGGGCGTGAGCGAGGCCGCAGTCAGCCGGAGAAGTGTGTTTTTTTATTGCGGAGGTACCGCGGTTCAAGACCCAAGCCGGCGTTGGGTCAAGTGATATGTCCAGTTGCTAAGCGCGATCGCTCAAAACCCTTTGAACGGCTAAACCTTGATTGCGACCCGGGGCGCAAACAGTAGAAGTCACGAAGCCGCCGCGTCGGTCTCGCCGCCGGCCCTCGGGTATGCTTGTCTTCGCTGAGAACGGTCCGGTCGCGCTGAAGAGGGACACGAATGAGCGGATCGGCGAACGCTACCGAATACCGACAGACCGAGGCCGCTGCCCGGAGAGCAGTAATTCGCCGCGGCGGCCGCGCTCATGAGCAGGCCCTGCCGGCGGCGCGGCAATAAGCGCCGGGTCTCTTGTAACAACACTTAACATGACAGGGAGAAATCTGCGCGTACGATTGTGCAAGGTGCCGTCCAAGCGGCCGCAGCTGTGACGAACCACATGGCGATCCAGGGATTCTTCATTGCAGCGCGGCCGCGCTGGTCGACGAACCGTGAGTCAATCAAGGACGTGACTATGAGAAATTCGATCATTGCGGGTTGCGCGGCAGCCACGCTCGTCTTCGCCGTGCCGTTGGCCTCCAGCTTCGCCGAAACCGACGCTGCGTCCCCTGATCAGCAGGAACACTCGGAGCAGTCGCGCGAGCAACGGCGGCAGCAATGGGCGACAGTTTTCGACGCTCGCCTTGTCGGGTTCAAGGCGAGCCTCGCGCTTGCGAGCGACCAAGAGAAGAATTGGCCGGCGTTCGAGGCCGCCTTGCGCAGCTTCGCCCAGTCGCCCGGACAATGGAAACATCACGACGGCGCCAAGACCGACGGCGACGCCGCACCTTCGCCTGTCGACGTGATGCGCCGCATGTCCCAACGAATGGGCCAACGCTCGGCTCAGCTAACGGCTCTCGCCGACGCGACCACGCCTCTCTACACGACTCTCGACGACAATCAGAAGCTCATCTTCCGGGCGACGCTCCGCCAAATGTGGCGCGCCCACCGTTATGAGCACGAACGTCGTCGCGGGCAATGAAGTTGGCGCACAAAGGTCGGCTGTTAAGCGCACACCTTTGCTCGATCCGATCGATATCGGCGACATTGTGTTTGGACGCAAACGAGCGGCAACGGCAATCTTGGCTGCGCCGATCTCACAGATCGCGGTGCAGGCCGTCAAACGCATCGACGCGGTCGTCGGCATCGAACGCAAGATCAACGGATTGCCAGCTGCCGGACGCCGGGAAAGGAGCGCCGTCCTGGTCGCCGCGCTCGAGGACTGGATGCGCGCTGAACGCGCGAACCTGTTGCAAATTGAGGATTCGCGGCGAGCGCCGGCGCTCTTGCTTACCAACCGTCGGGAGCGCTCTTGTTCGTCGACGTTCTGTGTGAGGACGTCGGCGCCAGCCGACGGTCTCGCCTCACCGCAGTCCTCATTTTGGGCATGCACCGCAGCGGCACGTCAAGCGTCGCGGGCGCTTTGGTTCGTCTTGGAGGCGACGCGCCTCTCCACATGATGGCGCCCCAGCCTGACAACGAGCGGGGCTATTGGGAATCGTCCGTCATCATGGAGATGAACGGCGACGTTCTGGCAGCCGGAGACAGCGACTGGACCGATTGGCGCAAGTTCGATTGCGGCCGCATCGGCGGGCCGTTCGTAGACGGATTGCGGGCGCGCGCCAAGGCGGCGCTGATCGCGGAATTCGCCGACGCGAGGATTCCGGTGATCAAAGATCCGCGGATGTGTCGACTCATGGGCTTCTGGGCGCCGGTATTCGAGGAAGCGGGGTGGTCGGCGCGGGCAGTCCTGCCTTTAAGGTCGCCGCTCGAAGTCGCCTGGTCGCTCGAGCGCCGCGACGGGATCGATCCCAGCCTCGGCTGTCTGTTGTGGTTGCGGCACGTCCTGGACGCGGAGGCGGAGACCCGCGGAATGACTCGCGCCATTCTCGACTGGTCCGGCTTTCTCAGCGACCCGCGGGCCGCGCTCGGCCCAGTCATGGACCACATCGGCCTGGATTGGCCTCGCTGGTCCGAGGATGGCTTGGCGGCCGTCAACGCGTTTATTTCGGGCGACTTGCGACACTGCAAAGCCGATGCGGATCAACTGAGAGTCGATCCGGCGATTGGCGACCTCGCCCGCGCAGTCCACGACGGGATGCTCGGCCTAGTCGACGATCCCGGGAACATCCGGGCCCTGTGCCAGCTTGACGCCCTGCGCGCCGACTTTGAGACCGCAGTTGCGGTGTTTAAACCGGCAATGCGCCATCTCGAGAGAGCGCTGGCC